>Ga0070714_100003828_pt1 | contig 11302 bp, 15 predicted proteins | sample LARL83metaG_FD_65450 | JGI IMG/M metagenome (GOLD analysis project Ga0070714, IMG submission 65450) | Corn, switchgrass and miscanthus rhizosphere microbial communities from Kellogg Biological Station, Michigan, USA - LAR L8-3 metaG | ecosystem: Host-associated > Plants > Roots > Rhizosphere ... | reverse complement strand
AGACCTCGGCAAGCCGGCGATGCAAGCGCTCTCGAAGCTCATCGGGGGGATACTCACGCTGGGCACGACGCTTCCGCGCGACGACGACGCCGGTCGCGGCCACCCCGGCGAGGCCGGCGAGCCCGACGAGCTTCCAGCGCATGCGCATAGCCGCGTAGGGTAGTGGCGTGAACGAGTCGGTTGTGGCTCTCGAGGAAGCCGTCGCGACGGCATCGACCGGCGACATCTGGCTGTTCCGCGGCACCGCGGTCGCCGACTGGACGATCCGGGCCGCGACCAACAGCCCGGTCAACCATGTCGGCATGGCCGTCGCGCTCGACGACCTGCCGCCGTTGCTCTGGCACGCCGAGCTGGGTCGGTCGCTGCCCGATGTGTGGACCGGACAGCGACAACGAGGAGTGCAGCTGCATCGCCTCCGCGACGCCGTCACCACGTGGAATACGCGCTATCGGCAGCGCGCATGGTTGCGACAGCTCAGTGGCCCCATCGAGCGCCACCACGAGGACCGGTTGATGGAGATGATCGACCGTTTCGACGGCCTCCCGTTCCCGACGACGCTGAAGCTCCTCCAAGGCTGGCTGACAAGCCGGGCTCGCCGCCCGGCGTCGGTGGAGACGGTCTTCTGCGCCCAGCTCGTGGCCACCACCTACCAGCACATGGGCCTGCTCCCGGACAGCCGTCCGGGGAGCTGGTATGACCCGGGGCGGTTCTGGAGCGGCGACCACCTCGGGCTCGTCGCGCCCTACGAGCTCTCAGCCGAGATCGCCGTGGAGTTGGCGACAGGGTCACTCCGCGATGAGTGACCCCCGAGTCGAGGCATACGCTGCCGGCCTGGACCGTTGGCGCGATGAGTTCACAGCACTGCGAACGATCCTCTGGGACACCGAGCTCTCCGAGACGTTCAAGTGGTACAAGCCCTGCTACACGCACGCTGGCAGGAACATCGCCATCTTTCAGCCGTTCAACGACCGGTCTGCACTCATGTTCTTCAAGGGCGCGTTGTTGGATGACCCCAAGGGCTTGCTGCGTGAACAAGGCAGAGACAGTCGCTCGTCGCTCAGGCTCGAGTTTCGCTCGGTGGCCGATGTGACCGGCATGGAGAGCGCATTGCGCGAGCTTGTCGCCGACGCCATACGCGTGGAACAGGCCGGGCTGCGCGTGGAGGCACCTGCACCGCCCACCGATCGCGACTATCCGGACGAATTGGTGGCGCTGATGGACGCAGATCCCGCCTTTCGCGACGCGTTCGAGCGGCTGACCCCCGGCCGCCAACGTGGCTACCTGCTGCACTTCAACGGCGCCAAGCGATCAGCGACACGCGCGGCGCGCATCGAGCGCGTGCAGGGCCGGATCATGGAAGGCTTCGGGCTGTACGACTGACCGTCGCCGGTGGCGATGCGTGGGGAGGCGGGGTCACCTCTTCGGCATCACCCACAGCCCGAGCGGGAGCAGCGGGTGAGCCCGTCCCCCGCGTGCTGCATCCGCGACAGGGCCGCTGCGTAATCGGTTGCGCTGTGATCGACGGTGGCACCGGGATGCTGGTGTTGCAGCGACAGCAGAGCGGGGGAGGCCGCGGACCTGGTGAGGAGGCGCACGATCGCGTAGCGGTTGATCCCCACACCGGCCTGACCGTCGGGCAGACTGTCCTGACGGTCCACGGACTGCAGCGGCTGATAAGTGCTCGGCACGACCCAGTAGCTGAAGCGACCACCGTCGACGGTCAGCTCCATCGCAGGCCTGCCGTGAAGGACGGCGTGGCGGTTGATCGTCACGTGCGGCTTCGTGAGCAGGTACTCGACCTCCGACAGCGCCGACGTCGATTGAGGTGTATCGGGCACCTGGTTCTGCGCGATCCCGGGTGCCAGGTAGATGGTGTCGGTCCTCGGGTCATACAGGTCCAACCGACCGTTGACGAACGCCTGCTCCCACTGCACCTTTCCGTTCCAGCTCCTCACGAGCCGGCTGTTGTACGGGCACGACCCTTGATCGCGGGGCGGCGGGCACGATCCCGAGGGGCTGGTGCTCAGCCACTCATGAGTCTCGGAAGTGAACCTCGCGCCGTCACGCGCCGTGACCGTTGCAATGGTGTCCTCCTCGTAGATCGCATGGGGTGGGAACACCAGGGCGGCGCGGACGTGTCGGAGGATCGTCTGCGCCTGCGCCGCGGAGACCGCGGAGCCGTTCTCGGTGGAGGCGACGTTGGCGACCACGAACACGGCGGCCGCCAGCCCCGCGGCGAGCATCGCGATGCGCAGCGCCGCGCGGCGGCGTCGCGGAGTGCGCCGTGGTGCGAGCCGGCGGTCGAGCTCGGGCGCGAGCCGGCGCAGCGCCGATTCGGTGTCCAGGCCGGCGGTGGCCTGGACCCGCGGGTCGCGCATTGGATCGGCGTTGCGGACGAGGTCAAGTAGTTCGAGATCGGTGTCGAGTCGGGTGATCATGCGTGGCCTCCGGTTGCGGCGTGATCGTGACGGGGCGGTGCAGGCTCCTGGTGTCCGGGCTCGGCGGCGAGCTGCGCGCGCAGTCGGCGCCCGGCGCGATGCAGGCGCTGGCGAAAGCGGACCGACGGCTCGCCGAGCACCGTGGCGGCCTGCGCGGGCGTGAGCCCGTCCCAGGCCACCAGCGTGAGCGCCTCACGATCGCGCTCACTCAGACGCGCGAGCGCCCGCAGCGCGCGTCCGTCCGCGATCTCGAACTCGCCGGGGTCGTGGCCCTCTAAGTGGCCGCTCTGGGCCTTGAGCCACAGCCGCGCGCGCCGCGCGGCGCCCCGCCGCTCGGTTCCGGCGACGTTGCGCGCGACGGTGAGCAGCCACGGCAACGGAGGCTCAGGCACGTCGTCCAGCCGTCGCCAGACCACCAGGAACGTCTCGGACACGATGTCGTCGACCGCCTCCGGCGGCACCCGGCGCCGTGCGTAGGCCCGGACCGCTGGATGGTGCTCACGAAAGAGCGCCTCGAACCGGGCCCGCCGGGGTTGACTATCTGGCATACACGCTCATTGCCGGCAGCGACCGGGGCGTGACACCATGACAGCCGCGGCGCCCGGCCGAGCGGGCCGCGGTGTGGTTCCCCGGAGCTAGCTTGCCGGGAGCAGGTCGAGCAGGACGGAGAACAGCGGCGTCACGAGGCGCGAGTGTGGATACACGCGGTATGTGTTGTAGACGCTGACGTCGCGCATCGCGAAGACGCTCCACCCTGCGCTCACGGAGACGGCGGACTCGAGGTCCGACGCGCCGACCTCTTCGCGGTAGCCGCGCAGCCACTGCGGCGCGTCGCGGAGCAGTTGCCCCATGTCGAACTCGTCGCGAACGATGCCCGACATCTCCTCGCGGCGAAACGCGAAGCCGTAGTCGAACAGGAAGTCGCTGCCGTGAGCGGACACCCACGGCACGGTCCACCCGCGCGGCTGTTTGTACGCGACGAGCTTCTCGAGCGGTGCCTGCGACATGCAGATCAGCGTCACGTCGCGGCCATTGAGGTGATCGATCGTGCCGCTCAGCCCATCGGCGAGCGAGGAGCAGCCCGGACACGCCACCTCCCAGTCCTCCCCGAACATGAGGTGGTAGATGAGCAGCTGCGATCGCCCCTCGAACAGCTCGGCCACTGATCGTGGCCCGGCCTCGGTCGCGATGCGGTAGTCGCGCTCGACGGCGACCCACGGCAGCTCTCGCCGTTGCTCCTTGACCCGCTCGGCGTGCTCCTCGAGCTCGCGCTCGGCGGCGAGTAGGTCCTTACGGGCCGCCTGCCACTCCTGCTCTGTTCCGATCTTCATGGGACCTCCCTCGCGTTGACCGCGTCACCCGAGAACCGTTGTATAGTGCACCGATTGGTGCACTATACGCCACGCCTGGATCGGACGTTCTTCGCCCTCTCGGATCCGACGCGTCGCAGGATCCTGGAGCTGCTCACGGCTCAGCCGGCCACGATCGGAGAGCTGGCCGAGCCGTTCGGCCTGACCCTCAACGGCGTCAAGAAGCACGTGCGGGTGCTGGAGGATGCGGAGCTCGTGATCACCGAGAAGGTGGGACGGGCTCGCGAGTGCCGGCTCGGGCCTGCGCAACTCCACGACGCGGCGCGATGGATCGAGGAGTACCGCCACGCCTGGCAGGGGCGGCTCGACAGGTTCGGGACCTACGTCGAACAGACCAAGGCAGATCGCCGATGAGCCTGGACGTTGAGGTCGCACGCCTGATCGACGCCACCCCGGAGGAGGTGTTCGACGCCTTCACCACCCCCGAGGGCCAGGACGCGTTCTATGGGCAGGACGATCCCGGCTGGATCGTCCGCTCACAATGCGACCTGCGCGTCGGAGGCGTCTGGATCGTGGATTTCGGCCCATCGCCGCGCGAGCTCTACCGTCACCGGCATGTGTTCGAAGCGATCGAGCGCCCGCATCGTCTCCTACTCACCTGCACCGAGACCCGGCTGGACGGAACCACCCTCCTCATCAGCGTCGAGCTCATGTTCGAGGCCAAGGGCGAGAAGACGCTCATGACGATGACCCAGAGAGGGATCCCCACCGCCAGGCTCCGCGAGGAGCACGCCCGTGGCGTCCCCAACGCGATCGCGCGCCTGGAGAGAACCGTCCTGGCCAGGCGCACCCCAACCGACACGCGCGCCGACCCGACCCCGTAGCGACAGGCGCGGCAATGGACTTGACGCGCGGGCGACAATCGAAGCGTGGCCGGAGCGTCCTCCGCCCTTCGCGAGTCGGGCTTCGTCTGGATCCGGTCGGCGTTCGCCACTCCAGCCGAAGCTTTCGCGGTGTCGCAGAAGCTGATCGAGGCGTGCACCGCTGGGAATGGTCACGAGACGCTGAGCGTGATCGGCGACTACGTCCTCGCGCCGTCCGATGGCGCGGCAACCCGGGACTTCCAGACGCTCCATTTCGACTTCGGGGTCCCGGTCCGGCCGCTGCGTGATCAGGATGTGGCGCGGTACACGGCGCTCTTCATCGCGCCGTCGTCGGTCGGCGTCACCGCCGCCACGCGATTGGTGCCGCTGGACGCACTTCTCGGGCAGCGGCCGTGGCCGGACCGGACAACGCTTCTCGACAACCTCGTGGCATACGGCGAGTCACACGGGGCGTGGGACGACGCGGACGGCTACTCCGAGGGCAGCCTGGGACGTCTCGTCGAGGCGGCGGCCGGCGCGCCACGGCTCCCGAGCGTCAAAGCCACACCCGGCTTTCTCTGCGGGATGGAGTTCGCCACTCTGGCCGGCGAGCGGGACTTCTTCAAGAGCTTTGGCCTGGATGCCGGCGCCGTCGAGGTCGAGATTCCGCTGCGACCCGGCGACATGCTCGTCTTCGACAACCTCGCCTTGGCGCACGGGCGCCGCGGAACTCGGAGGCAGGGCGAGCTCCACCAGCGGGTCTACGGACACCGCCAGCTCGGTCCAGCGGCGCAGCGCGCACTTCGAGACCGCTTTCTCGCCGCGTTCGGCGAGCATCAACTCGGTCCGGCCCGCTCGTCGATCGTCATGTCATAACCGCCGGTCCTTCGAAAGCCTCACCCTCGGGGCCGGGCGTCCGCGTCTGCACCGGCACGGCGTCGCGATCGAGTGTGTTCAGCAGGGCGCCAGTTGGCGCGTCGGCCGGCAGGAAGGCCTCGAGCCTGAGCTCCGCGACCGTCACGTCCACGGCTGTCCCGAAATGGGTGAGCGTGCTGAGCAGCCGCAGCTCGTCGTCTCCCCACCGAAGCCGAAGCGGTACCGCGAACCCCGCGTATTCCGGGTAGGTGCCTTCATCGCCGGCACTAGCTCCGCCAGTTCTGCCGCCAGGCCCTCAAGCTTCGGATCAGGATTACGCAGCGCCTGTTGCTGCACCGCATCCACGATGTGCCACCCCCGCTCGTCGAGATTGGCGGATAGGTTCGCATCTGTCCCGCTCTCGGGTCGGCCGCGGGACGCGACGCTGACGCGTCGCGCCTTTCGTCGTCGCGCACTGAAGGCTCACCCCTCGATGAACTGATACGCGGTGCCGATGCGGCCGTCTGGGTCGAGGAGCAGGATCTCCAGCCCGACGCCGGCGGGGGCTCCGCCGCCACCGGGGACCATCTCCCACCGAAACTTGACCACCTGGCCCAGGCGCTCGGCGTCTCCTCGGCGGCGGAACTCGTACCCGCCAGACGCCACGAACTCCTCGTAGGCCCGCGTCACCCGGTGCTCGAGTTGATCATGGCCCCGCGCCTCGAGCGTCGCGGTCATACCGAGTCCGGACGCCACCTCGGCCACCTCCGCCGGCGGCTTCAGCACCTGCCGCGCGTCCGGGGTCCACAGCTCGATCACGCGCTCACGCCGCCGCTTGGCGTCCTCCTCGTTCCACAGTGCCACGTACTTGTCGAACAGCTCATCGGTACTCATCGTCGTCTCCTTCGCTCGATCCGTTCTTGTTGGCAACACGCGTGGGCATCGTGAGGCCCGCGAGTCGGCTCGGCAATTCCCTGGAAGGAATAGTCGAGTGACATTCCCTGAAGGGAATTGCCGTGCCCGGCGGTTGCCCCTCACGATGGCCCGACTGCTCGGCAGCGAAGGGCGGAGCGACCCTCCACCCGCCGTCACACGACCGGAAGGCAGCGAATGACGAGTGACACCATCACGCCGTACACGGCACAGATTGCCGACGCGGACCTCAACGACCTGCGTACGCGCCTGGGACGTGTTCGCTGGCCCGACGATGTCGCCGGCGCTGACTGGGACTACGGCGTGACGCTGGGGTACGTCCGCGACCTGGCCGCCCGGTGGCGCGACGGGTTCGAGCAGGGCAGCCACTTCGCGACACGCGACGCAACCGATCTCCTCGTCTCCGACATCCGCGGCTTCTTCCGCAGTCTTCGCTAGTGCGCGCGGCTGGCTCTGGCACTTCGCTACGCGAGGAGCGGCGCTGAAACTCGCCGCGGTCATCATCTCCGCTCCGCTCATCGTCGAGTGGGTATTCGCCCCTGTCAAGCTCTGGACTGGGCGGACGATGGAGAACTTCGTCCGGTTCACGGGCTTTCAGCCCCGGATGGCCACCCGGATGGCCACCCGTCTGTTCGCCCCCGTGAAGCTGGCGCTCGCTGCGCTGTTGATCGCCGGCCTGGCAGTACTGGCGTTGAGCGTCGCAGGGGCAGCCGGAACAGTGCTGATCTCGCTTGCCTACCTCGCCCGTCTGCTCGAGTCCAGTCGGCGCGATCCGGCTGGACTGCTCGGCTTCACGCTTTTCGCCCTGATCGGCGTGGCGCTACTCGTGGTTCGTCTCGTTGGTTGAGCCGGGATGAGCGCTCACCGAATCGACCGGCGACCCTGACCGAGCGTGGCGGTCAGCGCCCGTAGTAGCGCTCGACGGGCACGCGCGCTTCGTCGAACAGCGCCGGCCCGTCCTGAGGCACAGCCGGCCAGTCAGAACCAGGGTTGAGTTCGATCAGCTGCTCGGTGGATAACGCGAACACGACACGGCCCAAGCCCGACCGGACGATCGCGCCGGTGCACATGCCGCACGGCTGACAGCTGGTGTACATCGTGGCGGCCGCGGCGCTCTCGGACGACAGTTCGCGAGCCGCCCAGACGGCCAGCTTCAACTCTGGGTGGGCGGTGATGTCGCGGTCGCGCTCCACGGTGTTATGGGCCTGCACCAGGACAGCGCCCTGGGCATCGACCAGCAGCGACCCGTACGGAGCATCGCCGGCGGTGACCGCTTCTGCGGCGATCTCAATGGCGCGCCGCAGAAAGGCGCTGTCCTCGTCAGTGATCATGAGCCGACTCCTCTACGCCGCGGGGCTGGTGACGCCACGACAAATCGGGATTTAGGACTTCATCAGGGACGGGCCCTTCGACAGCACGGGAATCATTTCACCGTGGCGGCTTCCAGCGCACTGGAACCGCGAGCGACGTCCTTGCGCAACAACAACCCCTGGCCTCGTGCACCACCACGCCTCAGCAGCGATCCGGGTGGAGCGGCCCGGTCAGCCGGAAGACCTGGATCGCCCAGTTCGGGGAGAGCACCAGCTGTGCCGCGGGGTCGGTCCGCGTCCACTCGCCCTCCGGCGAGTGCATGAGCTGCGTGGTGAAGAAGACCCGGTTCGCGGTGCTGACCACGTACTGGTATTGCCCACGGTTCAGTGCCGTGCGCCAGGCCCGACAGCTCGTGATGGGCCGGAACGAGCCGTGGGGGCCGCGCTGGCCCATGTATGCGACGCGATTGGAATCGTCGAGACCCCAGACGGGGTAGCCGAAGAACCAGCCGAGGTTGCCCACCAGGGCGATCCGTGTATCGCGCAGGCCCCGAGCCCAGCGCCACACCTTGTAGACCGCGGACGGCCCGTGCTCTTGGGTATATCGGTGCCTCAGGAAATCCCGGGTACCCGAGTAGCCCACTGCGACCCCGGCCAGCACGAGCGAGAGAGCCAGCGTCGCGGCGGTGGCCCGGACGAGCGGACGCCCCAGCGGGAGCAGCGACCACGGTCTGAGGACCACGATCACAACGACCACGAGGACGAGGACCACAACGGCATGGGCTCCGCCAAAGTCATAGTCCGCTGTCCACACGCGGCGCAGGGTCACTGTGGCCACGAACAGCGTCGCAAGTCCGGCCGCCGCCGCCACGCGGCCGAGCTGGCTCCTGAACGGCAGGGCCAGCGGCGTGACGGCCAGCGCCAGCGTGAGGGCGGGAGCTCCGTAACGCATGTTCAACGTCAAGCCGTAGGGATGGCCCCAGGGTCCGCCCGCCGTGAGCGGAGTGAGTGAGTACGCGACCAGGGACGCCAAGGCGATCACAGCCGCGGCCACAACCACTCGGTCGCGCTTGGCGAAGAGACACACCAGAGGACCGACCACGGCAGCGGCGACCAACGCCGGCCACCAGGGCCCGAGGTTCACGTTCAACGCCCCAACCAGCCAGTGGCGGAGGATGCCGGGATAGGTGGCGTAGTCTGCCAGGGTGTAGTTGTTGCCGTGTTGCAATGGCGGTGGGTGAGGCGTCGGCAGCACGCCGAAGCCGAACCACGGAAATGGATTCCCGAGCGCGATGAGGTTCCGCGCATACCAGTAACCACCTGCGAGGACCAGACCCCCGATCCACCACCCGATCGCGCTCCGGCGTCGGCCCCCGGAGGTCAACGCAACCGCCGCGAGCGTGAGTGCCGCCACCGGACCCAGGAGGTTCAGCTTCACCGACAGCGCGAGCCCGGCCGCGACGGCGGCGATGAGGCTGCCGCCGCGGTACGCCCGGGTGTCGGTCCCCGGCATGTCGGCGGTGCGCATCCACAGGGCGAGAGCCGCCATGACAAGGAACACGCCAAGAACATCGTTATCGGCGGTGCCGGCATTACTGTCGAACATCATCGGCGTCGCCATGACGAGCGCCGCCGCCAGCATCGACGTGGGCCCCAGTCCCCGGACAGAACCGAGACACCAGGCGGCAAGCAGCGTGAGCGCAAGCCAGATCAGGTTGATGCCCGGCGAAAGCACATCGTCGCCGATCAGCAAGATGCCGAGCGCGTGGAAGAGCTCGGAGGTAGCTGGGTACAGCCCGGTGAGCCAGGCGTAGTCGGTGTAGCGGATCGCCCGGATCTGGCCTGTCTGGGCGTACGACGCCGCGTGCGGCAGGTGGTACCCGATTGAATCGGCACCGGTGATGCCGTTCCCGAATGACCGGAGGCTTGGTCCCAACCACTGGAGCAGCACGACGGTCAGGCCGGCCACTGAGATGAGGATGAGGACGGCGGTGGTGACCCCCGGCTGGGCGGCGCGGGGGCGAACCAACCGCGCACCGAGCTGCGGCCTCAGCCCGAATCTCAGCGCCCATCCGACCGCGATCGACCCCACGACCATCGGTACCAGCCGAAACAGGCCCACGGTCCCGAGCGCCTCCATGATTGCGACCAGCAGCGCGCATCCGGTGACGGTCTCGGCCAGGCGGGCGTCGGCCCCGTGCCAGTCCGGGAGGAAATACCGCCGCACGGCGACCGCGCCGACGCCCACCGAGCCCAGCACGCACAGCAGCGCAGTGAGGCCGATCAGGTAGCGACCGAGACTCATCTCCGGACCCCGAACGAGGACGAGCTCCTCGCCGCGCGCACCACCATCAGCGAGCGGGTCCGCGGCGGAGGACGGCTTCGCCGGAACCAGGCCACCACGAGAACGGCGATCCCCGGCAGGCTGGCGACGAGCACCATCACGCCGTAGGCCACCGCGGTGGCGACCCCTCGTTGGGCGCCCACACCGGCCGCGCCGAACACCCACGCCGCCACCCCCTCGCGCGAGCCCCAACCGCCGAGGCTCGGAAGCATCATCGCTGCCAACGCGGCCATCACAATCGGAAGCATCCGCGATGGTGGCGCGGTGATGCCGGCGGTCCGCGCCGCGATCAGAAACGTAACGGCGTGGCCGGCGACGCCCAGCGTGGAGGCGAGCACGATGCCCGGCCACGCTGTCCTGACGAGCAGCCCGTCGCGGATGTCGCCGACCGCCGCGCTTCGAAGTCGCGCCCACGCAGACCGAGTCGCACCGCGTCGGGCTCGAGCCAGGAACAGCAAGGCGAACACCACCGCGACGACTGCGATCGCCACCCACGGCATGAACTCCTGCATGGGCGACGGCAACGCGAGGAGAACCACGAGCGTCAGCATGACCTGCACGACCTGGCCGGCGAAGCGTTCCCACCCGACTGCACGCAACGCGTGGCCGACATCGCTCACGTCGCGACCGTGGCTCGCCCCCCGGTGGACGTCGCCCACGATCCCGCCGGGCAGCACGGCGTTGAGGAACAGCGACCGGTAGTAGGCCGCCGCCGCGGCGGGCAGTGACAGGGCGAGGCCGAGGCCATCGGCGACGAGCTTCCACCGCCAGGCATACGCCACCGTGGTCAGAACCGTGATGCCCGCGGCTGCCGCGAGCGCCCCGCCGTCGATCCTGCGTAGTCCCTCGAGGAACGGGCCCGTGCCCAGGCGCCAGACCAGGACCGCGAACACCAGGGTCGGGCCGGCGCAGCGCCACCACGTCTGCACGGCCCGCGGCGAGCGTTCCGCGCGTGGAGACCTCGACGGCCGTGCGCTTACCGCCACACTCTCGATGACGCCACCGTCAGGCCAAGCCTTCCCGGGACCCCACAGCGAGAAATGCGGTCCCGAAGCACAACTCGGTCCACGAGAAGTCGGTCAGTTCGGCCTGCATGGCTGCACGGATCGCCTCCCACGGACGGTGCAGGATCCAGTCCTGCAGGGAGGCGAACCGTCCCACAGTTGCGATTGCGAGCTGGGCCTGCCAGCGAGGCGTGTTGTCGGGCATCTTGAGGTCCAGCACGGCCCAGCGCCCGCCGGCGGCGAGC
>Ga0070714_100003826_pt1 | contig 11305 bp, 10 predicted proteins | sample LARL83metaG_FD_65450 | JGI IMG/M metagenome (GOLD analysis project Ga0070714, IMG submission 65450) | Corn, switchgrass and miscanthus rhizosphere microbial communities from Kellogg Biological Station, Michigan, USA - LAR L8-3 metaG | ecosystem: Host-associated > Plants > Roots > Rhizosphere ... | reverse complement strand
ATCGGTCTAACAAACCTAGCTAGAAGAAGTGGTCCGATGACCTTCCCCACAGCCACCACCGCCAGCCTGTTCACCGTCCGGCGCTCTCACTTCCTGGCCAGCCTGGCGCGGCTTGAGCAATGGCTTGTCGCGGCGCAGATCCCTTACGCGGTATTCGGGAGCGTGGCAGCCGCCGCCTGGATCGACCAGGGGACGTCGCTCGACTTCGACCGGCCGGGCGCGCGCCATCCCGTCGAATGCATCCCGGACATCGACCTGCTGGTGCCCCGTGCCAGCCTCGACCGGGTCAAGCGCTACGCCCGAGCCGCCCGGGACAGCGACTTCCCGGTCAGCATCGACAATTTCTGGTCCGAATGCTGGATCGACTTCCGGCCGGGCTCACAGCTCTGCTACTTGACACACCGCGAAGTCCGTGTCCCGGCGCGCAGCGAGCTGTTCGCTCCCTCTACGGCGTGGCTGCTGGGACAGCAGGTCGCCGTGCTCGACCCGCGGACGCTGCTGCACATGTACCACACCGTGGGTGTTGCTCGGCGAAAGGACGCGCTGCGGATCACCGCGCTGACCGAAGGTCTCGCCACCGGAACGCTTGCCAGCAGGTTCACCGACCAGGAGTGCCAGGCGTTCGGCTCCTTTATGCTCGCCCGCCGCCGCCGGTATCGGCTTTTCTCCGCGGCGAAACGTGCGTGGGTGATGTTCACGGACGCCCTGCCGCCCCGCGCCTCGCAGGCGCTCACGCACCACGTTCAGCTTCGCGCCAATGCCGTGTTCCGGGTACTGAACCGCCGACAGGGCCGCCGCTTACGGGGTTGCCAGGGACAGGCTGGCGCGCAGCCCTACGTGGTCTGATACATGAGCCGCGCCGCCGGGCAGGGGTTCCGGCTCCGCGAACATGACGGCGGCGGCTTCTGCCTTGACACCGCCGCCGGTCAGAATGAAATCGATGCAGTGCGGTGTCTCCCCTGCAGGGAGGTATGCGGCTCGGAACGTGGCCGGGCAGCTGCCGTCGAACGCATCGGCGAGCCCGGCGCGCGACATGAGCTGGTCGAGCAGGGAGCTGCCGCGGGCCACGTTGAAGTCCCCGCACACCACCTGCGGGGCCGGGGCGCCTCGCACGACCCGCGCGAGGGCGTCCAGCTGGGCGCGGTGCAGCGGGTAGAACCTGCCTGCCTCCGACCAGTCGCCGTCCCGGTTAGCCACCGGGTGCGTGTTGATGATGGACAGCCCAGGGTCCGGCAGCCGGGTTACCAGCGCACCTTTGAGCGCCGCCCGGAACCGGGCGGCCCGGGAGATACCAGGAGCCCTCGGCGGCATACCGAAGCCGTGATAGGCCGAGCCGGACACCGGCAGCCGCGAGAACGTCACAACCCCGCCGGCCGGACCTGCTGGCCAGGGCCGGAAGCTGACCTGTCGGAACGAGCGCATCCGCCGGGCCAAGAGCCGCAGATGCCACCAGCTGAACACCTCCTGGAAGCACACGGCATCCGCGTCTCCGGCGTCCACTGCCTCGCCGATCGCCGCATACCGCCGGGCCAGGCATGACCCGATCACCGGTACGCCCCTCGTATTGAGCGACACCACGGTCACCCGCGCCGCCTGCGCTCCGGGCATGAACCCACCCTACCCAGGACAAGGGGGAATCCAGCCGCCCCAGCCGGACCGGGCCCTCGAGCGCGCCAGGACCAGCGAACCCTGCGGGCGGCGCCGCCCAGGCCACAGGCCCCAGGCCCCGGCGCTCTCCAGCGATCGCGCGCCCCGGACGCTGCGGCGTGCCGCCGTTCGGTCAGGGCCGCGCGCGGCCGCGAAAAGAGACTGCAGCAAGGATGCGATCACAATGATCGCGGCGAGCACCAAAAGCACGGTCAAGACACGGCGGGCCGGCCGGCCCGGCCGCCGCGGATCGCGGTCGCGGGCCTCGCGCAGTCGGCCGTAACGGTCCCGATAGTAAAGACGCCGCGGCATGATTGATCTCCTGCTCCGGGTGCCGGCCCGCGCTAGCGGCGATGCCTGGCTGGAAAGCCAGGGTGAAGTACACGACTTTGCCTGCCGGGGTCTTGTGATAGCCCCATGTCGTCGACATGGCGTCCACCAGCATCAGCCCCCGGCCGCCCGCCTCGCCGGCCTCGGCAGCCCGCAGCACTGGCAACGTCGGCGATGTGTCGTACACGTCGACGCGCAGTCTGCCGTCTCCGCAGCGGATGCCCAGCGTGACGGCCTTGCCCGTGGTATGGGTCACTGCGTTGGCGACCAGCTCGTCGGCGAGCAGCACGGCGGTATCCAGATCGACCGGGATTCTCCAAGCTCTGATGACCGCCCGGACGTGGCCGCGAGCTTCTGCCGCCGCGGCCGCGCCGTCGGCCAGCCTGACACGCTGTGCGGGCAGTTCGCTCGCCGGGATCGGCACCATCATGGAGTTCCTTCGCCGCCCCCGGCGGTAAAGGGGGGGACAGCCGCACAGGAACGCCGACGGGTTGTCCGCCTCGGCCCGGCGCCTGGAAACTGTGCGGCTGCCTCCCTAGGGAGCCTGGACCGGGGCAAACGGCAGGGCTCGTTCCCGGCCACGGCGAAAAGAATGTTGCTGCAGGTGCCAGGGCAAAGACATCGGTCACATGACGGATCTATGTCAGAACCGCCGCGCCCGGGCTGGCTGTCCTCCGACGACTGCTCGCCGATGCGACGTCACCCGGGCTGGCATCTGCGTCGGCGGGCGCGGCACCGACCCGGCTCCGGGCTTTCCGCCGGACTTCTGCCGGCGTGCTAAGCACCGACGGCACCCGCGTTCACTCCCACCAGTAAGGGGTCAGTTCGGCTCGCCGGGCAGAGCGATCTCGTCAATCCTGAGACGGCGGTGACCGCCGGCCGGGTCAGGCATCATGAAATACCAGTTGCCTGCCTCGTCTGTCTCGCTGGGGACGTCCCCGATCGCGGCGAGCAGCCCGGTCACCCGGGGGAAGGGCGCGGCGCTGGCGATGCTGATGACGGACGGGCGCCGGAGCGCATCGAGCGCATAGGAGGCCAGGTTTGCACCCGTGCGGCGGTGCTCGTCGGCGGTCTGCGCCATCCACTGGCTGTGCGTGATGACCCGTGTGGCTTCCTGGCTGGCCACCGTGTACAGGAGCATCCCAGCGCCGCGCGGGACGGCGAAGTGGGCGCCCTCCGGCAGCGCGTCCCCTTCCGCAATTGCCCTGACCTCGTCCTGCGACCCGGTGATGGCATCCATCCGGCCCATCACCGGCCCGAGCCCGAGCCGCGCGGCATCGGCATACTGGGTCACGGTCGGATCCAGGAAGCGCCGCCAGCGTGGCAGCCACAAGATGCAGTGCCCGTCCAGGACGGTGCCTTCCCACGAAGGCTCAGGAGTCCCGTGCACAGTGGCGCCCCTGGCCGGGTCATCGACCACCAAGTCGACCGCCACCAGCTGCGCCTCGATTCCGAACTGCGCGAAGGCGTACCGGAGCGTCTGGCACGCGTCGGCACACACGTTCGGAGGAGCCCCCGATTCAGCCGCCCGTAGCACCCACAAAGTCATCAGCATCATCGGCACAAGCGACTCGCCCGGGGCCCCGCCCGCCAGCATGTTGACAAGGAGTTTCTTCGCGTTCTCGTACCGCGCAGCTGCCAATGCGTCAAGGGAGGCCAGCCGTGGATCGCCGGATCGGCGAGACCCTGGTCTGGCCTTCTTGCTCTTGCGTCCGCGCGAATTCGGCATCGGGTCGGCCTCCACTCAATTGCTACCCGGATCCGGGGAGCCACAGTTCGTTCCCGGCCCACGGGATCCCCCGCGGAGGTCAGGCGCGGCCCTCGGCGCGGCAGCGCGGGCACAAGGCCTGGCTGTGACCTTCGGTCCAGAATCGCGCGACCGCTGCCAGGTGCTCGCGCCCGCGACTGAGGGCCGCCGCAAGGTGATCAAACCGCTGCAAGGAAGTAATTGGCACCCTCCCCTAACCCCGCGCCATCGCGGCGGGCCAGCCGCGGGTGATCATCACCGATGACTCCTCGCCGCCCCGCACTGGAACACAGGACCGCCAAGTCAGGCGCCAGTGCTTTGCATCATCAGGCCGGTCCCCCGCTAACCGCCGACACGAACGCGAGATCCTCCCGGCACGGCCGGCACATCCCGCCTTCGGCCTCTTCGATTCCACCATGACAGGTGATGCAGCCGAGGTAATAAGAGTCACCCTGTGGGACAGCGAGGCCGATAATCGCGTCGCCAGCGTCCGAGTCACCGGCGCTTTCCGCTGCTTCCAGGACCACGAAGCAGCCGTCCCGGTCGAGCGCAGGGTCAATGTACAGGCCAGGCCGCGGGCGAAGCGGCAGTGCTGCGACGACGACGGCGGAATCAGGGTGGATCGCCGATGTGGTCATAGGGCCAGTCCTCCTCGTTGCACCGCAGGTTACGAGCATCGTAAGTCTATTGCACTCGTTAGGCTAGTTAGGCTCAACAGCGATCCGGACCGCACAGGCCCTTGCCAGAACCGGGGCACACAGGCGGCCCCAAGGAGCCGGGCGGGCTGACCGGCGGCCCTCGGAGCCGCAGCGAGCACCATCCCCCTCGCTCGCTGGACTAAGCAGCCGTCCGATCGCCGCGGCCGCCGCTGGGGACCCTGGCGCAGGCAGGGCCCCGGCGAAGGCCTCGCCGAGCAGCTGCAGCCGGGCGTGACGCGCAGCGACCGCAGGGACGCTGGCGGCGACTCCTCGCTGACCCACACGCCGCGCGGCCCCGCTGAGCAGGCCAGAGCCGTGATCTGAGACCGGGGAAGCCCACCCAGGCCCGCTGAGCGCCATCGGGCCCGCACCCGGCCCCGGGCAACCCGGCACGGCCGGCTTTCAGCACTGCCGCCGGCCGGCCGGGCCAGCCGGAATGTCGCACCCTCAAATTAAAATAGGTCTAACAAACCTAATTAGAGGGGCGGCGGGCCATGGGCGCAGGACTGGTCATCCATCCGAACGGCGACCTCGTCGAGGTCAACCTCCAGCCCGGCGAGAACAACCTCGCGCTCATGTATGAGCACCTTGGCTGCTCCGATGTCGACGTGGTCCGGCTCTCTGCGGTGCTCGACATGTGGCTCGACGAGGAAGGCATGTTCACCCAGGCGGTCAACCCGATCGCCACCGCGCTCGCCAGGTCCTTCGGCTACGTGTTCCAGCCGTACTTCGGGCCCGTCTTGATCTGCGGGTCCACGGCAGCAGGAGACAGCGTCGACCTTGACGCCCATCAGCTCCGCGCCCTGCTCACTCGCCTCCAGGACCTCACCGCATGAGACGGCGATCGCGCCACCGCGGCGGGCATCCCGCCGCGGCAAGAGCGCCTGTTCTGACGGTGGTATCGCACGCCACGGCTAGGCCCGCAGCTGGTACACGCCCATCGTCCCTGATTTCGTCCGGATGGGCCTGACAGCCATGCCGGCCGCCGCGACCAGGGCGCGCAGCTCGTCGATCTCGGCCGGGCTGACCTGGACCTTGCGGTTAACCAGCTCGGTGCTCAGCACCGCCAGGGCTTGGGCCCAGCCCGCTGCGCCTGCTGCATCACGGACACCGGCGATGGCCTGCGGGTCCACCCGTCCGATGAACCGCGCGCACAGCCTGGCGATCCGGCCCTCGATCGCGGCCTCGGCGCCGCACGGCTCGTCGCCGTAGAGCTCGCGCCAGAGCCGCCACAGGAACGCCTCATCGGCCAGGCCGTCGTCATCCTCGAGACACCAATACAGATGCTCGCCTTCCGGTAGCTGGCTCGGGTCCCTGATGGCCTCGCGGAGCTCGCACTTGAACACCCGCATCTTTGCGTCGTCTTCGCGCCTCGCAAGTGCTTTCAGCATGTTCAGCGAGTCAAGATCGTAGCTTTCCGGATCGAGGGTATGTCGTCGCGACCGCAATGAGCGTCGCGAAGGGACCCCCCGGGTGCCGTTCCCAGTACCAAGGCATGACTTTCCCGAACGTGCGTAGCCGACCCCCCGCGTGACTCTAGTACGAGGATCAGAGCATGCCGCGGCCCCGCAGGCGCGCGGCCGGCAGTTCACCCGCAGCGTCAGCGGAAGTCACGGCTGCGGACCGTCGCCGCCACGCGCAGCGGCCGCAGCGTGACAGCGGCCAGGCTGACCGCGCCGGACACCCGCTCGACCCGCCCGGACACCACAAGCGCCGGCGCCTGGCCGGCCGTCGCGTACCACCAGTCCCACACCGACGGCGGGCAGATCACGTTCGCGATTCCGGTCTCGTCCTTCAGGCTGAAGAACGACAAGGTCGATGCCGCGATCCTGGCGCAGCTGCTGCGCGCGGACCTGCTGCCGGAGGCGCAGCTCGCCCTGCCGGAGGTCCGGCAGCTGCGGGCGCTGCTGCGGCACCGCGCCCGGCTGGTGCGGCTGCGGACGCTGCTGCGCAACCGCATCCACGCGGTCCTGGCCGATCACGGCCCGGGCCGCCCGCAGGGCTGCTGGAGCGGCCCGGGCCGGCAATGGCTCGCCGCGCTGCAGCTCCCGCCGGCCTCCCGGCAGGTTATCGACGACGCGCTTGCGCTCATCGACGCCCTCCAGGACCCTATTGGCCGGCTTGACCGGCAGGTCCGCCAGCGGGCCAAGGCCGACCCGCGGGTCACGGTGCTCACCCAGCTGCCCGGCGTCGGCCCGTTCACCGCCCTGGTCCTGCTCGCCGAGATCGGCGACGTCACCCGGTTCGGGTCCGCGCGCAAGCTGGCGGCCTGGGCCGGGCTCACCCCGACCGTCCGCGGCAGCGACCGCACCGTCCGGCACGGGCACATCTCCAAGCAGGGCCCGGCCTGGGCGCGGTGGATCTTGTGCGAGGCGGCGCAGACCGCCAAGCGGCACCCGGACTTCGCCGCCGGCTACCAGGCCCTGGCCCGCCGCCGCGGCCGGAAGATCGCCACCACGGTGATCGCCCGCAAGCTCCTCACCCGCGCCTACCACCTGCTCACCGACGCCGCCGCCGGCGGTGCGCCGGGCTAGCGGGGAGGGTCGCCAGCCCCGGGCGAGCTCGCGTCAACCGCATGAGACGGCCCTGCCGCGCTCGATGACCTGACTGAGCAGCCCGGTCAAGGACGCACGGTCATGGCGCCCGCCCCAGGGGCAGGCGCCGGATGGGTGCATGTGAGACCACTCCGGCAACCATTAGCAACCCGGGAATCCAAGCCAGCGACCTCCGCACGACCAGCCAGCACAGGCACGCTCTTCCTCGCTCCCCATGATCGGCCGCCGCTTGCCGGCATCAAGCTCGTTCGTCCTCGCCCGCGCCTGCCGGCGCGGCGCTGCGGGCGCTCCAGCCTGACTCCGCCCGCGCGACGGCACGAACCGGCAGCGACCTGAGTTGGCTCACGATTCTGCCGTCGCGGCTGGCGCGGACTTTTGAGCTGCAGATTCTCAGTTCACGGGCGCTGAATTTGCGCACTAGCCGAGCCCTTTGGCCTGGCGGCGCGCGTGGTCATTGCGGCTTGTCCCACCGAAGGGTGTAGCGGAAGAACAGGCGGCGGCGGAGCGAGGTGCCAGGCAGGCGGGCGCTGGCAGCCGCGGCGATTTCGGCGACGGTAGCGGCGGGATCACGGACCGGCATGACAGGCTGACCAGCCGCCGGCCCGTCAGCCGGGTGAGCTGGCCGGGGATGCTTGATCAGGCCCATGACCGGGTTAGCGGCGGACGACACCAGGTCGGGTATCGCATCGGCCAGCGAGTCCGCCTTGGCGAGGCCGACGACGAGCAGCCGGCCCCCGGGCGCCAGCAGCCGCGGGATCCGCGCCAGGGTGTCGCCGAGGTCGAGGTGGTGCAAGACCGCCACCATCGTGATCAGGTCAGCCTGGCCCGCACCGGCCGCCGCGGCGAACTCATCGAAGCGGCACCGCATGATGGTCACTCGCGGATCGCCGGCCAGGCGTGCACTCGCCGCGGCAGCCATGCCGTCATCGGCATCGATGCCGATGACGCGGGCGAAGCAGGGAGCCAGCTTCCCGGCGAGCACGCCGGTCCCGCAGCCGACGTCAACAGCCGCCTGCCGCCGGGCGGGCAGGTTGCGCAAGACCCAGCCGTGGAAATGCTCATTGTGATTCCACGGATGGCGCGTATTGACCCTGGCCAGCCACCGCCCGGCGCTCAGCACCACCGGATTGGCGCTATCCCTGACATCCATTCCCGAAGTCTGCCAGCCCGGGCGACCCGCGCTCCCGTCCTCCCGGACACCATCGGTGCCACGGCAGGCCGGCCAATCCGGGGGTCGTATCGAGGTGACGGCCACCGTATGCACTAAAGAGCTAGCCGGGTCGAAGGCATCACCCGCGCCGGACGAGGTGCGCACTAGCTTGAGCCAACTCGGGAAGCTCGTTCGTCCTCGCCCGCGCCTGCCGGCGCGGCGCTGCGGGCGCTCCAGCCTGACTCCGCCCGCGCGACGGCACGAACCGGCAGCGACGAGGAAAAGCCACAACAACAGTCCCACCCCAGCCCGGCGGTCAGCGACCAGGTCACCGGGTCAGTTCAGCACGGCCCCTGACAACTGGGGCCCCCATGGGTGCGGTGATGTGGTGTTATTCGGGTTGGTCAGCGAGTCCTGCGTCGTGCTGTGGGGTCTGCGTCAGCGGTGACCTGTGCGGAGGTCTGTTCGCCGAGCTGGACGTACCGGCCGAGGCTGCCCAGATGCGGATGCAGATGCCGGGATTTGGCCTGGAGTTCGGGGGCGGTGCGTCCGTCGGCAGCCAGGTGAAAGGTCTACACCGATAGGACATTCAGGTGGTCGATGCCGTTGATGATGCCGAAGAGGTAGAGCTTTCCGTTGTACACGGCGGCTGCGTTGGTGGAGGTTCCTAGCGGGAGGTCGTTTCCTGGCAACGCATTCCAGCCGATCCAGTTGGTGCCGCCGAAGAGGTTGGCGTAGACGCGCAGGCTGACTGGCGACTCGTCATCTACCCGGCTTACGGTGCCGGTGGTGAACAGGAGCAGGTTGTTGCTCGCGTCGGTTACGGCATCGAAGATCTCCACGAGGACGGAGTATTGGACTCCGTCGATCGTCTCTGTCCAGCCCGGGAACTGCCCGAGCCAGCCAGATCCGACTTTGTTCCACGCTGACCAGTTGGTGCCGTCGAAAGTGCTGACGATCGGCCAGCCTTCCTGGTCGTGGGCGAACAGGTAGAGGTCACTGCCGTAGGCGGCGGCGGCGAACTTGCCAGCGTAAGTTGTCTTGGGGCTGCCGGGCACGTCGATCCAGCCGGACCAGCTGGTGCCGTCGTAGCTGTTCATGACCAAGCTCGCGCGCCTGGTGGCGTCCAGGGGGGTGGAGGCGAACAGGTAGAGTTTGCCGCCGTAGCTGACGGCCGCATCTGGAGAGCCGAGGGTGGCGCCCCCGGGGACCGTGCTCCAGCCGCTCCAGGTGGATCCGTCGAACACGTTGACTTGCTGGCTGTTGTCGGAGAGCGCGACGCCGAAGAGGTAGAGCTTGTTCTGGTAAACGGCTACGGCGTCGGCCAGCTGGGTGGTGCCGGTGCCCGGCACCGCTTGCCAGGTGGACCAGATGGTGCCGTCGAAGGTCTTGACCCAATGCTGATGGTAGACCTTGCCGACGCCGAACACGTAAAGCTTGCCGCCGTAGGCAATCGCGGCGTCGCCGACTTGAGTGGTGGCGTTACTGCCTGGCAACACTCTCCAGCCGCTCCATTGCACTTCGGTCCAGGGAGCCATATGCAGGGCCACTGCTGATGGCCCCCACTTGGATCCGGGTTTCCACCACTGCCCGGTGAACAGGTGCGATACGTCTGTGCTGGAGCGTCCCCAGGCGTTGGTGGCCACAGGGTTGGTTCCGCCCGGATCCCAGACCCTTTCGATCCATCCGACCCATGTCATGTCGTAGGGGCCGACCCGGTTGGGGTTCTTGGCGTTGGCGGGAAGAGTGTAGAGACGGGCCTGCGCCCAGCAGTTAGGACCAAACGGGTCGTGCTGGGAGACTGCGATGAGCTGATAGGGGGCGATGGGGACGTCATGACCTTCCAGCTCGAGCACTTCAAGATCGTCGATGCCTTCATGGCCAAAGCTGGGGTCGGCGAGGATCACGATGTTCCCCACGCCGATGTGCTGATCGAAGTATGCCCGGCCTACGGTTGATGCGGGTTGCAGCCCGTCACCGCTTACTCCTATGCCAATCCAGTCGGGGGTTTTCTTGCCCCATGAATAGTCGGATACCGCCGGTTGGCCGGGCAGCCAGAAGATTTGCTTGCCGCCGACGATCTGGCGCGCGTTGGGCGTCTCGGGGTTCCCGGTGACGACGAAGAACGTCCGATACCAGATTGGCACGTTATAGCCCTGGATGTTGGTCTTTCCGACCGCTGCGAGGACCAGGTAAGGATCAACGCCGTCGCTCGCCGTCGGGTAGCGACCTCCAGATGCATCCTGGATGAACGGGTCGGCTCCCCAGCTCTCATACAGGTCGCAGTTCCCTTGGAACACATTGGGATCCGCGAGGGAGGCCAGCCAGTTATAGATCTGCTGGACCTCCCAGTTCGTGCTGGGGTTTTCGTCCCAAGTAGGATCGCCATCGCGGTTGGAAAGAAAGTATTCTGTCCTGCCTCCGACCACATAATCTGGCATTCTGGCCCCCTTTCACCAGTGAACTTCATGTCTGATGATGCTCTAGCATCGTTGCGGATACAAAGTGACTGACGATGACATCACTGTTGTCAACAGACGGGCCGAAGGCCAACTCAAATCTTCGCCACACGCCGACGAGCGTCTGAGTCAGGCCCAGCAACCATTATTGAACAGAATGCACACACACTCAACCGGCTGAGCAATTGCGTCAATGACCCTGAGCCTGCAACCTCAGATGTGTAAACTTTTTCTAAATTGTTTTCCTGAGCTGCTTTACCGTAGGCGGCCTGGCGCGGATCCGGGGTTGTCCACTGCTGGCGGACGCGGGCGGCGGCGGGCAAGGTCGGCGTGCCGCTTCTGGGCGCTCTGGCGGTTGCGGGTGTGCCCAGCGCGGCTGCTACCTGGGACCAGGTGGCGCACGTCTCGCGACGATACCTGGCAAGGTAGTACGCCCGCCGACAGGAAGACGGCGAGACCGGGTTAGCCGACCGGACTTCGCTTCCCGGTCACGTGTTCACGTCCCGCAAGCCCCTCAGTAAGCTCGCCACGGCCGCGATCGCGCCGTGCCGTCACGATTGTCGGATGGCGACCTCTAAAAAATAACCTCTGAGTTCCCCGTGGCTTCCTCAGCCCGCATAGGCCCAGGACTAGCATCTTTCGTCCTCGACAGCGTTAGTTCTGGGATTGACGAGATTTCATTATTCCTGAAGCTCTATCGTTCCTCCTGTTGATACCGC
>Ga0070714_100003823_pt1 | contig 11310 bp, 8 predicted proteins | sample LARL83metaG_FD_65450 | JGI IMG/M metagenome (GOLD analysis project Ga0070714, IMG submission 65450) | Corn, switchgrass and miscanthus rhizosphere microbial communities from Kellogg Biological Station, Michigan, USA - LAR L8-3 metaG | ecosystem: Host-associated > Plants > Roots > Rhizosphere ... | reverse complement strand
CGAGCCTCGCCGTCAAAGCACCCATACGGCTCGGTTTCGACAAAGAGCGCGCTCACGACTTCCAGTGGCTGTTCACCAACCGGCAGATCGCACATCGCGACCGCCAGCACGTCATGGATAGCCTGTTCGGTTTCCCGGAAGCGCTCGGCATCGGGGAGCGCCTGCTGCGTTGGGACATCCCGGTCCCGCTCGCCGCGGAACAGTCAGCCACCCAGCGCATCGCGGGGAGACCCACACTCGTCATCAGCCCCTGCGCGAACCCGCGCTTCCGCAACTGGCGCAGCTGGCAACCAGAGTACTACGCGGCTGTGGCGGAACACGCCGCGGCGAAGCATGGCATGCAGGTGCTGGTGACTGGCGGCAAGAGCGAGATCGAGAAGGCCTACGGCGAACGCATTACCTCCCTCGCCAAGGCGCCCGTCATGAATCTGGTGGGCCGGACCTCCCTGAAGGAACTGCTGGCGCTGCTGAAACAGGCTACTGTGCTGGTCTCGCCGGATTCCGGGCCGATCCACATGGGTACCGCCGCCGGCATCCCGGTCATCGGTCTGTATGCCAGCACCAACCCCGACCGGGCCGGTCCCTATCTCAGCCAGTGCTGGCGGGTTAACCGCTATCCGGACGCGCTTTTGAAGTTCGACGGCCTCACGCCAGAGGCCGCGCCCTGGGGCACGCGGGTGCGGGATCCCAAAGCCATGGACTGCATCACGGTGGTGGACGTGACCGGGAAACTAGACGAACTAATGGCCGCGAAGGCGCGTGGCGAAAAGTTAGTCGCGGACAGGTAAGGTGAATATCGCTTCCAGTCCGCCAGCCGGGTGGTTCTGTAGGACTAACGTGCCGCCATGGAGTTCGGCGATATTGCGGGCGATACTCAACCCCAAGCCGGTACCGCCGCCGTCCTGGCTGCGGGCGGTCTCCAGCCGATAGTAGGGCTCGAACACCTTCTGCAGTTCTCCCGGCGGGATGCCGGGACCCGCATCCCTGACCCGGATCACCACTTCCCGCCCCAAGTCTTCGACGGTGACGATGGCGCGCTTGCCGTAACGGATGGCATTGGTCACCAAGTTGTCGAGGAGACGGCGCAGGGCACGCGGCCGCAGCATGATCGGTCGGTCCACGCGGCCGTGCAGCTGCACGTCATACCCCGTGTCCACCGAATCGGTCTCCAGGCTCTCCAGCAGCGCCATCAGGTCCACGCTCTGCAGGGGCTCACGGTCCTCGAAACCACGCAGGAACGAAAGCGTGGCATTTGTCATGTTCTCCATCTCCTGCAGATCGCGCACCAGCTTCGCCTTCAGCTCCTCATCGGTCAGGAGTTCAGCGCGCAGGCGCAGGCGGGTGATGGGGGTGCGCAGGTCATGGGAGACGGCGGTCAGGATGCGGGTGCGCTCATAGATGTAGTCGCGCAGGCGCGCTTGCATGGTGTTGAATGCCGCCGCCGCCGCGCGCACCTCGAGCGGCCCTTCCTCTGGCAACGGCGGGCGGTGGATGTCGCGGCCCAGTTCATCGGCAGCGCGTGCCAGGGTCGAGAGCGGACGCGTCAGCCAGCGCACCGCCAGGAACGACAGCAATAACACCGATAACAACAGCACCCCGAGACTCAGCACCAGCCGCGCCGGGCTGTCCACCACGCTCCAGGGCCGGGGATGGTCGAAGTTCACCCAGCTCCCATCCTTGAGCTGCACCTCGGTGACCACATGCTCGCTGCGCTCGATGCTCGGCGGGTGCACTTCCGCCGGCACGCCCGCCATGGACTGGGCCGGCGTCAACTCCGCCACCACCACCCGCAACTGCCGTTCGTTGCCCAGCAGCTCCTGGAGCGCCGCCTGGAAATCGGCGGCTTGCGGATCAGGCTTGCCGTTCACGGCCGGCTGCGGGCTTAAGCTCACCAGGAGCCGCGGCGTGGTGATGATGCCGGCGATGCGCTGGCGTTCGCGCACGTCCAGGGAATCCATGAGCCGTACCGCCTGGGTCACGCGCTGCGCCCACTGGGCGTCGCTGAAGCGGAACAGTGCCTCGTCACGCTCGGAGAGGCTGATGGCGGCGCTGATGGCCTGCGCGACGATGAGGCCCGAGAGCAGCACCAGCGCAAGACGCCCGAACAGCGAGCGCGGCCAGAGGCGCATCACGCTTCCACCTCGACGGGCACCGCGAACACGTAACCCTCGCCGCGCACGGTGCGGATGAAGGCCGGCACCCGGCCGTCGTCACCGAGCCGCTGGCGGAGGCGGCTCACCTGCACGTCGATGCTGCGATCGAAGGGCATGTGGCTGCCGCGGCCGCGTATCATCTCGGTGAGTTGATCGCGGCTCAACACCTCGCCGGCGTGGTGCAGGAATACGTTCAGCAGGCGGTACTCGGCGCCCGACAGCGGTGTGACCACGGAATTCGGCGAGACCAACTGCCGGGTCAGGGTATCGAGCTTCCAGCCGGAGAACCGGAAACGGCGCGCCTGGTCCGGCGCCACCTCATCAGGCAGCGTGCGGGCACGGCGCAACACGCTGTGCACCCGCGCCAGCAATTCGCGTGGGTTGAAGGGTTTGGCCAAGTAGTCGTCCGCACCCGCCTCCAGGCCCGTGATGCGGTCTGCCTCCTCGCCGCGCGCCGTGAGCATGATGATCGGCAGGATCGAACGGGCACGCAGGCGTTTGCACAGACTCATGCCGTCCTCGCCTGGCAACATGAGGTCCAGCACCGCCAGGTCGAAGCGGGTGTCCTCGAGCGCCTCGTCCATGCTGCGGCCGTCCGGTACCGCGGTCACGGCGAACCCTTCCCGGGTCAGGTATTCCGAGAGCAGCGCGCGGATCTCCGCGTCGTCATCTACCAGCAGGATGTGGTCGCGTTTGCTCATGTCACGGAGATCAGGATGTCTGGCGGTGATTCTATCCGCCGTGCGTGCCTCGCCGCAGACGCACAATGGCGTGATTTGTATCAAAGTGTATCAGCCACGACCCAATTACGGCGTGATGCGAGAATATGCCGCGGCCCATTTTGCGTGCGAGCCGCGCCGCCGTGAACCAAGACTGCGCTTCGGCGTCAAACCGGGCACGCTCTCCGATGAACATCCATGCCCAAGCTCTCGACACAGCGCCCCGTGATCGCCGCCCTGGCCTGCCTGTTGGCCGTTACATCGTCCGCGGGCGCCGTCGATGCGCCGCGTTTCGATCAGCCCCTGAGCCTGGTCCAGCTCACGGACCTGACTCTGTCCAACAATCCAGCGACCCGCATCGCCTGGGCCCAGATCCGCAACAGTGAGGCGGGCGTGGAACTGGCGCGTGCCGGCTATTGGCCGCAGCTGGCGCTCGCCTACGACTACCGGCGCCTGAAAAGCCCGAGCGGTCAGACTGCCACCACCGCGTCGCAGACCCTCTATGGACCCAGCGTCGATCTGAGTTGGTTACTCTTCGACTTCGGTACCCGCTCCAACGGCGTGGACGCCGCCAAGTACTCCCTGGCGGCGGCGCAATTGGATGGCGACCAGACCTTGCAGGACCTGATCCTGCAGGTCGAGCAGGATTACTATCAGGTGCTGGGCCTGCAGGCCCTGCAGGATGCGGACCTGCAGAGCGTGCAGGACTCGAACGCGCTGCTGGATGCCGCCAACCAGCGCAAGAGCTCTGGTCTCGCCACCATCGGCGACGTCTACCAGGCGCAGGCGGCGCTGGCCAGCGCCAAACTCGCGCTGCAGACCGCGCAAGGCCAGCTCGCCGCCGCCCGCGGCCAACTCGCCATCACGGTGGGATACACCCCGGACAGCCCGATCCCGCTGGCGCCCTGGGACGACCAGGTGACGGCGACCCTCCCCCAGGACGACGTCCACGACCTCCTGGCCAAGGCCGCACAGGCGCGTCCGGAACTGCTCGCATCCAAGGCACAGCAGCAGGCGGCCATCGCTTCCCTCGAGGCGACCCGCGCCCAGGGCTGGCCAAGCCTTGCGCTCAACGCCAGTGCCGGCCGCACCACCACCGACAACGGCGGCCGCAAGACCACCGTGAACAGCTATGACGCTGACCTCACCTTGAGCTTCCCGCTGTTCACCGGCTTCGCCAACCAGGCACAGACGCGCCGGGCCCAGGCGGCGGTCGACGTGGCCCAGGCGACAAACGAACAACTTGTCCAGACTGTGCAGTTGGAAGTGTGGCAGGCCTACCAGAACATGCGCACCGCCGCTCTCAGCCTCGACACCTCCGACGTGGGCTTGAAGAGCGCGCAGCAGGCCGATGCTGTCACCCAGGCTCGCTACAAGAACGGGCTGGACAGCATCCTCGATGTGCTGAGTGCGCAGGCCGCCCTCGCCACCGCGCGTGTGCAGCAAGTGCAGGCCCGCCTGAACTGGTTCGCGGCCTTGGCCGCCATGGGCCACGCCCTGGGCGGTCTCGAGGCCCCCGATCACAAGCTGGAGCGACCTTGAGCAACGGACCTGACAAGAAGCGAGCGTTCTGGATCATCGGTGGATTCGTCGCGGTCCTGGTGGTGTTGTTGGCGTTGCGCGTGTGGAGCAACGTCCGCAACAGCCACCGCCGTGAAGCGGTGGACAACCTCGTCGTCAGCATGGGGACGGCGAAGGTACAGCCCATGCCCGTGACGCTCACGGCCGTGGGTCAGGTGGTGCCGGAGCACATGGTGCAGATACGCCCGCAAGTGGCCGGCATGCTGAAGGAGGTCTACTTCACGGAAGGCCAGACCGTGGCGGCGGGCCAAAGACTGTTCCTCATCGATCCAGGCCCGTTCGAGGCCGCGCTGGCTTCCGCCAAGGCCGCCTGGGAGAACGATGAGGCCAATGCCGACCGCTTGGCTCCGCTCGCCAAGCAGGATTTCGTCACGCCCCAGGAATATGAGAACGCCCGGGCCATCGCCGATCAGGCGCAAGCCGCCTACAAGCAGGCCGAGATCAACCTCTCCTACACGGACATCCGCGCGCCGATAGCTGGGCGAACAGGCAGTCTGGGAGTGAAAGCCGGCAACATCGTAGCGCCCAGCGATGCCAATCCGCTGCTGGTGCTGAACCAGATCCAGCCCATCCAGGTGCAGTTCCAGCTGGCCCAGCAGTTCCTCCCGGAGGTACGGGACTACGACGCCAGGCACGCCCTCAAGGTGCAGATCACCCAGGAAGACGGCACCGGCGACCTGGACCAGGGCAAGCTGGTGTTCATAGACAACGCGGTTAACACCAGCACCGGCACCGTGATGTTCAAGGCCAGCCTGCCCAATAGGCGGGAGCAACTCTGGCCGGGCCAGTACGTGGGCGTGACCCTGCAATTGGCGCTGCAGCAGGACGCAGTGGTGATACCCCAGAGTGCAGTCCTCACCGGCCAGCAAGGCAATTACGTCTACGTGGTGAAGGACGGCATCGCAGACCAGCAGGCCATCAAGGTGGATCGTCTGGTGGGCGACGTGGCCGTGGTGTCCTCCGGGCTCAAGGGCGGCGAGCGACTGGTGACGGCGGTACCGCGCAACCTGCGCCCCGGCATCCATGTCACCGCCGCGCCGCCCAACAGCGAGCCCAAGCCGGAGATCAACGTCCCAGGCGACGCGCCATGAACCTCTCGGCGCCGTTCATCCACCGCCCGGTCATGACCACCGTGGTCATGGCCGGCCTGCTGGTGTTCGGGCTGTTCGCCTATTTCACCCTGCCGGTGAGCGAACTGCCGAGCGTCGACTTCCCCACCATCAACGTCAGTGCCAGCCTGCCCGGTGCCAACCCGGAGACCATGGCCTCCTCGGTGGCCACGCCGCTCGAGAAGCAGTTCAGCACCATCGCCGGCGTGACCTCGATGAATTCCAGCAACACCACCGGCAACACCAACATCACCCTGCAATTCGACCTGTCCCGGGACATCGACGCCGCCGCGCAGGACGTGCAGACCGCCATCTCCCAGAGCATCCGCCAGTTGCCGGTGAACATACCCTCCCCGCCCACCCTGCGCAAGGTGAACCCGGCGGACTACGGCATCATCTACCTCGCCATCACCGGCGACAGCGTACCGCTCACCCAGCTTGACGAGTTCGCCGAGACTCGCGTGGCGGAACAGCTGTCCCAGATCAACGGCGTGGCCCAGGTGCTGGTATTCGGGTCGTATCAGTACGCGGCCCGCATCAACGTGAATCCCTATGCGTTGTCCGCGCGGGGCCTGGCCCTGGACCAGCTCATCACCGCCATCCGGGCCAACAACACCAACCTGCCGTCCGGCACCCTCTACGGCAGCAACCATACCTACACGGTGCAGAGCGACGGCCAGCTCAAGGACGCCGCCGCCTACAACCAGATGATCGTGGCGTATCAGGATGGGGCGCCGGTGCACCTGTCGGACGTCGCGACCGCGGTGGACGGCGTGCAGGAGAACAAGCAGCTCACCACCTTCTCCGACGCGGCCGACGACAACGGCCGCATGCGCCCCGCGGTGGTGCTGGCGGTGAAGCGCCAGCCGGGAGCCAACACCGTGGCGGTCTCGGACGCCGTGCAGGCGATGCTGCCTTCCCTTATCCGGGCCGCCCCCGGCGATGCCGTGATCCATGTGCTCTACAACCGCGCCGGCTTCATCAAGGGCTCCATCGGCGACGTGCGTACCACCCTGATGCTGGCCATCGTGCTGGTGGTGGGCGTGATCTTCCTGTTCCTGCGCAACCTGCGGGCCACGCTCATCAGCGCGCTGGCCCTGCCCACCTCGGTGATCGGCACCTTCGCCATCATGAAGCTGGCCGGCTTCAGCCTGGACAACCTGTCGCTGATGGCGTTGACCCTGGCTGTCGGATTCGTGGTGGACGACGCCATCGTGGTGCTGGAGAACATCGTGCGCTTCCGCGAGCACGGCGAACCCAGCATGCGCGCGGCACTCCTCGGCAGCCAGGAGATCGGCTTCACGGTCGTGTCCATGACCTTGTCGCTGGTGGCGGTCTTCATACCCATCCTGTTCATGGGCGGCATCGTGGGACGCCTGTTCAGCGAGTTCGCCATGACGGTGGGCATCGCCATCCTGATCTCAGGCTGCGTCTCCCTGACCCTCACGCCCATGCTGTGCTCGCGCTTCCTCAAGGAGAGCGAGCGCCACGGCCAGGTCTACAACCTGCTGGAGAACGGTTTCGAGCGGACACGCGATGCGTACCGTACAGGACTCACCTGGGCGGTGGACCATTGGCGCACCATGCTGGGTGTGGGCGGACTCATCCTGGTGCTCACGTTCGTGCTGTTCGCACTGGTGCCGAAGGGTTTCATCCCCAGCGAGGACACGGGTCAGGTGCTGGCCAACACCCAGGCTCCGGAAGGCATCACCTTCGACCAGTTGAACGGCATGGAGCAGCGGGTGGCCAAGATCGTGCAGCAGAACCCCGGGGTGCAGGCGCTCATGTCCAGCGCCGGCCAGGGCTTCGGCGGCAGCTCCGGCAGCAACGTAGGCCGCCTGTTCATCGGCCTGAAGCCCATGCACGACCGCAAGAAAGCCGACGACATCCTGGAGGAACTGCGCAAGGCCGTGGAGCCGGTGCACGACATGCAGGTCTACTTCCAGAATCCGCCGGCCATCAACGTGGGTTCCATAGGCAGCAACGCCCAATACCAGTTCGTGCTGCAGGGGCCAGATACCCAGACCCTGTACGCCGCGGCCCCCAAGTTCGAGCGCGAGTTGAACAAGGTCCCCGGCGTGCAGGATGTAAGCTCCGACCTGCAGCTGGACAATCCCGAGATCAACGTCAACATCAACCGTGAGGCTGCCTCCAGCCTCGGCGTGAGCGCCGAGCAGGTGCAGTCCATCCTCTACGCCGCCTACGGTGGCCAGCAGGTCTCCACCATCTACGGCCCCACCAATGAGTACTGGGTGATGCTGCAACTGGCGCCTCGGTACCAGACCGACATCGGCGCCCTGGACGCGCTCTATGTGCGTGGTTCCAGCAACAACCTGGTGCCGCTCAGGGCCGTGGCGGACATCACCCAGGGCGTGGGGCCCCTGCAGGTCAGCCACTATGCGCAGTTACCCGCGGTGACCCTGTCCTTCAACCTGCGTCCCGGTCTCTCCCTGGGAACGGTGACTTCCAAGATCGAGGCGCTGGCATCCGGCATCCTGCCTGCGGATGTGACAGGCAACTTCGCCGGCAACGCCCAGACCTTCAAGCAATCCATGGTGGACCTGCCGATCCTGCTGCTGATCACCATCCTCGTGATCTACATGGTGCTGGCGATCCTGTATGAGCACTTCATACACCCCATCACCATCCTCACCGCGCTGCCGCTGGCCATGGTAGGAGCGCTGCTCTCGCTGCTCCTGTTCGGCGAGGAACTCAACATCTTCAGTTTCGTGGGCCTCATCATGCTGGTGGGCCTGGTCAAGAAGAATGGCATCATCATGGTGGACTTCGCGCTACAGATACGCCGCGAGAAGGGCCTCTCCGCCCGCGATGCCATCATCGAGGCCTGCCTGGTGCGCTTCCGTCCCATCATGATGACCACCATGGCGGCGATCCTGGGCACGCTGCCCATCGCGCTTGGATTGGGCATGGGTGCCGAAGCGCGCCGGGGCTTGGGGATCGCCACGGTCGGCGGCCTGATCTTCTCCCAGATGCTGACCCTGTTCCTGACACCGGCGTTCTACGTGGCCATGGAACATCTCTCGGCGCGCCTGGGAAAGGCCGGTGAGCTCGATCCCAACTCGGAACCCGCCCCGGCCCAGGGCCACCAGTGATGCAGGGGAGCGCCATGCACAAGCAGAACAACACGCAGATCGCAGCAGGTCTGGAAGGCTACGTGGAGCGCCCCACGGGCACAGGCCCTTTTCCTGGCGTGGTGGTCATCATGGAGGCCTACGGCATCACCGCCCATATCCAAAACGCGTGCAAGCGCCTGGCGGAGGCGGGCTTCGTCGCGCTGGCGCCGGATCATTTCCACGGCGAGGTGGTGCCATACACGGACGGTGCCGCCGCCATGGCCAAGGTCGCGGCCCTGAAGGACGATCAGCTGGTGAAGGAAGTGGGCGAATGCCTCGCGTGGTTCGATGAACAGTCTGACGTGAAACGCGACGCGCGCGGCATCATCGGTTTCTGCATGGGCGGACGTCTCGCTTTCCTGTCCAACTGCCGTCTTCCCACCCGCCTCCAGGCTGCGGTCAGCTTCTACGGCGGCGCCATCGCGCCGGGCGTGGATCCCGATCGTTTCGGCCGCACGCCGCCCATCGGCGAGGCCGCCACCATGCAGGCGCCGATGTTCCTGGGTTACGGCGCCGACGACCAGGGGATCCCGGGCGACGAGCACGCCCGTATCGCGAAGACCCTGACGGAGCTGAAGAAGCGCTATACGCTCGCGGTCTATCCCGGCACCGGCCATGCCTTTCTCTGCGAGGAGCGGGCTGCCTATGCGCCGGCCGTCGCCCCCTGGGCATGGCGTGAATCCATCGACTTCCTGAAAGCAAACCTGGGCTGAGACGCCATATTCAGTTGCGAATCTGCGCGCCCCCGGCGTCGTCTGCTGGTGGCGGACACCGCGCCTGGATCCCATCGAAGCCTTGTGTTATCGGTGAATTCGGGCGGCTACAGCACGGTATCCGTGTCGAGCCGCGCCAGGTGCTCCTGCAGCAGCGCCACGTCCGCTTCCATGAGGTAGTCGGCGGGTTTGGAGACGCGGGTCAGCAGCATGGCGGTCTTCTCGTTGGCCAGGAAGGTCTCGCCCGCCGCGCCCTGGGCCGGCGCGATCTCCCAACCGGGCACCGCCACCACCGGCAGCACGTGGGGCCGGTGGCTCAAGCCCTTAACCTGCATGTCGGCCAGGGCACGGGCGCCGCGTTCCGCGAGCGCCAGGGTGTCCAGCAGCGCGAAGCCGTCCTGGAACTCGATGGAGCGCCCATTGATGCGTACCACGGTCTCGGCGCCCCGCGGTGGACGGCGCGCCACCAGCCGCACGGCGAACAGTCCACGCAGACCCAAGACCACGTGATCCAAGGTGACATCGCCGAGCACAACGTCGTGGAAGACGCGCATGCCCTGCAGATTGAGGCGCGCCAGAGAGCCGGCGAAGGCCGCCTGGGCACGGGCCGCGAAGCGCGCTTCCCGCCAGCGCAGGAGTTGGCGCACCAGGAACACGCCCCAGCCCACCAGCAGGGCGCAGGCCAGCCCGAACAGGAGCCACAACCAGACTCCCGTGAAACGGGCGCTGCCATATACGAAGAGCAGCGCTGCCGCCGCGAGGGCCGCCGCTGCGCCGGCCGTGAGCACGGCCAGCTCCCGTTCCAGGCGCCGCAGCTCGCGCCGTGCGAGACCGCCGGCGGCGTTCTGCACGCCCTGCGGGAAAGCGCCCTTGGGACGCAGCGCCAATGCCGCGCGTAGCGTCAGCCAGAGCAATGCCCAACTAACAGCGCCGGCGAATATCGCAGCGGTGATGAGATTGATGATCAATTGTAAAGTCACGACCCATCCCCTTAAAACCCTGCGCAATTATCGCAGTCACGCCGGCCGGCATCAGGACTGCGAGCAACGGTCAAGTCGATTTATATGCAAAAATCTTATGTAGAAAAGCGACGGCGCCCGCAGGCGCCGTCTTCGACGTCAGGAGGGTCGGTTGGCCTATGGCCAGATGGCGAGGATGAGCCCCATCACTACCATGAACACCAGCTGATAACCCGCATCCAGGGCGTAGGCTTTGAAGGAGCGGCCGGAGTAAAGGTTGGCGGTGAGTCCCAGGGTGGCGACGAAGCCCACCCACAGCATGCCGCCCATCTTGGCGCCGCCCAATACCGATTGCAGGTGCACCATGCGGATCAGGACGGCGAAAACCGCCGCCAGCACCAAGTAGCATAGGAAGGAGATGCCGTAGAGCCTGGCCGCGCCCTTGCGCATGGCCTCGACCTTATCCGGCGTCACTTCATTGAAGGCGATCCACTGCTTGCCAAACAGAAGCGGCGAATACCACAGCGCGCCGATAGCGAAGGTGGCGACCGCCGAGACCAGCACCGCCAGGATGTTGATGTGCAGATAACCCATGTTCGCTCCCTATGTTATTGGACTCGCGGCAGGTGCGCAGTCACCTATTCGTCCTTATAGATTGCCACAACTTCCTTGGCGTGGGTGTCGATGTAGCCGCGATACATGCCCTCGGTATTGAAAGGCATGCGGATGTTGCCATCGTGGTCCATGGCAATGGCCCCGCCGGTATCCTCGCCGCCCAGCGCCACCAAGTCCTTGAGCACCAGCTGATCCGCCGCCTGCTGGACGCTTAGCCCCTTGTAGAGCATGAGGTCCGAGATGGTCTTGGCGAGGCCAAGGCGGATGAAGAACCCGCCGGTGCCGGTGCCGGAGACGCCGCAGGTCGTGGTATTGGCATAGGTGCCG
>Ga0070714_100003822_pt1 | contig 11311 bp, 10 predicted proteins | sample LARL83metaG_FD_65450 | JGI IMG/M metagenome (GOLD analysis project Ga0070714, IMG submission 65450) | Corn, switchgrass and miscanthus rhizosphere microbial communities from Kellogg Biological Station, Michigan, USA - LAR L8-3 metaG | ecosystem: Host-associated > Plants > Roots > Rhizosphere ... | reverse complement strand
GGCCCCGCGACGGCGGCCGGCTTCGTCCAGGCCGGATTCGCGGCCGGCGCGGCGTGCGACGCGGTCGCCTTGCGGTGCTCGACCGCCGGCGCCGTAGGGTGTGCCGCGCCGGTCGCCGGTGCAGCATCCGGCGCCGGCGCGGACATCGTGGTGGCGGCCGGTGCGGCCGCGGTCGCGCGGGCGAGCGAGACGCCGATCCCCGCCAGGGGCATCAGCGCCGTCGCGATCAGCGCGGTGGTCCAGAGCGCGTGTCTGGAGGAGGCGGTCAGGTTCAGCGCGCGCGTCGCGACCAGGACGAGTCCGGCCAGGACCCCGCCCAGGACGACGCTCGCGAGGATCGCGCGGAGCGCGACGCCGACGACCGCCTCGATCATTACTGCTGCCCTTTCGCCTTGTCGAGAAGCTCGCGGAGCCGGTCCAGCTCCGCATCATCTACGGCTTCGGACTCGAGAAGATTCAGGACGAGCTCGCGCGGCGAGCCGTCGAAGAAGCGCGAGAGCACGTGGCTGACCACGCTGCGCTGCGCCTCGTCGCGGGCGACGACCGGGCGGTAGATGAAGGCCCGCCCGACCGCCTTGTGGCGGACGTAGCCTTTCTGCTCCAGGATGCGCATGGTGGTCAGGACGGTGTTGTACGCGAGCGGCGGATCGCCGATCGCGTCGACCACTTCTGCGACGCTGGCTTCGCCTCGCTCCCAGAGGATCTGCATGAGGCGGTACTCCGCCTCGGTGAGCGTGGGCGACTTCTTGCGCGGCATCCTCTGACGCTAGCACGGCGCCCCGGAGCCTGTCAACTAAGGTTTTAAGATGAAGCCTTCACCGGCCGGGAAACGAAGGCGGCGGCCGCTTGCACGACCGCCGTCCTCGATCTTCCGGGAAGCTCGCTACTTGAGCGAAACTGCCGTGTAGCCGTCCCGCGGACCGATCTTCTCGGAGCTGATGATCTTGGCCGCGGCCTCGCTGTCCGGATTCGAGCACGATTCGGCGGCATAGTCGCCGCCGACCGTGGACGCGATCGTGAAGAACTCGTTCGGGCTGCGGCGCTTGTTCTTCGCGACGATCATCCCCGCATACGTTTGCTGTACGGCTTGATGGTCGCACTTGCGGAAGTACGCGCCGCTCTTCTTCGCCGCGTCGTAGTGGAAGTTCTCGAACGACTCGACGACCTTCTCGGTGTCGGTGGTGCCGACGTTCTCGAGCCGGTTGATGATGTTCTTGACGGCCATGTATCCGACGTACTGGCGCCAGTCGACTTCATCGGTGCCGGGTTTGAGCGCGTTGTACACTTGCATCGCGTTGCCGCCGGCTTCCGGTCCCCACACATAACCCCAGAGCGAGCCGACGAGATCGTCGACCGGCATCCCGACCGCGACGTCGTTGCCGCACAAGATCCCGCCGAACGTCATCTTCTTGTTGAGGCCGAGCTGCACCGCGGCCTTCGTCGCGTTCTGACAATCCGGACCGTAATTGGAGAAGACCAAGACGTCCGCGTCGGTGTTCCGGGCTTTGGTCAGATACGACGAGTAATCGGTCTGTCCGAGCGGATGGAGGTCGACACCCACTTCTTGTCCACCGTGCGCGAGCAAAATCTTCTTGAGCCGCTCGTGGCCGTCGGTGCCGAACGCGTAATCGGCGACCAGGAAATACCATTTCTTGCCGTGCTTGAGAAGTTCGGGGCCGACCGCATTCGCGAGCATCGCGTTCGAGCAGGTCTGGCGGAACGTCACGCGATGCGCTTTGGGTCCGGTGATGTTCGTGTCGTGCGTGCCGACGGCCAAGAAGAAGACGTTGTTCTCCGCGCACACGGCGGAGACGGCGAGGCCGACCGCGGAGCTGAGGCCGCCGGTGAGCACATCGATGTGCTCCTGCGTGATCAACCGCTTCGTTTCGGTCGAGCCGGTCGCAGGTTTACTCGCATCGTCACCCTTGATCAGCTCGTACTTGATGCGATTGTTTTTCTTCATCGCTTGCGCGACGGCGACTTCCATCCCGTGGTGCTGCGAGGCGGACGCCGCCGCGTAGACCCCCGAGAAACTATCGATGTGACCGATCTTGATCGTCGCGCCGCCGCCCGCGGCGATCACGTCGCGCGCCGGAAGCAGCGGGGACGCGCCCGCGACGCGCGTCTCGAGGAGGGGAAACCCGAGGGCGGCAGCTCCGGCGATGCCGAGCGCGCCGGTGCGGCGGAGAAACTCTTTTCGAGCGACGGAGCTCTCCGGGCGATGGTCTTCCATAGTACTCCTTGATCGGGTAAGATGGCAGTTTTGCAAGAATCGTTCTTCGAAAGCATCTGTGGCCCTACGTTCGAGAACGCGGACACCGCGGTTCGACGACGAAGAGCCCCTGCCGTGGCGGAGGAACGGTCGGAGCCCAAGGTCGTCTTGCTCGTTCGATTGCTCAGTGCGATCGACGAGGGCCGGTTCACGTTCGAGGCACTCAAGGATGAGATCGCGGACGAGAAACCCCCGAGTACGCGCACCTTGCGGCGCTACCTGAGCGTCCTCTCCGACGCGGGTTTCCCGTGGTTCTTCGATCGGGCCAGCGGGACGTACCGTTTTGCCGCGGGGTACAGCCTGCGCCGGCTCAACCTCTCGCACCGCGAGTTGCTCGGCTTGGTCACGCTCAAACGGCTCGGATCCTCACTCGGCGGCACGTTCGCCAGCGCGATCGAAGAGACGACCGAGAAGCTCTTGCGCTCGAGCGACCGGCGCACCGAGGCGTCGGTGGAGGGCTCGTCGTTCGCCATCCGGTTCGAGTCGGTGGCGTTCGACGAGGGCGTCGAGCGCGTGTTCGAGCAGCTGCAGAGCGCGGAGCGCGACCATCGGCGCGTGCAATTTGCCTACACCGACAAGAACAACGCGCGCACCTCACGCCGGGTCGATCCGTACGGATTCATCGTCTCGAACGGCCGCGTCTACCTGGTCGGCTACGACCACACCCGGTCCGACATGCGGGTGTTCGCGGTCGACAACGTCCTCGACGTCACCGTCACGCCGCAAACGTTCGAACGGCCGGCCGACTTCAATCTCGACGCGTACGGCGCGAACTCGGTCAGCGGTGTGCTCCACGGTGCCGCCGTCGCCGAGGTCACGGTCCGCTTCTCGCCGGTGATCGCCAAGGCCGCCGCCGCGTCGACGATCGCACGCGACCGGCGGGTGGCGCGGCGGGACGACGGCGGCGTCGACATCACCTACCGGGTCGTCGACCCGCTCGAGATCGTGCGCTGGTCGCTCGGCTGGGGGGCCGAAGCCGAGATCGTCGCGCCGGAAGAAGCGCGCCGGGCCGCCGCGGCGATCGCGCGCGAGCTGGCGGCACGCTACGCGTAGCAGGAACGCGGGCGTTTCACGGCGCGTTCATTGACGGATGAGTCGAGCGTTCCGAGGGTCATTCCTGGCCGCCGCGGTCGCCGCGTGCGCGCTCACGTGCGGCGCGACCACCAGCGCCGCTGCCGGTTTCGTCCCCGGCGGCGAACCGGTCGATGGGATCCGTTGCGACTCGGTCGAGGGTGCGGTCATGCACATCCACCAGCACCTCGCGATCCGCAATCACGGTAAACCGGTGCCCATCCCCGATGACGTCGGCCGTCCGCTGATCGGCCAGTGCTTCTACTGGCTGCACACGCACACGCCCGACGGGATCATCCATATCGAAGCGCCGACCTTTCGGTCGTTCACGCTCGGGAATTTCTTCGACATCTGGGGGCAGCCGCTCTCGCGCACGAATGTCGCCGGTGCGAAGCCGAAGCCGGGCGACCAGGTGATGGTGTGGATCGGCGGCAAGCCGTACGCCGGCGATCCGCGCAAGATCGAGTTGGTCGAACATCTCGACGTGACGATCGAGGTCGGTCCGCCGTATCGGAAACCCGCTCCCTTCACCGCTTGGGACGGCAATTGAGCGCAGCTCCCGCCCGCAGACGAGTAACGAACGCGTAGGCGCGAACGCGACGGAACCGGACGACGGAATGTCGCCCGGTCCCGTGTGCGCGAGAAACCGATCTGCGCGTGTCCTCGCCGATCATCTCAGCCAAGACGGCGTCGAACTTCGTATCGACGGCACGAAGCCGCCGGTGAGCTCCTCGCTGCTCACCCGCCGGGTCGAGGCCGGCGTGGACGAATGGTACTCCGCTCCGCGCTCCGGCGCAAGGGGCCCGGCCCGGGAATTGCGGGACCCCGGAATGCGTCGAAGCCGTCCGAGTTGCCCCGTCCGGCTTCGTTGTGCACGAGAATCGATCTGCGCGTGTCCTCGCACGGATTGCTCCGGCCAAGCCAGCGTCGAACTTCGGATCGGCGATTCTACTAAAACGTTGCTCGGCTTTCGCTTCGCTTCATTCGTTCTCAACGCCGGCGAGCTGCTCGTTGCTCGCCCGTCGACGTTGCCGTCGGCGTGACCGCATCATACGGCACGCCCTTTGCGCAACGCAAGAGGTGCGGCACGCTAGCGGGCGGTTGTCCACAAGAAAGTTGTGTATTCCACGGTATTCCGCAGCATTCCACGGATTCCACAGGCGCGGAAGTGCGGTGGTGGCCTCGGCGGCCGCGGAACGGCGCGGCTTCCGCCGGCCCCCTCTGGCGACGACGCGCAGAAGCGTAGCAGCGGCGATCGCGACCGGCGTGGGCGGGGTGGTATGCTGCAGCGGACACTCGCGCAGTTCGCGTAAGCCCGGAGGGCGGAAGCGAACGCAGCGGTAGCGAGCGGCGCGCAGGATGCGCGACGGGAGCGTGTCCGTCGCAGCATACCACCCCGCCCACGCCCGCCACCCAACCCAAACAAAAGTGCGAAGAAGTCGTACAAGTTTCCCTATACGACTTCCTACTGCACGAAAATCGATCTGCGCGTGTCCTCGCACGAATTGCTTCAGCCAGGAGGGCGTCGAACTTCGAATCGATGTTGTCCTCGTACGTACCGCGCTTTCGCGCGGCGTCGTCTTCGTTCATCATCGGCGAGCTTTTCGTTACTCGCAGCCGACGTTGCCGTCGGCGTGTTCGCATCATACCGGCAGGCTGCGCGGTGCGCAAGACATTTTTCGGCCGCTCGCCCGCTTGTCCACAAGAAAGTTGCGTTGTCCACGGCGACTCACACGATTCCACCGCTTCTGCAAGGGTTTCTCGATGCGCGGAAGCCTCAGCCGCCGAGATAGGCGGCAACGACGTCGCGATGCGTCGCCAACTCGGCCCCGGTTCCGGTCAGCACGATGCGGCCACGTTCCATGACGTACGCGCGGTCGGCGAGCGCGAGCGCCCGGCGCGCATTCTGCTCGACGAGCAAGATGGAAGTGCCGCGCGCCCGCTCGTCGGCCACGATCGCGAAGATCTCGTCGACCAGCTTGGGGGCAAGCCCCATCGAGGGTTCGTCGAGCAACAGCGCGCGCGGCCCGATCGCCAGGGCGCGGGCGATTGCGAGCATTTGCTGTTCGCCGCCGGACAGCGAACCGGCCGGAACGTTGCGACGGGTGCGCAGGATCGGGAAGCGATCGAACAGTCCGTCGATCCGCGCGTATCCGACGGCGCCGCGAACGCTCGCGGCGACCAGCAAATTTTCCTCGACGGTCATTCCGGGCAGCATCCGCCGGCCTTCGGGGACGAGCACGAGGCCGCTGCGGACCAGCAGATGGGAGGGAAGCCGGGTCGCGTCCACACCGTCGAAGATCACCCGGCCTGCGCGTTTGGGGATCAATCCGGCCAGCGCCATCAGCAGCGTCGTCTTGCCCGCCCCGTTGGCCCCGACGATCGCACACAGCGCACCGTCGTCGAGCGCGATCGAGACGTCGTGCAGCACTTCGATGTTGCCGTAGCCGGCGCGAAGCTGGTCGACCTCGAGCAGCGTGAGGGCCGCGGCCGCCGGCGCGGACGTCATGCGAGCGTCTCCGCGCCGCTGCCGAGGTAGGCCTCGACGACGACCGGATCCCGCGCCACCTCGGCCGGCGTACCGCGCGCGATCACCTCGCCGAAATTGAGCACGACGACGCTGTCGCAGGCCGCGCGCACGAGCGCCATGTCGTGCTCGATCAGCAGGACGGCGATCCCGCTAGCCGCGATCGCCCGGATCGTCTCGACCAAGCGCGTCGTCTCCGAGGGGTTCATCCCGGCGGCCGGCTCGTCGAGCATCACGACGCTCGGTTTGGCGGCCAGCGCGCGGGCGATCTCCAGCCGTCGTTGATCGCCGTACGGGAGCGTGCTGGCTTGGGCGGCGAGGTCGACGTGTGCAATTCCGGCGCGCTCGAGCAGTTCGCGGGCGGCGTCTTCGGTCAGGCGGCCGGGTCGCGCGAAGGCGCCGGCGGCGAGGTTTGCGCGGACGTCGAGGACACCGAAGAGGCGGATGTTCTGATACGTGCGAGCGATTCCGGCGCGCGCGATCCGGTGGGTCGGAAGGCCGTCGATGCGCGCGCCGTCGAGCGCGATCGAGCCGGTCGCCAACGGCGCCAGGCCGGTCGTCGCGTTGACCAGGGTCGTCTTTCCGGCGCCGTTCGGCCCGATCAGCCCGAGCACGCGGGCGGTGTCGACCCTCAGCGAAACGTCATGCAGCGCATGCACGCCGCCGTAGCTGACGCCGACCTGTTCCAGTTGCAGCATCAGACGCGCACGCGAACGGCGCCGCGGCGCCAGAGTGAGGCGATCCCGCCGGGAACGAACAAGATCACGGCGAGCAAGATGACGCCGTTGGTGATCTCGCGGTAGTCCGCCAGCACGCGGATCACCTCGGGCAGAATCGAGAGCAGCGCCGCGCCGAGCACGGCGCCCAGCGGGCTGGTGACGCCGCCGATCACGCACCATACCAGCACTTGTTCCATCGTGGCGAAACCGAAGTCGGCGGGGGTGATGAAGTTCGAGGAGTGCGCATGCAGCGCGCCGCCGAGCCCGGCGATCGCTCCACCGAGTGCGAGCGAGAGGAGGCGAACGGTGCCGACGTCGACGCCGACGCCGCGCGCCGCATGCTCGTCCTCGCGCACCAGCGCGACCGCGAGCGCGAACCGGGTGCGCGAGAGTGCGAACAGCGCCAGCACGACCAGCGCCAGGGAAGCGTAGATCACGCCCGTCCCCGCGTCGTTCGGGATGCCGCTGATCCCTTCGGCGCCGCCGGTGATTGCAAGGTTGTTGGCGAAGACGCGGACGATCTCGCCGAAACCGATCGTTGCGATCGCGAGGAAGACGCCGCGCAGCCGCCGCACCGGGAACGCCAGCAGCGCGGCGACGATCGTGGATGCGACGACGCCGGCGACGATCGTCGCCGCCAGCGGCCAGTGCGCGTTGAGCGCGAGGATCGTCGAGACGTAAGCGGCGATCCCCATGAACGCGACTTGGGCGAGGGCGAGCTGCCCCGCCTGCAGCGAGACCGAGAGCGAGAGCGCGAGGATCGCATTGATCCCGATCTGGTCGATCAGCTGCGAGTGCTTGGCGTAGAAATCGAGCAGCGCGTTCATCGCGGCGCGACGCGCTTCACGCTTGGCGCAAGGCGCGCTTGCCGAAGAATCCGGTCGGCCGAGCGACGAGGATCAGGAACATGACGCCGAAGGTGATCGCATCGCGCCACTCCGAGAGCCCCGCCGCGGTCGCCAGCGTTTCGACGGCACCGATGACGAAGCCGCCGATCACTGCGCCGGTGACCGAGCCCATCCCGCCCAGGATGATGATCGCGAGCCCCTTGAGTTCGATCGGGCCGCCCATGTCCAGCGTGACGCTGTTGTATTCGAGCCCCGTCAGCACGCCGGCGGCGCCGCCCAGCGACGACGCGATGAAGAACGTCGCGGCGATCGTGCGCTCCAGATTGACGCCGAGCAGTGCGGCGGCGACCCGGTCTTCGGCGACGGCGCGGATGCGGCGGCCGAGTGGACTAGCACGTAAGGTCCAACTGAGCACGAACATCAAGACGACTGCGGCCAGGAAGATCGTCAGCTCGACGATGGTGAAGGCCGCCGGGCCGAGGTGCAGGACCGGTGCCGTATCGGCGGCGCCGGTGGTGAAGTGGCGCTCGTCGACGCCGTAGATCCCGCGTAAGGTCGCGCCGATGATGATCGCCACGCCGATCGACGAGATCAGCGGAACGAGCGTCCCGGCGTTGCGGCGGCGCAGCGGCGCGAACGCGACCCGGTCGAGCAAGATGCCGATGATTCCCGCCATTGCGGCGGCGATCAAGAAGGCGAGCGGGAGCGGCATCCCCGTTCCCACCGCGAGCGAGAACGCGGCGAACGCGGCGGCCGTGAAGATCGCCGCGTGCGCCAGATTCAGGATGTCGAGCACGCCGAAGACCAGCGTGTAGCCGACCGCGAACAACGCGTACACCGCACCCAGGAACAGCCCGTTGAGGAGTTGCTGCGCGATCACGTCAGCCCCCGAGGAACGTGCGACTAGTGGAAGTACGCGAACCCGTCTTTGACGATCGAGAGAATAACCGGTGAGGACTTTGCGTCACGGTTCGCATCGAAACCGATCGGGCCGAGCACGGTCTGGACGACGCGTACGCCTTTGAGTCCGGCCGCCATCTCGTCTTTGTTCGTCGCGCCGTGCGCGACCAGGTAGGCGACGATCTGGGCTGCCGCGTACGACTGAGCCGCGAATTGATCCGGGCCTTTGCCGTACTTTGCGGTGTAGCGCTTCACGAAGTCGACGTTGGAGCTGTACTTGGCGCCGGAGAACCAGGCCGCGCCGACGACCGCGCCTTGCGCAGCGGGGCCGGCGACGCTGTACATCTCCGGTGAGTTGAGCCCGTTCCCGCCGATCAGGTGGGCTTTGATTCCGAGCTTGCCGGCCTGCGCGATGATCTTGGTCGCCTCGGGGAAGAGTGCGCCGATCGCGATCACGTCCGGGTGCTTGCTCTCGATGCGCGTGAGCGCGGCTTGGAAGTCGGTGTCCTTGATGTGGAACGTCTCGGTGTCGACGACGTCGACACCGGCCGCCTTCAGCTCGCGAGCGAAAATGTCGCCGTCGGTTTTGGTGAAGGCGTTGTCGTCGCCGAAGATGACGGCGGCGGTCTTGTAGTGCCACTTGTCGTGGGTCCGCTTGACGGTCGTCGGGATCACTTGCGATTCGGCCAGCGAGTCACGGTAGACCGTCGGCCCCAGCGCGGTGACGCCTTCGGCGGTCGTCGAGGTACCCATCACCGGGAAGTTCGCGCGCGCCGCCAACGGGAACGCCTTGAACGCTTCGCCCGAGAGGGTCGGCCCGAGCACGATCGCCGTCGAACCGTCGGTGGTGTACTTCTGCATCAGGTTGACGACCTGGGCACCGTCGGTTGCCGCATCCGCCACGTCGAAGGTGAGATTCGCGCCGCCCGCGTCGATCTTGCCCGACTTCACATCGTCGTTGGCCATCTCGTACGCGTTTTTCTGCGGCGTGCCGTAGACGCCGGCGCCGCCGGTAACGTCGGCGATGACGCCGACGTGGACCGTCTTGCCGGCGGCCGGGCCCTTCGACGCGGCGCCCGACGGCGCGACAAGCGCGGCGATCGCGAGCAGCGCGAGCGCCGGAACCATGGTTCGGTTCATCCGTTGACTCCTGAGAGCGGGGTGGGTTTGGGGCGCGGTTCGCAAGTGTGTCGAGCGCTCCTTCGGGGGGCAGCGGCGCGCCGGCGCGCGCGGCGGCTCAATCGCGCAGCAAGTACGGCCGAAGCGCGCGCATGAACGCGCCGAAGCGGAGGTCGTGCGCGTCGCTGCTCGGCATGTCCGTATAGACTGCGAGGACCCAGCGCGAGCCGTCTGCGAGCGTCAGGATGCCGCCGTCGTGAGCGACCTCGTCGGTGTCGCCGGTCTTGTGAGCGAAACGGTCGCCGGGCTCGAGTCCACGCGAAAGCTTCACGTCCCACCACGACGTCGCCAAGATCGCGCGCAACGCAGGCGCTTCCGGGACGCGGTCTTGGGCCAGCGCGACCAGCAGCTTCACCGCTTCGGCGGCCGGAAAGCTGTTGCGCCCGGTTGCCTCGGGATCGTCGATCAGCGGTAGCGCGCCGGAGAGCTTGCGGCGTAAGTGGCTCTCGGTGAACCCCAACCGGTGGACGTCGGCGGTCGCGCGCTCGCGGCCGAGCACGTCGAACAGCTGATTCGTCGCGAAATTATCCGACCGCTGCAGCATCAGCTTGGTCAGCTCCTCGACGGTCGTCACGTAGCCGGGAGCCATCGGCGAGGGCGTATCGTTGACCGTCGCGTTGCGCGCGTCGACCGTAACCGGCGTCGTCCAGGTCAGCCGCCCGGCGGCGATCGCCTCTCCAACGGCAACGGCGAGCGGCAGCTTGATCATCGAGGCCGGATAGATCCAGCGCCCGTCGTCCCGGCTCCAGCCTTTCTTGCCGTCGAGCTGCCGGGCATGGACGACCGCCGGCCCGAGACCCGCCTCCGTCGCGAGCGCGGCCAGGTCCGGCGCCCTCACGCCGGCCCCACCGGGGCGACGTGCGTCGTGCAAGTGACTACTTGCATGAATCCGCTGGGTGCGGTATCGTGTCCGTGCAAGTACCTACACGCATAAAATATGATGAATCACCTTCACGACGCCATCCCATTGCACGCCGACCAGCCGGACGCCCCGTCACAGGTCGCCGCCGCTGTCGACGCCATCCTGGCCGCCGGGGAAGAGCGCCCCGCGATGAGGGTCGTCCTCGACGGCGACCGCCTGCCGGCCCAAACCATATCGGCGCTCGTTTCCGGCCTCCGGCGGCTCCGCGAAGTCGGCGGCGCGCTCGAAGTGCGCCCCGGCAGCCCGGCGGTCCGCGACGCCCTCATCTTGACCGGCCTCGACCGCGTCTTCGCTCTTCCGCTGGTTCCCCAGGAGCGCGTCGCGCCGCCGGCCTCGCGCAAGGCCTTGGCGCGCTTCACGGCCGCCGCGTTTGCGTCGATCGTCGCATTCAGCTCGTTGCCGGCCTCGGCGGCCGCCGACCGGCCGACCGACCCGTCCGTGATTCTGGCCCGGGTGGAAGAGCGTAACCCCTCGCTCAGCTCGTATCAGGGCCGGCTCCACGTCGATTTGCGGATGACGTCGTTTCCGTTCGTCCGCCAGCACCTCGACGGCACGACCTACTATAAGCGGCCCTCCAACTATGAAGTCGTGTTCGATCGCGTTCCGGCGCTGGCAAAGGGCTTCGACAAGATGTTCTCCGACGTGGGTGATCCGGCGAGTTGGGAGAAGCGCTTTACGATCACGCTCGACGGAGAGCGCGAATACAACGGCCGCACGGATATCGCTCTGCGGCTGGTGCAGCGCGTTCGCGGGATGATCGACCATGAGACCGTGTTGATCGATCCGGCGACGTGGGCGATCGACTCGATCCGCTACGACTACTACAACGGCGGGCACATCACGATGACGCAGACGTTCCGCGAGGTCGGCGGC
>Ga0070714_100003821_pt1 | contig 11312 bp, 8 predicted proteins | sample LARL83metaG_FD_65450 | JGI IMG/M metagenome (GOLD analysis project Ga0070714, IMG submission 65450) | Corn, switchgrass and miscanthus rhizosphere microbial communities from Kellogg Biological Station, Michigan, USA - LAR L8-3 metaG | ecosystem: Host-associated > Plants > Roots > Rhizosphere ... | reverse complement strand
CAGGCAGTGCATCACGAGCACCTGGTCGTCGGCCTTCTGCAGCAGCGCCTCGGTGACTGCGTACGGGCGCAACGGGGCGTCGCGTTGCTCGGCCTCGGCCTCCTTGCCCATCGACACCCACGTGTCGGTCGCGACGACGTCGGCGCCGGCGACCGCCTCGGCGGGGTCGACGAGGTACGACGCGGAGCCGCCGGTGTCGTCGGCGATGACCCGGGCCCGGTCGAGCACCGTCGGGTCCGGCGGGTAAGCCTCCGGGCCGCTGACCCGAACGTGCATGCCCGCGGTAGCCGCGGCCAGCAACGTGGAGTGCGCCATGTTGGAGCCGGCGTCGCCGAGGAAGGCCACGGTGAGCCCGGCCAGCCGGCCGCGGTGCTCCAGGATGGTGAGCAGGTCCGCCAGCAGCTGGCAGGGGTGGAACTGGTCGGTCAGGGCGTTGACCACCGGCACCCCGGCGTGGGCGGCCATCTCCTCGACCCGGGACTGGTCGAAGGTGCGCCACACGATGGCGGTTACCTGCCGGCCGAGCACCCGGGCCGTGTCCGCGATGGACTCCCGGACCCCGATCTTGGCGAGGTTGCCGTCGACCACCATCGGGTAGCCGCCCAGCTCGACGATGCCGGTGGTGAAGGACACCTGGGTGCGGAGGGTGGGCTTGTCGAACAGCACCGCGACGGTGCGCGGCCCGTCCAGCGGTTGCCGGCCGATCCGGGTGAACCGCTCCTCCTTGATCACCTGGGCCAGGTCGAGAACCGCGGCCTGCTCGCCGGGGCTGAGGTCGTCGTCGCGCAGGAAGTGCCGGGTCACGCGCGGTCTCCGGGCTCGGGCTGCGCGTAGGCGGCGTCCAGGATGCCCGGCCAGGCAGCGGCGAGCTCTTCGACCTGCTGGTGACCGATGATCAGCGGCGGGGCCAGCCGGACCCGGTCCGGCGCGCAGGCGTTGAGGATGAACCCGGCGTCCTGGGCGGCGGCGACCACCGCGGGCGCCACCGGCCGGTCCAGGTCGAGGCCGATCAGCAGGCCCTCGCCGCGCACCTCGGTGACCCGTGGGTCGGCGAGCGCGCCACGCAGTGCCGCGCCGACCTCGGTGGCGTGCTCGAGGAGGCCGTCCTTCTCGATGGTGTCGATCACCGCCAGGGCGGCCGCGGCGGCGACCGGGTTGCCGCCGAAGGTGGTGCCGTGGTTGCCCGGCTGCAGCAGATCGGCGGCCTCGCCGAACGCGATGCAGGCGCCGATCGGGATCCCCCCGGCGAGCCCCTTGGCCAGGGTCACCACATCGGGCCGGACGCCGCTGGCCTGGTGGGCGAACCAGCGCCCGGTGCGGCCCATCCCGGTCTGCACCTCGTCCAGCCACAGCAGCGCACCGTGTCTCGCGGTGACCTGCCGGGCCTGGTCCAGGTAGTCGGCCGGGGGGACCACCACGCCGGCCTCGCCCTGCACCGGTTCGAGCACCACCGCCGCGGTGACGTCGCTCACCGCGGCGTCGAGCGCGACGGCGTCGCCGTACGCCACGAAGCCCACTTCGCCGGGCAGCGGCTCGAACGGCTCGCGGTACGCCGCCTTGGCGGTGAGCGCCAGCGCACCCATGCTGCGGCCGTGGAAGCTCCCCTCCGCCGCGACCAGCCCGGTGCGCCCGGTGCGGCGGGTGAGCTTGAACGCGGCCTCGTTGGCCTCGGTCCCCGAGTTGGCGAAGAACACCTTGCCGTCGACGGCCGAGCCCCCGTGCAGCTCCAGCAGCCGCTCGGCCAGCCGGATCTGCGGCTCGGTGGCGAAGAAGTTGGAGACGTGGCCGAGCGTGGTCAGCTGGTTGGTCACCGCCTCGACCAGCGTCGGGTGCGCGTGCCCGAGCGCGTTGACGGCGATGCCACCGAGCAGGTCGAGGTAGCGGCGCCCGTCGGTGTCCCAGACGTAGGCACCCTCGCCGCGGACCAGCACCAGCTTGGGCGAGCCGAAGGTGTTCATCAGCGAGCGGGAGTACCGCTGCTGCCACGAGTCGGTGTCGCTCACAGCTCCTCCAGGTCGAAGACGTCCGCCGGGGCGTCGGCGCGGGTGGGCACGACCATGGTGCCGAGGCCCTCGTCGGTGAAGATCTCCAGCAGCAGCGAGTGCGGGACCCGCCCGTCGATGACGCTCGCCTTCGACACGCCGCTGCACACCGCGTCGAGGCAGGCCTGCATCTTCGGCACCATCCCCGAGGCGAGGCTGGGCAGCAGGGCGGCCAGCTCGTCGACGTCTATCTGGCCGATCACCTCGTCGCTGGCCGGCCAGTTCCGGTAGAGCCCCTCCACGTCGGTGAGCACCAGCAGCTTCTCCGCATCCAGCGCGGCCGCCAGCGCGGCTGCCGCGGTGTCCGCGTTCACGTTGTGCACCACGCCGGTCTCGTCCGGGGCCACGCTGGAGACCACCGGGATCCGTCCGGCGTCGATCAGGTCCAGCACCGCCTCCGGGCGGACCTTGACCACGTCGCCGACCAGGCCGATGTCCACCCGCTCACCGTCGATGACCGGGCCGGTGCGCTCGGCGGTGAACAGCCCGGCGTCCTCCCCGGACAGGCCGACGGCCAGCGGCCCGTGCTGGTTGAGCAGGCCGACCAGCTCGCGGCCGACCTGGCCGACCAGCACCATGCGTACGACGTCCATGGCCTCGGGCGTGGTCACCCTCAGCCCGGCCTTGAACTCGCTGTCGATGCCGAGCCGGCCCAGCATCGCGGAGATCTGCGGACCGCCGCCGTGCACCACGACCGGCCGCAGCCCGGCGTAGCGCAGGAACACGATGTCCTCGGCGAACGCGCGCTTGAGCTGGTCGTCGGTCATCGCGTTGCCGCCGTACTTGATGACCACCGTCTTGCCGTGGAACTGCTCCAGCCAGGGCAGCGCCTCGGTGAGGACGGCCGCCTTGGCCAGCGCGCGGGCGTGCCGCTCGCCGAGCTGGGGGGATCTGGCGTTGGTCATCGTCTCGTCTCGTCAGCTGGAGTAGGCGGAGTTCTCGTGGACGTAGGCGTGGGTCAGGTCGTTGGTCCAGACGGTGGCCCGGGCGGCGCCGGCTTTCAGGTCGATGGTCACGGTGACCTCGCGGCCGCTCAGGTCGACCCGGTCTGGGGGCTCGTGCGGCTCGGAGGCCTTGCACACCCACACGTCGTTCATGGCCACGTCCAGGTCGGCCGGGTCGAAGGCGGCCGTGGTGGTGCCGATGGAGGCCAGCACCCGCCCCCAGTTGGGGTCCTTGCCGAACACCGCGGCCTTGAACAGGTTGCTGCGGGCCACCGACCGGCCGACCTGCACCGCGTCGTCCTCGTTGGCCGCATGGACCACGGTGATGGCGATCTCGTGGTCGGCGCCCTCGGCGTCGGCGAGCAGCTGTCGGGCCAGGCTCGTGCAGGCCTCGGTCAGCGCCTCGGTGAACCGCTCCGGGTCGGGGGTGATGCCGGAGGCGCCGTTGGCCAGCAGGGTGACGGTGTCGTTGGTGGACATGCAGCCGTCGGAGTCCAGCCGGTCGAAGCTGACCCGGGTGGCCGCGCGCAGCGCCCGGTCGGCCTGCTCGCTGGAGACCGACGCGTCGGTGGTGAGTACGACGAGCATGGTGGCCAGCTGGGGGGCGAGCATGCCGGCGCCCTTGGCCATCCCCCCGATGCTCCAGCCGTCGCCCTCCACGACCACCTGCTTGCTCACCGAATCGGTGGTCATGATCGCGCGGGCGGCGTCGGCTCCCCCGTCGTACGCCAGGGCGGCCAGGGCGGCGTCGACGCCGCGCAGCAGGGTGTCGCGGTCGTTGAGGAGGCCGATCAGGCCGGTCGAGCAGACCAGCACCTCGCCGGCGCCGACCGCCAGGCCGGCGGCGACCTTCTCGGCGGTGGAGTGTGTGATCGCGAAGCCCTCCGGGCCGGTGTAGCAGTTGGCGCCGCCGGAGTTCAGCACCACCGCCTTGACGATGCCGCCCTTGGCGACCTGCTCGCTCCACAGCACCGGGTTCGCCTTGCAGCGGTTGGCAGTGAACACGCTGGCGGAGGTGTGCTCCGGGCCGTCGCTGGCGACCACGGCCACGTCGGGGTTGCCGGAGCTCTTCAGGCCGGCCGCGACGCCGGAGGCCCGGAAGCCGCGGGGATGGGTCACGCTCATCCGGCGTCCCCGTGGAAGCGTGCGCGAAGCGAGCGGTCTCGTGGGGTGCAGGTCATGGCGCGAGTCCCACCGTGCTGAGGCCGGTGGTCTCCGGCAGGCCGAGGGCGAGGTTCATGCACTGCACCGCCGCTCCCCCGGTGCCCTTGGCCAGGTTGTCGACCGCGCCGACGGCGACCAGCCGGCCGGCATCGGAATCCACGGTGACCTGGACGTGCACGGCGTTGGAGCCGGTGACCGCCTTGGTCTGCGGCCACTGCCCCTCCGGGAGCACGTGCACGAACGGCTCGTCGGCGTAGGCCTTCTGGTAGGCGGCGTACGCCTCCGCGGCCGAGACCGTCGACGGTGCGGAGCAGGTGGCCAGGATGCCGCGCGGCATCGGCACCAGCACCGGGGTGAACGAGACCCGGACCTGCCGGTCGGTGACCGAGGACAGGTTCTGGACGATCTCCGGGGTGTGCCGGTGGCCGCCGCCCACGCCGTACGCACTGGCCGAGCCCATCACCTCCGAGCCGAGCAGGTGCGGCTTGGCGGACTTGCCGGCGCCGGAGGTGCCGGAGGCGGCGACCACCACGACGTCGGCCGGGTCGACGAGGCCGGCCGCCACGGCCGGGGCGAGCGTGAGGGTGGAGACAGTGGGGTAGCAGCCCGGCACCGCGACCCGGGTGGCATTGCGGAGCCGGGCGCGCTGGTCACCCAGCTCGGGCAGACCGTAGGGCCAGCTGCCGGCGTGCTCACCGCCGTAGAACCGCCGCCAGGCGGCCGGGTCCCGGAGCCGGAAGTCGGCGCCGCAGTCGATCACCACGGTGGAGTCCGGCAGCTGCTCGGCGATCGCGGCGGACTGCCCGTGCGGCAGCGCCAGGAACACGACGTCGTGCCCGGCGAGCACCTCGACCGTGGTCTCCTCCAGCACCCGGTCCGCGAGCGGCACCAGGTGTGGCTGCAGCGCGCCGAGCCGCTGGCCGGCGTTGGAGGCCGCGGTGACCGCGCCGACCGTGACGTGCGGGTGGCCGAGCAGCAGCCGCAGCGCCTCGCCGCCGGCGTACCCGCTGGCCCCGGCTACCGCGGCGGTGACCCGGGATACCTCAGACATGCGCATGAGTATACATATCAACGCATGGGCAACCGTGCACCCGTCGCGCCCTCCTCGAGCAGCGTCGTGGTCTGGACCGGACCAGCATGCCGCACCCGGCGCCGGCGCGGAGGAATGTTTCCCCACCGTCGGCCGTTGGGCGTCGTTGTAATTATGTAATCGCAGGGGGCGCGCATGGACTTCCTGGACCCCGGCCCCGGCCCGGCCGCCGAGCAGCCGCTGGACGCCTACTCCACGATCGTCACCGCCGTCGCGGCCGACCTGACACCCCGGGTGGCCGCCGTCCGGGTCAGCCACGGCCGCGGCGAGTCGGCCGGGTCCGCGGTCGTGCTCACCCGGGAGGGCCACCTGCTCACCAACGCGCACGTGGTCGGCGGGGCGCAGCGCGGCGAGGTGTCGTTCGCCGACGGCGTCACCGCCGGCTTCTTCGTGGTGGGCCGCGACCCGCTGTCCGACCTGGCCCTCGTGCGCGCCGACCGGGCCGTCCCGGATCCCCCGGAGTACGGCGACGCGGACCGGCTGCGCGTGGGCATGCTGGTCGTCGCGGTCGGGAACCCGCTCGGGCTGGCCGGCAGCGTGACCGCCGGCGTGGTCAGCGCGCTCGGCAGGGCGATGCCGGTGCGCACCCGCAGCGCGACCCGGCTCATCGAGGACGTCATCCAGACCGACGCCGCACTGAACCCCGGGAGCTCCGGCGGGGCGCTGGTCGACTCTGCCGGCCGGGTGGTCGGCATCAACACCGCGGTGGCGGGAATCGGCGTGGGCCTCGCCGTGCCGGTCAACGCCACCACACGGAGGATCATCTACGCGCTGATGCACGACGGTCGGGTCCGCCGGGCGTTCCTGGGCCTGGTCACGGCGCCGGCTCCGCTCCCCCGCCCCTGGTCGGAGCGATTGGGCCGGCCCACCGCGCTCCGGGTCGTGGAGGTGGTCCCCGGCAGCCCCGCGGACGCCAGCGGGCTGCACCCCGGCGACCTGGTGCTCGCGGTGAACGGCACGCCGCTCGGCGACGCCCAGTCCCTGCAGCGGGTGCTCCTCGACGACGCGATCGGCACGCGCACCGAGATCACCGTGCTGCGCCGCGACTCCCGGGGCAACGGCGCGCTGGTGGACGTGGTGGCGCGCCCGACCGAGCTGGTCGACTGACCGGTCACTGCCGGCCCACATCCCACGGGAAACCGGCACATCCCACGGTTCACAGATCGTGGGATGTGCCGGTTTCCCATGAGGTCATGGGAAACCGACGACGGCTCAGGCGCGCTGGACGGCCCCGTGCCGCTCGGCGGCCAGCGCGACGGCGGCGTCGCGCGCGGCGCCGGTCTCGGCCTCGGTCAGCGTCCGGTCCGGGGCCCGGAACCGCAGCGCGAACGCCAGCGACTTCTTGCCCGGCCCGATCTGCGCGCCGGTGTAGACGTCGAACAGCCGCACCGCCTCGCACAGCTCACCGGCCCCCTCCCGGAGCGTGGCGGCGAGCACCGCCGCGGGCAGGTCCGCGTCGACCACCAGCGCCACGTCCTCCTTGGCGACCGGGTAGGTGGAGAACCGCGGCGCGGGTACGACGGGGGGTGCCGCCGCCATCAGCGCGTCGAGGTCGACCTCGAGCGCACAGCTCCGCGGCGGCACGCCGTACTCCTTGCACACCCGCGGATGCAGCTCCCCGGCGTGCCCGAGCGACCGGCCGGCCAGCCGGATCTCCGCGCACCGGCCGGGGTGCCAGGGCGCACGCTGGGCGGCCACCACCTCGACCTGCACGGACAGCACCTCCGCGACGTCGCGGACCAGCTGGATCGCATCGGCCCAGCACGCCTGCCGTCCCTCGCCCCACCAGCCGCTGCGCACCCGCTCGCCGGTCAGCACCGCGGTGAGGAACAGCGGCTGGGCCGGCACGGCGGCGTGCAGCGCCTCGAGCTGCTCCTCGGTGGGACGGCGCTCCACGCCCAGCAGCGGAGCGGACAGCCGGCCCGCGGTCGGGAAGAAGACCGGCGCGGACTCGAACAGCGCCAGGTCGGCCATCCCCCGGCTGACGTTGCGGGCCGCCGCGCGCAGCACCCCGGGCAGCAGGGTGGTGGCCAGCTCCGGGTGCTCCTCCGAGAGCGGGTTGGCGATCCGCACGGTGTCGCGGCGCGGGTCGTCGGCGGGCAGAACGAGCGCGTCGAAGTCGGCCTGGCCCAGGAACGGGTAGGTCTTGACCTCCACCAGCCCGGCGCCGGCCAGCGCGAAGCCCACGCGCCGCCGCAGCCGCTGTCCCCGCGTCAGTCCGCGGCCCGGCGGCGCCGGCGGCAGCAGCGACGGCACCCGGTCGTAGCCGACCAGCCGGGCGACCTCCTCGACCAGGTCGTAGGGGTCGTTCAGGTCCAACCGCCACGGCGGCGGGGTCGCGCTGACCCGGTCGCCCTCGACGGTGACCGCGCAGCCCACGGACTCCAGGTGCGCCACGGCCTGTGGGCCGTCCACCGGGATGCCGGTGATCCGGGTCGGCAGGTCGAGAGCCATCGTGATCGGCGTCGGCTCGGGCGGCCGGCCGACGTAGGTCACCCCGTCACTGATGGTGCCGCCGCCGTGCTCGACGAGCAGCTGGGCGACCCGGTCCGCGGCGTACGCCGGCAGCAGCGGGTCCACGCCGCGTTCGAACCGCTTCGACGCCTCCGACGGCAGCTTGTGCCGCCGGGCGGTGCGGAACACCGTGACCGGCGCGAAGTGCGCCGCCTCGATCACCACGTGGCTGGTGCTGCCGGACAGCTCGGTGGTCTGCCCGCCCATCACCCCGGCCAGCCCGATCGGCCCGCTGTCGTCGGTGATCAGCAGGTCGTCGGGGTCCAGGGTCCGGTTGACCCCGTCCAGGGTGGTCAGCCGCTCTCCCGGCTCCGCCCGTCGTACGACGAGGGCGCCGGCCAGCCTGTCCCCGTCGTACCCGTGGATGGGTTGACCGAGCTCGAGCATCACGTAGTTCGTGACGTCCACCGCCAAGGAGATCGGACGCATCCCGGCCAGCTGCACCCGGCGGGCGATCCACCGCGGGGTGGGGGCCGACGGGTCGAACCCGTTGACCGTGCGGGTGGCGAACACCGGGCAGCCGTCCTCCGCCTCCACCCGCACCGGGTAGCCGGCGTCGTTCGGCGGCGGGACCGACCGGTCCGCCGGGTCGTGGAACGCCACCCCGAACGCCAACGCGGCCTCCCGGGCGATCCCGCGCAGCGACAGCGCGTAGGCCCGGTCCGGGTTGATCTCGAACTCGATCACCTCGTCGCGCAACCCCAGCAGCGGGATCGCGTCCTCACCGGGCTTCACGTCCCCGTCGATGCGCGGGTCCAGCACCAGGATGCCGCCCTGGTCGTCGCCGATGCCCAGCTCGCGGGTGGAGCAGATCATCCCGTCCGAGACGTGGCCGTAGGTCTTGCGGGCCGCGATCGCGAACCCGCCGGGCAGCACCGCGCCAGGCAGCGAGACCACCACCAGGTCGCCCTCGGCGAAGTTGTGTGCGCCGCAGACGATGCCCCGCGCGCCGCCCTCGCCGTTGTGGGTCGGGCCCACGTCGACCTGGCACCAGCGGATCACCTTGCCGTTCTTCTGCGGCTCGTCGGTGAACTCCAGCACCCGGCCCACCACGAGCGGACCCGTGATGTCGGCACCGGGCGCCTCCAGCGCCTCCAGCTTGAGTCCCAGCGCGGTCAACCGGTATGCCAGCTCCTGGGCGGTCAGGTCGGCCGGCAGGTCGACGTACTCCCTGATCCACGAGATCGGCGCGCGCATCAGACCTCCGTCCCGAACGCCGCGGTGAACCGGACGTCGCCCTCGAAGAAGTCCCGCATGTCGCTGGTGCCGTGTCGGAACATCAGCGTCCGTTCGATGCCCATCCCGAACGCGAAGCCGGTGTACTCCTCGCTGTCGATGCCGCACGCGGTCAGCACCCGGGGGTTGACCACCCCGCAGCCGCCCCACTCGATCCAGCCCTCACCCTTGCAGGTCCGGCAGGTCGCCACCTCCGGCTGCCGGCCGAGGCAGACGAAGCAGACCAGGTCCACCTCCGCGCTCGGCTCCGTGAACGGGAAGTACGACGGCCGGAACCGGGTCGTGATGGCCTGCCCGAACATCGCCTGCGCGAAGTGGTCGAGGCTGCCCTTGAGGTGCGCCATGGAGATGTCCTTGTCGACCACCAGGCCCTCGACCTGGTGGAACACCGGGCTGTGCGTGGCGTCGAGCTCGTCGGTGCGGAACACCCGGCCCGGGCAGACCACGTAGATGGGCGGCTGCTTCGTGAGCATGGTGCGCGCCTGGACCGGGGAGGTGTGCGTGCGCAGCACCAGCCCGCCGTCGGCCGGCTCCAGCCAGAAGGTGTCCTGCATGGTGCGCGCCGGATGGTCCGGGCCCATGTTCAAGGCGTCGAAGTTCAGCCACTCCGCTTCCATCTCCGGCCCCTCCGCGACCTCCCAGCCCATCGCGACGAACACGTCGGCGATCAGCTCCTGCAAGGTGGTCAGCGGGTGCCGGGCGCCGGGACGCGTCCGGTCCCAGGGCAGCGTGACGTCGACGGTCTCCGCCGCGAGCGTGCGGGTCTCGTGCTCGGCCTCCAGCTCGGTCAGCCGGGCGGCGAGGGCCTCGTTGACCGCGCCCCGGGCGCGGCCGACGCGCATCCCGGCCTCCTTGCGGGCCTGCGGCGGCAGCGCGCCGATCTCCCGGTTGGCCAGCGCCAGCGGGGACCGGTCGCCGGCGTGCTCGGTGCGCACCCGCTTCAGCTCGTCCAGACCGGCGGCGGCGCGGATCGCGGCCAGGGCGGCCGCCCGCATCTCCTCGACCTGCTCTGCCTTGAGTGGCGTGACCTCGACGGGGTCGTACTCGGAGTTGGGGCCCGACATGGCTGCCTTTCACCGGGGAGCGGATACGGGGTGAGTCTAGGAACTCGCTGGGGGCGGTCGCGAACCGGTTTCCCGGCTCGACCCGCCGGGGCTCACTCCGGCCGGTTCTCCGGCCACATGACGGTGATCCGGGCACCACCGCCGGGGGCGTCGCCGATCTCCACCGACCCGCCGTGTGCGTCGACGAGGCCGTGCACGATGTACATCCCCAGCCCGGACCCGCCGCGGATGCCGTGCTTCCAGAACTTGGTGAACACCCGGCTGCGGATCTCCGGGCTGATCCCGTCCCCCTCGTCGTCGACGTGCAACAGCACCCCGGGGAACGGGGTGCTGTCGGGGATCGCGATGGCGGTCAGGGTGACCACGCCCTCGCCGTGCCGGATGGCGTTCTCCACCAGGTTGGTGACCACCTGGACGAGCTTGTCCGGGTCGGCGGTGACGGTCGGCAGGTCGGGCGCGGCGTCCAGCCGGATCTCCCGGCTGCTGCCCACCCGGGCGGACTCCAAGATGCGCTCCAGGGTGGCGGTGACGTCCACCGGGCGCGGGTGCAGGGACAGCCGACCGGTGTCGATGCGCGCCACGTCCAACAGCTCCACGATCAGCCGGGCGAGCCGGTCCGCGTCGGAGTTCACCGTCTCGAGCATCAGCTTCTTCTGCTCGTCGTTGAGCTTGTCCCACTTGGCGAGCAGGGTGGACACGAAGCCCTTCACTCCGGTGAGCGGAGACCGCAGCTCGTGCGCCACGGTGGCGACCAGGTCCGAGCGCTCCCGGTCCAGGCGGGCCCGGCCGCGCGCGGACCGCAGCGACACGGCCACCGACCGCACCGGCCCGAGACGACGGTCGCGGTGCAGCCGCGCGGTCACCAGCAGCTCGGTGCCGTCGGCGAGGAACCAGGACTGCTCGGTCAGCCCGGACCGCAGGGCCGGACCGTTGTAGGGATCGGTGCAGGTGAACCAGTCGTTGCCGTCCCGGTCCTGCAGCGCCACCACGTCGGCCAGCTGCTTGCCGACCGCGTCGCCGACCTGCAGCATGCCGGCCGCCGCGGTGTTCACCGCGGTCACCACTCCCGCCCCGTCGGCGAGCACCACTCCGTCCCCGAGCGCGTCGAGCATGTCGTTGCCGGCCAGGCCCTTGGGCTGCGAGAACTCGGACACGGCACTCAGGGTAGTACCGACCTGCCGTCGCCAGCCCGCTTGATGTCCGCCCGGTGCGCCCGGGCGGAGCTGTAGAGGCAGACCGCCGCGGCGGTGGCCAGGTT
>Ga0070714_100003818_pt1 | contig 11314 bp, 6 predicted proteins | sample LARL83metaG_FD_65450 | JGI IMG/M metagenome (GOLD analysis project Ga0070714, IMG submission 65450) | Corn, switchgrass and miscanthus rhizosphere microbial communities from Kellogg Biological Station, Michigan, USA - LAR L8-3 metaG | ecosystem: Host-associated > Plants > Roots > Rhizosphere ... | reverse complement strand
CGAGGTCGGCTACTGCAACGGCATCGAGAACTATTCACGTCACCTCACCGGGCGCGCGCCGGGTCAGACGCCGTTCTGTCTGCTCGACTTCTTCCCCGACGATTGGCTACTGTTCGTCGATGAGTCGCACGTGACGGTGCCGCAGGTTCACGGCATGTACGGCGGCGATCGCACGCGCAAGCTCGCATTGGTCGAATACGGCTTCCGGCTGCCGTCGGCGCTCGACAATCGGCCGCTGACATTCGAAGAGTTCGACAAGCACATCAACCAGGTCGTCTACGTCTCCGCGACGCCGGGCGAGTACGAGAAACGCGCGTCGACGCAGGTCGTCGAGCAGATCATCCGCCCGACCGGGCTCGTCGATCCGAGGATCGACGTGCGTCCGACGCAAGGCCAGGTCGACGATCTCATCGACGAAGTGCAAAAGCGCGTCGAGAAAGGCGAGCGAGTCCTCGTCACGACCCTCACGAAGAAGATGGCCGAGGACCTGACCGACTATCTCATCGAGATGAACATCAAGGCGAGATACCTGCACTCGGAAGTCGAGACGCTCGAGCGCATCGCGCTGCTGCGCGACCTGCGGCTCGGCGAGTTCGACGTGCTCGTCGGCATCAATCTGCTCCGCGAGGGGCTCGATTTGCCCGAGGTGTCGCTCGTCGCGATCCTCGACGCCGACAAAGAGGGGTACCTGCGCTCGGAGACGTCGCTCATCCAGACCGTCGGGCGAGCGGCGCGCAATGTCAGCGGCACGGTCTTGATGTACGCCGACAACGTGACGCAGTCGATGGAACGGGCGATCAACGAGACGGAGCGCCGGCGCGCGAGGCAGATCGCTTATAACGCCGAGCATAACATCGACCCGCAGTCGATCCGCAAGTCGGTGCGCGATATCTTGTCGGCAGCGGTCGCGACGGACGCGAAGCGGTCGCGCCGTCAGCTCAAAGAGGTGCCGCGCGAGCTGCTCGTCGCGACGTGTCAGAAGCTCGAGCGCGAGATGAAGGAGGCCGCGAAGAACTTGGAGTTCGAGAAAGCGGCGGCACTGCGAGACGAGTTATGGGAGCTGCGGAGCCAACTGCCCGACGCGGGCGACGCGACGCTCTCGCGCAAGGCGCCGAAGACATTCGGCAAGGAACTGCGCGAGGCAGCGCTGTTCTAAGTTCTAGGATATCCGAACAGGGAGCGGTCGACCTTTTCGGTCGATCGCTGCAATCTTTCGAGACGAAGTGTCGTAGGCCGACCGCACGTCGGCAGCCGAGCTTCGCTCGGCCTACTACGATCGTTACTGTTGGACCGGATCCTTGCTGCGGATGACGCCCTCACCGAACGATGCGAGGAACAAGTAGCCGCCGCTCCACGAGGCGCCGATGAAGTGGTGTGCGATCGCCGAGTGATCGACGCGTTGCCACGTCGTCCCGGCATCCGGCGAGACCCACGCGCCGAAGCGCGTCGTCAGCACGACGTCGGGGTTCTGACCGGTCGGCGGCGACGGATTGAACAGGAGCCGGTTGCCGAAGAAACGCGTCGCGTAGTACGGTATGTCGCGTGCCGCGCGCTCGTGCGGCGTCGGGAACGCCAGATGCGGCCACGGGCGCGACGGCACCGGCTGTTTGAACGTCTTCACCCGCGTGAAACTGACCGCGTTGTTCGTGCTTCGGAAGACGAGGATGTTGTCGGTCGCCGGATCGTGATCGGCGAGCAGGATCGTCCCCGGCATCGCTTGGTCAAACGCGACGTAGAAGCGGTTGACCGGGTAGTAGAGCGTCGATTGGCCGAGCGCTTTATGCGGCAGCCCCGTTGACGACAGCCACGTCGTGCCGCCGTCGTGCGTGTAGTAGAGATGCGGCGTCTGGTTCGGAGCGCCCGTCGCGACGACGATCGTGCGCGCATCGTTCGGCGACACCGCCACCTGGTACGGATAGGTGAACGACCAGCCCGTCGACGTCCATGAGCTGCCGAAGCTCGAACTTGTGACGACCGACGGGCTGAGATCGGCGTTCGTGATGCCATAGAGCTTGCCCGAGTGCGTCGGGTCGAACGTGACCGATTCGAAGCCCGAGTTCACGACGAATTGCGTCGTCGCGCAAGCGTTCGATGACATCCATAGGCCCGAATCGGGGTGCGCGAAGTAGCAGTAATTGTTGTTGAACGGGTCGAGCGTCACTTCGCCGCCCTCGCCGGCGTTCGCGGCGTTCGGATAGCTCCACGTCTTGCCGCCGTCCGTCGAGAGCGCGCCTGAGTTGTCTTGAAGCGCCACGAGCGCGGTATTGCCATTGTTCGCGACTTTCACGTCGTACGCGAGCGTATCGTTTGTCTGCGGGTTGAGCGCGGGCGCGCCCCCGCTCGTGCAGTTCTGCGCGTGGAACAGGCCTTGGTCTTCGAGCAGATAACACGCGTCGTCCGAGTTGCCGCCGTTCGGGCCGACGATGATGTACCGCATGTCGATGCCGCCGTATTGGCCGGCGTTGGCGCCGAATTGGATCGACGGATGCTGATTGCCGTCCGCGGTGAAGTAGTAGACGCCGCCGCCGCCGTCGTCGCCGAGGTAGACGCGATCCGCGACGGCGTTGCTCATCGCGAGCGCTTGCGGGCCGACCGAGCAGTTGCAGAACACCATGTTCCACGTCTTGCCGCTGTCGGTCGATGCGTAGAGATTCTCGTTCCACGCGCTCGCATCATCGACGTTCGCGTAGACGATGTTCGTATGGAACGGATCGATCGCGATGTTATGCACGGGCCCGGTGCCGGGATGACCTTTGAGCGCCCACGAGCTGCCGTTGAACTTGTAGACGTCGCCGGCCATCGAACCGGCCATGACCGCACCCGCGGCGACGTCGACTGTCGACGCGCCGCCGCTCACCGCGAGCGACGTCGACCATGTCGCGCCGTCATCGACCGACGACAGAATGCCCACCGCGGTCGCGACGTAGACCGTCGAGCCGTTCTGCGCGAACTGCGTCGACTCGTTGCGATCGACGTTCACCCATGAAAGGCCGCCGTTCGTCGAACGGAACGTGCCGCCGAATTCGGTAGCTGCGAGCAAGACGGACGGGTTCGATTGATCGAGCCAGAGACCGTTGACGACCGACGAGATCGTCCCGTCGAGATTCGTCAGCCCCTTGTCGAGCGGGGTCCAATGCGCGCCGCCGTCCGTCGTGCCGTAGATGCCCATTTGCGACGGCGATTCGCGTGGCGTGTTGCCCCAGCCGCCGCCGACATACATGGTATTCGGATTGCTTTGAACGTACGCGAACGCGTTGAGCTTACCTGAACCGATCTGAGGACCGTTGGGTCCTACCGCGATCCATCTAACGCTCGCCTGTGCCGTGGCGTACGACGAAAAAAGGACGATTGCACAGACGGCTATCGACACCGCTTTGAAGCGCATCACGAACTCCTGTAGCAGGCCGAGCAAAACTCGGCGCGGGGTTGCGCCTCAGGTTCGCGACGGAAAGCAGAAGTCTTGTGCGAAGTCATCTAGCACCTTTATCAGGTGCCGGGCGAACCGCTCGTCGTATGATACTATGAAAGGCAACTCCGACCGCAACGTCCTTGTTTCGGTCGGAGTAGCTCTAGACGGATGCGGCCCAGTCACGCTTCCGCCCGTTTGTCGCGGCCTCGCTGGGCTATGCCGCGAAATCGTCCTTCGATGTCGAGGGCTTGACGCGTACCGCGAGCCACGGCCGCTGGTCGACGGGCGGATGCTCGCGGATGCACTCTCTTCGGATGCACTCTTCGCAAAGCGTCGCCGTTCCCAGGTCCACCGTTAGGATCGCGGTTCTGTCGCAACCGCTGCATGTCGACATCGCTGTAGTCGTATTCCCGCTGATGAGGTCTTCCAAGCGACGGCGTGGTCGCCGTCACGCAATTATGACCACCGGGCGTTACAGATGTTACACCACCCGTCAGAAATCATGACCGCTGCCTGAAAGGCAGCTTTTTGGACGCGCTCCATATATGGAGCGGTCGACCTTTATGGCCGACTGGAGACGGCCTCGCTTCGAACGGCCGGGCGCTGAGGCAAGACCGCGGCGGTCGACCATGAAGGTCGACCGCTCCCGTATTCAGGCTGGGGTCTAAGCCGCCTCGCTCGTGCGGCGATGTTTCCAGCGCTCCTCGAAGCTTGCGATGATGATGTAGAGGAGCGGGATCACGAACAGGTTGAGGAGCGTCGAGACGAGCATGCCGCCGACGACCGCCGTACCGATCGAGTGCCGCGCGTTCTGGCCGGCGCCGGAGGCGAACACGAGCGGCATGATGCCGAAGATGAACGCGAACGACGTCATCAAGATCGGTCGCAATCTGGTCTGCGCCGCTTGTACAGCGGCCTGAGCGACCGGCACGCCCTGCGCCCGCAGCAAGTTCCCGAACTGCACGATCAAGATCGCGTTCTTACTCGCAAGCCCCACGAGCATCACCAACCCGATCTGCGTGAAGATGTCATCCTGTTGTCCGCGCAGCCATACGGCGACGAGTGCACCGAAGATCGCGAGCGGCACGGCCATGATGACGATGAGCGGATCGACGAGACTCTCGTACTGCGCCGCCAAGACCAAGAAGACGAACACGATGGCGAGGCCGAAGATGACGATCGTCGCGCTACCCGCCTCGATCTGATCGAGCGATGTGCCGGTCCACTCGTAGGACATGCCAGGCGGCAGCACTTGCCCGGCCACCTTCTGCATTTCTTGGATCGCCTGACCCGATGAGATGCCCGGTCCCGGCTGTCCGTTGAACTCGACCGATCTGAATAAGTTATAGTGCGAGATCGTCGGCGCCCCGAGCGTCTTCGCGACGCTCATGATCGCGGATAACGGCACCATTGTGCCGTCCGTCGACCGCACGAAGTAGCTGTTGAGGTCGTCGACGCGAGCGCGATACGCCGCATCCGCCTGCACATATACGCGATACGACTTGTTCCGATAGTTGAAGTCATTGACGTAGTTCGATCCGAGCATCGTCTGAAGCGTGTCGAAGACGTCGCTCAGCTTCACGTGGAGCGTCTGCACAGCGCTGCGATCGATGTTCAGCTGGATCTGCGGGTTGTCGGCGCGGAACGTCGTGAAGACCGAGGAAAGCAGCGGCCGGCCATGCTGATCGAAGTCGGTGTTCGCCTTGTACATCATGCCGTTCGCGGTCGCGGCCAAAGCCGGGATCCCGAGATTCGCCTGATCTTCGACTTCGAAGTCGAAGCCGCCGACGTTGCCGGCACCCTGCAGCGCCGGCGGATTGAACGCGAACACGGACGCGCCGGTGATGCCGAACAAGCCGCGTTGGATGTCCTGGATGACCGCCTGCGCCGACTCGTCCCCGCGCGGCCGCTGCGACCATGGCTTCAGACGCGCGAACGCGATGCCGTTGTTCGAACCGACGCCGGTGAAGCTGAAGCCGGCGACGCTGAACACGGCCTCGACTTGCGATTGGCTGAGCATGACGTGCTCGGCCTGTTTCATGATGTTCGATGTGTACTGGAGCGATGAACCCGGCGGCCCTTGCGCGATGACGACGAAGAAGCCCTGATCCTCATCCGGTATGAAGCCCGTCGGCACGACGTTGAACATCACGACCGTCGCGACGAGCAGCGCCGCGAACACGCTCAAGACCAGCGCGCGATGGCCCGTGACCCACGGCAGCGCGCGGCGGTAGAAGGCTCGGATCCCTTCGATGCCGCCCGCGACCACCTGCATGAAGCGCCCGTGTCGCGTCGCCTCGCCTTCGAGGAAGAGCGCGGCGAGCGCGGGCGCGAGCGTCAGCGCTGTGGTGGCCGAGATGGTGATCGTCGAAGCGATCGTCAATGCGAACTGCTTATACAGTTCGCCCGTCGTGCCCGGGAAGAACGCGACCGGGATGAAGACCGCGAGCAACACGAGCGAAGTCGCGATGACGGCGCTTGCGATCTCTTGCATGGCAAGCGGCGTCGCCGTCTTCGAATCCTGTTTGTGCTCGTGGATGTAACGTACGATGTTCTCGATGACGACGATCGCGTCGTCGACGACGAGCGCAGTCGCGAGCGTGAGGCCGAACAGCGTCAGCGTGTTGATCGAGAAATTGAAGAGCTTGAGCAGGCCGAACGTGCCGAGCAGCGAGACCGGGATCGTGATCGCCGGGATCGCGGTCGTCCGCCAATCCTGCAAGAACAAGAAGATGACGAGCACGACGAGCAAGATCGTGATCGATAGGGTCTTCAAGACCTCGTTGATCGACTCGTTGACGAACACCGTCGCGTCGAAGCCGATCTGATAGTGGACGCCCGGCGGGAATGACTTCGAGAGCTCGGCGAGCGCGGAATTGACGCCCTTCGAGACGTTGAGCGCATTCGCGTCTTGGAGCTGGAGCACGCCGAGACCGACCGCGGTCTTACCGTTGTAGTTGAGGTCGGTCGAATAATCTTCGGCGCCGAGCTCGACTCTGCCGACGTCCGACACGCGCACCAAATAGCCTGGACCCGACTTGACGATTATGCTGCCGAACTCGTCGGGCGAGGTGAGCCGTCCTTGGACACGCACCTTCAATTCATACGGTTGGTTCGCGGGCACGGGCGGATGCCCGATCGAGCCCGCGGCGACTTGCGCGTTCTGCTCCGATAGCGCGCTCGTCACGTCGTCGGCGGTCAGCCCGTACGCCTGCAGCTTCTGCGGGTTGAGCCACAACCGCATCGCGTACTTGCGCTCGCCGAAGATGATGACGTTGCCGACGCCTTTCACGCGCTTGATCGCCTGCGTGATGTAACGGTCGGCGTAGTTGCTCAAGAACAGCGTGTCGTACTTCGGATTGTCCGACGTCAGCGCGATCGCCATGACGAACGACGCCGAATTCTTGTTGACCGTGATGCCGGTCTGCTTCACCTGTGCCGGCAAAACGCCCTGAGCGACGTTGACGCGGTTCTGCACGTCTTGCGCGGCTTTGTCGAGATCGCGTCCGAGATCGAACGTCGCGGTAATCGAGCTCGTGCCGTCGTCGGAGCTCGCGGACGAGAGGTAGCGCAACCCCTCGGCGCCGTTGATCTGCTGCTCGAGCGGGTTCGTGACCGACGACTCCACCGCGGCCGCGTCGGCACCGATGTAGACCGAATTGACGGTCACCTGGGGCGGCGACACGGACGGGTAGCCGGCGACGGGAAGCGTCGGTATCGAGAGCGCGCCGCCGAGCGTGATGAGGGCGGCGAGGACGCCCGCGAAGATCGGCCGCGTGATGAAGAATTTGGTGAACATCAGTACGCCGGTTTCGGAGTCGCGTGCTGGCCCGCGCCAGGCTTAGCGCCGCCGCCGGCGCCAGGTTTACCGCCTCCGCCGGCGCCCGGCGGTCCGCCTTGCGGCGGCAGGATCATAACCGGCATGCCGGGTTGGAGCGTCGCGGCGTGGTTGAGGATCGCCATCGTGCCGGGCTTCAACCCAGGGCCGCTGACTTCCATTTGTTGGTCGTTCTCGAGACCGACCTCGACCGGCAGCTGTTTCGCTTTACCGTTGTCGATGACGAACATCGACATGCCCGCGTCGGTCTGGAACACGGCCGCGCGTGGCGCGAGGATCACGTTCGACTTCTTCGCTTGGACGAAAGCGACGTCGGCGACCATGCCGCCGCGCAGCGCGAGATCGCGATTCGGAATGCGGATGCGCGCGAGATATGTGAGCGACCCCGGCTCCGACGCGAGATTGAAATATTGCACCGTACCGGTCCACGCGCGACCGGGTACCGTCGAGACCGTGACTTTGGCCTGCGTGCCGACACGCACGTACGGCAAGCTCGAACCCGAGATGCCCGTGTCGACAAAGACCGGGTCGAGCTGCGCCACTTGCATCAGCGTCGTGTTCGGCGATGCGAGCGAACCCGGGTCGACGTGCCGCCACGTGACGACGCCGTCGAACGGCGCGCGCACCTCCGTCTGCGCTATCTGCGCCTCGATGAGCGAGACTTGTGACTCGGCGACCGAGACCGCCGCCTGCGCGTCCTTTAGGTTCGCCTGCGCGACGCTTTGCGACGTCGGGTTGACCTGCGCGTTCTGCGCGGCGACTTGTGCGCTTCGCAGCTGCGCCTGCGCCGCCATCGCATCGGACCATGCTTGGTCCAATGCCTGCTGCGAGACGTAGCCTTCCTTGAAAAGCGTCTGGTCACGACGGAGATTCGTCTGCGCCGTCTGGTTTGCGGCGCGAGCGGCGAGAAGGCCGGCATTCGTCGACGCGACGTCGCCAGACGTGCCTGCTCGTGTCTGCGCAAGCTTTGCCTGCGCCGATTCGAGCGAGGCTCGCGACGACTGCAGCTGTGCTTGGAGCGGCCCGTCATCGATCTGCACGAGCAACTCGCCGCGCGACACGTGCTGGCCGATCTGCGCGTTGACGGCGAGCACGGTGCCGGATGCGACCGACGAGAGATCCGCTGTCAGGAGCGGCGTTACCGTGCCGGTCACATCGAATGTCTGCGTGATCTGCCCACGCGTCAGCGGAGCCGCGGCGACGGGAAAAGAGAAACCGCCGGCGCCGCCGCCGCCAAATCCCGCGGGAGCTCCGCCGTGTCCGCACGAGACTGCGGCGAGTGCGCCCGCGAGCGCGATAATAGTACGCTTCCTCATATCGAACGGCTATACGGGCCGCCACGTTTGGCGACCTTCGCGACGCGCGCCATAAGCATGCCTACTATCACGAACCATACTGCCCGAACGGCCAGTGTCTCACCACGCGGTAACAGTCGTGGCGAAAAACCTCAAGGATTTCTGGGAGCGGTCGAGCAGGATTTTGCGGGTCGCCGGAGTTCTGTCAAGTTATCTTGCGTTAATGGATGTCGACGTCTTGCGGATCGACGAGATGCGTGAGCGCCCCGCCGATCTCTCGAAGCGGAGCGATATCGCCGTTGCCATTCGTCGGGTAGACGGTGATCGATGCATTGCCCGAGTTCGCCACGACGATGACGGTGCCGTGCACGCTTAGCCCAGCCGGCGCGTTCAACTGCGTCGCCGATCCAGCGATCGTGGCGAGCGGTGTCGCGTTGCCGTTCGCATTCGCCGCGTAGATTATGACGCGATCGCTGTCGGTCACGTAGATCCGTCCTTTCGAATCGACGGCGACACCGCGCGGGGAGTTGAGCCCGGTGATCATCGCCGTCGGATTCACCAAGCCGTTCGAATTCGCCGGGTACTCGTTGACCGATTGGTCGCCGATATCGGCGACGTAGAGCGCGCCGTTGAAGAGCGCGATGCCTGCCGGTATGAAGAAGAAGTTCTCGCCGTCGAATATCGTCGCCGTCGGTGCGCGATCGCCGTTCGATCCGGCGGCGTAGACGCTGACGTACGAGTTGCCGCCGGTGCTGTTCGTGACGTACGTGATTCCGGTCGAATCGACCGCGATGCCTTGCGGGTTGTTCAGCTGCGTCAAGGCACCCGAGACGAAATACTTCGGGGCGATATTGCCCCTCGCGCCGGCCGGGAATACCTCAAAGCTCGAACCGTTGAGGACGTACAACTGACCCGAACCGTCGTGGTCGTCGGCGAGCGGCGCCGAGATGCGCGTGCTCGTCCCCTTCAGCTTGAACGACGGCTTTACATCGCCGGTCGCGGTGAGCTTGTAGGCGAAGACCGCGTTCGCCGTTTCATCGACCGTGTAGATCTTGACGCCGGTCAGCGCAGGCAACGCGCGCCGCGTTGGTGACGTGGCGGTCGCCGGAGACGCGCCGTGCGTGAACAACGTCGACGAAGCGCAAGCGCATAGGAAAGCCGCAAGTGCGGCGACGATGACGATGCGTGCCGTTCTCATGGTCACATTCTACGCCTGTCGCGCGAGGCGGTTCAACGGGCCGATGGGCCTAGGACAACGCGAGGCGGGCCGAAAACCCGTCGGACCGTGATCCGCGCCATCTTCTTCGATCTCGACGACACCCTCGTCGACGATACGATATCGCTCGAGCAATGCGCCGAAGAGGCGGCTCGCGAGCTCGCGCACGACCGCGGCGCCTCGCCGGTCGATCTCGGCGATGCGTACGTAGACGCCGCGATCGACTTTTGGACCCAGCTCGGTCCAGGGTCGCCGAAACCGGCGCCCGGAGCGATCAGGCCGATGATGTGGCGCGCGGCGCTGCAGCGCTACGGCATCGATGACGAGGCGCTCGCGAAGCGTCTCGCCGCGCGCTTCGACGAGCTGCGGTTGGAGCGAGTCGAGCTGTTCCCGGAAGCGTTGCCGGTCCTCACGTCGCTGCGCGGCATATACAAGATGGCGGTCATCACGAACGGGTTTGCCGAGACGCACGAGCGCAAGATCGCTCAGCTCGAGCTCGAGCGCTTTTTCGACGTCGTCGTCCTCGCCGGCGAGCTCGAGATGGCGAAACCGGATCCGGCGGTCTTCGTCCACGCGATGGAGCTGCTCGACGTCGAGCCTGATGAGAGCCTCATGGTCGGCGATCGATACGATCGCGACATCGAAGGCGCGCACGCCGCGGGCATGCGCGCGATCTGGATCCGCAGCCGCGGCGAGGACGTGCCGCACGGTGCGCGGCCGCCCGAGGCGATCATCGATTCGATCGGCGGCTTGCCGCACGCGCTCGCCGAGATTCCTGCGTAGTTCGCCGTGACGCAGCGCACATAGATTCGCCGACCATCACAACCGTGCCGATGAACCTGTCAGAACTATTGGGAGGTCCATCGTCATGCGGAAGTTACTCATCGCCGCGAGCAGCGCGGCAGCACTGTTCGTCATCGCCGCGGCCCATCCGGCGCCCGCGAAGGCGGATTTCAAGATCTGTAACCAATCGAGCGAGAAGATCTCGGTCGCGATCGCTTACCACGACCAAGGCGCCGGCAACTGGGTGTCGCGCGGGTGGTGGAATATCGACCCGGGGTCGTGCAAGGTGCCGCTGTCGGGCGAGCTGCACGATAGGTACTACTATCTGTACGGCGACGGCGAGCAGCACTACTGGGGCGGCGAGCATTCGTTTTGCGTCGATAACAGCGACAAGTTCACGCTCAACGAAGCCGACACGACGTGCGACTACGACTACGAGGGTTTCCTCGAAGTCGATACCGGCGAATCGACCGGATACATTTACACCTTCCAATAGCTGAAGGCCATGGAGCGGTCGAGCTTTAGCTCGACCGGACCGGACCAGACCGGAAAAGTCCGCGGCGGTCGAGCTGAAGCTCGACCGCTACACGTTTCGGGAAGGTCGAGCGCTCCGCTTTTCCCGAATCTAGTACTTCCATGAGTGCGCGCCCGAACGGCAGTCCCGTCGATCCACACGCCGCGCCGGCCGTGCCGGTGCCGGTGCGACACGGCATCGAGACGATCGTCGTCAAGGGCGCGCGCGAGCACAATCTCAAGAACATCGATCTCACGCT
>Ga0070714_100003813_pt1 | contig 11325 bp, 7 predicted proteins | sample LARL83metaG_FD_65450 | JGI IMG/M metagenome (GOLD analysis project Ga0070714, IMG submission 65450) | Corn, switchgrass and miscanthus rhizosphere microbial communities from Kellogg Biological Station, Michigan, USA - LAR L8-3 metaG | ecosystem: Host-associated > Plants > Roots > Rhizosphere ... | reverse complement strand
CCTGGCGGACATCGGTGACCGCGTGGTCCTGGGAACGGACTTCCCGAACATCCCGTACGACTACGCGACCCAACTGCGCGCCATAGCGTCATGGGCCGAAACCGACCCACGCCTGGGCGAGTCGTTCCTACGCCGCGTCCTGCACGACACGCCGGCCCGCCTGCTCGGCATCACCGTGTGAACACGAGGTCCACGAGCCGCCCAAGCACCCGCTCCCACACCCCCGGCCACACGAGCGACAGCCCGGCCAGCAGCAAGGCCGAACTGCCCAACGCACGCAACGGATCGGCAAACCCGAACGCCGCAATGCCCAGCATGCCGAGCACGATAGGCACGGACGCCAACCCGGGCCGCCCAGCAGCACACCGCGCCCGCACACCTTCAAACCGCCCGAACACCAGCACCAGTCCCACGAGCACCACACCGAGCACCAGAATCCACAATGGCGTGGCCACGAACCAGGCAGCGCTACCCGGCTCCGGCGTGACATAACCGAACCCCAATACGGCAATCCCGGCGACAAAGACCATCGCCGACATATGCCACAGATATACAGACATACACCGAGCCCCCACAACCTCCACCAGACGGCTATGAGCAGCTGCCCGAGTCAACCACTCCCGCAACGCCAACAACACGCCGAACTGACCAACCCCAAGCGTCAACAGACACACAGTAGCCGGCGCCATATTCGAAGCGGACTGCCCAGGAATCCCAACCATGCTAGCTGGATAAGGTCCACACAGGACAAGCAACGCGGTAGCAGCGACCCCGCCGACGCCGAGCAAAACAGCACCACGAGTCGACAACCGGTAGAACCACCCCTCCGCATACCCGATGCCGAGCTGCTGGACAGCGAGCCACACGAGCAACTCGTTGGCATAACCGGCAAGCGGCAACCCGCCAAAGCGAACCATGTCCACACCAAACGCGGCAAAGCCGAGCACGACGGGCACCCAAAGCCCCCACCGCCGACCCCAGGCAAGCATGAGCGGAGTAGCAGCAACCATGACCAAATAAACGGCAAGGAACCACAACAACTGCCCCGCCACACCAGAACCCAACGCCACAGCAGATCCCGGCACACCAACGTCACGCAGGACGGATGGAACCAACAACCACACGCCAAGCAGCGGCAGAACCGGAGTCCCCAACCGACGAAGCCGAGCCGCCAGCCAAGTAGACGCCGAACCCCCACGACGAGTTTCAGCCAGATACGAATGCACATTCGCCGCCCCACCAGCGACAAAGAACACCGGCATCACCTGAGCGAACCAAGTCAGCACCCACCACCCAGGCGTACCCAAGGCATTGCCCGCGACCAAGACGCCATGCTGCAACCCAAGCACCGGCATAATCCAATGCCCCAAGACGACAACGAGGATCGCCCCAACCCGCAGCACATCAATGAACGGATCCCGCCCCCGAACCACCGGCACCACAGCCGACCGTGCACTCGTATACACGCCGCCCCCCGATCGCACTCGAACAAGACAGTTCGAGGCTTCCGCCCGGACGGCCAAAACACAGCAGTGCCACCCGGTGTCTTCGAGAGGTGCAAACCCGCCAACCAAAGGTAGGGCAAACCCCACCAACCAAAGCGAGCGCAGCGAAGACGCCCGCCATTGGCTCGCCCATCAACGACCGATCTCAGCCGAGACCCTCCGCAAGAAACCTGATCGGCACCTCGTCTCGTTGACCTACGAGTTGGGTCGCGACGGGCGGCCACCAATTGTGCCGAGCAGGCCGATCGCGGCGACGAGGCCCCTTGCGCAGCGACCGCCGTAGGCGCACAGCGTGCCGACCGAGATGCTGGGCGTCGCCCGAAGTTGCTCTCCAGCAGGGCACCCTCCGCATCGGCGCGGATCGGCGACCGCATGGAGTCGCCGCTCAGCGGCATTCCCGGGTGGCTTGCTGGATGGCTGCATACGAGATGCGTTCTTGTTCCAGCCGCACCGACCTACCCAGCACCCCCTCCACGAGGTCGGCGTAGAGGCTCGCCTCGTCCGGTAGTAGGGCCTCGAGGTGTTCGTTGGTCTGATTGGGCTCGCCGACCCATTGTTCCTCGTGGGCAAGAAGCGTAGCTCGGTCCATGAGCATGGACCGAGCACCCTCGAACATACGACGCACACTGTTGAGGATCGCGAATCCGTGGGTGTCGATGTCACCCCAGTAAACGAGATTCTTCTGGGCCAGCCACTTCAGGGGGCGCAGCCGGGATGCCGCGTAACCCTCGCCGAAGATCACGACAGCGTCCTCGACAGGTGGGAAGGCCAAATAGGTGATCTCGTTCTCGACGACGAACACGGTGCGCGCCGCCGGCGGCATACCGGCCAGTTCAGACACTCGAACGGTAAGTTCGCTGAATCCAGGGCCGTCGGACAAGCGGCGATACCGGACGTAGGCGGGTTTCTGGCGAAAGAGGTATCGGCCGGCGAAATCCGACGGCGGTATGCCGCGGTTGACGCGGTTCTCGGGGAGTTGGCGGTCCAGCAGCACCGCCAGAATGGCTCGAAAACGTTCGATGAACTTGGTGTCGACGCCGGGAACGTCTACCTGCCGCACGTACATGTCGGGACGGGCGTGCTCGTCGATCCACAATACGGTGCCGACCAGCTTGGCCCATTCGTCTTTGTGCCTGAGCACTTCCATCGGTTTTGCGGACATCCAGTCGGCGATGGCAGGAGCCTGGAGTCGGGTCGATTCCAGCAAGTCCATGAACGTTCGCACGTCCGGCGCCACATCGAGTGCGGCCCACAGGTGTTCGTAGGAGTCGACCCAGGCCCGGCCGGGGATCTCGTTCGTGCCGGCGACCCGGCCGCCGACCGTTCTCGTCTCGACCCGGAGATGCCGGACGCGGTGCCACTGCTCGACCCATGCCCGCGCCTCGCCCAGGCGGGCTGCGGTGTCCGGTGCGCTCGGCCCCCGCAGCCCGATCGCCAACGGTTCCCACGAGGCTCCCGTGGCGAGCTGAGACAGGAACTCGCCTCGGTCCCACCGGCGCCGCAGTTTGCCGAGCACATCGCCAGGCACGGTCCAGCTGGCGGGTGCCATCTCAGCCACTCCGACCGGATGCTGTGCCAAGGGCATGGGCAAGTTGGCGTCGTTGATATTCCTCGATGGTCAACGTCTGCAAGCGCGAGCTGTCACCGGTCTTGTTGTCGACGAACCCGACCGCCGCAACGTAGGGCTCGATGACGTGGATCTTCTGCAACGGTGTCACGATCAGCAGTTGCAAGCCGAGCCGTCGGAACAGGCCGAGCGCGAATCGGGTCGACTCGTCGGAACCACGGCCGAACGCCTCGTCGATGACCACGAACCGGAAGGTCTTCGACTTACTCGCACCCCAGTCGAGCTTGAACTGGTAGGCCAGCGACGCCGCCAGGATCGTGTAGGCGAGTTTTTCCTTCTGGCCGCCCGATTTCCCACCCGAGTCGGTGTAGTTCTCGTGCTCGGTGTCATCGGTGCGCCACCGCTCGGACGCGGAGAACGTGAACCAGTTGCGCACGTCGGTGACCTTGCGGGTCCATTGCCGATCCGGTTCGGTTTGCCCCTCTCGCCCACGGAACCGTTCGATCAAAGCCTTCACCTGAAGGAACTTCTGCTCCGAGTACTGGCCCGAGTCGTCGCCGCTCAGCGATCCACTGGTGCAGTCGCGGAGTTCCTTACGGAAGTCGCGGATCTCGACGTTCACCGTGGGATGTGGTTCGAGCCGGATGAACCGGCCGGGGTTGTAGTCGATGTCCACGAGCGAGTCGTTGATGGTCTCGATCCGCTGTTTGATCAGCTCTGCCTGCTTGGTCAGCTGGGAGTGGAAACCCGCGATGTCGCGGATGGTATTGGTGTTGAGGTAGGTCTTGAACTCGGACTCGAACCGCGGCAGATCGTCGGACGCGATCCGCTCGTGCAGCGCGCGATATTCGCCTGCGGACTGGACCGAGTTGTCGAACTCCTCGGTTTCCAGCGGGTACGCCTTGTGGAACTCGCCCATCTTCCCGATCACGCGCGCCGCGACCTTGTTCTGCCTGCTGGTGAGCCGATCGATCTCCGCGGTGATCTCGTCGTTCACCTCGATGCGGCACGTGTCGCAGTCCTCCGGAGTCACGAGGTTCCGGGTTCCGACGCGCTCGTCCACCAGAGGAAACGACGTTCTGGCCGACTCCGCCGCCGGTTCCTCCAGCGTGGTCCTCGTGTCGTCCAGCTGTTTCTCCGCGGCTTCGCGCTGGCCGCCCAGCTTTCCCAGCCCCGTCTGCGCCTTGTCCCTGGCCGTTTCCGCGGCCTCGATCTGGGTGCCGACGGCAGCCAGCTCCGCGGTCAGCCGTTTCAGCTCATCCGACTGCTGTTCCAGGCGCCGCTTCTCGCCAGTGAGTTCGGCAATGCGGTTCACCGACGCCTGCCAGTCGATGTCGGCGAAGCCACTGAATTCCGCCAGCAGGGTAAGCGTGGTGGCGAGCCCGTGCCTGGCGGTCAGCTCGGCGTTGACCTTCGTCGCCTGGCCGGCAAGTTCGCGCAGCCGGACTTGCAGCCGGTTCGCCTGGTCGAGGAGCGTGTCGATCTTGGCTTGGTTGTCCCAGCCCAGCACGTAGTGACGGCGATCGTCGATCCGGCGCGCGTCGTCCTTCTCGTGCCGGCCGCGCGCACCTTTGATCTGCCCGGCCGCGGTGACGGCTTTCGCGGCCCGCCGAAACTCAGCCATCGTGTCCACGCACTCGTAGTCGGCGCGGTGCGCCAGCTCACGATCCAACCACGCCGAGAACGGCGAGTTCTTGACCTCCAGCTTGGCGAACAGCGAACGCTCTGCCAGCGGCGAGGACGGCGTCTGGCGCAGCTGTTCGGGCACTCGATAGTAAACGAGCTTGATGCCGAGGTGCCGTTCGTTGATCCACTCGGATACGGCGTCGTAATGCTCGCTTGCGACCAGCATCGACAGCCCGAAGCCATGCAGAAGCCGTTCGGCCGCGCCTTCCCAGGCGGCACAGTCCGCACGGACCTGGATGAGTTCGCCTGCGAACGGCAGCTCGGCGGCATCCACCCGCAGCGCCGCGCACAGTGCCTCCCGCACGTCGAGGCTGAGTTTCGGGATGTTGCTGCGCCGCTCGCGCAGGCTCAGCAGTTCCGCGTTCAGCTCCGCGGCATCGGCGTCCAACTCTCGGCGTTCCATCCCGATGTCGGTGAGCTGGTTCTGCAGATCGGCCTGTTCCTGATCGAGGGAAGCCGCCTTCTGCTCGGCAGCACGCTGCCGAGCACTGAACTGCGCCGAGTCCGCCACCGCGGGCAATCCGGCCGAACCCAGCAACACGTGATACCGATCGAATCGTTCCTTCCGCCGAGCGCGTTCCTTCTCCTCGGCGCCGATCTCCACCTCGAGCTGGCTGATCCGGTCGCCACCGCAGCCCGCCCGCTGGATCTCGAGGTCCTTCTCCTTCCGGCGCAGCCGTTCCAGGTCGGCCTTCGCTCCGGTCAGGCTCGTCTGCTGCACGCCGATCTGGACGACGAGCGCGGTCAGCCGATCGTTCAGCAACGTCGCCTTGCGATCCGCGCAGTAGTACCGCAAGGCTTCGCGTGCGGCCTTCCCCGCCGTGATCCGGGCGTCGAGCTCGTCGAAGGTGTCGCATTCGGCCAGCAGGGGTTCGAGCAGGGTCAGCTGAGTGCGCGCCTTGAGTACCGCTTCATGGGCCTTGGTCAGGTCTTCGAAGTGGTCGACCAACCGGTTGGTCCAGTCCGCGGCGTCGAAGGGCTCCAGCATGTGAGAGCGGACGAAATCGTTGAGATTGCCCACCGACTTCATCGAAACAGTCTGGTGGAACAACTCCATCGCCTGCTCGGACTCGATGCCGAGTCGCCGGCAGAAATCCTTGCTGTAGGCGGGAAAATGATCGTGAACGCGGACTTCCTGCTTGCGCAGCCTGCGTTTGAGCATCGCGATGTCCTGGCCGAAGTCGGCGAAGTCGCCCGCGATCGTCAGCGCCCGGTCCGCCGTCGCATAGAACCGGTCGGGCTGTCCGACGGACGCGTCACGAAACCAGAACACCTGCGCGAGCGTCACCGTCGAGTCGTACCCGGCGTTGGTGAAGGTTCCGAGAATGACCGAGAAGGACCGGCGGTCACGCAAACCGACCGGCCGAGACGCCCCGGTCGCCTCATTGCGTTCGGACTTGTAGTAGCCCAGCACATAGGATCGGAGATGCCGTTCCTTCGCCTCGGCGCCCGCCGCCTTGTTGTAGGAGATGCGGTGGGCAGGTAGCAGCAACGTGGTGATCGCATCGACGATAGTGGATTTACCGGAGCCGATGTCGCCGGTCAGCAGGCTGTTGCGGCCCTCGGGATGAAACGTCCACACCCGCTGATCGAAGGTGCCCCAGTTGTACACCTCCAGCCGCGCCAACCGGTAACCGGCCAATTCGGCCCCGTCGGTGTCGAGACCGGCCGCGCTGAACAGGCCGCCCATCAGCCCTCGTCCTCCCCGGCGCCGAGCTGCGCGGCGTACTCGGCGAGCCGCTGGTCGAATTCGGCCAGCCACTGACCGTCGACGAACGCCTTGAGAATGCGCCGCACCTCGTACGCGGCCTCCGGCCCCGTGATCCGCCGCAGGAAGCCCAGCTCGACGATCTTGGTCAGCTGGGTGTCGATCTGGTCGACCAGCCGGGCTTCATTGCTGCTCTCGGGCAGAAACATCCGCACCATCTCCACCAGCTGGTCGCGGGTGAGGATCAGCCGGGTCTCCGCCCCCGAAGCATCGAACTCCGCCAGCTTCTTGCGCAGCAGTGCCAGGATCAGGCTGACGTGGAAGGAGAGGGCGCGGCGCGGGATCAGCCGAGGCAGCGGGCCCTCGTCCCCGTCGTCCGGCTTGGACCGGAGAAACGCGTAGCCCTCGGCTTCGTCGATGATCACGGTCAGGCCCATCACACCGACGTAGTCACGCACCTGGGCCTGTAGCGGCAGCAGATGGCGCCAGGCCTTCTCGTGACTGTCCGCATACACCACCCCCTTCATCAGGTGCGTGATGACCAACGGCAGGTCAAGCTCGTCTCGGCGCAACGACGTTGACACGCCGCTCATGCTATGCCGGCCCACCGACAGCGCCGCCACTCGAAGCTCGGAAGAACGTCACCCTCGGTACGGTCGCGACCCGTTCCACCCCAGTGTCATCGAGCCAGCGCACTTGCTCGCGCGTGGTCTCGTCGAAGACGACTTCGAAGGCTGGATCGCCGAGCGAGAGGTACCCGACCAGCTCCGCCATCCCCTGTTCGAGCGGCCGGCGCCCCAACACCTCGCTCAGTCCGACCTGAGAGCGTTCACGCAGCTCACGGCGCACGATGCCACACAACCGCGCACGATCCACGTAAACCTGTTCGAACAGCGCGGACGCGTCGACGTCCTCGTCGGCCGCGGCGATGCCCACGCTGTCCAGTGGAACCTTCTCCTTCGGGGTGTAGAGCGGACGTTCCATCGGCAGGACGATGGCCGGCGCGGTGCCGTCGAGTTCGGACGTGAGATCCGGGGCAGGATGCTCACGGAGCGTGAGTGCGGCGGACTCGATGCTGCGCAGGATGTCCATCACACGCCGGTTCTCCAGCCACACCTGGTCGTCGAGGAACCGTCGAAGCTGTTCCGACAGCAGCCGGACCGTTGCCTGGGTGCGCTCGGCAGCGTCGAGCCAGTCGTAGTGGATGTGGCGCATGCGCGGGTCCGGCTCGCCGACAGCCTCCAGCGACTGCACCTTCTCCAGCAATTCGGTCAACTCGATCTGACGTTCGTGGGAGAGCAGGAAGTCGTAGAAGGCCTGGAAGCTGCGTCCCTGGTCCGAGTCAGCGATGGTATTGCGGTTTCCGACCACATCGTCGAGCAACTCTCCCTTGGATCCCTGCCAACCTGCGATACGGGCGCGAAGCGTCCGGTCCAGGCCACGGAAGTTGGCCTCGACCTCGCGGAAGTCGGCCAGCAACTCACGCGCGGTCGCGGCGAACTGCTGGTAGCGATCCCGCTGGGCCGAGTCGTCGAGGACGGCGAAATCACCCCCGGCGACCCGATTGATGTCCCGGTCGATCTCGGACCGGCGCCGGTGCAACTCGGCGAGCCGGACGTCCGGATCGGTCTCCGCTCCGTAGGCCATCTGACGCAGCAGTTCGAAGATCGTGTTCAATCGGGATTCAGTCCCGACGAACGAGCGAGCCCGAAGCGAGTCGACCCAGGCCAGCGCCTTCTCCACGGCCGGAGTCGCGTCGAAATGCACATCATCGGACCCGGCCGGGTAGTACTTGCGCAACCAGCCGTTGGCCGGCGCCGCCCAATCGTCCAGGTAAGCCTTGGCTGCCTTGGGAAACGTTGCTTCGCCGAGCCGCTCGTTGAGCGCGTACAGCTCGTCGTCGAGACGACCGACCAGCTCGGCGGCGGAGATCGACCGGACATTGTCGTCGACGAAGACCTTCCGGAGGAACCCGAGTATCAGCGCAGCGTTGTCGGCGCGCAGCAGCCGCCACGCCGGGTCGTTGCGACGCAGGAAGTCAAGCTCGTCGAAATCCATCGCTCTCAGGAGTTGCTTCACGGAAGGTTTGGTCTGTTGACAGCGTCAACACGCTACTGGTCAGTGCGCGACCGGTACCTCGCGGCTCACCGACCGCGCCGTCGACGGCTGGCTGGCCCGCCGCCCGGTCGAGCGGAACCTGGTTGGCCGCCTACGGCAGGTGGGAACGCGACGAAGACGCCTTCGACCGCGACGCCGACGACGATCTTCTCACGACCGCAGCGAGATCTGTCGGTACTTGTCCAAAGACCCGAGAGTTCGGGTCGTGACACGTTGTGGACGAGACGGGAACGCATTCACACCAGGCGACCACAGGTTCGGCCGCCGCCAGGCGGCCGAACGCGCGGGGGTCTGGGGGTCGCCCCCCAGAAGACACGACGCTCGACCCGGCGAGGCGCGCCAGCGCCGAGCAGGGTCGAGCCGAGAGCGTGGAGGTGCCGGGAATCGAACCCGGGTCCTCTGTCGCCTTGCCAGGACTTCTCCGTGCGCAGTTCGCTATGCCTCTACTCGACCCCACCGATCACGCGAACTAGTCGGTGTGACGGGCCCAGTCGCTGTGAGTTTCCCTACCAGCGTCCGCGACCGGCGCTGGCGGTGAGCCCCCTAGCTGATGCCGGCGAACCGGGACGGAGGCACTCCCGGGCCGACAGACTTCGCGCTCGCTCAGGCGGCGAGGGCGAAGTCGCCTTGACGATTAGTCTTGGCGCTTATTGGTTTGCGATGACGCTTGAGGTGGTCTCTCGCCTGCACCTGCACGCTTCCCCTGACTCAACGTCCAGAGTCGAAACCGTTCACCCCCCTGTTCGGCGGTCTATCCGGTCCAGTATACCGGCCGGTCATCCGGTTAACCGGCCGCGATCAACACGACGGCCGCGGCGGCCAGGAGCAGGCCGACACGCTGCACCTTGCCGGTGCGTTCGCCGAGCACGAACCGTGCCAGCAGCACCGTCGCCGCCGGGTACAGCGACGTGACGACACTGACGATCGACAACAGCCCGGCCCGGAGCGCGTACAGGAACGCCGCGTTCCCGATCACATCGAGCAGTCCGGCCGCGATCGCGAGCCGCCGTGGCACCCCGCCCGGCCACCGCTGCCCGCGGACCAGGCCCGCGACCAGCACCACCGTCGACGCCGTCGCTCGCGACACCACGAGCGGCCACAGACCGGTGTGCGTGCCGACCCGGTCGAGCAGCACGAAGTACACCCCGAAGGCGACGCCGGAGCCGACCGTGAGCCACGCCACGCGACTGGTGAACCGGACGGGTGATCCCTCGTCCACTGCCGAGTGTTCCTGGCGGCTGACCAGCACGACAGCGACCATCGCGAGCGCGGCGCCGACCAGCGCCAACGGTCCGGGTCGCTCGCCGGTGACCACGCCGAAGATCAGCGGCAGGCCGGCGACCAGCAGTGATGTCACCGGTGACACGACGCTCATCGGGCCGGACGCGAGCGCCGCGTAGAACCAGAGGATGGCGAGCGCGGACACGACCCCGGAGATCACGCCGATCAGCAGCGATCCCTCGGTCGGGCGTCCACCGAACAGGGGGACCATGGCCAGCATGCCGGCCAGGCCGACCGGGTAGGACAGCATCACGACGCTCAGCACCGCCGTGCGCCGCGCCGCGAGGCCACCGACGAAGTCGGCGACCCCGTAACCGAGCGCGGCGGTCAGCGACAACACCAGGGGCAACACGGCCCGATTGTCACGTACGGTAGGCGGCGCGCCGACCGGTGGGGTCACCTGATGGGATGACCACTCGATCGAGGGTAGGGACAGCCTCACCTCCGACCCACCAGCCACCACGATGGTCCATCCCGCCCAAACCCGGCATCCTTGACGTCGTGCCACCACCGACCCCTACCCAGGACGCGACGCCGAGCCGCACGGTCCCCGTCGCGGACCGGACCGCCCACCCCAGGCTGGGCGGCGCCCTCGCCTACCTGGCGGTGGCCTTCCCCGTGGGAGTGGTCGGCTGCCTGGGGCTCCCGGTGCTGACGGCGTTCGGCCTGGTGACGTCCGCGATCTGGGTCGGCGTCCCGATCCTGATGACGGTCACGATGTGCTGGCGCGGTGTCGCCCGCTTCGAGCGTGACTTGATCCGCACCACGCTCGGTATCGACATCCCGACGCCGTACCGGCCGCCGCCGGCCGGCTCGGTGTTCCGGCGGTGGCGGGCGAAGCTGGCCGATCCGGCGACCTGGCGCGACATCGCGTACGTGATCCTGCGCGGACCGCTGTGCCTCGCCGAGTTCGTGCTGGTCGTCGCGCTGTGGGCCTACTCGATCGCGCTGGTGCTGCTGCCGGTCTACGCCCCGCTGCTGCCGGCCAACGTCTCGGTGGACCTGCCGAACCTCCAGGCCCGCCTGGTCGAGGTGCACACCGTGGGCGCCGCGCTGCCGTACGGCGTGGTCGGCATCGGGCTGCTGCTCGCGGCGTACTGGCTGACACCACGGATCGCGTGGGCTCAGGCGCTGCTGGCCCGGTCGCTGCTCGCGCCGACGGCCGCGTCGCGGCTCGCCGTGAAGGCCGAGCAGTTGCAGGCCAGCCGTGCACGCGGGGTCGACGCGGCCGAGGCCGAACGACGCCGCATCGAACGCGACCTGCATGACGGCGCACAGCAGCGACTGGTCGCCGTGGCCATGACGCTGGGCCGCGCCCGGACCAAACTGGAGGACGACCCGGAGTCCGCGCGTGCGCTGCTGGACGAGGCCCACGCGGACGCCAAGCTCGCCGTGGCCGAACTGCGTGACCTGGCCCGCGGCATCTACCCGGCGGTGCTCGGCGACCGTGGCCTGGACGC
>Ga0070714_100003811_pt1 | contig 11329 bp, 7 predicted proteins | sample LARL83metaG_FD_65450 | JGI IMG/M metagenome (GOLD analysis project Ga0070714, IMG submission 65450) | Corn, switchgrass and miscanthus rhizosphere microbial communities from Kellogg Biological Station, Michigan, USA - LAR L8-3 metaG | ecosystem: Host-associated > Plants > Roots > Rhizosphere ... | reverse complement strand
TATCGCGTGGCCGGTGACGCTGAAAATAGCGAGCAGGGCAGGGACGGGTGCGTCCGCTTGGGCGAAGACTCATGCGCCGGAGCAACTGTCCGACGACCAATTTCATCCGCCTGACGTCCGGCATTGGTTCGGCACGGACGAACACGGGCGCGATGTGCTCTCGCGTGTTTTGTATGGCGCGCAAATTTCACTGCTCGTCGGCTTCGTTGGGGCCGCGGTGAGCCTCGTCATCGGGGTGCTGTGGGGAGCCATTGCCGGTTCGGCGGGCGGGCGCGTGGATAGCGCGATGATGCGCATCGTGGACGTCCTTTATTCGCTGCCCTCGATCATCTTCGTCATTGTGCTGCTGACCACGCTGGGCGAAAAACTGAAACAACTGCCGTTCGTCCGACAATCGCCCACGATCGAAAAGGAATTGCGGCTCCTGATTTTATTTGTCGGCCTTGGCGCGATTTCCTGGCTGACGATGGCCCGCATCGTGCGCGGACAGGTGCTTTCCCTGCGGACGCGGCCGTTCGTGGACGCCAGCCGCGCGTTGGGCGCGAGCCCCGCCCGTATCCTGGTCCGGCACATCATCCCCAACGTTTTCGGCGTCGTGATCGTTTATCTCACGCTCACCGTGCCGTCGATTGTGCTCTATGAGTCGTTCCTGAGTTATCTCGGCCTGGGGGTGCAACCGCCGATGGCGAGCTGGGGCTCGCTCATTTCCGAGGGCGTGGACCAGATTAATCCGATCCGGATTTACTGGTGGATGATTGTTTTTCCCGGCGGCGTGCTGGTTTCGACTTTGCTCGCGCTGAACTTCCTGGGCGACGGTTTGCGGGACGCGTGGGATGTGAAAGGGTGAAGCGCGGATTACCCAGCCGCGTACTCGAAAAAGGAGGTTTTTCGGCTTGTCGTGGCATACCCTATTCCTCAGTATCAGCCTACAAGGTTGCCATGAAAAAATTCCTTCTAATCACACTCGCCAGCGCCGTCGTTTTTTGCTTTCTCAGTGTTTCCCGCGCGGCCGTTCCCGGCGATGAGCATTGGGACCCGCAATTCAATTGGCCGGGCACCACCAATACTATTTTTGGAATCGCGGTGAATAACGGCAAAATCTACGCGGGCGGCAACGTCGCCTCCGGATTCACCACCAATGCGGCGCTGGAAATGTGGGACGGTCTCCAATGGACGAAGCTCGGGCTCTTCGCCGGCAGCACTCCCCCCATTCTCGATATGGCATTCGTCGGCAGTACCCTGTACGTCGCGGGAACATTCACCACGATTGACGGCGCTCCGATCAGGAACCTGGCGAAATGGGATGGTTCGAGTTGGAGCAGCGTGGGCATAAGCGGCACGGTGACCAGCTTGACGGTGGATGGAAACAACCTTTATGCGGGCGGGGTATTCACGAATGCCGATACGAGCGGGGTGATCATGACGAATATCGGTTATTGGGATGGGAGCGCATGGCACGCGATGGCTGGCGGCCTCGGAAGGCCGGGCAATGGTTCGGTCCGGGCCATCGCCATCAACAACGGTGCGGTCTACGCGGGCGGTTTTTTTACGAACGCCGGTTCGCAGTTTGTTACCAATCTGGCGGTGTGGGATGGCGCGACCTGGTCGTCCGTCGGGGGCGGCGTGGACGTCGAAGTCAATGGCCTGGTCTTCAATGGCAGTGATCTTTATGTCGGCGGACTTTTCACTCACGCCGGCGGAATACTGGCCACCAATATTGCCAAATGGGATGGAGCAAACTGGTCAGCGGTGGGCGGCGGGTTGACTGGCGTCAGCAGCAGTGTGAATAGCGTTGCGGTTTTCAACGGCCTGGTTTGTGCCGCAGGGTCCTTTACAAATGCGGGCGGGTTGAAGGTTTCCAATTTCGCTGTGTGGAATGGCTCCTCATGGTCGGATGGTAACGGCGGAATCAGCGCCACGGGTTATCGCCTGGTCAACAACGGGACCAATCTTTACGTGGGCGGCAATTTTCTGCTGGCCGGCAATAAATTAATGGGCGCAATCACATGCTGGGACGGCGTCAATTGGAGCCCGATCGGCACCGCGGGTCAAATCAACGGAATCTCGATCGGCGCCCGCGCGCTGGCCGGCGACGGGACCAATGTGTTCGCGGGAGGCTCGTTCAGTTGGGTAGGGCAAACCAACGTGAACATGATTGCCCGTTTTGACGGGACAAATTGGTATCCGCTCGGCGGCGGCATCACCGGCGCGAGCGCCGTCAGCGGCCCCATCGGCACCAGCATTTTGACCCTGACCGCGACTAATCAGTGCGTGTATGCCGGCGGTTATTTCACCAATGCCGGCGGCGTGCGCGTTACCAATATTACGAGGTGGGACGGGACCAACTGGTTTGCGATGGGCGATCCCGGCGGGGCGGTGGCCGCCGTTCTTTTTCGTGCCGACGGTGTTTATGCGGTGGGCGCGCCGTTCTATAGTTCCACACTTTTTGGCGCACCATTTTTCTCGCGTTGGGACGGCACAAACTGGCAGGGCGTGCTCGGCTTTACGCCATTCACTGATTCCGCTTTCTATTTTGCGGATCCGAACTTCGGAATGGGTGCGCTGGCGGCCATGGGAACGAACATCTTCATTGGGGGTCATTTCAGCATCGGTCAATATGCCGACACCAATACTTTTTTCGGATACACAAACTGCAACAATATCCTGCGATTTGACGGCACATACGGGTGGATTGTCGGCAGCGGGATGAACAGCAATGTTACCAGCCTCGCCGTTCTCGGCACGAATCTTTACGCGGCGGGGCCGTTCACCAACGCGGGAGGCATCGCGGCGAGCAAGATTGCCATGTGGAACGGGAGCTATTGGACAAACCTGAGCAGCGGCGTGGTGGGCAGTGGCACCATCAATGCGCTGGCGGCGATGGGCGGGAATATTTACGCCGGTGGCTCCTTCACCAATATGGGCGGCACGCCGGTCAATCACATCGCCAAATGGGACGGCACGAACTGGTCCACGCTGGGCAACGGCACCACTTATCCGGGTGTCACCACCGGCACGATTGTCAGTCTCGCCGCCTCGGGCTCGGACCTTTACGTCGGGGGAACTTTCCGGATGACCGGCAATAAGAATTCATTCTACATTGGGCGGTGGAATGAGCAGGTGAATTTTGACACGCCACAAGTCAGCCTGCCATTCGCCGGCAACGGAACGTTTCGATTGCGCCTTTCGGGGATCACGGGACGCACGAACGTGATCCAGGCCTCGACCAATCTCGTCGATTGGACCGCGATCCTGACCAACAGCGCCGGTATTTATGATTTCACTGATCCGGATTCGTCCAACTTTGGCTTCCGGTTTTATCGTGCGCTGTTGTCGCCGTAGCGCAGTGGAACACGAAACAGTTTCCGTCCGCACCGCGATAGCTTTCGGATCTGGCTGCAAAATACGTGCAGTCTTTCCCAAAATTTAACCGGAAATTTCCAGAAACTATCGTAGATTCTTCGTTGACCGCGGGCCGTTGGCCGGTAACATGCGCGCGGTCTGTTTTGAACCAAACTTAGATTGAAATCGAACTATGGCAGTAAAAGTTGCAATTAACGGGTTCGGACGCATTGGCCGCCTGGTGTTTCGCGCCATCGCCGAACAAGGTCTCATCGGTAAAGATGTCGAAGTCGTCGCCGTGGGCGATATTGTCCCGGCCGACAACCTCGCTTATCTCCTCAAATACGATTCCATTCAGGGTCGTTTCAAGGGCGAAGTCGGCTCGAAGAAATCCGCGCCGGACAAAGCCGAGGACGATGTTCTCGTCGTGAACGGCAAGGAAATCAAAGTCGTCAGCGCCCGGACCCCGGGAGAACTGCCCTGGAAGCAACTCGGCGTGCAGATCGTGATCGAATCCACAGGCCTGTTCACCGACGCCGCGAAGGACAATCCGAAATCGTCCTACGGCCATATCACTGCCGGCGCGAAAAAGGTCATCATCTCCGCTCCCGCCAAAAACGAAGACATCACGGTGGTGATGGGCGTGAACAACGAGAAATACGACCCCGCCAAGCACAACGTGATTTCCAACGCGTCCTGCACGACGAACTGCCTCGCGCCGCTCGTGCACGTGCTGCTCAAGGAAGGCTTCGGCATCGAAGAAGGACTGATGACCACGGTGCACAGCTATACCGCGACACAGAAGACCGTCGACGGCCCGAGCAAGAAGGATTGGAAGGGTGGCCGCAGCGCGGCGATCAACCTGATTCCTTCGACCACCGGCGCGGCCAAGGCCGTGGCGTTGGTTTGCCCCGAAGTGAAGGGCAAGCTCACCGGTATGGCGTTCCGCGTCCCGACGCCGACCGTTTCCGTGGTTGACCTCACGGTCCGCACGGTCAAGGAAACGAGCTACGCCGAGATTTCCGCGGCGATGAAGAAGGCCAGCGAGACTTACCTCAAAGGCATTCTCGATTACACCCACGACGAAGTGGTGAGCAGCGACTTCATTCACTGCCAGTCGTCGTCGATTTTCGATGCCGGCTCGGGCATTGAATTGAACAAGCGCTTTTTCAAGCTCGTGAGCTGGTACGACAACGAATGGGGCTATAGCTGCCGCGTTGCCGACCTCTTAAAGTTCATGATCAGCAAAGGCCTTTAATCTCCCCCTGAAGCGAAAAACGGCGGCTTGGAAACGAGCCGCCGTTTTTTTTAACCCGCGGATGGCGCGGATAACGCGGATAAAAAAATCTTTTGTCCGTGTCTTCGACATGGTTCAGCGGTAGCTTCGGTTTGTGCTGCACGAGGAAATTACACAAAACATCATCGGAGCGGCGATGGCCGTTCTCAACGAGTTAAAACCAGGGCTTGATGAAAAACTCTACGAGATGCGCTCATTTTGGAATTGCAAAGCCGAGGGCACTCAGTCGAACAACAACGCGAATACCCCGTCTTTTATCGCGGTCATTTCATCGGCAACTTAGTCCCTGATTTGATTGTAGATAGCAAAGTCATCGCTGATCCGAAGGTCGCAACTGCATTCAATGAATCTCACATTGCCCAGATGCTCGGCTATTTGAACATCACTGGTCTCAAGGTCGCTATTCTTCTGAATTTCAAAAATGCGAAACTCGAATGGAAACGGGTTGTGAACGAGAGACGAGCAGAGGACCATCCGTAAGGGGTTGACTGCCCAGAGAACTCATTCTCCAAAGAGCGGCAATATGGAATCTTTATCCGTGTTATCCGTGTAATCCGCGGTTAATTCAGTGCTGCTCCGCTTTGAGCTTCTTTTCCAGCTTTTCCACCTTGGGACGAATGACGAACTGGCAGTACCCCTGGTTCGGATTATCGTTGTAATAGTTCTGATGGTAATCCTCGGCCTTATAGAACTTTTGCAGCGGCACGATTTCCGTCACGATCGGGTGCTTGAAATGTTTTTGCGCCTCGGCCTTTGATTTTTCTGCGGCGGCCTTTTGCGCTTCGCTGGCGTAAAGGATAATGGAGCGATATTGGGTGCCCGTGTCGGCGCCCTGGCGGTTCAACGTCGTGGGGTCATGCGCGTCCCAAAAGTAATCCAGCAATTTCTCGTAGGAAATTTTTTGCGGATCGAATTGAATTTGCGTGACCTCCGCATGGCCGGTTTCGCCGGTGCAAACTTCCTTGTAGGTGGGATTCGGCTTCGTGCCACCCGCAAAGCCGCTCGTGACCGATATGACGCCGGGTATCCGCTGGAATTCCGCTTCCATGCACCAGAAACAGCCGCCGCCCAACGTAGCGACTTCCGTGTGATTCGTATTCATAGTTTGTGAGAAACCACTGATCGCGCCCGCCATGACCAAGGCCGCCACCAGCGGCAGGCAACGTGTTTTATTTTTGATTTTATCCATGCTATTACGTCGGGCGAACCGATAAAAACTTACAATTAATTTCGCCGGCTCAATCGTGGCCGTCCAGGTGTTCGCCAGGAGGTAATTCCGCAAATTTCTCGAGGTGTTCCGGCCGCAACGGGTCAGAAATGGCATGTTCCTCGTTGAACCATTTCCCGAGGTCGATCAGCTTGCATCGGTGGGAGCAAAAGGGCCCGTGCGGTCCCGCAAACCAATCTCCCACTCGCTTGCAGGTCGGACATTTGACATGTAAACCTTTTTCCATGCCAGACAACGTAGCACCGGTTCCGGGCGCAGACCAACAGCGCGGGCGTGCTATTGCGCCGCGGGCTTCACTTCGTTGGTGACGGCTTGCAAGTCAGTCCCGACGGCGGTGGTATTGTCGCTGGACGCGCCGCCGGTTTGAAGAATGGATTGCACATCTTTGATCATTGCGTCCTTCTGTGCTGGCGGGGTGCGGGCGCTGTTCAACAGCACGCCGATGTCCTGCGCCAGCCGGGTTTTGTTCTGGATGTTCAACTTGGATTCGTTCAATGCGGTGGTGAGATGATCGCTTAATTTGTCGAGCGTTGCCTGGGAGGGCTTATTGGCGCCTTGCGCGACGTTCCCCATGGCCCGTGCCAATTCCGATTTTATGCTCGATGGGGAATTGGTGTTTACAGAAAACAAGCGCGATTGAAAGGCGGCAAAAGCCTGCTGCCCGGCAGTGAGCGGGGTGGCCGCTACATTCGGAGCGGCTGGCCGCGCCGCGGGAGCGCCGGCGGGATTGGAATTCGGCAGGTCCACACTGCGGTTGGCATTCTGGTTGGCGACATCCCTGGCGCGCTGCTTGGCGATGGCGTCCACGCCGATTTGCGCGCTGGCGCTGAGGGAGGTCAGAGCGGCGATAACGATAATGAGGTGTTTCATAATGTTAGCTCGTTTGAAAACCTGCATCCGGCGTTCACCGTTGTCAATCCAGTTCACTTGGCCAGCAACGGCATGTTTTGCCGCGCCGGTCCCTCTTTCACGGCGATGTAATCCATGAGGATATTCTTCGCTTCCTGCATTCGGGCAGCTTCGGCATGCTCGTTTTCGGAAGTCACCGCGTCGCTCAGTTCGTCGACATCGAGCGGAGCCAGGTCCGAGTCCGAACGTGTCTCGCCCTCGAAGCCCGAGATATCATTGGTGTGCTTGGATTCCGGCGGCAGGCCGGGTTCGCTGGATTGAGCGACGGTCAAATCGTACACCCGCGGCTCCGTCAACTTCCGCTCGGCGCGCTCGGCTTCGCGGGTTTTGTGCTGGGCGATGATTTGCGCCCGGTCGGCCAATTGCTGTTTCTCATTCAAAGAAACGGTTTTGTCCTCGCGCAGCTTTCGAGCGCGCGCAATGTCCTCGCGCAGATAGGCAAATTCCTTGTTGGTGGCCACGCGCTCGCTCGAGCGCTTCGCCAATTCGGCCAGCACGGATTGCACCATGTTGACTTTTTCATAATGGGAGCTGTCGATGACGTCCCACGGCAGATGATTGTCCAACGCGCTTTCACCCACTTCGGTCGAGTCGTTCCACAAGGAAGGCAGGACGATATCCGCCGTCACGCCACGCAATTCGGTGGATGCCCCGCTGGCGCGGTAAAACTTGCTGTTGGTCAATTTCAGCGTGCCGGGGTCATGTTTGAGATCGGACAACGCGGAAATCTTGTTCAAATAAAACAACTGCTGGGCGGTGCCTTTGCCGAAGGTGGAAGCGTCGCCCACGATAAGGGCGCGCCCATAATCCTGCAACGCGCCGGCCACGATTTCCGAGGCCGAGGCGCTGAAGCGGCTGGTGAGCAGAATCAGCGGGCCGTCCCAGGCGATGGAGGGATCGGTGTCTTCGCGGACTTCGATTTCGCCGTTCGCGCGTTTGATTTGCACGATCGGGCCTTCCTTGATGAACAAGCCCGCGAGGCGAATGGCTTCCTCCAGCGATCCGCCGCCGTTGTGGCGCAAATCGAGAATCACTCCCTGCACGTGTTCAGCGCGGAATTTTTTCAGCAAATGCGCCACGTCCGCCGTGGTGCTCTTCGGCGTCGGATTTCCCTGCGCGTCAATGGTCGCATAGAATGAAGGCAGATCGATGACACCGAGGCGCGTCATTTTTCCCTTGGTGTCGGGCAGATCAAAAATCTTCCCCTTGGCCTCGCCATTTTCCAATTTGACCTCGTCGCGAATGAGCGTGACCACCTCGCGGGTGGTATCCGGCGCGCCGGCGGGAATAATGGTCAGGCGCACTTCGGTGCCCTTGGGGCCGCGGATCATCCGAACGGCCTTGTTCAGCGGCATTTCAAAAATATCCACGGGCGGCTGGTTGCTTTGGGCGACCGCCACGATGCGATCGTTCACCTTGATTTTCTTGCTCGCCTTGGCCGGGCCGTTCAAAAGCACTTCGATTTTGCAGTAACCGTCTTCCGACCTCAGTTCCGCGCCGATGCCGAACAGGGACAGGTTCATTTGCATCGCGAAATCCTCGTAGTCCATCGGTCCCTGGTAATCTGAATGCGGATCATACGAGCGCGCGAACCATTCCAGGTAATCATCCAGAACATCATTGCTGTCCCAGTCTTCGAAAACCTTCAGCGTGCGGTGATAGTTCTTGTCCAGCGTCTCCACGATCTGGTCGTGCATGCTCTTGGGTGGGCCGGACTTCTCCGGCGTCGCGGCCGAGTCGGTGCTGTTCGTCTTTTGGGTTTCGTGGCTGATTTTTTCCATCAGGTATTCGTAACGCAGCCGGTCGCGCCAGATCTTCTTTGCCTCGTCGAGATTCTTGGGATAGGGCGATTCATGGCGATTCAGGGTGGTCCGGTCGTCGGTGGTGAAATCAAACTTCTCCGTTTTCAACAATTGGTCGACATAAGCGACGTGCTGCCGCAGGCGATCCAGGTAGCGGTAAAAGATTTCGTAAGCCGGCCGGGTGTCCGATACGCCGCGACGATTGAGGGTCAACCGGTCGAGGTTGGTGCGGTAGCCGGAAAACTCGTTCAAATCGGATTGCAAAAAATGCATGTGCTGCGGATCCAGGGAGGTCAGGTAGGAATCGAACAGCCGGGCGGAAATGGTGGTGTCGAACGGGTGCTGCAAATACTCCAGTTTTTCGAGCATGAACGCAGTGACGAAGGCGATTCGGCCGGCGTCCGGGCCGGGTTTGACCTCGATAGGCGTCAAATTCGTGGAGCCTGAGCCTGGTTTGGGGGCTTCCGAGAGGGACGCTTCCGCGGCGTGCAGGGGCGACAACAGTTTAAAACCAAAGGCGAGCAGCAGGATGGCCCTGCCAAACTTACAAATCATAACATTCAGATTTCGACAATAATTCGACAATAGTAACACAACTTGGACGTATTGCAGCAAGAACTGTTCAGAAATCCTTGATTCACATGAAAAAAGCAAACTATTCCTCGTTTTTGATTTTGGAGAATTGGGTGTCTTCGTTTCGGCGCAAAAAGGCGCAAACAAGGTTGGAATGAAAGGGGTTGCGGCAGGTTAGCCTGGGCCAAAGAGAAGGACGTACATTTAAACAAAAAGCCAGAGAGGAGAGCCCTCTCTGGCTTCGAGTTTATCTTATGTGCCCGAGCTTAACGGGCGCCGGTGCCGGCCAGCACGCGAATGCTGTAGCCGATATTGGGGGAGCCACCGTCGAAAAAGACGGTGATCGCCTTGGTGCCTTTCCGAACGAGCAACTGATTCCTCGGCAGGCCGAGGTTTTTATAGGGGCTGCCAACCGGGGCGGCAGCCGGAGTTTGGATTGTGCCGTCCTTGTTCACAAGTGAGACGGAACCGCCTTCACTGTCATTGTGGAGGTTGTCAAACACGACGGAGATCGGGCCGGGAACCGGCTGTCCACTCATGTTTTTGACCGTCAGCACTTGTTTTACATAACCGCTACGCCGATCGAGACGCGGGCGGGTGGCTTTGATTTGCATTTGTGAGGTCACATCCGCGGCCGGCGGCTGGCTGACGAGGGCGGTGCTGCGCGCGCTCGTGGACATTGCGTTTACCGAGTCATCGATCGTCGTCATGACGACGTAGGAGCCGGTCTGGAGATAGGTGTGGGAACCCACGATGGTATAGGTGTCGTCTTCACCTTCGATGATAGTACCGGGAGAGGTGGAACCGTCACCCCAATTGATGAGGCAGTTGTAGACATTGGTGGCCTCGGGTGTGGGGTCGTTGTCGATGCAACTGGCAACGATGTTGGTAAAGGTGACACCTTTGACTGCGTTGATAGTAGTCCCAGTGCCCACCATTCCCGTATCCATCGTGTGCGCGACGCTATTCGCCACGGTGCTGGAGCCGCCAGAATCTTTAACCGTGACCGTCACAGGATAAAGACCCTCATGAGCATAGGTGTGCGAGCCGAGCACGTCGAAGTGGCTCACGGCGTTGGAACTGATGGTTCCGGAGGAAACGGATCCGTCACCCCAATCGATGGTGGCCTGGAAGTCGTCGGCGGTCCCGTAAGGGTTGTCGTCGTAGACGCTCGCCACGACGGAATAAAACGCGGTGTTTTCAAACGGTGTAATGGCGCGCGGGATTGAGCTGATGGGCGCATCGGCCACATTGGCCGTGCTCGCCGCGGAGGTCACGCTTCCGCCGATGTCCTCGATCTCCACGTTGATCGAATAGGATCCTTCCTCGATGTAGGTGTGGCTGCCGGACACGTTGAAACCGCCGCCGTCGGCAGGCGTAACGGTTCCGACGGAAGTGCTGCCGTCGCCCCAGGTAATGGCGACGACCGTGTAATCGCTTACCAGCGCAAACGGATTGGCATCGCTAAGGCTGGCCACGACGGAGGTGAAGGGGGCGCCTTCGACCGGCGAGAGGGTTGTGCCGCTCGAACTCAGCAGGGCATCCGACACATTGGCGGTGCTGCCCGCGGCGGCTTCGCTGCCACCCTGGTCAAAAATATTTACGGAAACGGCATACGTGCCGTGCTCAACATACGTGTGGGAACCGATCACATCGAAGCCACCGCTGCCATTCGGAGAAATGACGGCCAGCGTGTTTTCACTTTCATCTCCCCAATTGATCGTGGCGGTGAATTCACTGTAGGTGGCATTGGTGTTCTGGTCGGTAAAGGTCGCGACGCGCAAGGTGAACGGCGCGCCTTCGACCGGCGAGATCGCTCCACCCTCGGCGCTCAGTTTCGCATCTCCGACAACCGCGGTGCTGCCCGCCTGGACAGAGTTGATGTCAACATCGACGATGCTGACGGTGATGTCATAAGAACCCTCGTCTGCGTAGACATGGTTGCCGCTCACGCTGTAACTGCCGGGTTCACCGACAACAATGGTTCCGTAGGTGCTGAGCGTGCCATCGCCCCAGTTGATCTGGGCGACGAAGTCCGATTGGGACGAGAACGTATTTGCGTCCGCAAACGTGGCGACCACGCCGTCGAAAGCAATGGATTCCGTCGGATGGATGGTGACGCCGTTGGCCGTCAAGGGCGCGTCAAGGACGCTCGCGGTACTGCCAGCGCAGGCTCTG
>Ga0070714_100003808_pt1 | contig 11330 bp, 10 predicted proteins | sample LARL83metaG_FD_65450 | JGI IMG/M metagenome (GOLD analysis project Ga0070714, IMG submission 65450) | Corn, switchgrass and miscanthus rhizosphere microbial communities from Kellogg Biological Station, Michigan, USA - LAR L8-3 metaG | ecosystem: Host-associated > Plants > Roots > Rhizosphere ... | reverse complement strand
CGAGCACCTCCGCGCGGCACGTCTGCTCGCCGAGCTCGGGGCCACGCCCGAGCGGGTGGCGGCGCAGCTGTTGCTCACCACTCCGCGCGGCGATCCGTGGGTGGTGGCGCGCCTGCGCGAGGCCGCGCAGCTGGCGCGGCGCCGTGGTGCCCCGGATGCCGCCCTGCGCCTGCTCGAGCGAGCCCAGGCCGAACCTCCCCCCGCCAGCGAGCGCGCGGCGCTGGCCTTCGAGCTGGGCAGCAACGCCGCCTACGTGCGCGGCCCCGCCGGCGTCGAGCCGCTGGAGCGGGCCTACTCGGAGCTCACCGATCCCGCGGCCCGGGCGCGCGCCGCCGTGCAGCTGAGCAACCTCCTGCTGTTCGTGCGCTCGCCGGCTGAGGGGGTGGCCCTCGCCAACCGCGCCGCCGCCGAGCTCCCGGATGGCTTCGACGACTTTCGTGACGGACTGCGCGCCGTCCGGCTTCTCGGCGCCGCCTTCGGGGCGGTCGATCCCACCGAGTTCCGTGCCCTGGACGACGTGCGCCGAGGCCCCCGCGGCACCGGGCCGGGCGGCCGCGCGCTCACCGCGATGACCGCGCTGGCGGTCGCGCTGACCTGCGAGCCCGCCGCGGAGGCGTCGGCCCTTGCCCGCGAGGCATTCTCCGCCGGCCTCACCGCGTTTGAGACCACCGCCCCCATCGCGCTGGGCAGCACCGCGCTCGGGCTCGGGGATCCCGCGGACGGACTGGAGGCGATCGGGCGCTACGCCCAGCATGCCCGCCGCCAGGGGGAGATCCTGGGGTCGATCGGCGCCGATCTGTGGGGCGGGATCACCCAGATCTGGGCGGGCGATCTGCGGGCGGCGATGGACCTGCTCGAACGCGCGCACGAGGGAGAGCGCCTGTGGGGCACCAAGCTCGACGCCGTGATGGCGTACTCGGCGGCGTTCACCGCCCTGGCCCAGCTCGAGCGCGGCGATCCACCCGCCGAGGTGGCGCAGACGCTGCACCGCGTGCACGCCGACGATCCACGGCCCGACGGCGCCCGCTTCTGGCTGGCGAGTCTGGCCGAGCTCGCGCTCGCCGAGGACCGTCCCGCCGATGCCGTGGACATCACCGAGCGGCTCGAGCCGACCCGGCCCCCCGACACGCACCCCGTGTGGGCGCCGTGGCGCTCGCTGCGGGCCCGCGCGTTGGTGGCGCTGGGAGACGTGGCCGAGGCGCGCCGGCTCGCCCTCGAGGACCTCGAGCTGTGCCGGCGGGTGGGGGCGACATGGGTGATCGGCCGCGGCCTGCGCATCCTGGCCGAGCTGCCGGGCCCCGACCGCGTCGAGATCGCGCGCGATGCCGTCGCCGCCCTCGCCGGGTCCTCGGCCCGGCTCGAGGCCGCCAAGGCCCGGGCGACCCTGGGGGACGCCCTGGCCCAGGCGGGCTTCGATGTCCAGGCCCGGGCGGAGCGAGCGGCCGCCGCCGAGGTGGCAGAGGCCGCCGGCGCCGCCGGGCTCGCCCGCCGGCTCACGCTGCTGGCGTGAGGGGGAACGCCGGTGTCGTTGATGGTCAGTTCTCCGGCAGGTGCGAGGCGAGCAACAGGCCGGTGGGGTCCGCCGCGGCGCGGATCCGGGCCAGCCGCGTCAGGACCCCCTCGGGCACGCACGTGCGCAGGGCGCTGGTGCGCTCGGCGAAGCTGGTGAACCGGGTTCCTGTGGCCCACGGGCGCATCATCGTGAGGTACTGATCCAGGAACGCGTGGAGCTCGTCCGCCGGCGCCGGCGCGCCCGGGATGCCCACGCCGAAGAGCAGGAACCGGCCCTCGAGGTGGCCGCGGGCCCCCGCCCCGGGGGGCGGCGAGGCCAGCGCCCCACCGAGCTGGCGGAGCTCCGCGGCCAGCAGCGGTGAGCGCGGTCCGGCGACGCGCAGGAAGCTGTCGATGGCCCAGTCGTCGAGCTTCTCGAGCAGCATGCCGTCACCGATGAAGGGCGCCGGTGCCTCGGGATCGCCGTGCAGCCGAGGCACGGCCGCGCTCGGCATCGGCCCGAAACCGCCCAGCATCGGCGTCGCCACGTGGCGCAGGCGCGCCTCGAGGCGCTGGGCCTCGGCGGGATCCAGCGCCACCCCGTTGACGCACACGGTCGCCACCCCGCGCAACGGCTCGGGGACCTCCGGGACCGGCGGCAGGTTGAGGATGCGGAACGTGGTGGTGATGTCGTCCGACGCGTGCGCCGTCCAGCCCAGCCACGCCCTCATCACCCGCCGCGCATCGGTCGCGGGGAAGAACAGCGCCCCGCCGGTCACCTCGGCGTAGGGCAGCAGCCCGATCTCCACCGCGGTGACCACGGCATAGCCGCCGGCCCCGCCGCGCAGGGCGTAGAACAGGTCGCGGTTGTGCTCGGCGTCGCAGCGGCGGTGCAGCCCGTCGGGCGTGACCACCTCCAGCGCTCGCACATGGTTGACCGCCAGGCCATGGCGCCGCCCGTAGAAGGACAGCCCGCCGCCCAGCAGATAGCCGATCACGCCCACGGTGGGCGAGGACCCGTGCATCACGGCGAGCCCATGGGGGGCCACCGCGTCCACGACGTCGCCCCACAGCGCGCCCGCCTTGATGCGGGCCGTGCGGTTGACGGGGTCGACCTCCACGTCGCCGTCGTGGAGTGCCGTCTTGAGCAGGAGCGTGCGCTCCAGCGTGGGCAGCGTCTGGCTCAGGTGCCCGGTCGTCTGCGCCGCCACCGTGAGGCCGGCCTCGCGGGCGTACGCCAGCGCCCCCTGCACATCGGCGACCGTGCGGGCCACGCAGATGCACGCCGGACGCTGGTCGGCGTGCAGGTTGAACGCCTGGCGTGCCATGTCGTACAGATCGCTGCCCGGCCAGATGAGCGCGGGCGGGGTGGTCTCGGTGGCGGTGGTCGGGGTTGAGCCGGCGGTCGCGGTGGACGTGCCGACGGGAAGTGGGAATGTGTGTGAGGTATCCATGGCGCGTACCCTCCGCCCCGGCCCTTGCCGTTGAGTTGACCGCGGGTTGCCGCCACCTTGCCGCCGTCTTGCCCGCGTCCGGCAGGGGCGAGGACAATGCGGGGCTCATCTCATGCTCCCGCTGGACCGGCCACGCGCTCCCGCCGCGCCCCTCGGCGCCGCCCTCTATGAGTCGCACTACCTCACCGCGGCGTCGCCGGACGGCGGCCGTGCCATCTGGGTGCGTCACACCGCGCTCAAGCGCCCGGGCCAGCCGGCGCATCCCACCGCCTGGCTCACCCGCTTCGACGGCTCAGCGCCGGCGCCGCGCGCGCTGCGGGTGACCGCGGCCGAGCCCGTCGCCGACCCAGGGGAGAGCTGGTGGCGATGCAGCCTCGGGGAGATCGGTCCGGGCCGCGCGCATGGTGAGATGGGCGAGCCGGGCGGCAGCTGGGATGTGGCCTGGCAGCCGCGCGCCGCTGCGCTGCCCTACCTGCCGGCGTCATGGCTCTACGACCGTCCGTTCCCGCGTTCTGGCGGCGCGGCGCTGATGCCCGCAGGCACAGCGGACGGCCGCGTGGTCCTCGACGGGGAGGAGGTGGTGATCGCGGGCTGGGAGGCGATGGTCGGCCACAACTGGGGCTCTGATCACGCGCACCACTGGTGCTGGTTGCACGCCGGCGGTCTCGGCGACGACGGTCTGGGCTGGCTCGATCTGGTCCTCGTGCGGATCCGGCTGGGGCCGGCGGTCACGCCCTGGATCGCCTCCGGAGCGCTCGCGCTCGCCGGCCGTCGGTGGGCGCCCGCGCCGATGCGGCGGGTGACCTGCGCGCGATCGGAGGAGCGCACGTCGGTGGCGGTCTCCCTCTCGCCCCGGGCGGCGCTGGACCTGTCCATCGTCGCGCCGCGCCACGCGACCCAGACGTGGGACTACGCCGCCCCGCGCGGCCCAGGCCGCCTCGTCGACAACTGCTGCGTGGCCGATCTCCGGCTCCGGCTGACGAGCCGCGGCTTCACCGCTGACCTGAGCGCGACCGGCGTGGCGGCGGTCGAGCATGGCGGGCCTGCCTGACCTCAGGGCTGCCCGCACACCTGTGTGGCGTGCTTGACCGCCGGAGACTTCCGATCGTCGCCCGGGCCGAGGGCCTGCCCGATCCGTCCGTTCTTGAAGACCGGGTCTGGGAAGTCGGGGACGCCGTGGTCGCGCATGCACTTCGCGAACCCGAGCGCTTGCGCTTTCTGCCCGGCGCTCACGGGCGGCGGAGGGTGGCCATCGGTGATCAGCTTCAAGCAGCGGCTGAGCGCGGACCGAAACGCGGGCGCCCTGACGTCGGTGCTCGGCGGCAGGTGGGCTCCCAGGATGGAGATGACGTTGCCCGATGGCCGCGGGCCGCCCGGATCGGGGAAATGCGGGAGTCCGTGCGCGCGCATGCACCGAGCGAAGACGAGCCCGGCCGAGTCGTCGGCCGCCCCCGTCGCTGCCGAGGAGCTGCCGCTCCCCGTGCCGCAGGCCGCCACGGCCATCGCCAGGACGCCCGCTGCCAGCGCCGCCATCAGCGTGTTCATGCCCACGGGTGTAGGGACCGTCCGCTAACAGGGGGATAACGCCGTTATGCCGCCGTTATCCGTCCCAGCGAGAACGCGCTCAGGTCGATGTCGGGCTGCTGACCGGTCAGCCACTGGGCCACCGCCTCGCCGATCGCCGGCGAGTGCTTGAAGCCGTGGCCCGAGCACGCGGAGACGATGAGGACGGACTCGTGCTCGGGGTGGCGGTCGATGACGAATCGGCTGCCCAGAGTGCTCGTGTACAGGCACGACACGGTGCGCAGCGGCTCACCTCCCAGCCACGGCAGGAACGGCTCCACGCACGCTCTCCGCATGCGCTCGATCTCCCCGGGGGTGGCGGGATGCTGGCGACCGTCGGGCGTCACCGTGCGCTGGTAGGACTCCGACGCCACCTTGAGCCCACCCTCCGGGCCATCGATCGCGGGAAAGCCGTAGAACCCGTCGAGGTGCACGACGCCCTGCTGGTCGCCGCCGATGTCCCAGACGAAGGCGGGCATGTCGCGCAGCTGCGCATAGCCCTCCCGGATCGGAAACCAGAACAGCAGCTGGCGGTAGACCGCGAAGATATCGCTGCCTTCGGGAAACAGATCGCTGATCCAGGCGCCGGCGCACAACAGCAACTGCCCCGCGGTGTACGTCGCGCCGCTGGTGATGACTGTGACTCCACGGGCAGTGGCCGTCCAGCGCTGCACCCGCTCGCCCAGCCTGAGTCTCGCTCCCTCGGCGCGCGCCAGGGCCAGCTGCGCGGCCACGGCGCGCTCGGGTCGTACGTAGCCGGCCTCCGGCTCGTGGTAGCCAACCGTGTCGTCGCCGGCGGCGAACATGGGGAAGCCGGCGCGCAGCTCGGCGGCGGTGAGATCGCGGTGAGCGATCCCGTACTGTCGCGCCGCCTCGCGCGTCTCGCGCAGGAACTTGCTCGCGGGCGACGCCAGGATGACGATCCCGGTGCGCGTCATCAGCTCGGTACCGCTCGCCCGCTCGAGCTCGCGCCACAGCTCGTGTGAGCGCCGGGCCAGCGGCACGTACTCGCGCCCCTCGCCGATCGCCAGGCGGGTGATCCTTGTCTCGCCGTGGGTCGAGCCCCACGCGTGCGGCGGCGCGTACTGGTCGATGCCGATCACCGACACGCCACGCGATGCCAGCTGCCGGCAGGCGGCGCTGCCCATCGCGCCGAGCCCCACCACGATCACGTCAGCCCTGGGCATCGCTCAAGCGATGGTTCAGCGCGTCGCCCGGGGCGGAGGGGAGAGGTCGTCGATGTCCAGCGCGGCCCGGAGCTTGCGGCGGCCGGCCGGGGTCAGGTGATACCCGCGGCCGTCGGCTTGGCGATCGATCCACCGACGCTCGGTCAGCGACGCCGCAACCGCGTCACCGAGCGCGCCGGCGAGGTGTGGGGCGTGCTGAGTCGAGTCCAGGCACTCGAAGGCAAACCGCTGCCGGCCGCGTGGCGTCAGGGCGGGGTCCACGCCCAGCTCGGGGAGGATCCGGCCGGCATTCGGGCCCAGCTCGACGATCCCGTCCGGGCGCGCGGTGACCGCCTCGCGGTCCAGCAGCGCGCGATAGATGCGCACCCCGATGGGTCCAGCGAGATGGTCATAGCACGTGCGTGAGGGCAGATCGGGCGCCGGGCCCTCAGCCGGAGGGCTCATCCGCCCGGTGATGCTGTCCAGCAGGGGGGTGAGGAGCTCCAGCCCGGGATCGGCCAGCTCGTAGATGACGTGACGTCCTTCGCGCCGGCCGACGATGAGGCCCGCCTCGCGCAGTCGGCGGAGGTGGTTGGACAGCTGCGGCAGCGCCACGTGAAGCTCCTCGGCCAGCCGGGTCACGCTCGCCGGCCCCGCGTGGCCCAGGCGATCGATCACCCGCAGCCGGATCGGGTCCACAAGCTGGCGCAGCAGGGCGATGCGCGGATCCTCGGACTCGCGCTGCGCGCGGTCATAGTTTTTGCTAGCGTGAACTGTCATCGCACACTTCAGGTCCAGCTGAACCATGATGATACCGCGCCACTCGCCCGGCCTCGCCGCCCTGCTGCCCGAGACGCGGCCGTTGCGCCGGATGGCCTGCGGGACGCTCGTCTCCGCCGTCGGCAACGGCGCCTGGTTCACGAGCTGGGCGGTGTTCCTCACCCGCTCGGTGGGACTCTCGCCGGCCGAGGTCGGGCTGGGCATGACGGTCGCGGCCTTCATGGGGGTCGTGTTCACGCCCGCGTTCGGCTGGCTGGGGGATCGCGCGGGCGCCCGCGAGACGTTCGCCGCCCAGTTGATCGCCCAGGGCGCAACCGGTCTGGCCTTCCTCGCCGTCCACGGCATGGCCGTGTTTCTCGTCGTGGCGGCGCTGTCGCAGGTCGCCAGCAGCGGCACCGGCGGGCCCCGGAACGCGCTCGTGCTGGGGCTGAGCGACCCGGGGCGCAAGCTCGAGGTGCTCAGCCAGCTGCGCGCCACCAGCCACGTCGGCTGGGCGCTGGGGGCGGTGGTCGGGGGCGCGGTCATCACGCTTGGCTCCCGTCCGGCCTACGTCGCGCTCCTGTTGCTCAACGCCGGCACCTACTTCGTGTACGCGGCCCTGGTGTGCAGCGTGCCCCGCGTGCCCACGCCGGCGCGGGCCGGCATGGGGCGGGGCCTTCGCGTGGTGCGGGACATGCCGTACATGAGCCTGGCCGGGATGACGGGGACGCTCGCTCTGTGCTGGGCGATGCTCTCCAGCGGGTTGCCGCTCTGGGTGGCCCTGCACACGCGGGCGCCCCAGGCGATCTCGGCCGTCGTCGTGGTCGTGAGCTCGGTGGGCATCGCCGCTCTGCAGACCCGGGTCAGCCGCGGCGTCACCGCTCCGGAGCGCGCCGCGCGCGCCGCGCTCGGATCCGGCGCCGCGCTTGCCGGCGCATGTGTCCTGCTCGCGCTCACCGCCGGATTGCGAGGACCGGCGGCGGTCGCGCTCATCCTCGCCGCGGCGGCGCTGCACCTCACCGGCGAGCTCCTCTTCGTCGCCTCCTCCTGGGGCCTCTCGGTGCCGTTGATGCCGCCCGACGCGCCGAGCGAGTACCAGGGCGCCTTCGCGACGGGAGAATCGCTGGCGCTCATGGTGGCGCCCGCCCTCATGACCACCCTCGTCGCGGACTGGGGTCGCCCCGGGTGGTTCGTGCTCGCTGTCATCTTCCTGGTGCCGGCGCTCGCCATCACGCCCGTCACCCGATGGGCGCTTCGCACGCGCCCGGCCTAGCGACCGGCAGCGGTCACTCCCAGCGGAAGAGACGCGCGGCCGCCAGGCTCGACACGATCGCCCACGCGCCGAGCACCAGCAGCGGCTCGACCCCCGGGGTCTGCCCGAGGAACGAGGCATGCACCGCGTCAAAGCCGGCGCCCGTGGGCAGTGCCCGGGCGATGTCATGGATGAGGGTCGAGTGGATCGACTGCAGGGGGATGTAGAGACCGGAGAAGAACGCCAGCACGTAGAAGAGCAGGGCGGACACCGCATTGGCGATCTGCGGGCTTGCCGCCAGCGCCGCCGTGCACAGCCCCAGCCCGAGCGTCGCGGCAACGGTGAGGACCAGGGACAGGAGCGTGAGCAGGTCGCCGCCGGGGGTCCGCGGAAGCGCGAGGTTGAAGGCGAGGACGCCCACGCCCAACAGGATCGTCACGCCGATCACGGCGAGGATGACGCTCACCCCCATCTGAGCGGCCAGCAGCCAGGACGGAGGGACGGGGGTGGTGGAGAGACGGCGCAGCACCCCCTGTTCGCGGTACGTGGCCAGCTGCTGCGGCAGCCCCCCGACGCCGACGGCGATGAGGACGAACACCAGCAGCGTGGGCACGTACAGGGTGAAGAAGGAGATGCCGCCGAACACGGCCCGGGGCTGGGTCGTCGAGGGGATGCTGCCGAAGATGACCAGCAGCGCCAGGGGCACGCCGACGGCGACGATCAGCCCGGCGGGCCGGCGCCAGGCGATCTTGATCTCGCTGAGCAGCAGCAGGCCGAACGCGTGGCGGCGGCGGGGGTCGTGGGCGAGGGTCAGGATGCTCATCGCGATGCCTCCGGGTCAGTGGGGTGCGCCGCCTCGTGGGTGAGGGCCAGGAACGCGTCCTCGAGGCGGGCCGTCTCGGGCCGCACGTCCTCGGCGCGCAGACCGGCGCGGTCGAGGGCGAGGACCACGTCGGCGACGAGATTGCCGGTGCCCGTCACCACCAGCTCGGGCCCGTGGCGCTCCACGGCGCTGACGCCCGGCACCGCGCGCAGCCGCTCCTCGGCGACCGGCGCCGGCGCCCGCAGGCGCACCCGCGTGCCCGCCGCCGCGGTGGCGAGCGCGGCGGGCCGGTCCAGGGCGATGACCCGGCCCTGATCGATCAGGGCCACGCGGTCACACAGCCGTTCGGCCTCCTCCATGAGGTGGGTGACGAGCACGATCGTCACCCCGCGGTCGCGGATCCGCTCGATCAACCGCCAGGTCTCGCGGCGCGCCTCGGGGTCCAGGCCGGTGGTGAGCTCGTCGAGGATGGCGATCTCGGGGGAGCCGATGAGCGCCAGCACGATCGAGAGCCGCTGCTTCTGACCCCCCGAGAGCTTCTTGAAGGTCTGATCGCGCGCGGAGGCCAGCCCCAGCGTGTCGAGCAGCTCGTCGCCGTCCGCGGGCTCTCTGTAGAACGACGCGTACAGCTGTACTGCCTCGTGCACTTTGATCCGCTCGGGCAGCGCGCCGTGCTGAAGCTGGACGCCGACGCGCTCGTGCAGCTCGCGGCCGTCGTGGCGCGGGTCGCATCCCAGCACGCTGATCGACCCGCGATCGGCGGCCCGCAAGCCGGTGACGCACTCGACCGTCGTGGTCTTGCCGGCGCCGTTGCGCCCCAGGATCCCGAAGATCTCGCCCGGCGCGACCGTGAAGCTCACGTCCTCGACGGCGGTGACGGGTCCGTAGGTCTTGCGCAGGTGCGCGACCTCGATCACGGGTGGGGGCGCATGGGCCCCGGTGATCGCGCGCTCGGCGAGGTCCGGCTCGGTCAGTTGGATGGTCATGGTCTCCTCCGGGCGATCTCGTATCAATAGCATGATGATATCACACCGATGATTCTGATACGATATGGATGTGATATCAGAGACCGAGCCAAGCGGAGCGACACCGGAGCCCGCCTTCGCCCCGGTGTCACAGACGCACCAGCAGCGCCCGGCCCGGGTCCTGCCCGGCCTTCCGGCAGCGGCCGGGGTGCTCGCCGTCAGCCTGATCCCGGCGGCCCTCATCGTCGTCGGCGTGGCAGAGACCAGCTCCGCGCTGACGGTCGCCGGCGTGGTGCTGCTCATCCTGGCCAGCGCGCTGTGGCGCGGCCTGTTCGTCGTGTCGCCCAACGAGTCGCGCGTCCTGATCCTCTTCGGCCGCTACGTCGGGACGGTCATCCAGGCCGGCTGGTGGTGGTGCAATCCCTTCACCGCGAAGACACCCGTCTCGCTGCGCGTGCGCAACTTCCAGAGCGAGCGGGTGAAGGTCAACGATGCCAGCGGCAACCCGATCGAGATCGCGGCGGTGGTGGTGTGGCGGGTCACCGACACCGCCAAGGCGGTGTTTGACGTTGACGACTATGACCAGTTCGTCACCGTGCAGAGCGAGACGTCACTGCGCCATCTGGCCACCGAGTACCCCTACGACGACTACAAGCCCGACGTCATCTCGCTTCGCGGCAACACCGACGAGGTCCGCGACAGCCTCCAGGCGGAGCTGCACAGCCGGCTCAAGCTCGCGGGAGTCGAGATCCTCGAGACGCGGCTGACCCACCTCGCCTACGCGCCCGAGATCGCCGAGGTGATGCTGCGCCGCCAGCAGGCCGAGGCGATCCTCGCCGCTCGCAGGACGATGGTGCAGGGCGCGGTGGGGCTCGTGCAGATGGCACTCGCCCAACTGGCGGACAGCGATCTCGTCGAGCTTGACCCGGAGCGCAAGGCCGCCATGGTGTCGAACCTCATGGTGGTGCTGTCCGGAGACCACACGCCCACCCCGGTCATCAACACCGGCAGCCTCTACACCTAGCGGCCGCGCACCAGCCATGCCCGACAGCAAGCGATTTCTGCTCAGACTCGACCCGCGCCTGTTCGAGGCGCTGCGCCGATGGGCCGAGGACGATCTGCGCAGCATCAATGCCCAGATCGAGTACCTGCTCACCGAGCAGGCGCGACGCGCCGGCCGCCTCCCCAAACATCCGGCTCCCCCGCCGGACGACGCTGCCGGCGACGAATTGGAAGACGTGCTGCGCTCCGGGCGCGTCGGCCAGTAGCCGGCCGCTAGCCGCAGGCCGCGCCCGCCTATATGCTCGGCGGGGCAGGGGTCCGCGACCGGTGAGGTCGCGGCATCGAGGGCGTGATGGCCTGGACCGGGCTACGCGACGACACGATCGTGGAGGGACTCATCATGACTGCAGTCACACGGACCGATGCGGACTTTGCCTTTGCGGGGCTGGACACTCCGAACGCGCCGCCGCCCCGGGCCGCAGCCGCGGGACCCGATCCCCTCGGGCCGCTGGCAGCCCTCGAGGGCACCTGGAAGGGGCACGGGTTCAACGCGATCTGGCGCCCACATCACCCGGCCAACCAGCAGGACCGGTTCCTCGAGCTCAACATGACCGACGAGACGCTCGTCTTCACGCGCATCAACGGCCCCATCCCCAACCGCGGACTGGCCATGGCCGACATCGACATGTTCGGCCTGACCTACATGCAGCAGATCGCGGAGTCGAGCACCGGCGCCGGTCTGCACATCGAGCCGGGGATCTGGGCCGTCGTGCCCCAGACGTCGGACCCCAGCGAGCCCGCCTCCGTGGTGCGCATGGCGTCGATTCCCCACGGCACCGTCATCCTGGCCCAGGG
>Ga0070714_100003807_pt1 | contig 11330 bp, 9 predicted proteins | sample LARL83metaG_FD_65450 | JGI IMG/M metagenome (GOLD analysis project Ga0070714, IMG submission 65450) | Corn, switchgrass and miscanthus rhizosphere microbial communities from Kellogg Biological Station, Michigan, USA - LAR L8-3 metaG | ecosystem: Host-associated > Plants > Roots > Rhizosphere ... | reverse complement strand
CGGGTCGGTGCTCAGGGTCACCGTCTGAGCCGGCGTCGTCGTGCCGACCGGGACGTTGCCGTAGTTGATCTGGAGCGGGTTCGTGGGCACCATCCCGAACGTGTTGTCGGTGGTCGTACCGATGAGGACATCAGCTGTCGAGTTGTCGGCGAGCGTGAGATCCACCTCGCCGAAGATGTCCCGCACGTTGCCCGGGGTGAACGTCAGTTCGAGTGAGCAGTAGCCCTGCGGTGCGATCACCGCGTTCCGGCAGTCCTCGTTCGGCCCGATGGTCCACGGGTTGGCCGCACCGGCGGGGTCGTTGACCCGCACGTCGACGCTCTTGACCGGGATCGCGGGAGTCCCGGGATCCTCGTCGTTCATGAACGTGATCGTGTCGATCTGGGTGCCGGCCCTGGGATCGAAGAAGGGGGGAAAGCTGCCGTTGATGAACTGGGCCTGGGTCCCGGTCGCGATGTGCGGGTCCGACGTGGAGTGCAGGGCGCTGCCGGCCATGGTCGCCGCGACGACGCCCAGTGCGGACAACAGGGCGATGCCGAATCGGGAGCGATTCACGGGTGTCTTGCCTTCCGAGTTGCTTCAGTGCCGGACGACGAACTTCGGGGGCTCCTGGCTACCCGGGGCGACCAGGAAAGGCACCGTTGCCGTTTCGGGTACCTTGCCGAACTGCGCCTGCGCCAGGATTTCGTACTGGCCCGGGGGTGTGTGCGGCATGATCAGCATGACCTCGTCGGTGAAGTCGCCGTTGCCGTCGGTGGTCGTGGTGACCGCGTCGGGAACGCTGCTCAGGTTGGCGTCCTGCGGCGTGTTCAGGGCGACGAGCGCGAAGATCACCGGCGTGTTTCACCGGGAATCCGGTGCCGGACACCATGGTGGTGCGGTCGGCCGGAGCCAGCGGCGGCAACGCGGTCAACATCGGCGTGAAGGTCGGCGGCGGGGTGGTCGTCGGGGGTGGCGTGGTGGTGGGCGGTGGTGTCGTGGTGGTCGGCGGCGGGGTGGGCGTCGTGACCGGGCCGCCGCCGTTGAGCGCGACGATCTGGTGGAAGGACGCCTGGTGGTCGCCGCTGGGGCAGAAGACGTTCGGGTCGGGCGGCGGGGGTGGTGCCGATGTCGTCGTGGGGTCGGGCTGGATCACCAGGTTGGGCGCGATGCCCGGTTGGAAGTCGCTGCCGATGGTGTCGGTGTTCACCCCGCAGAAGGAGACGGACAGGAACGCGGGCCGGGGGCCGGGGCCGCCCGGCGTGTCGGTCACCTGGACGGCACAGCGCGCGACCGGGCCGGCCGTGGCTGACGGTACGGCCTGGATGGTGATCGGGGGCGGGGGCAGTCGCAGCTCTTGATCGGTGCAGTTCTCCAACGCGATCTGGTAGTCGGCGCGGGCGCCCGGCGTGGGCACGGTGTCCACAACGGACACGCCGACGATCTGGAACGGCTGGCCGTCCGGTGACGCGCCGATGATGATCGTCTGCGGTGGACTGGTTTCGCCGACCGGTCGGGTGCCGAAGTCGGCGACATACGGGTCGGCGGTGAGCTGGTCGAGCCCGGCACTCCGGTTGGCGCCGGTGTCGTTGGTCACGGTGGATCCGTCGGACGTCGTGACGATGATCGAGCCGTGGAAGATCTGGCCCGGTTCGGTGTAGCGCACGGACACCATGCAGTCCTGCTTCGGTTGCAGCACAGCGCCTTTGCAGTTCTCGCCGGGGAAGATCACGAACGGGACGGTGGGCGGCGGCGTCGCTGAGCCCGACGCGACGAAAAGCCCGGGCGCACCGCTGGTCGGTGGCGGCGTCAGCGTGAACTCGACGTCGGTGATCGTCGCGGGATCGGGACCGACGTCGGTCACGGTCGCCGTGCTCACTTGTGTCGCCGGTAGCGACGGGTCCGAGTCGAACACGTTGAGCGTGTCCACGAACAGCGAATTCGCTTGACTGCGGGCGGAAACGTGGTGCTGGTTCGCCCACCAGACGATGCCGGTCGTGCCCAGCAGCGCCATGATCGCGGCCGTCGCGGCAAGCACTGTTGAAGGGGCCTTGCGTCTGGCAGGCATCGGTGGGCGGTCCGCCGCACTCGTCTGTTGACCCACGACCGAAACCACCCTCCCTGCTCGGGGTGACACCACTTGACTTATGGCACGCCAGAATCGACGCTAGGGGTGTCGTCGCCACACCAACACCCGCGGCCGCACCGTCCACTCGGGCAACCCGAATCGCACGATCGGGCAGCCACCGGCGACCTGTTTCCAACCCCAGCGCCGGTAGGCACTGGAGTTGCATCCCGAGAACACTGTGCCGCATGGCTCTTTCCGCAACGCTGACCAATCCCGTGCTGACCGCTGCGCCCGGTGACACGACCACGTGCGACGTCCAGGTGCGCAACACGGGGCAGGTGGTCGACCAGTGCGCCATCGGCCTGCTCGGGCAGGTCCAGGAGTGGGCGACGGTCGAACCGCCGGTGCTCAACCTGTACCCCGGTGAGGCCGGCATGGCGCGGATCACGTTCAGCCCGCCGAAGTCCCCGAAGGTGCGCGCCGGCGTGGTGCCATTCGGCCTGCGGCTCGCGTCCCGAGAGGACCCGCACGGTTCGCGCGTCGAGGAGGGGCAGATCGAGATCCTGCCCTTCGAGGACATCCGCGCCGAACTCGTGCCGCACGTGTCGTCCGGCCGTCGCTCGGCCCGGTTCGACCTGGCCGTGGACAACAACGGCAACTACCCGATGGACGTCGAGATGTTCGCCGAGGACGTCAACGGCCAGCTGGGGTTCCGGCTGACCCGGACCGCGGCGACCGTCGAGCCCGGCACGGCGACGCTCGTCCGGTTCCAGGCACGGCCGCGCAAGGGTTTCCTCAAGGGCCAGGACAAGAGCCACCCGTTCGTGATGGTCGTCGCGCCACGCAACGCCGAGACGGTGAACGCGGACGGCGCGATGGTGCAGCAGCCGTTGCTGCCGCGCTGGCTGCTGCCGGCCGGCGCCGCGCTGCTCGCGGTCGCGGTGGTGTTGGTGGCGCTGTGGTTCACGGTGTTGAAGCCGGTCGTCGCCTCGACGGCCCGGGCCGAGGCGCAGCAACAGAACCAGCAACTGGCCGCCGCCGTGCAGGCGTTGCGGCAGCAGGCCGCGCAGAACGCCGCCGGTGGCAGTGGCGCCGGTGGCGCCAAGCCGGCCGGTGCCGCCGTCGGTGGTGCCGGTGCGGCCAACGGTGGGGCGGGTTCCGCGTCGTCGGGGGCTCCGCTTCCGCCACCGCCCGCACCCACGTCGTTCCGTTTGGTGACGAACGCGCCGGCCAACCAGACGCCGGGCACGTTCACGGTCACGAACCTGCCGGCCCCGTTGCAGGGCGTCCCGCTGGGCATCTCGGACATGCTGTTCCAGAACCCGGCCGGCGACACCGGTGACCTCCAGATCCGGAAGAAGTCCGGCAGCACCACGGTCGTGCTGGCCGACTACGCGCTGCAGAACTTCCGGGACGAGGACTACCACCTGTTGCAGCCGTGGGAGTTCACGAAGACCGACCAGTTGCAGATCGCGGTCAGCTGTCAGAACGGCGCCGGCAAGCCGGTCACGGGACCGTGCACCGCTGGTGTGTCGTTCTCCGGCCTGGGCGGCTGAGCAACGTGAGAGAGGCGGTGTCGGGTTCCCGGCACCGCCTCTGTTTATGGAACCGTTGTCAGATAAGGCCTTCGCGGATCGCGTACGCGACGGCGTGCGACCGGTTGCGAAGCTGGAAACGGTTGGTGACGTCGTGCAGGATGGTCTTGACGGTGCGCTGCGAGTAGCACATCCGCTCGGCGATCTCACGGGTCTCGAAGCCCTGCGACACCAGGCGCAGCACCTGCTTCTCCCGTTCGGACATTCCGAACACGTCCAGCCCTTTGGGTTCCAACACGTGCCGCTGCAGGCGGGACACCTGGGTGAGCAGGCGACCCAGCAGATCGGGCGGCAGCGCCGCGTCACCGGTGGCCGCGCGGCGAACCAGTTCGACCAACCCCTCCGGCGACGCCTCGGCACGACGGGTGACGGCGCGGACACCGAGCTCGACGGCGGCCAGCAGGTCGTTGTCGTCGATTTCGCTCAGCACCAACACGATCCGGCTCAGCCCCTGCGCCTTGACCGTGCGGAGCAGGTCGCGGCCGTTGATGTCGAGCCGGTCGGTGATGACGATGGCGACGGTGTCGTCGTCCTCGGCGCCACGGTCGACGAGGCGGATCTCCGGCCGCCCGCGCAGCGCGGCCGCCGTCCCGGCCTGAGTCAACGGGTCCGTGGTCCGGAACGTGACTTTGATCCGAGCGGTCATGGTTTGGTACACGATGGTCCCCCTCGTGGTGAACACATGGGCTGTCATTGGTTCGAATGAAGCAATACTGTGCTAATGCGGTCCCGGTGTCATGGGACCACGTGTCCTGAGTGAGCCCGGGTCTTGTCAGGACATCGTTCTCGTGCTAAAGCCGTAACAAAAACGTTGTGCGACAGATGTATCTGAGCGGGATGTCGCGCCTCTTATTCGCTCGTTCGTGTATTGCCGAAACCGGCCTGCTGCGCACGCATGATGGCTTGCGCGCGGTCGGCCACGTGCAACTTCGCGAAGATGTTCGACACGTGGTTGCGTACCGTCTTCGGGCTTATCACCAGTGCCCGTGCGATACCGGGGTTGGTCTGGCCGCGCGCGATCAGCTCCAGGATCTCCCGTTCGCGCGCGGTCAGCTCCGGGAACGCGTCCGGTGCACCGCCCTGATGAGGCTGTCCCAGGAACTGCATCACGCGCTGCGCGATCGACGGCCCGAAGATCGCCTCGCCCAACCCGACACCGCGGATCGCGCGAATGATGTCGTCCTGCGCCGCACCTTTGAGCAGATACCCGCGCGCGCCGGCCCGCATCGCCGCGAAGATCGACTCGTCGTCCTGGAACATCGTCAGCACCAGCACGGCGATGCTCGGGTCGATCTGCGCGATCCGCCGCGTGGCCTCGATCCCGTTCAGGCCGGGCAGGTTCAGGTCCATCACGACGATCGACGGCCGCAGCGAGATCGCCTGGGTGACCGCCTCGTACCCGGTCGACGCCTCGCCGATCGGCTCCATGTCCGGCTGCGACGCCAGCATCGTGGTCAACCCGAACCGGAACAATGGATGGTCGTCCACGATCAGGATGGTGAACTTGTCCGCCGTCAACGCGACACCTTCCTCGTGCCCACGGGCAGTACCGCCCGTACCACCGTCCCTCGCGGCTTGCGCGGCTCGATCGTGCACGTCCCGCCGACCTCGGCGGCCCGCTCCCGCATCGACGCCAGCCCCACCCCGAACCGCGGCTTGCGCGGCAGGCCGAGCCCGTCGTCCAACACTTCCAACTCCAGGCCGCCGCCGTCGGACTTCGCGCCGTCGATCCGGATCTTCACGGCGCAGCGGTCGGTCCGGCCGTGCCGGGCCACGTTCGTCAGCGCCTCGCAGATGATCCGGTACGCCGCGACCTCCACGGCCGCCGGCAGCGTCGGCAGGTGGTCGGGCATGTCCAGCACCACGGTCAGCGGCGCGGACGGCCCGTTGCCGGGCGTGCCGCGGGACAGCGTTGCCGCGTACTCGCGCACCGCCGTGGTCAGGCCCAACTGGTCCAGTACCGGAGGCCTGAGGTCGTAGGCCACTCGGCGGATCTCGGTGATCGACGCGGTCAGCTCCGTGCTCAGCCGGCTCAGCAGCCGCGCGGCGCCGTCCGGATCGTCGGCCACGGCCGACCGGGCCGCCTGGAGCCCCAGGCTGACCGCGGCCAGCTGCGAGCCGACGCCGTCGTGCAGGTCGCGCAGCAGCCGGCGGCGTTCCTCCTCGCGTGCCCGGATCAGCTCGCGGCCCTTGTGCTGCAGGTCGTTGGTCAGGCGCACGGCCTCGGTCACGGCACCCGCGTGGCCCGCGATGTCGGCCAACAGCTGTCGGTCGCGGCTGGTGAAGTCGTCCCGATTGGACCGTGCCGCGGCCACGAGGTAGCCGACGCGTTCGTTCTGGTACGTGATCGGCAGGCGCAGCAGCGAACCCGCCGGATCGCCGAAACTGGCCGCCGTCTCGGTCGCGTCACCGCGCACCAGTTCGATGGCCACGTGCGGCAGCCGCAACGCGATGCCGATCGCCTCCACGATGCCGGGCAGCATCGCGGCCGGGGTCGGCGTGGTCTGCAACTGGGTCGCCAGTACCGACATCACGCGGTACGGATCCACGGCGTTGCCGAAGAACCGCAGGTTGATCCACCGCTCGGCTCTGGCTCTGATCGGATGCACCAACAACGCGACGAGCGTCACCGCGATCACCTGCGTCCAGAAGCCACTGTTGACCGGCCGTACCAACGTGATCAGGCCGGCCGCCGACGCGTACAGGGCGGCCGCGACCAGGATCTGCACCCCGTACACCATCGAGCGGCTGACCGCGATGTCCAGGTCGAGTGCGCCGTCGAGCAGCACGGCGAGCGCCACCGTGACCGGGACCGGCAGGAACACCAGCGGGTGCAACACGTCCGGCAGCAGGCCGGAACCGGTGATCTGTTCCGGGATCGCCCACAGTCCCACGTACAGCGCGCCGGCCAGGCCGAGCGACCCGGCCAGCCAGCGCAGCCGGCGGCGCACCGACGGATCGCTCGTGATCCGGTACTTCACGATGAGCACGATGAGCACGATCGCGGGATAGAGCAGTTGCGCCACCAGCGCGGGCGAGGAAATCAGGCCGAGCAGCGCGAGTCCGGTCATGCCGGTGACCAGCGCGAACACGACGAGACAGCCGTGCATCAGCAGCGGTCCGGCGTAGCCCAGTGCCAACCAACGACGCAGGCGCGGGCGAGTCGGCAGGGTCGGGAACGCGATCGCGAAGTGCAGGATCATGCCCCACAGCACGGCATACGCGAGCTCGCCGGTGGTCCAGCGCCAGAACTGCACGCCGGCCACGAGGTCGTACGCCTCGAGGTGGGGATAGCCGGAGCCGGCGCCGGTGAGCACGGCGCACGCGGTGGTGATCACGGCGGCGTGCACGGCTGGCTGGCCGGGTCGGCGCAGGAACAGGAAGCCCGACACCGCGACCAGTGCGAGCTCGACCAGCAGCGTCGGCCAGTTGTCGGCGAGCTGCGCCAGGTACGGGAAGGTCGACAGCGTGACGGGCACAGTGATGGTGTGGCCGTCCCGCACCACCTCGTAATCCAGGACGTCCCCGACATGGCCGGCGGGTAGGGCTCCGGGCACGGTCACGTCGGCGAGGGTTCGGCCGTCGATCGCCAGGATGCGGTCACCCGTACGGAGCCCGTCGTTCGACGTCACCCACTGGACCACCACTCGGCCGCCCGGGATGGCGTTGTCGCCCCCGTCGATGACCGAACCGTCGGACGGACCCAGGACGCGCAGCAGGATCATGCCCACGGTGCCCAGCAGCAACAACATCGCCACGACGGCCGCGACCAGCGCCGGCTTACCCGGCAACCGGGGCCACGCCAGTTGGACGATCCGCATGTCAGCCACGCCGATCTCCGCCCGAACCAGAGAAATTCCGAATCCCGTCGAGCGTGCGTGCGGGCGTCCGTCCGGTCCCCGCCATCCATACCCCATGCGTAGGCCCGCTGCGACATTGTCCACGACGATGCGTGGTTCCGCGACGGGTCGGCCAAACGACGCAGGCGATCTCACCTGGTCGGCGCAACCGCGATCCCTCCCCTGGTCGCGGTTGCGCCTGCTCAGTGTGACCGATCGGGGGGTCCGACGACATCCGGGAATCCCGCAGTCCCACCACGTAGCCCGATCGGCGGAATCGTTCCGGTCATCGGAATGAGTGTTTGACCGATCGTGAGTTCGATTGCTATGGAGCCGATTCCATTAGTGTTCGGTGTGGATCAACTCCCAGGCCTCGTCACAGCCCTCGGCCAGCGGCGCGGCGAGCCGGGTCCGGTTGGTCTCGTCGACGGCGACGTGCAGCCACGGCTGCACGTGCTGCTGGAACCAGTCGGCCGCCCGCGCCACGTGGTCGCGCGCCCGGTCCCACGCGGGCATCTCCGGCGGGACCGTGCCGTCGTACCACTTGCGGGCCGCCTCGGCCAGCGACGGCTCCCAGTCCAGGCCGCCGACCAGGACACCGTTGCACTGATAGAGCAGGTCGTAGACCGCGCCCGCCAGGTCCTCGGGACGACTTGTCCCGGCCAACCGGGACATCGCCTCCAGGACGCCCTGCACCGCCTGGGGCGTGGTGTGGGTCAGCAGGCCGCGGGCGAAGATCGACACGCCGGCCACGTAGCGGAGGGTCTGCGGGCCGTGGTGCAGCCACGACTCGGCGCGGTGGCCCGGATCGGGATCGCCGCGGATCTCGGCGGCGGTGTTCCTGGCGTGATCCAGCGCGTCGGCCAGGTGGTCCCGGGCGGCCTGGAACGTCTCCGGGGCGCCGGACCGTGCCGAGAGGCTCTGCCACCAGTGCTGCTCGGTGTCGAAACCGCAGTCGTCCAGCCAGTCCGGGCTCGCCAGCACCATCGGCAGCGTCGCCAACGCGTCCCGGACGGCGGCCGCGATCTGGTCCGGGTCGTCGGCCGCGCGTAACCGTCCCAGTGGCTCGTCCAGCGCCTCGGGCGGCTGGCTCGGTTCCGGATGGGGACGCAGCGCGCCGGTGTTCCGGTCACCGTGAGTGTCAGTGGGCACATCCGGCATGTGCCGTGCCTACCGGGACGCCGTTGCGAAAACCAGCGAATCCGGCGGAACGGCCACAAGTGCCAGCATTCCCGCCGGTGCGTCGCGGCTGCCCGGTCGCGCCCGTGTCTCCTGCGCCATAGCTCGGACGATAAAGGGATTCACGCGCGTGGGCTTGCGCTGCTGGGTACCACACGGGACCAGTCGGGATGCCCGTTCGGGCAGTCCTGAGTGCGCGGACAGCCGACGTTTGGCTGTCGGGCGTGCCTGGCATGCTCAACGGTGAGTAGTGCGGACGACCCCGGGGGTAGGAGAAACGTGGCGTGGAGCGAGGAACGGGTGCTCGCGCTGGTACCGGACGCCGCGGCGGCCAAAGCCGCACGTACCCAGGCCGCGGCCGCCCGCTGGACCGGTGCCGGCGCGGCACCGGTGGCGCTCTGGGGGTACTGCCAGGGTAGTGCCGCGATGCCGTATCAGGTGTGCGTCGACGTGGCCGAACCCGTTGCCTTTCGGTGCACGTGCCCGAGCCGCCGGATCCCGTGCAAGCACGTGGTCGGCCTGTTGTTGCGTTGGTCGGCCGGGTCGCTGCCGGAGGCGCCGGTGCCGGACTGGGTCGGTGTGTGGCTCGCGGAGCGGGCGTCTCGTGCGGTCGCGCGTGCTTCCGGTCCGGCTGATCCGGTCGAGGCCGCCAAGGCCGCTGCGAAACGGCAGGAGCGGCGGGCTGAGCGCGTCGCTGGCGGTGTCGCTGAGCTGGGCGAATGGCTGGCTGACCAGGTACGGCACGGTCTGGCTGGGCTTGCGCATTCTGCTGCGGAGCCGATGCGTTCGGCTGCGGCGCGGATGGTCGATGCTCAGGCTCCTGGGCTCGCGTCTGCTTTGCAACGGGCGGCGGCTCAGGTGGGGCGGGGGCGGGACTGGCCTGGTGCTGTGTTGTCGGAGCTCGCCCAGGTACACCTCTTATTGGCGGCGCATGCCCGGCTCTCCACTTTGCCTGGTCCGTTGGTCGAGACGGTTCGGTCGCAGCTCGGGTTCACCGTGGATACGGCTGATGTGTTGGCGTCCGGTTCACGGTTGACCGATCGGTGGTCTGTGTTGGGTCGTGTCGACGTGGTTGGCGACTATCTGACTACCCGGCGGACCTGGTTGCGTGGGTGGGATAGCGGTCGGCCGGCTTTGGTTCTGGCGTTCGCGCCGCCTGGTCGGTCGTTGGACGGGTCGCTGTTGCCGGGCACGTCCGTTTCGGCAGCCCTTGCCTACTATCCGGGTGCGGTTCCGTTGCGGGCGGCTGTTGTCTCCTCCGATCTGGGCCTGTCTTCGCCCTGTCCGCCTGGCGAATCCATCGAGGTCGCCCTGGCCGGCTACGCCGCTGCGCTGGCTGCCGATCCGTGGTGTGCTCGGTGGCCTCTGGTTCTGGCGGGCGTCACACCGGCTTCTGCTCGTGGTGGCTGGTTTCTGGCTGAGGACGACGGAACTGCGTTGCCGTTGCGGGCCGGTGTGGACCATCGGCCGTTGCTCGCGGTGTCGGCCGGCCGGCCGTTGACTGTGGCCGGTGAGTGGTCGGCCGGTGGGCTTCGCCCGTTGAGTTGTTGGGATGACGGGCGGGCGGTGGTTCTGTGAAACGTCCCGAGTTTACCGGCCCGGTTCTCGTCAGGTCGGGTTGCGTTGAGCCCGTTGGGTTGCGGGGAGGCGGTCAGCAGCGGGTCTTTCTGAATGGTCCCTTCTCGACCCTGCAACGGGAAGGGACTGCACTGACTGACCCGCACAGCAACCGGCCTCCCTGCAGCGTGACAGGCTCAGCGCAGCTGGACGCACCGCGCCACCGGGCCGGAGAAGAAAGCCTCGGCGCGCGTATCGGTCGCTGTCCAGTCCTTCCTGCTCCGCCTCGATCCGAAGCCCCCGTTACGACGATGGGAAGATCGGGGCAGAGCAGGAACCCACGACGCGCGGCCCAGCCTGACAACGAGGTGGTCCGGTGACCGCCTGGGATCAAGTTGTGCGGTCGGCGATGTTAGGGACCGACCGGGAACCGCTCTTGCCGGAGGATCTGCCGGAACCGATTCGCAGTCGGCTGACCGACACCACCGACCCGGTCACGCTCCTGCTCGACGCGGCCGCTTTGTTGGCAGGACAACGACGTGCCGGCACGAAACCGGTGACTGGGATCGGGCGGCCGGACAAGGCGCCGGACGATCCGCGGCCGATCGTGTCGCCGGCTGCCGCACGCCGATTGGTGCGGTTGCTGGCGGGCGAACGGTCGGCGCTCTTGCCGGAATGGCTCGGCCTGGCCGCGCGGCGCGGGCTGCGTGTGCCGCCGGAAACGCTGCCCGATCTGGCCACTGTGGCCGCCGGTCGAACCGCTCTGCGGCCCGCTGTCCGCGCCACTGCCGGGCCGCGTGGTCCTTGGCTCGCACGGCATGCGTCGGAATGGGCCTTTCTCGACGACACCGACGACGCGGAGGCCGGGGACGTCTGGCGCTACGGCCGGACCGTCGCCCGTTGGGCGTGGCTGGAACGCACCCGCCGCGCCGATCCCGACGCCGCCCGCACCGCGCTCGCGGAAACCTGGTCCAGCGAACCGGCCGACACGCGTGCCATGTTCATCGAGGCGTTGGACGTCAATCTCGGGCCGGGCGACGAGGAGTTCCTTGAGTCCGCTTTGGACGATCGGGCGCAGGAAGTCCGCCGTATCGCGGCGACTCAACTGGTGCG
>Ga0070714_100003805_pt1 | contig 11335 bp, 5 predicted proteins | sample LARL83metaG_FD_65450 | JGI IMG/M metagenome (GOLD analysis project Ga0070714, IMG submission 65450) | Corn, switchgrass and miscanthus rhizosphere microbial communities from Kellogg Biological Station, Michigan, USA - LAR L8-3 metaG | ecosystem: Host-associated > Plants > Roots > Rhizosphere ... | reverse complement strand
GTTGTCCGAGGTGCTCGTGCCCCACATGGTGCTGCAGCCGATCGTGGAGAACGCGGTTCGTCATGGGCTTGGGCAGAGCGAGGAAGCAGTAACCATTGAAGTCGCGGTAACCAGTAACAATGGTTCCCTTATGCTCGTCGTGTCAGATGATGGGCCCGGGCTCGTGTCGGAGGCGCCTGGTCACTCCGGGATTGGGCTGACGAACACAAGGAACCGCCTGGCCCGGTTGTACGGAGACCATGCGAGGCTCACTGTCGAGCAGGCGGCAACACGAGGTGTGCGTGTCACGATCACCTTGCCCATCCGTATAGGCCCGCCCGAGGGCGAAGCATGCAATTGAAAGTTCTCGTGGTGGATGACGAGCCGCTTGCGCGCGAGGGGTTGAAACTGTTGCTGAGTCGTCAGTCGCAGGTTGGTTTCGTCTTAGAAGCGCGAAACGGGCGAGAGGCGATAGCCCTCATTCGCGAGCACAAGCCGGATTTGGTGTTTCTCGACGTGCAGATGCCCCGAACTGACGGCTTTGCCGTCGTCCACAGCGTTGGAGCGGATCGCATGCCACCGGTGATCTTCGTGACCGCCCACGACCAGTATGCGATCCGGGCATTCGAAATCGCCGCGCTCGATTATCTGCTGAAGCCCGTAACGGAGGAGCGATTCGACGTCGCTTTCAAGCGAGCCTTGCACAGATTGCGAGGCGTGTCGCATGAGGACGCCACGCGACAAGTGCTGACGATGCTCGACGCTGTTGCGAAACCGCCCAGGCAGTTAGAGCGATTCGCGGTTCGATCCGGCGAGCGTACCATTTTTGTACCCGTCGATGAGGTAGATTGGATCGAAGCCTTCCAGAATTACGTCCGCCTGCATGCAGGCTCAACGACCCACCTCCTGCACGTGCCCATGAATACGATCGAGACCGTGCTCGATTCCGGCCGCTTTCTGCGCATTCACCGGTCGCACATCGTGAACCTTCGGCGCATCGCGCAGCTGTGGTCGATCGCGCACGGCCAATACGTGATCGAACTGAAGTCCGGGCAACGCCTGCAGTCAGGGCGCACCTACAGCGAACGAATCCGCAGCGTGCTTGCCAATCCGTTCTGATCTGCCAAGAACCCAAATGGATTCGTGCCATGTGCGAACGACTGGCGGGACAGTTCGGGTGTTGTTGCTGAATGATGGCGGTCAACAACATAGAGGGTCTACCTGCGACGCTCAGAGGTGAGCAGTGCAAAAGGCAGCCTGGCGAATACGTTGGCTACGCTCAGCCTGCCATCAGTGCTGTGTTGTTCCGTTCCGGTGAATGCGTCGCGATAGCACAAAGGGGCGCCATCCGGCAGTTGAATTTCGCAATCACCCCAAATCTTGTCCGCGACTGGTAGACGCAGTTCCCCGCGCGTAAGGTGACAGCACAATCGCGGAACCGCAACCACGACACTCAACGCTCCAAGCTGACGCATGAACGCAATCAGATGCTTCGATTTCTTGCCGGTGACATTCAGGGAGACATAGGTACCTTCAGAAAACAGCTCTGGAGAGCGATTACGCAACTCGAGCGATCGCCAAAGAAGGTACATTTTTATGCAGCCATCCTCGGGGTGCGTTGCTAACGGTTCAGCTAATGACGCGAGGCGGGAATCCGAGGCCATGACCTGTATCTGCTGCAAGGCCCGACGTCGCGCACCGTAGTCAACGGCGCGGCGGTTGTCAGGATCGACTAAGTTAAATTCCCACATCTCGTTGCCTTGATAAACATCGGGAACGCCGGGCGCAGTCAGCCGAATCAACATCTGTGACAGGCTGTTACATATGCCGAAATAAGACACTCTTCTCTGGAGTGATACAAAATCGGCGAGGAACTCGTCATTCCGCAGGATCGACCGTACAAATCTGCTGACACCGTCTTCATACGGCTGATTCTGATTCGCCCAGTTGGTGCGCTCTTTACCTTCGCGAAGAGCCTTGATCATGTAGTCGCAGATTCGTTGAACAAAGCCTTCGTTGGGCACACTCGAACCGGTGCCGATAGGCCACGCCCCGATTAATGTCTGATACAGCAGGTACTCGTCATTGGGTGAAGGTACCTCGCTGCCACTAAAGGCGCCTCTGGTCTCTTGCTTCTTGAACTTCTGATTCAGCTCTCTCCAGTGAAAGACTCGTGCCCTCCACTCATCCGGGATTTCGGAAAGCACATTGATGCGTGCTCGCACATCTTCAGACCGCTTCGAGTCATGAGTCGAGCCGGACAACATGCTATGAGGCCAATCGGCTGATCGCTGTTGCGTTTCCCGGTGGAACTCCTCCGGCTGTACTCCGAACCGCATGGGATCGCCACCCACGTCATTGAGCGAGATCAAGCGGTTGTAGCGGTAGAAACTAGTGTCCTCCAGTCCCTTTGCCATCAGTGCGCTCGTGTACTGCTGAAAGCGCATGGCAAAGTGAATAACAGACCGCTGGTAGTACGGCAGATGGCCTTCCACCTGGCGTGTTAGAAGAATGTCGCGAATGAAATCGAATATCGACGGATCAGGAGCGGAAGACGTCAACTTCGCGCACTCGGCAGCTTCGTTAATGTACTGACGATCCGTTTCCGACACTTGTTGATCGTTGACGTAGGTCCGGTAGACGGGGAAACACGCAACAATCTCGGTCAGCGCGTCACGAAGGTTTTTTACGGTGAAATCGCATGTATGGCGATCGGATAGCGCGATCCGGCTCAAGTGGTTGGCGAGAACGTTCAGTTCGCTGTTCAGCGATCGGTCCATCACCAGCTTTTTGCATTCATACACCAGCTGTCGGAAATCTACGTGTTCACCAATGAAGTCCGAATAGATTTGGTCGAGCGCGCCTTCTGCCGATTCATCGACGAACAGTCCATTGACCAGCGCCGAAAACTCGTAACCGGTAGTGCCGTGGATCGGCCACTCACGCGGGAGATGCTCATCATCGGTAAGGATCTTTTCTGCGACAACGTAACGTGTCTTTCTGCTGCAGGTCTGACCAGCGGAAGTCTCCTTCTCTCCGCATTGCAGCCGGCTGAAGTACTGGCGGGGATCGTAGAGTCCGTCGGGGTGATCGACGCGCAGACCGTCCACCTTGCCCTCCTTCAACAAGCGCTCCACGAACGCATGAGTCTCGGTGAACACCTGCGCATCCTCTTGTCGGAGAGCAGCCAGATCGTTCACGTCAAAAAAGCGGCGGTAATTGATGTCATCGGCAGCGACACGCCAATACGCCAACCGGAACGCCTGTGCCTTGATGAGCTCGTGCAGTTGTTCAAAGGAACTCGGATCCCCAACGATCCCGTTCATGGAATGAACGGTCTGGGCGATCGCCTGGATGACTTCGTGTGAACGTTCGCAGAGAGCGGCCATGCGCCTTTTGTTGATTTCCTTGTCACGAATGCGTTCTGCGCGCTTGTCTGGCTCTTTCTCTTCGCGACCGGGAAGATGACCAAACGCTGATATGAGGCTTTGCAGTTCCAGCAGGCTTTCATTCTGCGCGTCTACTCGTTGCGCCAGACGTTCGGCCGCTGGGCCGAGTATGCGCGGGTACTCGCGCGGGTTGATAGGAAACCTGTGCCGAAAGTAGACAATGCTGAACTCGCCTTTGACTTCATCAAAGGTTAGTTTCAGGTCTCCGTGCTCGAGCACCATCCCGTATTGGTCACCCAGAACAGGAACGAGAACTTTCCCCTGTAACTCGTCTTTGAGCGGCTCCCAATCAATATCGAAAAAGTCGGCGTAGTTCGATGCTTCGCCGTTTTCGAGAACATCAAGCCACCAGGCGTTGTCTGCACCCATCACTCCCATGTGGTTAGGAACGATGTCCAGGATCTGCCCCATCCCATGGTCATGCAAGGCCGCAACGAAGCGTTCATAGTCCTCTGGTGTGCCGATCTCAGGATTGAGATTATGGTGGTCGATGATGTCGTATCCGTGCATGCTGCCGGGACGAGCACGCAAGTACGGCGAGGCGTAGCAATGTGAGATTCCCAGCGCCGCGAGGTATGGAATGATTTCCGCAGCTTGTGCGAAGGTGAAGTGAGCGTTGAACTGCAGGCGATACGTTGAGAGCGGGATGCGTGTCATTCGTTCAGCATCCATATGGCTGAGAGTGGCGGCTGGACGTCGCCGGGCGAAACGCTTCCAGGCTCGCTGTGAAGCACGCGCATGCATGTACGCGTTTGTGGCATCCGCACACCTTCTTCCGAGAAGTTTGCGCGGAGGGTGAGACCGCCTCCATCACGGAAAGGCCAAGAGACCGACAATGCCTTGATCCCGTAGGTCTCGTGGTCAGCCTTTCCAGGAGCAATGCAGCGAATCCGCGGCACGATTTCCTGCTGCCTGACCGAGAGTAGATTTTGATGGAACTGCAGCCATTCGCGATGCGGAGAACGTTCTACGGAATCCCAATCCAGCTTGGACCTGGCAAAGGTCGTTGGCGAACCAGGGTCTGGAATTCGGGCTTGCGCCTGGGGTGAGTTGAACTGCGAGAATTTGGCAAACTCGGATCGGCGTCCCTCTGTGACTTTGGGAGCGAGGTCCGGACCAAAGTCGCAGAAAAAGAGAAATGGCGTTGCCGCGCCGAACTCCTCGCCCATAAAAAGCAGCGGCGGAGACGGAGCAAGCAGAAGAACCGACATTGCAACGCGGATGGCGCGGCAGTGCCCAAGCTGGGTGATACGTTCCCCGAAAGCACGGTTGCCAATTTGATCGTGGTTCTGGAGAAAGGAAACGAATGCTTCCGGCGGAAGGTCTCGACTGATTTCTCCGCGGCGCTCTCCCTCGCGGTATTCGGACGCATTTCCCTGAAAGCTGAATCCCTCCGCCAGGCACCGCGCCAGATGCTCTGCGGGATTGTGGGCGTAGTCGTGGTAATAACCGTCACTCTCCCGGGTCCCCAACACGTGTGCCGCATGATGAATGTCGTCATTCCATTGCGCCGTGTAAAACAGAGGCCGTTTCTTCACATCGCGACGAAGGTAGTGCGCTGCGTTGTCGTCGTTTTCGAGCACAAGATGAACATGGCGTTCTGATCCGATCTTTGCGTGAACGGCAGTCGCAATCTCTTCGAGAATATCGGGATGAGAATCATCCTGGATCGCGTGCACGGCGTCGAAGCGAAGCCCATCGATGTGGTACTCGCGCAGCCAGTAGAGCGCGTTCTGAATGAAGTAGTTGCGAACCGGACGGCTCAAAGGGCTGTCGAAATTGATGGCCTGTCCCCACGGAGTCTTGTGCCGATCGGTAAAGAATTGCGGTGCATACAGCGGCAAGTAGTTGCCTTCGGGGCCGAAGTGGTTATAGACCACGTCCAAAAAGACCATCAGATTCTTTGAATGAGCTCGGTCTATGAAACGCTTGAGGTCCTCCGGACGTCCATATGGACTCGCAGGGGCAAACGGTAACACGCCGTCGTAGCCCCAGTTTCGCTGCCCGGGAAAGGTCGACACGGGCATGAGTTCAATGGCCGTGACGCCCAGATCAAGCAGATAATCCAGCTTCTGTTCCGCGCCGGCAAAAGTCCCTTCAGGCGAGAAGGTGCCGGTGTGCAGTTCGTAAATTGCGGCTTCTTCCCAGGGCCGGCCACGCCAATTGGAATCGTGCCACTCGTAGGAATCAGGGTCGATGACTTCACTGACCCCGTGCACGCCCGCAGGTTGAAATCGGGAGGCAGGATCAGGAACCAGTTGTCCACCATTGATTCGAAACTGATAGCCGCTTCCCGCGCAGGCTTCCGTGGTTGCGAGCTCGTACCAGCCCTCGCCGGCTGAATTCATGGCGAGATCGGCAGGCGAGTTGTGCACACGCAAGGCAACTGCGGAGGCGCCGGGGGCCCACAGTCGAAACCGAACGCTGCCGTCCGAGCGGCACTCCGCGCCGAATTGCATGTCGTGCTTACGTTTCATGCAGCGGAGGCACGCCTCCGATCCGTTTTGCGCAGGCGATTCGGTTCTCGTTCCACCAGCAGCGCCAGAGACCGCGCCTGCAGCGGATACTTGCTGGCCGCAGCGTAATACGCGTCGGGATTGCGCGTGGTCTGGCAGGAGGTGTCGAGAATGGCGAACCAACCTGATCCGGACGGAGCTTCCGGCACTACAAAAGGAATCTCTTCGTGATGCGCGTTCATGAGCAGTAGGAAGTTGTCATCGTGAATTGGCTGGCCACGCTCGTCGACTTCGTCGGCGGCACGGCCACTGAGCGAAACACCCAGGCAGCGAGCGAATTCATTCGTCCATTCCTCATCGGTCATTTCCTCGCCGTCCGGCCGCAACCAGGCGATGTCTTTCACCCCCACGCCTCGAATCTGACGGCCCTGAAAGAAGTTCCTTCGTCGGAAGACGGGATGATCTTTTCGCACCGCGATCACGCGCTGAGCAAACGCGAGAAGTTCGTGATCGACCTTCTCGGGCGACCAGTCGAGCCAACTGATTTCGTTGTCCTGACAATACGCATTGTTATTGCCGGACTGCGTATGCCCGATCGCGTCCCCCGCGAGGAGCATAGGCACACCTTGCGACAGGCACAGTGTCGCAAGGAAGTTTCGCTTCTGCTGCGCACGCAGTCGTTTGATCTCAGGATCATCGGTGGCGCCTTCGACGCCGCAGTTCCAGCTGCGATTGTTGTCTGTGCCGTCGCGGTTGTCCTCGCCATTGGCTTCGTTGTGCTTGGAGTTGTAGCTCACCAGGTCTTCCAGCGTGAAGCCGTCGTGGGCCGTCACGAAATTAATGCTGGCGTACGGCCGTCGACCGCTGCGCGCATACAGATCGCTCGATCCGGTGATCCGGTACGCGAGTTCGCCGATGATGCCGCCATCACCTTTCCAGTAAGACCGCACGGCATCACGGTATTTATCATTCCACTCAGCCCAGCCCACGGGAAATTTCCCCACCTGGTATCCGCCCTCGCCAAGGTCCCAGGGTTCGGCAATCAGTTTTACCTGCGAGAGGATTGGGTCCTGGTGAATGATGTCCAGGAATGCGCCAAGGCGATCTACTTCGTGGAGTTCGCGCGCCAAAGTAGCGGCAAGATCAAAGCGGAAACCATCCACGTGCATTTCCAGCACCCAATAACGCAAGCTGTCCATGATCAACTGCAGCACACGCGGATGCCGCATGTTAAGGGTGTTCCCGGTGCCGGTGTAGTCCATGTAATAGCACGGGTTGTCGCCCACCAGACGGTAGTAAACAGAATTGTCGATTCCGCGAAACGACAGCGTTGGACCAAGCTGATTGCCTTCCGCTGTATGGTTGTACACAACGTCGAGAATTACCTCGATACCAGCTGAGTGCAGTGCCTTCACCATCGTCTTAAACTCGTTCACGGCGCCGGTGGCAGAGTATCGCGGCTCCGGAGCAAAGAATCCGATGGTGTTGTATCCCCAATAATTGCGCAGCCCGCGCTCGATCAGGTGACGGTCGTCGATGAACGTATGCACTGGCATTAACTCCACTGCCGTGACGCCCAAGCGCGTGAAATAGTCGATGACAGGAGCAGTAGCTAAACCCGCATACGTGCCCCGCAATGCCGGCGGAACATCAGGGTGGCGAGCTGTGAACCCCTTTACGTGAACTTCGTAAATCACAGTGTGATGCCAGGGTGTTGCCGGCGACCGGTCTGCACCCCAGGTGAATGCGGAATCAATAACGACGCTCTTCAGCATCCCCGGAGCACTGTCCCGGCGGTCGAACGACAGGTCTTCGTTGCGGTGCCCAATCCTGTAGCCGAAATGCGAATCGTGCCATCTGATTCCGTTGCGAATCTGTTTCGCATACGGGTCAAGCAGAAGCTTGTGATGATTGAAACGGAGACCCTTCGCCGGTTCGTACGGCCCCCAGACACGAAAACCGTAGAGCTGGCCAGGGCGCGCTTCCGGCAAATAGCAGTGCCATACCTGATCGGTCTGCTCACGCAGCATGACGCGGTGAATTTCGCGCCGCCCCTCCTGGTCAAAGATGCAGAGTGCGACTGCCTCGGCGTGTTCGGAAAATAAGGCAAAGTTCACGCCTTCTCCGTCCCACGTGGCACCTAAAGGGTACGGTCTTCCGGGCCAAACAATGAGCTTGGAAGGTTTGATCAACAATTACCTCGGTGAGAAAGTCGTGGGCCGCAAGATCTGAGACTCACGATCGTGCGGTGGCAACGGAAATCGCGCAAGATTCGACGGCAACTCTCAGTTTAGGGACGAGTGGCCGCGGGGAGTATCCGGTGAGAACAGTAAGGCTTGTAGGGATGTGGCTGTAGGACGCGGCGTCCGTTAAAAGCAGCCGCATAGCCGCGAGTGGCTGCCGGAGAGACGGCGAGCGTCGGGCCGGGAGCAAATACAGGCATCTGACGCGTGAATAGCTATTGTTTCTTCTTTTTCCCGAACAGGCCGCCAATGGCATTAACTACGCCTTGAGCGTTTTGTCCGGTCGGGTTATTGCCGCCCAGTTGCTTTCCGAGCGCGCCGCCCAGTTGTTTCCCAAGCTGGCCACTCACCATTCCCTTCACATCCGGCATGAATTTGGGGTCTGAAGCTGTGCCGCTGATGAAGAACGGAATGGTTGCGCCGTTGCCGCTGAGACCCGCCACTTTCGATAATCCACTTACTACTCCGCCATTCAGCGCGGCCGACATGTGGTAATCGAGAGCATTTTGCGGACTAACTGTTCCCGCCCCCGTAATTGTTCCAATTGCGGGGATTACCAGGTTCACGTTCTGCGTCTGAATTCCACCGGGGCTGTAGTGCACGTCAGAACTGAAATTCTGGATGGTTGTGTCCTGCCCGGTGTTCACGCCGCTCAGCGCAGAGATCGCGGACATCTTGGATCCCATGTCAAAGCCTGCGAGCTTGGTGTTCGCCAGCTTGACTGGTCCGGTGATGTTCATGGCGTTTACTGGACCATTGATGTTCAAGTCGGCAGAGAGCGTGCCGCCCTGCAGGGAAGACCCTTTAGGAAGTTCAACGCCCAGTGCCGGAAGCAAGGTCTGAAGATCCTCGACCGGCATGTTGTCGGCATTCAGCTTCATGTTGAGCACAGCGGTGGAGCCATGGAGATCGAAAGTCCCGCTGAGTTTTGCACCGGCCCTTCCGACGGACACATCACCCTGGGTCAGTTGCCCGGTTTCTTTCTGCAGTGCGTAGTTGGTCGCGTATTTCAGCGCGACCGGTTTCGGCGCGGGGGTACCTTTGGGAGAAAGCTGAAGACCGGTGGCAGTTGCGTCGCCTATGCTGCGCGCCTGATTGCCATCGGATTCAACAGTGCCGGCAAAGTTCACGGAGCCCGCAAATCCGGAAGACGGGTCGACAAAACCGGATTTCGCGAGATCAAGCTGGTTCACGGAAATTTTGGCCTGCAGCGGGGTAAGCGAAGTGTCGCTGCGATTGATGGGCCCGCCAGTGCCATCAAGTTTGGCGTTCCCACCGCCGGGTAGATCAGCTGTCAGCGTGAATGGGAACTGCGATGTGAACGAGAAATTCTTCACCGTCACGTCAACGTTGCGGTAAACACGAGCCTTTGAGGGCGAGTTGGTGTCGGCAACGGTGATTTGGCCGCTGCGTATATTCAGAGCTCCAACCGAGAGGTTCTGTTCGAGGCCTTGCTCCGACTGCGATTGTCCGCCGGGCGAAGGTGCGGACTGTTGCGCAGATTGAGATTGATTCTCCGCAGGCTTTGCAGGAGCCGGTTTTTGTTCACTCTTCTTTGCTGGGGTGCTCGAAGGTTCATTGGCCGGGGCGGAGGAAGGCTGAGCGTTGCCTTCGCCGGACTTGCTGCCCAACGTCGAGAAGTTCCATTTGCCTTGTGACGTCCGCATCAGGCTCACCTGAGGCCGCGTGAGCGTGATATCTCGCACTTCAAGCGTCTTCGAAAAGATGAGCGGCATGAGGTTCACGCCAACGTTCAGGGCGTCCGCTTTCACAAAGGGCTGGTTCGAAAATGCGGGGTCATCGGCGATGGCGATGTTGTCCGCTGCCAAGCTGCCCGATATCAGCGACAGCTTGAGGTTGCCGACCGTGACCTTGCGCCCGAGAGCGTTGGTGAGTTCCGACTCAATTCGCGGGCGGAACATGTTGACGTCGATTATGAACGGGACCGCAATGATGACAATGATGAGGATTACGACAACGACCGCAATCCACTTAAGAACACGCTTCATGACCTTGAACCTCCTCCCAACTTGCAGTTGGATGACTCAACTCTGCATGAAGTAGGCTAGGAACCCGCGATAAGTCTAACAAAAATGTGGGTTAAAGAAGCTTCGGCTACTCGCGATAGGCAGTTCTCAGGCCGCGGTAAGCGCCTCGTCTTCGAATAGCGCGCGAGTTGCGGGCTTTTATCCCACCGCTACATGGCGCGGCTCGCCAACGACAACCGAGAGCGCGTGTTCAAGGTCCCCGATGAGGTCGGCTACATGCTCGACGCCGACGGACAAACGGACGAGTTGCTCGGTCACCCCCATTTGCTTGCGATGCTCGGCCGAGATCATCGCATGCGAGGTAAGCACGGGAATGGACACCAGCGACTCGGCTCCGCCGAGACTCGGTGCAAGGACGAACAACTGCAGGGCCTCGCTCACACGTTTTGCATCCTCGCCGGTGCCCTCAACTTCGAAGCTCAGGACGCCGCCACCACCTTTCATTTGCTCGATCGCCAATGCTCGTTGCGGGTGACCTTTCAGAAAGGGATAGTTTACCGACCGGACTTTGGGGTGTGAGGCAAGGAATTCGGCGATACGCAGAGCGCTTTCATTCTGGCGCTCTACGCGGACCGCGAGCGTCTTGATACCTCGCAGCAGCATGAAAGCCGCGTGAGGATCCATGACCCCGCCGAGCGTGGTACGGGTGCCGCGGATGATGTCAATGAGGTCTTTGCGGCCTGCGGCGACCCCGCAGATTAGGTCTGTATGTCCGCCGAAGTATTTTGTGCCGGAATGGAGGACCAGGTCGATTCCGTATTCGACAGGGCGTTGATTGATGGGCGTGCCGAAAGTCCCGTCAATAGCGCTGATCAATCCATGGTCCCGCGCAATCGCGGCTGACTTGCGCAGATCAATCACTCGTAACGTGGGATTGGTGGGCGATTCGAGGTACAACAACTTCGTATTCGGACGGATCGCGCGAACATGCTGGTCGTAATCGATCGTATCGACGAACGTTGTCTCGATCCCCATCTTCGGCAGCCAGGACGAAAGAAACTTAGTCACGCCGCCGTAGATGTCGCGTTGCGCGACAATGTGTTCACCAGCCTTGACCAGCGCCATGAGCGAGGTAGTGATGGCATTCATGCCGGAAGCGAAGAGCAGAGCAGCGTCGGCGCCCTCGAGTTCGGCAATTCGCTTCTCCGTGGCGGTATGTG
>Ga0070714_100003804_pt1 | contig 11335 bp, 11 predicted proteins | sample LARL83metaG_FD_65450 | JGI IMG/M metagenome (GOLD analysis project Ga0070714, IMG submission 65450) | Corn, switchgrass and miscanthus rhizosphere microbial communities from Kellogg Biological Station, Michigan, USA - LAR L8-3 metaG | ecosystem: Host-associated > Plants > Roots > Rhizosphere ... | reverse complement strand
GATCCAGTCGGACGTCTTGATCACGTCGAGGTTGTGCTCGATCACGATCACCGTGTTGCCCTTGTCCACCAAGCCATTGATCACGCCGAGGAGCTTCGCGATATCCTGGAAGTGCAGGCCCGTGGTCGGCTCGTCCAGGATGTACACCGTCTTGCCGGTCGAGCGCTTCTGTAGTTCGCTCGCCAGCTTTACTCGTTGGGCTTCGCCGCCGGAGAGGGTGGGGGCCGGTTGTCCTAGTCGGACATAGCCCAGGCCTACGTCGACCAGCGTCTTCAGGTGGCGGTGGATCGAGTTGATCGGCTCGAAGAACTCCGCCGCCTCCTCGATCGGCATGTCCAGGACGTCCGCTACCGTCTTTCCCTTGTAGTGGACTTCCAGCGTCTCGCGGTTGTACCGCGCACCTTTACATACCTCGCACGGTACGTACACGTCCGGCAGGAAGTTCATCTCGATCTTGATCGTGCCGTCGCCGGCGCATGCCTCACACCGGCCGCCCTTGACGTTGAACGAGAAACGGCCGGGCTGGTAGCCACGGACCTTCGCTTCCGTTGTCGCGGCGAACAGTTTGCGCATGTGGTCCCACACACCGGTGTACGTGGCCGGGTTCGACCTCGGTGTACGCCCGATCGGGGACTGGTCCACCTGCACCAGCTTGTCGACCAGGTCGACACCTTTGACTCGGGTGTGCCGGCCGGGGACCTGGCGTGCTCCGTTCAGCTTGTTGGCCAGGACCGTGGCGAGAATGTCGTTGACGAGCGTCGACTTGCCGGAGCCGGACACGCCGGTGACGGCGACGAGGCAACCGAGCGGGAACGACACCTCGATGTCGCGCAGGTTGTGCTCGCGCGCGCCGACGACCGTCAACTGTCGCTTGCGGTTCACCGGTCGCCGCATCGTGGGTAGCGGGATCTCCTGCCGGCCGGACAGGTACGCGCCGGTCAGTGACTTCTCGTTGGTCAACAGGTCTTCGTACGTGCCGCTGTGTACTACCTCGCCACCGTGCTCACCCGCGCCGGGGCCGATGTCGACGATCCAGTCGGCGGTGCGGATCGTGTCCTCGTCGTGTTCGACGACGATCAGCGTATTGCCGAGATCGCGCAACCGGGTCAATGTCTCGATCAGGCGGTGGTTGTCGCGTTGGTGCAGGCCGATCGACGGCTCGTCCAGGACGTACAGCACGCCCACCAGGCCGGAGCCGATCTGCGTAGCCAGCCGGATGCGTTGCGCCTCGCCGCCGGACAGGGTGCCGGCGGCACGGTCCAGGGACAGGTAGTCGAGGCCGACGTCCAGCAGGAAGCCCAGCCGTGCCTGGATTTCCTTCAACACCCGGCCGGCGATCATCGCCTCACGCTTGGCGAGCTTGAGACTGCCGAGGAATTCCGCGCACTCGCGGACGCTCATGCCGGACACGTCGGCGATCGACTTCTCACCGTATGTCTTGTGTTCCAGCGTGACCGCGAGGATCTCCGGCTTGAGCCGCGTGCCCTGGCACGCCGGGCACGGGACCTCCCGCATGTATCCGTCGTACTTCTCGCGCATGTACTCGGACTCGGTCTGTTCCTGCCGCCGCTCCAGGAACGGGATCACGCCCTCGTACGCCGCGTAGTACGACCGCTCCCGCCCGTACCGGTTCTTGTACCGCACGTGCACCTGGTCGGCCACGCCGTACAGCACGGCCTTCTGCACCTTCGCCGGCAGCCGCCGCCACGACGTTTCCATGCGGAACCCGATGGTCTCGGCGAGCGACGCGAGCAGTCGCTGGAAGTACTCCGCGGTCTGGCCGCCCTGCCACGGCGCGATCGCGCCGTCGGCCAGCGACAGCTCGTCGTCCGGGACGATGAGCTCCGGGTCGACCTCCTTGCGGACGCCGATGCCGGTGCACACCGGGCACGCGCCGTACGGCGAGTTGAACGAGAAGGACCTCGGTTCGAGATCGGTGATGGTCAGCGGGTGGCCGTTCGGGCACGCCAGGTTCTCGGAGAACGTCCGTTCACGCTCGGGCGAGTGCTCCGGCTCGTCCACGAACTCGATCGTCAGCAGGCCGTCGGCCAGTCGCAGCGCCGTCTCCACCGAGTCGGTGAGCCGCTGCTTCGCCGACTTCTTCACCGCGAGCCGGTCGATCACGACATCGACGTCGTGCTTCTCCTGCTTCTTCAGCTTCGGCGGGTCGGTGAGCTGGTGCACCGTGCCATCGACCCGTGCCCGCGCGTAGCCCTGCGACTGGAGCTGCTCGAACAGGTCGACATACTCCCCCTTGCGCCCGCGGACGACCGGCGCGAGCACCTGGAACCGCACGCCCTCCGACATGGCGAGGACCTGGTCCACGATCTGCTGCGGCGTCTGCTTGCTGATCGGTTCGCCACACGTGGGGCAGTGCGGCTTGCCGGCGCGCGCGTACAGGAGGCGGAGGTAGTCGTAGACCTCGGTGATGGTGCCGACCGTGGAGCGCGGGTTGCGGTTGGTCGACTTCTGGTCGATCGACACGGCCGGCGACAGGCCCTCGATGAAGTCGACGTCGGGCTTGTCCATCTGGCCGAGGAACTGCCGGGCGTAGGCCGAGAGCGACTCGACGTACCGGCGCTGGCCCTCGGCGAAGATCGTGTCGAACGCCAGGCTCGACTTGCCGGAGCCGGACAGGCCGGTGAAGACGATCAGGCTGTCCCTGGGCAGGTCGATGCTGACGCCGCGCAGGTTGTGCTCGCGGGCGCCGTGCACGACAAGTCGGTCCGCCACAGTGTTCCTCTCAGGGTCCTTCACGTGCTTGGGGTGGGCCGCCGCACGGATCTCACGCGACCGCGTGACTCGGCCGTCACCATGCTAGGTCCCCTCACCGACAAAATACCGTCGCCATCGGGTTCAGGCCGTTGACCTGGGCGTCAGCGGTTCGCGATCTACGTTCGCTTATTCGGCCCTTTCACGGGGTACCCCCAAACGCCTAGGCTGGGGTTTACCGCCTGATCTTGCCGAAGCACCCGCACCCCACTGTTTGTATGGGAGCCGCAGTGCCAGCCTCGCCATCCCCGCTCTCCTACGTACCCGACGCCGACGACACCCAGCAATCCGACGAACGCTTCGCCCACGACGGCCTGGCCGCGGTGCGCAGAGCCGGCACGACCCTGCACGAGATCGTCGACGCGATGGACGACGCCGCGATGCACGGCCCGAGCAGACTGGAGGGTTGGACGAGGGGGCACGTGGTCACGCACCTGGCGCGCAACGCGGACGGGTTGGTGAACCTGCTGAGCTGGGCCCGGACCGGGATCGAGCACCCGATGTACGCCAGCACGGTCGACCGTGAGGCCGACATCGAGGAGGGCGCGCACCGGTTGGCGCAGGTGCAGCGCGAGGACCTGCGGGCCGCTGCCCAGCGATTCCTCGACGCGGCCGACGGCCTTGGCGATGACGCGTGGTCGGCGAAGGTCGCGGACCGCCGTGGCTGGGCGGTCGTGGCGTCGCTGGTGCCGTGGGCGCGGCTGACCGAGATCATCGTGCACCTCGTCGATCTCGACGCCGGTATCGACTTCGACGGCGCTGTGGCGCTGGTCGGGCCGCAGGCCGAGTCGTTCGTGGACTACGTGGTGACCAGGTACGCCGGGCGCACCGACGTGCCGGCGGTCCGGCTCGAGGTCGAACTGACGGCGGGCGTGCGGCGCGCGTGGGCGCTCGGCGAGTCGGCGCAGCCGGCCGCGGTCAGCGGCGGGATCGGCGCCGTGTGCGCGTGGCTGACCGGCCGGTCGGACGGCGCGGCTGGGCTGGTCGGCGACGTGCCGAGGCTGCCGGCCTGGTTGTAGTGTCGGCGATCGTGGAGATCGTCGACGAGTACACCGGACATGTCGAACAGGGCGGCGCCGCGGCGCGACGCGTGTTGGACGAGCTGACCATCACGAAGATCTCGGTCGGCCCGATGGACAACAACGCGTACCTGCTGGTCTGCGGCGCCACGAACGAGGCGCTGCTGATCGACGCGGCCAACGAACCGGAGCGGCTGTCGGACCTGATCGGGTCCGGCCCCGGCCGGCCGACACTGCGCACGATCGTGACGACGCACCAGCACCCGGACCACTGGCAGGCCCTGGGCGCGACGGCCGGCGCGTTCGGCGCGAACACGGTCGCGCATCCGGCGGACGCCGGGCCGCTGCCGGTGCCGCCGGACGTGCTGGTGGAGCACGGCGGGACGATCCCGGTGGGCTCGTGTGTGCTGGAAGTCATCCACCTGCGGGGCCACACGCCGGGTTCAATAGCCCTGGTGTACCGCGACCCACACGGCCACCCGCACCTGTTCACCGGCGACAGCCTCTTTCCCGGTGGATTGGGAAATACGCAGAAGGACCCCGACCGGTTCACGTCGCTGCTCAACGACGTATCGGAACGGATCTTCGACTACCTCCCGGACGACACCTGGTTTTACCCCGGCCACGGCGACGACTCCACCATCGGCGCACAACGACCTCACCTCGCCGAGTGGCGCCAGCGCGGCTGGTAGACCAACCACTACTCAGACGGCTTGCCCATGGAGGTGGACAGCGATGACTGTGCAGGTCGACCGACCAGTTCTTCCACCGAGCGACCCTGTGGAACGCCACGAACTGGACGAACTCGCAACACTACTCACCGACGTCTCAGGTGACGCTGCGATGGTGGCACCGGACGGAACGCTGGTGCACCTGCCATCAGCGGTCTACGAAGTGCTCTCCCAGGTAATCGCTGCGATGCGGGCCGGACGCGCGATAACAGTCGCTCCGCTGGCCCAACGCCTCACCACCCAAGAAGCCGCTGACCTGCTCGGTGTCAGCCGCCCAACCCTGATCAAACTCCTCGAGGACGGCAAGATCCCGTTCGAGCAGCCCGGTCGCCACCGCCGCATCCGCCTTGACGACTTGCTTGCCTATCGCGATCGGCGTCGTAAGGAACGCAGCAAGACTCTCGATGAACTTGTCCAACAGACCGAAGCGTTGGGCCTGTACGACGAGGCACCCGAGGCCAGGTAACCGTACGTGTACACCGTCGTGTTGGACGCGTGCGTCCTGTTCCCCAATGTCCTTCGAGATTCGCTGCTCACCCTGGCCGAACATGATCTGTTCCGGCCGCTGTGGTCCGAAGCGATTCTCGAAGAGGTCCGCGCAACGTGATCGCCAAGCGACATGTCGATCAGTCGGCCTTCGACCGCACGCTGGCTCTGATGAACAATTCGTTCGACGGAGCATTGGTCGAGAACTGGGAACCAGTCGTCATGGAGTTGGAACTCCCCGATCGGACGACCGGCACGTCCTCGCCGCAGCAATCGCTGGTGGTGCGCAAGCGATCGTCACGTTCAACCTCGCCGACTTCCCCAACCGACAACTCCAACCACACCATATCGACGCAGTCCATCCTGACACATTCCTGCTCGATCAACTGGACCTCGGGCCGACCAGAGTGCTCAGCGCTCTAACCAGGCAGGCACAACGATTCCGCAACCCAGCCATGGACCTCGGCGGACTACTCGCACGCTTAGAACGCTGCGGCGTGCCCGACTTTACCGAGGAAGTCCGGCGCATCGCGTTCTGACCGTCACCGGACAGGAAGCGTGCGCGTGTTCACCGCCAGTGTGATTTACTGTTTCCCGGTGGTGTGGGGAACACGCACAAGGACGCGGAGCGATTCGCGTCGTTGATCGATGACGTGGAGCATCGGATCTTCGATGTGTTGCCGGACGACACGTGGTTCTATCCCGGGCACGGTGACGACTCGACGCTGGGTGAGCAGCGGCCGCACGTCAAGGAGTGGCGTGAGCGCGGCTGGTGAGCTGACGTTCTGCTCACACCGGTCCGCCCGCAACGGCCGGCGGACCGGTCCAGGTCATCGCCAGGCCGGCGTAAAGCAAGTTCGAAGCACGTCGGCCGCAGCGTAACAACGCGTTTCTTGTCGGTGGAAATTGCAGCGACATTACGGCCCGGTCAAACCGCGACCACCTCAACCATGTCCGCCAAACCCTTGAAGTCAGCTTCGTTGCGTGTGTACAGAGGTAGATTTCGGGCAGATGCGATGGCCGCGATCATCAGGTCGATGCGGCGGGGTCTGGGATCGCGTTTCGCTTCAAGGGTCAGTGCGACCAAGGTGCCGTAGCGAGTTGCGGCCTCGGCATCGAAGGGCAGCGGATCGAACTCGACGATAGCCGCGCCCAACATCTCGGTTCGCACGGCCCGCGTGGTGGCATCCCTGGCCACCGAGACGCCCTGGTGCAGCTCAGCCATCGTTATGGCCGTGATCTCCGGAACCGTGGGCAGCACTACTGGATCAAGAACGGCGAGGTCAATGTAGGTGCAGGTGTCCAGCACACCTGACTCATGACGCTTAGCCACGTCGGCGCTCCCACACATCGTCGTCACCCAGACGGTCCTCGGTACCGAAGAACTCGTCGGCCTCCTGCCGCATGTGGGCGTGGTCGAACCTCGGCAACTTCCGATGCCGCTCGATCAACTCCTCGGCGGTCAGACGCGGCCTGCGAGTGACCGGACGCAGCTCCGCGACCTCGACGCCGTTCCGCGTGACGTGGTACGTCTCGCCCGCCTCCACCGCATCCATGATGGCCGCGGAGTTGTTGCGAAACTCTCGCTGAGTGATCACCTTCATGAACCCCAGTGTAGCCCCGTGTAGCACAAAGGGCTACACTAGGCACCGCTGTTCTATCCCGGGCACGGTGACGACTCGACGCTGGGTGAGCAGCGGCCGCACGTCAAGGAGTGGCGCGAGCGCGGCTGGTGAGCCGGGGCGAGCATCGGCGTACGGTGCCGCTGTGGGAAAAGCGGAACGACGAGCAGCGAGAGAACTCGTGGCCGCCTACCACGAGGCACAACTGACCGAACTCTCCGAACATGTCCTCACCGCCGGCGATCGCTACCGAGCCGACGAGATCGACGTCTACGCCGTGGATGAGACGATCCACCATTGTCACCGCGCGGCGCAGGAGTTGTGGAAGTTCTGTTGGTCCATGGGCGGCGGGTCGCACGTCGAACTCGCCGCCCACACCATCCAACGAATTACCGACAACCGGGAACCCGTCGACTGGTGGGAACAAGGCACACCGCGTCGCAGGCAATGAGCAGTTCCGTAACTGTCCGAACGCCGTAGTACGGGTCGAATCGGGAGTCACCGGCGCCAGGCCGGCGGCTTCATCCCTCGTGCGGCGGACTCAGCCGGTTGACCGGCACGATCGTGAGCAACGCGTCGAGTCCGGCGAAATCCTTCGGGTTCGTGGTGAACAACGGCAGTTCCTCGGAGATGGCGGTCGATGCGATCATCAAGTCCGCCAGGCGACGGCGCGACTTGCGACCCGCTCCGACGACCGCGGCCGCTACACGACCGTAGATCCGCGCGGCCTCGGCATCGAACGGAATCGGGTCGAACTCGTTCTCGACCCGCTGGAGAATCTCAAGCCGGCGCGCACGCTCCGCATGCTCGTCATACACATCCTGCTCGTGTTTACCGCGAACCTCGTGCGGACCGGCCGACAACTCGGCCAGCGTGATGGCACTGATCGCCATCTCGCCGGGCAGCTCCGCCGGATCGACCCACCTGCGAAGGATCACGATGCTGGTGTCGAGCAGGCCCTGCGCGTATCGCTCACCCGTCATACGGGCCAACTGCCTCATGATCAGCGACTGCGTCCTGGTCTGCCCGGAAGTTCTCGATATCGACGCCGGGAGCGTTGCGGGACATCGCCGCGAACTCCTGTCGGGAGACGAACCGACGCCGACGACGCAACGGAATCAACTCCGCGATCCGATGGCCATCGCGGGTGACCGTGAAGGACTGCCCATGCTGGACCGCGTCCATGATCTCCTTGGACCGGTTACGCAGGTCACGTTGGGTGATCTCGGGCTGGATGGTCATGGGACCAGCATACCCAGCGGTGCTACTTGGTGCTACCCGGTGGCATCTTCACCGTCAGTGTGATTCACTGTTTCCCGGTGGTGTGGGGAACACGCAGAAGGACGCGGAGCGATTCGCTTCGTTGATCGATGACGTGGAGCATCGGATCTTCGATGTGTTGCCGGACGACACGTGGTTCCATCCGGGGCACGGTGACGACTCGACGCTGGGCGAGCAGCGGCCGCACGTCAAGGAGTGGCGCGAGCGCGGCTGGTAGGTACGGTGCCTCGGTGGGCAAAGCGGAGCGACGGGCCGCGCAAGAACTCGTGGCTGGCTACCACGAGGCACGGTTGGCCGAGTTGTTCGAGCACGTGTCGACCGCCGCGGATCGCTACCGCGCCGGCGAGATCGACATCTACTCGATGGACGAGATCATCCACCACTATCACCGTGCCGCGCAGGAGCTGTGGAAGTTCTGCTGGACCGTCGGGCACGGGTCGAACGTTGAACTCGTCGCCAGCATCATCGAGCGCATGGCCGCCGATGACCAGGGACCCGTCGACTGGTGGGAACGCGGCGCCCCGCGAAGACGGCAAACGAGATGAGACCCGTCACCGCTCGTGCGGTGGTGTTGGTCGTTTGACGGGCACGATTGTGAGCAGCGTTTCGAGGCCGGCGAAATCCTTCGGGTTCGTGGTGAACAACGGTAGTTCTTCGGCGGCGATGTCGGACGACACTGCAAGTGCTCGCCGACGGATCGATCGCCGCCTCTCCTGAGCCGACGAAAGGGGGCCGTCGCGGTGCGACGGCCCCCTTCGTGCGTTGTTGCGTCAGCTCAGGTGTGTGGATGGACGTTGTGCGTTCGACGACGTTATCGTGACCAGGATTGCGGTTTGCAGCGGGTCCGAGCGCAATCCGGCCCCGTTTACGCTCCATACCGTCAGCGGCAGGTTTCCGGCCGGTACGTTCGGAATCGTGATCGTTGCTGGGCCGGTGCCGTCCGGGTTCTTCGGTACGTCGACCTCGGTTGCGCCGTTCAGTGAGTACACATAGGACACTGCGCCGGGTTGGGCGGCGGCGAATGTGCAGGTCACCACGTCGCCAGGGGCCGCGGACGGCTTGTCGCACGACATGGTTGGTGCTACGGACTTCACGATGAAGTCGTAGACCGTCTGGTCGGATACCGTGCCGTCGGTGAATGTGCTTGTGACGGTCAGCGTGTGGTCGTTGTCGGTGAGCGGTGTGAACGTGACGCTGGCAGTGCCGTCCGAACCGGCTGGGATCGTTGTGGGTGCCGCGTTGTCGAATGCATATGTGTAGCTCACGACTCCTGGCAGTGACGAGGAGAACGTGAACGTTCCCGGTTCGGTCGTACCACCGGCCGGAAAGTCCTCCGGGTAGTCGGTACTGGTCACGGTCGGCTGGTTGGGCTGGTACGACACGAACTGCGTCGTGGTCCCCGACACCAGTCCGGTCGCCGTCGTCGCGGATACGTCCAGTTCCGCCGACACCTGGCCGGGCGCGGTCAGCGTCACGGTTGCCGTGCCGTCCGAGCCGGCCGGCACCGTGACCGCGGGCGCGCCATTCCATTGATAGGTGTACGAGGCCACGTTCGGCAGGTCGGTCTGGAACGTGAACTGGACCGGCTGGCCCTCGATGGGACTGTCCGGCGTCTGCGTCACGGTGGGCGCACCCGTGTCGACGAAGATGTTGGCGCCGCCGGGCTCCGTGTGGGTGTTGGTGCTCAGGTTCGCGGTGACGCTCACGGGCTCGAACACATTGGTGCTGTTCACCACGACGGTGATGGACGCGGTCCCGTCGCTCGCGGCTGGCACCGTGGTGGCCGGACCGTTGTCGACGGTGTACGTGTAGCTGACGACGGTGCCCGCGCCACCCGGCGCCAGCACGCAGGTGGCCGACGAGCCGATGACGACCGTGGCCGGCGTACAGGTGACCTTCGGCGCGTTGAACGCGACGTCGAACTGGTAGGTGATCTCAGGGCCCGCGTCGCCCGCGATGTCCACACTGGACACGTCGAGCTGGTTCGAGAACGAGAACCGCGGCACGAGCTGCACAGTGGCCGTGCCGTCCGGGCCGGCCGGCACGTCCTGCACGATATCGTCGAAGATGTAGCGGTAGCCGACGACGCCCGTGGCGCCGTTGGGGCTGAACGTGAATTTGCCCGGTACACCGCTGCCGCCATTGAAACCGGTCGGCGGGTAGTCGGTCGACGTGACCGTGGGCACGACGGCCGGCGGGGTGAAGTCGGTGGTGAACGTGCAGACCTGGCTCCACGGGCCGGTGTCCAACTGGTCGCTGCCGCGCACCTGCCACGCGTACTTCGTCTTGTCGGCCAGTTGGCTCCGCAGGATCTCGGTCTGGGTCGTGTGACCGGACGCGGCCACACCCTTGATCGCGGTCCGCTGGTCGGGGTGGGCCGCCGGCCACCAGTCGAACTCGTCGTTCACGATGACGTCGTCCGGATCGGTGATGAAGGCCGTCAGCGTGGCGCCGGACAGGCCGACCACGAGTGGTTTGACGCCGCAGTCGATGCCGTTCGTCGTCAGTTGCGTCGGTTTGAGCGGTGCCTTGTTGTCGTTCACCGTTATGTGGACGACCGGATCGTAGCGACGGCCGAAGCTGAGGTCGCCCTGTTGTGCGTCGGGCATCCGGAACACGAACGTCACCTTGTTCTGGCCGGCGGCGACGGCCTGTTGCAGCGCCGCCTTCGCGTCCCACGCGACCCGTGGTGACGGGCACCCGAACTCGCCGCCCTCGCTAGGCAGTTGCACGTTCTCGGTCGGCTGGTTCGCCCACGTCGGCGCCGTGTCCGTGTCGGTCATCCAGACCTGCGTGTCACGTGCTGTCGTGCAGTCCGTGACGGCGGTCTCGTCGGTGAACATCTGGGCTGTCAGCACGTCGCTGCGCTTGTAGTTCGTCAGGTCGAACGTGACGTAGGACTTGTACTCGTGCGTCACGCCGAGTTGGCCCGCGAACGCGCCGACCGGCATGTCACCGGCCGGCTGGACGAATCGGGTGTGTGGCACGGTCGAGTCGACAAAGGCCCAACTCACCGGCTGGATCTCCGAAATCGCCGACGCCGATGCCGGCGCGGCCGTCGCGACCGCGACACCGGCGATCGAAACTGCCGCCAACGCGACCGTGCCGACGGCACGGCATAACGAACCCACAGACCCCATGGCTTCCCCTCGTCCGGTCAGGGTGGTCGTACCACCACACGCGGTATCCACCCGAAACTCCCACGCGTTACAAGTGGTGCGAATCTGAACAGACGAATTGCACAGTTGGCCGGTTAGTTGGACTGCGGGAGTTTGACGGTTCGTTTGCCCTTGGTGGCCGGCGCGGACGGTGGCGGGACGACCGGGCCGATGTCGCCGTCGGGGGCCTCGTCGATGTCGACTATTACCGGGGCGTGGTCGCTGGGGCCGGTGCCCTTGCGGGCCTGGCGGTCCACCCACGCGGC
>Ga0070714_100003803_pt1 | contig 11336 bp, 12 predicted proteins | sample LARL83metaG_FD_65450 | JGI IMG/M metagenome (GOLD analysis project Ga0070714, IMG submission 65450) | Corn, switchgrass and miscanthus rhizosphere microbial communities from Kellogg Biological Station, Michigan, USA - LAR L8-3 metaG | ecosystem: Host-associated > Plants > Roots > Rhizosphere ... | reverse complement strand
TCCACGCAGGTGACCCGGCACCCGAACTCCTGGGCGAGCACGAGCGCCGGCCCGCTGCGGCCGGAGGCGATGTCGAGGACATGCGAATCGGGCCCGAGGCCGAGCCGCCGCCCGAGCAGCCGGATCTTGTCCGCACTCGTCGGGTTCATGAGCTCGTGCTCCGACTCGACGACGGCGTGCCACCAGGTCCTCATCTGCGGCCTCGCAGGTACGCGTCGTACGCCATACGGCGTCCGCCCGCGGGCTGCACCTCGAGCGGCTCGAACGAGCCGTCCTCCCCCACGCGCGCCCGCCAGACGATCAGATCGCCGAGCCGGGCGCCGATGTGCGGCGAGAGCGCGCGGACGCGATTGACGAGCTCCTGCGCCGGCGCGTCCGGATCGAGCTCGCGGTCCTCCGGCTGGATCTTCTCCGCATACGTGGCTCCCTCCTCGGACTGCGGCTCGAAGCGCGGCTCGTCCTGGGCGAGCACGTCGTGAAGAAGCTCGGCCGCGACCTCGGCCGCGCGCGCGTACACGGCGCCGGCGTCGTCCTCCGCCCCGATCGGGAATGCGCGCTGCGCGGCGACCGGCCCGGCGTCGAGCGCCTCGACCGTGCGGTGGATCGTGACGCCGGTCTCCTCGTCCCCGGCCATGAGCGCGCGCTCGACCGGTGCGGCGCCGCGCCAGCGCGGTAGCAGCGAGGGATGCACGTTGAGCCACAGCGCGCGCTCGAGCAGCTCGTTCGGGATCAGGAGGCCGTACGCGCAGACGACGACCGTGTGCGCCGCGATCCCGACGGAGGAATCGAGCCTGGCCGGCTGCTCGACCGGGATGCCGAGCCGCTCGGCCGCCTCTTTCGCCGGGGGCGCGCCGATCTTCCGTCCGCGCCCACGCGGCTTGTCGGGACGTGTGAACAGCTGCACGACCTCGTGCTCCGCCGCGAGCCGCTCGAGCACGTCGGCGCCGAGCTCCCCGGTCGCGGCGACCGCGATCCGCCGGGCCATGCTCAGCCGATGACGATGCGCGGGCGCAGGCTCGCGAGCGCCTCGCGCCTCGCCTCGGGCGTGGTGCGGTCGAGGATCAGGACGCCGTCGAGGTGGTCGGTCTCGTGCTGCGCGACGCGCGAGTACGGCTCCTCGAGCTCGTACCGCACCTCGGCTCCGTGCTCGTCCCGGCCCGCGATCGCGATCTTCGACGGCCGCTCGACCGGGAGCAGCACACCCTGGATCGAGAGGCAGCCCTCGTCCTCGACGGTCGTCACCTCGCCGCGCTCGACGATCTCCGGGTTCGCGACCGCGACGGTCTCGTCCTCGGAGATGTGGAAGACGAACAGGCGTTGCAGGACACCGACCTGGGTCGCGGCGAGCCCGATGCCGTTGGCGTCGGCCATGAGCTGCTTCATCCGCTCGACGAGCCGGCGGAGATCGTCGTCGAACTCCTCGACCGGCCGGGCCGCCATCTTCAGGGCCGCGTCGGGGTACTGGCGGATCTGCGCGAGCGCCAGCCGTCGTCGCGCCAGCTGCTCGGCGTCGAGCTCCTCTTCCTTGACCTGTCCCTCGATCTCCGACATCGGGCCGGACTGTACCCTCGCAGGCGTGGATCCCAGGACGGTCCGGGAGATCATGAGCGAGGGCGCAATCCGCGCGGAGACGCCCCAGGAGCGCCGCGAGCGCGAGCAGCTCGAGGCCGATCTCGCGTCGAGCCCGGTACGCGGGAAACCGCTCCCGCAACGGCCGCGGAACTTCCGTCCCGACCCCGAGTCGGGCGTGCGGGCGCTCGGCGGCCCGACGGCGTGGATGCGCAGGCTCCGCGCGATCGAGGACGCGCTCGAGCAGCACGAGCGTCAGCTCGGCGACCGCTGGCGGACGCTCGCCGAGGAGCTCGAGGATCCGGCGGAGTTCGCGACTGCGTGGCGCGAGCTCGCGGGCAACTGGAGCTTCGCCCAGGTCAACGAGCTGATCGAGCGCCACAACCGCAACTTCCCAGCCGAGGCGCGGCTGGCGATGGACCCGCGCACCCGCGACTTCGTCCGCATCAACGGCCGTTCCTACCTGCGCGAGCCGCTCGGCGCGGACTGGATCCTCGAGCGCTTCCCGCCGGACCGCACCGCCGCGCTCGGCGCGTGACGCTTCGTCCCCTCGAACCCGAGGACGCGGAGGAGCTCGCCCGGCTCTATCGCGCGAACCGAGAGTTCCTCGCCTCGAACGAGCCGGAAAGGCCGCCGGAGTTCTTCACGCCCGAGGGCCAGCGGCAGCGGATCGCGGAGCGCGCGGCCGACGGCTTCCATCAGTTCGCGATCCTCGACGGCGACGCTCTGGCCGGCACGATCAACCTCTTCCACATCGTCCGCGAGGTTCTGCAGAGCGGGACGATCGGCTACTGGGTCGACCACCCGCGCAACGGCCGGGGGCTCGCGACCGGCGCGGTCGACGAGATCCTTTCCTACGCCTTCGACGAGCTAGCCCTCCATCGCATCGAGGCAGCGACCCTCGTGGACAACGTCCCGTCCCAGCGCGTGCTCGAGAAGAACGGCTTCGAGCGGATCGGGCTCGCGCGCCGCTTCCTTCGCATCGACGGCGAGTGGCGCGACTTCCTGCTCTTCCAGCGGCTGGCGGACGACTAGCGGCGGTTGCCCTCGTGCTGCGAGGCGCCTTCGACCTCGGGCATCCACGGCTCGCGGCGCTGGATCCAGATCTCCGCCTCCGGCTTCAACTCGAACGGCGCGTCGTCGAGCGAGCCGAGCTGGACCTCGACGCCCTGGTCCTCCTCGTCGATCATGAACAGGCGCGAGCCGCAGCGCGGGCAGAAGCTGTCGTTGTCGTAGGTCGCGTACTCGCCCGTCACCTCGAACGCGGTCAGCGACCACTGGCCGTAGATCGTGTAGGCGCTGCCCGAGCGCTTCCGACAGTCGGCGCAGTGACAGCGGCCGACGTGGAACGGCTCGCCGCGGAGCGTGTAGCGAACGGCCCCGCAGATGCAGCCGCCGGTGCGCGTTCTCTCGGCCATTGCCGGAACCTAGTACACGCATCCGCAAGTTATGGCCACTTCCCGGCGGCGTCTCTCCGCCCGTGGCGGCGTCCTCAGTCGCCCCGATAGTGACCACTATCGAGGCTCCTTGCGTCCTTGCCACGGACGACGAGCCACTCGCCGGATAAGCGACCGAACTTACGGACGCGTGTACTAGACGCTCTGTGGATCGACGTCCACGACGGCTGCGAGGCCGGCGCGGCGCATCGCGGGCGCGGCCGCCGCGAGCAGCGCCGCGGCCCGGGAGGCGAGCGCGCGCGGCCGGTCGGTCTTGCCCACGAGCTGCGCCCGGTGGCGACCGCGCAGCCTCAGCAGCGGCGCGGGGCCGAGCAGCTCGAACTCCGGCAGGCCGGCCTTCAGCTCCTCGAGCGCACGGGTCGCGTCGGCGAGCTCCGGCCCGGAGACGAGCACGCGCACCAGATGACGGAACGGCGGGTAGCCGAGCGCGCGGCGTCGCTCGAGCTCACCGTCGAGGAAGCCGGCGACGTCGTGGCGCGCAGCGTGCTCCACCGCGCGCGACTCCGGCTGGAACGTCTGGACGATCACACGTCCCGGCGCCTCGCGGCCGCTGCGGCCGGCGAGTTGGGTGAGCAGCTGGAAGGTGCGCTCCTCGGCGCGGAAGTCGGGCAGGCCGAGCCCGGTATCGGCGTCGACGACCGCGGCGAGCTCGACACCCGCGAAATGGTGGCCTTTCGCAACCATCTGCGTCCCCACGAGCACGGCGCGCTCGGCACGCGCGAACCGCTCGAGCGCCTCCCGCAGCTGCTCGGGCTTCGCGACCGCGTCGGCGTCGAGCCGGATCCGCTCGAGCTCGGGGACGTGCTTCTCGAGCTCGCGCTCGAGCCGTTGCGTCCCCGCGCCGATCCGCGCGAGCTCGGGCGAGCCGCACGCCGGGCACGTCTCCGCGGCCGGCTCGCGCGCGCCGCAGTGGTGGCAGCGGAGCGTGCCGTCGCCATGGAGCGTGAACGCGACGTCACAGTTCGAGCACCGGCGGGTCAGGCCGCAGGCGCGGCAGTGAAGCGCCGGCGCGACGCCACGGCGATTGAGGAGCAGGATCGCCTTCCCGCCTTCCTCGGCGAGCCTGCCCAGCTCGGCCAGCAGCGGCGCTGAGAGCGGATAGCCCGTCTCGTGGCGCAGGTCGACCACGCGAACCGTGGGCATGGGCGCCGCGATCCGGCCGCCGAGCTCAAGCCGCTCGAGCGCGTGCCAGGACTCGGGCCGCGGCGTCGCCGAGCCGAAGATCGCGACCGCTCCCTCGAGCGCGGCTCGCTTGGCGACGACGGTGCGGGCGTCGTAGCGCGGATCCGACTCCTGCTTGTACGAGGCGTCGTGCTCCTCGTCGACGCAGATCACTCCGAGCGACGGGAGGGGCGCGAACACGGCCGACCGCGCCCCGACGACGACCGATGCCTCCCCGCCCACGATCCGCTCCCGCTCGTCCCTCCGCTCGGCCTCGGACAGACCGGAGTGGAGCAGGGCGACGCGGTCGCCGAAGCGCGCTCGGAAGCGGCCGACCGTCTGCGGCGTCAGCGCGATCTCCGGCACGAGCACGATCGCGCCGCGGCCGGCGGCGAGGGCTGCCTCGCACGCGCGGATGTAGACCTCGGTCTTGCCGCTGCCGGTCGCGCCGGCGAGCAGGACGTTGCCGCCGCCTCCCGCGAGGAGAGCCTCGATCCGCTGGAGCGCACGTTCCTGCGACTGGGAGAGGGTGGCTGGCGCCGGCTCGGCCGCGAGGGCCGAGGTCGCGACAACCGCGCGCCGCTCGCCGCGCCGCTTCGCCTGCTGCGGCGCGATCAACGCGAGCGCGCGGGCCGGAGTCGAGCCGTAGTAGTCGGCCAGCCAGAGGGCGAGGTCGACGAGCGCCGGCGGAAGCGTCTCGAGCACGCGCTCGGCCGCGACCGGCTCGACGTCGGGCGGCGCTTCGGCGTCGGCGTCGACGACCACCCCGCGACGCCGGGAGTTGCCGAAGGGAATAGCGAGGACGGCTCCCTTCTCGACCCCGTCGTCGATCTCGTACGTGAACGGCCGCGCCAGCGCGCGCGCGCTGACGATCGGGTACACGGAGGCGAGACGAGACACGGGCAGCGAGCGTAGCCGCGACCCTGGTCGGCGCTCTACGTGGCCGGCGCCGCGCGTGCGACGATTCCGGCATGACCCTGCGGCGTCTTGCGGTCGCGCTCGGTGCGTTCCTCGTGCTCGGCTGCGGCGCGAGCGCGGCCGGCGTCTCGAAGACGGTGAGGGTGAGCCGTTGTCCCGGCCCGCCGAACGCCGAGGCCGTGCAGGCGGTCGACGGCCGCTACGTCTACGAGGTCTGGATGGGTTGCAAGCGCGCGATCGGCTTCGCGCGCTCGGTCGACGGCGGGAAGTCCTTCGGGCCGTCGAGGACGGTCCGCGGATCGCATCGGAAGGGCTTGCACACCTGGGATCCGGCGATCGCCGTCGCAGCGAACGGAACGGTCTACGTGGCGTACATGGTCGGCCCGGAGGAGCGCGCGATCCGCAGCTCGACGCCGATGAGGCCGGCCGTTGCCGTCTCCCACGACCACGGGCGCTCGTTCGACCCCGTCACGAGGCTGCCGGTGCCGTCCACGAAGAACTTCGGCGACCGTCCGTTCCTCGCCGTCGGCCCCAGCGGAGCTGTCTTCGTCACCTGGGATTACGGCCCACGAAGAGACCAGGTGAGGATCGTCTGCCCGCCGACCGGCAGCTGCTACTTCAAGGGAGGCGACTTCAACGGGGTGATCCAGAAGTCGGTGGACGGCGGGCGCACCTGGACGAAGCTGGACCCGATCAGCCCTGGATTCCCCTTCGGCGGCGTCTACAGCGCGCCCATCGTCGCGGAGCCGGACGGGACGCTCGACGTGCTGTATTGGCGGCACCCCACGAACCGGAAGACCCGCCGCGTCTCGCCGGGCCACGAGTACTTCTCCCGCTCCACCGACGGCGGGAAGACGTGGACAAAGCCGGTCGCCGTCGGCGCAGCCGTCGGCACGGTCGGGCTGAAGGAGTGGTGGATCGACGGCTGCCTCGCCGCCGACAGCGCCGGCACCCTGTACGCGACCTGGGACACGCAGAGCCGCTCGCGCGACACCGCGTGGCTCTCCTGGTCGACGGACGGCGGTGCGCACTGGTCGTCTCCGCTTCGCGTCGCCTCGAGCCGGACCGAGCATCTGACCGAGGTCGCGGCCGCGGGGCCGCGCGACGTCTACGTCGCGTGGCAGACCGTCGTCCGCGGGAAGGGCTACGCGACCTACCTGCGACGACTCTCGGTCGGCAAGGGCTGGACCGGCCCGGCGAAGCGCGTCTCGCCGGCTTACGGCAACCGGAAGGTCTGGCCGGGCGACACGTTCGGCCTTTCGACGAAGGGCGGCTCCGCGCTCCTGAGCTGGGGCAGCGCCAAGAGCCGGCGACAGGGCTCCGAGATCTACTTCTCCACGGTCAAGCTGCCGGCGCGATAGCGTCGAGGGGTTGCACGTCGTCGTTAATCACCTTCGTCTGTTGGCCGGCGACACCGACCGCAGCGTGGCCGAGGTGATCGCCTCGGCGCACGTTTGACTGCCGGAGAGCCCGATGTGGTGACTGCCATCCGGGAGGCGCTGTCCGGAAGCGAAGTCGTCTCCTCTGTAGTCCTCGGTGGATCGAGGGCACGAGGGACAGCGACTGCACTCTCGGACTGGGACCTCTATGTGGAGGGCGACCCGGAAAGGATGATTGAGGAGATCCCTGAGCTTGTGGCCTCCTTCGCTCCGCTCGCGGCTTTCTGGGAGCCGCTGTCGGAGCAGGCGGGCTACATGGCCGTCATGAACGGCCCCACCAAGGTGGACGTCTTCCCGATCGGGGCCAGCCGCACGATCCAGCCGCCCTGGCTATTGAGTGCCGACACCCTGGCGTCCATCGACGGTCACTTCTGGGACTGGACTCTCTGGTTGGGCGGCAAGGCGCTGCGTGGTGAGCGGCAACTCGTGGCCGACGAGCTGGTCAAGATGCACGGGTATCTGCTGGCGTCGCTCGGCGTTGCTTCCGCTCCTCAGAGCCTCGACGAGGCTGTCGCGCAATACCGACGAGCACGGGCACAAGCGGTGGAGGCTCTCGGAGTCGCCGTAAATCCGGAGCTTGGACGACAGGTCTCGGAAGCCCTGCACCGGCATGGCCTGCTCGCCGCTGAAGCGACTCCCTAGGGCCGAGGTTGCGAAATCTCCGAGCAGGTGTTTGGCTGGTGGCCGTTCCAGGGTGGCGTTGGATGCGCCGTTGGATGGGTCGACTGAACGTGCCCGTCCCGGCCGAACGGCACGATCCAACCACGTGTGCGCAACGCGCTCGCGGCGCTCGGTCGCCAGGCCTCGATAAAGGCAACACACCGGACGTGTCCTCCGAACGGCAGGGCGACGGTCGCGCACATGGCATCGGGCAGCGTGTCTCTCCGCGCGCCGAGACCCGGGTTCGGGATCGCGCAGCGAACGGTGAACTGGTTCACGCTCGGGAAGACGCCGAACCGAGGACTCGTCGCTCGTGCTCGCGCAATGGCAGCGACTTGGAACCGACTGATCCCTACCTCGCCCATGTCCGCGTGGCTTGCGCTACCCAGCAACACGTAGGCGTCCTGCGAGTGGGGACACCGGTACGCGCCAGTGCTCCCACCCACATACGACTCGGCGATCAGACATCCGAGCCCCTGAGAGCCGCCGGGCCTCATCACGACCACGGTCAAATGCGCTCCGTTCAGCGCTCGCACCTGCTGAGTACTCACGACCGTGGCGCGTGGGTCATCGACGACCTTGCGGGCCTTGGCCTGAAGCGCAGAACCGCAACCGGGAGCCAGGCAAACGCAGACGGCGACCACGAACACGACAACAACGCGCTGCATCCCGCCCTTATACGCCCGTTGACGCCCCAGGTGTCACATCCAGGCTCGGTGGCGCTCGCCTGAGCGAGCGGCCTCTCGCCCGAGCGGCCTAGACGCCGGCGGCGGTGACGACGAAGTCCGTCGCGAAGCCGAGCAGGATCCCGGTCACGAGGAGCCACGAGACGAGCACCGGATGGCCGTACCGCCGGTTGACAGCGAACAGCTCCCGCACCACGTAGAGGATCGAGCCGCCGGCGACGGTGAAGAAGACGACCGAGACGGCGTCGCTCGCCCACGCCTGCCCGAGGACGGTGCCGAAGAACGTCGGCGCGCCGCCGATCAGGCCGAGCATCCCCAGCAGCCGCCAGCTCGGGACGATTCCGGCGCCGCTCAACGGCCCGCAGATGCCGAACCCCTCCGTCGCGTTGTGCAGGCCGAAGCCGATGATCAGCGTCACCGCGAGCCCGATCTCGCTCGCGGCGGCGGCCTGGCCGATCGCCAGGCCCTCGGCGAAGTTGTGCACGCCGATCCCGATTGCGATCAGGAACGCCAGCCGCACCGCCGGGTTGGTCAGATCGAGCTGCCGTCGCTCGACGAACTCGTCGAGCGCGGCAGCGCCGGGCCCGACAAGCGGCGTCGAGCGGCGATCCGCGCGGCTCTTCATCCACGCGTCGTAGTAGACGAGGCTCATCAGTCCGCCGATGAACCCGGCGGCGCCCAGCACGCTCAGCTCGGCAAACTTGCCCCAGTGGTGCGCGTGGAGGGACGAGTCGATCGGGTCGACCGCGTTGGTCATGACGTCCCAGAAGAGGAAGACGAGGATGCCGGTCGCCAGGGCCGAGAGTCCGGAGCGGGCGTTGGGGCCGAGGCCCTGCATCCGCGCGACGGGCAGGCCGAGGAAGATCGTCGCACCCGCGATCGCGCCGAGCAGGAGGATGTGTGCCGTCGACATGAGTCCGATGCCTGCCCGTGTAAGGGTTCCCTTACACGCAGGCTCCTGGGCAATATAGCCACGTGCCCGCACCCGGCCACTCGGTAGACGAGTACCTCGAGACGATCTACTTCCTCGCCTTCCCGATCGGCGAGTACACGCCGCACGGCGCCGGCTCCCCTCCCCTCGCCTCGCGGGTCGCCGAGATGCTCCACGTCTCGCGCGCCTCCGCCGGCGAGATGCTGAAGCGGCTCGAGGCCGAGGGACTGATCGAGCGCGGCAAGAAGAAGGAGGCGCTGCTCACCGAGAGCGGCCGCGAGCGCGCCGAGCGCGTGGTGCGCAAGCACCGGATCATCGAGCGGCTGCTCACCGACTTCATGGGCTACACCGGCTACGAGTCGCACGAGCGCGCCGACGCGCTCGGCGACACGTTCACCGACGAGATGGTCGAGCGGATCGACGACAAGCTCGGCCACCCGCAGCGCTGCCCGCACGGCTGGCCGGTCGACCCGTCGGTGGAGCAGGCGGAGAACGCCGAGCTCGCGCCGCTCGCGACGCTGTCGGCCGGGACGCGGGCGACGATCGTCCGCCTCGCCGAGCACGACGGCGACCTACTGCACTGGTTCTACGACCAGGGGCTCGTGCCGGGGACGAGCATCCTCGTGCGCACCGCCGAGCCGGCGGCGGATCAGTTCACGGTCGCGATCGAGAAGGTCGGCGAGCGCGCGATCTCGGAGAAGGCCGCCGCCGGGCTCTTCGTCAGGCCGGCGTAGCGGCTCCCAGGCCAGCGGCCTCGCGAAGCGCGTCGGCGCGGTCGGTCCGCTCCCAGGTGAAGTCGCCGTCCTCGCGGCCGAAGTGGCCGTACGCGGCCGTCTTCGCGTAGATCGGCCGCCGGAGGTCGAGGTCGCGGAGGATGGCGGCCGGGCGCAGGTCGAAGTGCTCGCGGACGAGCTCCTCGATCTTCGGCACCGGAATCGCCTCGGTGCCGAACGTCTCCACCAGAACCGAGAGCGGATGCGCGACGCCGATCGCGTACGCGACCTGGATCTGGCAGCGATCGGCGAGGCCCGCCGCGACGAGGTTCTTGGCCACCCAGCGCGCCGCATAGGCCGCCGAGCGGTCGACCTTCGTCGGATCCTTGCCCGAGAAGGCGCCGCCGCCGTGCGGGGCCGCCCCACCGTAGGTGTCGACGATGATCTTGCGCCCCGTCAGGCCGGAATCGCCCATCGGGCCGCCGATCACGAACTTGCCGGTCGGGTTGCAGTAGACGAAGTCGCGGTCGTGCTCGAGCCGCCGGTGGTCGTAGAGATCCTTGGGGAGGATCGGCTCGATCACGTGCTCGATCAGATCCGGCTTGAGGAGCGTGTCGACGTCGAGCCCGTCGCGGTGCTGCGTCGACACGAGCACGCGCTCGATCTCGACGGGCCGCTGGCGGCCGTGCTCGTCGGTGTCGTAGCGGACGGTGACCTGCGTCTTGCCGTCGGGACGAAGGTACGGAAGGACGTCCGCCTTCCGCACCTCGGCGAGCCGCCGCGCCAGCCGGTGCGCGAGCATGATCGGGAGCGGCATCAGCTCGTCCGTCTCCCGCGACGCGTAGCCGAACATCATCCCCTGGTCTCCGGCCCCGACCTTGTCGAGCGGATCGTTGTCGCCGTGCTGCTTCTCGTACGAGGCGTTCACGCCTTGCGCGATGTCGGGCGACTGCTCGTCGATCGCGACCATGACGCCGCACGTCTCGGCGTCGAAACCGAACTTCGCGCGCGTGTAGCCGATCTCGCGGATGCGCTCGCGCACGAGGCGCGGGATGTCGACGTAACAGCTGGTCGTTATCTCGCCGGCGACGACGACGAGCCCGGTCGTGATCAGCGTCTCGCAGGCGACGCGTCCCTCGGGATCGTCGGCGAGGACGGCGTCGAGCACGGAGTCGGAGATCTGGTCGGCCATCTTGTCCGGATGGCCCTCGGTGACCGACTCGGAGGTGAAGGAGAAGGAGCGGCTTGTCATGGCGCGCAGGCTAGCGTCAAGCGGCGGCCACCTGCTGCACGTAGATCCCGCCCACGTCCTCCGCATAGCGGAGCGCCGTCGACTCGAGCTCTTCGTCCGTCGTCGCGCACGCGTCGGCGAGGATCGTCGCCTTCAGCCCATGCTCGCGCGCGTCGAGTGCCGTCTGCACCACACAACCTTCCGTCGCCGCCCCCAGGATCAGCACACGCTCCGCGGACTCGGCCTCGAGGAGCAGCTCGAGCGCGGTGTGGTCGAAGGCGGAGTAGCGGTGCTTGAGCAAGACGTGGTCGCCCTGCCGGGGGAGGAGCTCCCGGATGATCTCCCCGCCCGGCCCGTTCGCCGCTTCGCGGGCCAACGCGGGCGCGTCGCTGTCCCAGCGGTCCCGGTCGTCGTTGACGTAGATCACCGGGATGCCGGCCTCCCGCGCCAGGGCGGTCGCCCGCGCCATCGCGGGGGCGCGCTCCCGGAACGACGCGAGCAGCGCCTCGGCGTCGTCGTGGCCGAAGTCGTCGAAGACGTCGACGACGAGCAGCACATCGCCTTGCTCGAA
>Ga0070714_100003801_pt1 | contig 11339 bp, 10 predicted proteins | sample LARL83metaG_FD_65450 | JGI IMG/M metagenome (GOLD analysis project Ga0070714, IMG submission 65450) | Corn, switchgrass and miscanthus rhizosphere microbial communities from Kellogg Biological Station, Michigan, USA - LAR L8-3 metaG | ecosystem: Host-associated > Plants > Roots > Rhizosphere ... | reverse complement strand
CAGGTCCTCGTCACCGCCTCATCCGATAGGACAGCCCGGATCTGGGACCCGCGCAAGCCGGACCGGGAGCTGGCCCGCTTCGACGGCCACACTGGCGCGTTGTTTGGGGTGGCGGTGCTGGACTGGCCGGGCCTGGAACACCAGGTTGTCGTCACCGCTTCGGGTGATGCGACGGCCCGGGTCTGGGACCCGTACGAGCCCGGCCGGGAACTAGCCCGCTTCGACGGCCACGCCGACCAGGTACGAGGCGTGACCGCACTGGACTGGCCAGGGCTTGATCATCAGGTCCTCGTCACCGCCTCATCCGATAGGACAGCCCGGATCTGGGACCCGTACGAGCCCGGCCGGGAACTAGCCCGCTTCGACGGCCACGCCGACGAAGTACGAAGCGCGGCGTCCCTCAATTGGCCTGGCCTCGATCACCTAGTGATCGTTACTACCTCGTTGGACGGGACGGCGCGGATCTGGGACCCTCATCGTCCGCTTAGCGAACTAGCTCAGCTCACACTCCTCGGAGAAGGCCATTCGGTGATCCTTCTCGGTCCACTGAATCTGGCCGTTGCAACCTCACGCGGATTCCTCGTGTTCCGCTTGGGCTGAGCCCTCTCCACACAGACCCGGTCATAGTTATGGTCGTCCGGCACGAGGCGTGTTGCGAAGGTGGGCCGAACGACCGATTCTTCACCCTCGGTAAGGCCTTTAGCCCTAGGACGAACTAAGGGATGCCTGGTAGTACTGGACTGCCGAATCTGCTTTGCCACCCGTGAGACCGCCTACGGTGGGCTCTGCAATCCCTGTCGCGATCGCTGAAGTGACGACATAGAGCTGGCACGTTCGGCATAATTACCTTAATCGTGACTAATCAGGTCAATAATTCGATTCAATGTGCTATTACTCCCGTACCGATCAACCCGTTGATGGTCTTGCGGCGTGCTCAGGTTCACCGGCCAGCAGGAGTTGAAGTAGGTACTCCAGAACCGCGCCAATACCGCCAGCGATGCGCCGTCGAGAGCGTAATTGGCGTTGCGTGTATCAGCAGGATCCCCGGCGGCATCCCCCCGCGCTGGTCCGCGAGCCGATAGGGGCGCAGGCAGCGGATGTTCGTGGCCCGAAATATGGTCTTCACGGACAGATGAACACGAAGTACGTTTCTAGGAGCAGGATCTCCGAAATGGGAGGGAGGAACCACGTCGGAGATCGTCCAGGTGATGCTGCCCAGTGGCGACCTGATATGGGTGCGCGTGCAGGGAGCCGCGCCAGCTGCTACCAGGGAGGGGGCCGCTGGCGCTGTTGATGTTGGGCTGGGGCAGCGCGTTACGCCGGCAGCCGAGGCGTTGTGCCTGCCGGGATTCGCGGAGACCGTTCGCGGTGTCGTCGCTTCGGTGCGCCAGGCCATCGATGAGCACCGGCCCGATTCCCTGACGGTTGAATTCGGGATCGAGATCACCGCACGGACCGGTGCGCTGCTGAGCGTGCTGGCGGAGGCGGGTGGTACGGCGCAGGTGAAGGTCACGGCTTCATGGGACCGGCGTGATGCCTCCACGTCTGTGCCTGCTGAGGAAGGAGGTCCGGAATGAGACAGGCGGACGAGGATGCGGCACGGCGCCTGCTGGCTTCCTGTTCGGCGCTACTGCGCATCAATGAAAGGCCGCGAGGAACAGCGTTCTTCATCGCTCCCGGCTGGGCGGTTACGGCGGCCCATGTAGTCGACGGCGCAGAAGGCACGAACGTACAGCTCAGCGAGGCTACCGACATCTGGAGCGGGCATGTCGCCGACGCCCGCCCATCATCCGACACCGTGATCGCGGGTACCTCGCCGTACCCGGCACCTGATGTAGCCCTGATCAGGATCGACGAGGGTCCTGCGCATGCGTGTGCCCTGCTGGGCCAGCGTCTTCCTCACATAAGGACCTCGGTGATGGCGCGCGGCTATACCGAGACATACAACCTCGATGCAGTTACCGAGGAGACGGAGACGTTCAAGGTGGCGGGCAGCCTGGCGACCGAGGATCCTGACTGCACGCTGGTGAAACTGGGCCAGGGAGAGGTCACCACGGGGATGAGCGGAGCACCGGTGCTCGACCTGACGACGGGCGAGGTGATCGGGATGCTACGGACCAGCAGGCAGCTCGAATCGAACCTGGGCGGCTGGGTGGTACCGGCAAACGTGATCCGCACGTTGTGGCCAGAACGGGCCAGCCAGGGTGACCGTTTCCACCAGGAAGACCCACGCTGGCAGCGAGCGGTACGCCAGTTCATCACTCCCTCGCCGGGGAGTGGCGCACCGGCACAGGACGGCGGCCTGTCGATCGGGTCGGTCGTCGGGGATGTCGTGCCTATCATCACCGGCGGCGAAATCGGTGTCATCAACATTGAGAACCACCCGCCACGGGACCGCCGCCGCGGATCAGGGTCACGCTGATGGCTGACGACGATACCGATACCGAGGACGCACCGGATCAGCAGGCATCCGATGACGCCGGAGAAAGCAAGCCGGAAGGCAAGAATGACGACGGCAAGGACGAGGGCAAGGGAAAGGACGACAAGAAGCCCGACAGCAAGAAGGACGAGGAGCAGGAACGAAGGGACCAGTTCGCGGAGGCGGCTGGCGATCCGCTGGCCGACGCGCTGGGCGGTTCCTCATCACGGGCCGGTGAGAGCCAGGCTTACCGATCCTGGATACGAACGGTCCGCGCCCACGGGGCAGCGTTCGTCGGCGGCGGGACTATCGGCGTTCTCAACATCACGACAAACCTGGGATCAGCTGACCGCCGCACGCAGGCAGCAGGCCCGGTCCGTTCGGAAGTTATCTCGGAACTGGTCAACCGGTACGTGCCGCCGACCGGATACGCCGGTTTCGTGACGCGCCTGAGGAGCACGCGACTGCTTGTCCTGCGGGGAGCACCGGGGACCGGCCGGACCACGACCGGACTGCGGCTGCTGGCCAAGGTCGCCGACAGCGTGGCCCGGTTCGGCCCGGATACCGACCTGCGCGAGCTGGCCACGGCTGAGCTCCCGGCGCAGTCCGGCTACCTGTATGAACTGAACCCTGGCTCCGTTCCGCCGGCGCCCGCCGAGGTGGACCTGCTGCGAGACCACCTGGCCGAATGCGACTGCTATCTGGTGCTGATCACGTCGCACGACATCCGGCACCGTGACAGTTTCGACGGCTGCGTCGCAGATTGCCCGCTGCCTGACCCGGAGGAGGTGTTCCGGCAGGCCGTCGAGTACGAGATCAGCCGCCTGCCCGGGCAGGAACACGTCCTGCGCCAGGCCACCGCCATTGCCATGCCCGGCGGCATGCAGACCCCGGCCGAGGTGCACTGGCTGGTAGACCACCTGATATCCACCGCGGCCACGAGCGGTCCGGTGGTTGACCTGGACCTGCTGAATAGCGATCTCGCCGCCCGGTACGTTTCGGCCTGGTTCGAGCCGCTGGCCGGGCTCCCGGCCACGGCCGAGGGCGACGAGCACGTCCGGCTCGCCTCGTTCCGTATCGCCCTGGCGGTGCTCAACGACAGCCCGTTCGACCTGGTGGCCGAGGCGGCCGAAGAACTCGCCGAGACGATCCTCATCACCCGGTCACCTCGGCGCAAGCCGGGACGTCCGGTATTCGCCCGGCACCGGGAAGACTACGTGGCTAACAGCCGGGCCAGCATGACGCCCGGCACGGTTAAGTACCTCACCGCCACAGCCCCGGCCACCATAGTGTCCTTCGACGACGATCGGCTCCCGCTAGCCGTGCTCCACCAGGTATGGGGACTGCACAACCTGCGCGACCCGCTGCTGTCCTGGCTTGAATTCCTGAGTAACGACCGCCGGCCGCAGGTCTACATGCGGGCAGCCCTGGCCATCGGGCTGCTCACCTCGTGGGACTTCTCCTATACCTTCCACGAACGGATCGAACCGTCGGCGATGTCAGAGGACGGTCGACGCCGCTGGATCGCAGCCGTGGCGCTGGACGAGGCGTCGCAAAACAGCGACGTGGCCCCGGTCGTACGCGAGATCCTGGATGACTGGTGCGAGAAGGACAGCCTCGCGCTGCGATGGACCGCCACGACAGCCCTCGGCTACGACCTCGGACTGCACGACCCGGACAAGACGCTGAAAGAACTCCGCAAACTCGGCTGCTGGAAGGACGGCAAGCTCGCCCAGATAGCCAGCTGGGCGGCAGCAAGGATCTTCGTCCGCGGCGGCGTCAAACCGGTCATCGAGGCACTCAGCGCCTGGCTCGATGACGAGCGGCGCCTGGTCCGGCAGCTTGGCCTTCTCGTCGTCTGGCGGATCGCTGACATGAAGGTCGGCGAGCTCGAGGACCACTTTGACCTGGCAGATACCAGCGCCGGCGGCCGCTGGACACGACTGGCGAACCGCAAACGATGGCCGCTGCTCGTGGCCCTAGCAGACGAAGACCCGGCCCTGCTCGACCCGTACGCCGACCTCGTCTGGCACCTGACCCGGTCAGCGCATGCCGAGGCGAAGAGCCGTGCCACTCTCAGACGCTGGATGCGCGCGGGCAAAAAGGATCCAACCTGCATTGGCCCGGTCGGCCGGTTCCTGGCCCTGCTCGGCGACGACGAATCCGACCGCGAACGGCTTCTGCACATCCTCCGCTCGCTGCGCCGCGACCGCGATGAGCCACTGCCCGGCGCCATCGCTGACCGTTTCGAGCTGGCCATCGACCAGAACATCCACATCAAAGACGGACAGGGGTGAGCGATGACCACTCCCGGTCTGACCAGCCCCTGCAGCCAGCACCCACCGGAAGGGGGATCCCGTGGCAGTCATAAACCAGGCGCAATCCAACGGCTACGAACCCAGTCCGCAGCCTGAACATGTGACCGGGCCGATCCTGAGCGAGGCGCGCTGGGACGGGAAGCTGCCCCGAGCCCGCGCTCACGTGGCCGTCGTGGTGGTCTACCAGCGTGGCGACCACCTGGTGATATGGCCTCACGAACGGAAGCACGTGCTCCTGCACCGCCGTCCCGTCACCGTGTATGAGATCGACCTCGGACTGCATCGCGCCAGAGTGACAGCTGACCTGCCGAGCCGCGGACATGCCGGGTCATTTCGCGCCACTATCGACGTCCAGTGGCGCGTTTTCGATCCTTCCGCCATCGTGCGCCACCGCGTGCTGGACACCGAGGATGCCCTGTCTGCAGTGCTGCAGCAGAAGGCGCGCGGCATCGCCAGGGAATTCAGCCTCGATCAGGTCACCGACGCTGAGGATGCGATCAATAAGCAGCTCGGCGGTGTGACGATCGACGTATCGGCGCCGACCGGGATCGAGCAGGCCATGCGGGATGCCACCAAGGACAAATGCCTCGGAGCCGAATACGGACTTTGGACGCGCGCCATCGCCCACCTGGCGCTGGACAAGGCTGCGATCGAGCACAACGCCAAGATGATGAAACTGAAATGGGCCATCGAAGAGGAAGAAGCCGAGCACAGGCTCAGGATCTTCCAGAACAAGAACCAGCAGGAGATCACCAAGGAAAGGATGGGGATCTACCGCGAGATCATCGCGGCCGGCGACGCCGACCGGTTCGCCCTGAGGCTGGCCGGCCACCCGGACGACATCACCGCCATTACGGAAATCATCCGCGAAGATCAGCTCACCAGCCGGCGCGACACCATCGAGTTCATCTCACGCATGGTCGATAGCGGCGCCGTGGAACGCTGGGAAGTCAGCGACCAGGTCAGGGACGCGCTCGAATGGCTCACCGACGCCACCGCGCGCGTGGTCACGGACAAAGACCACAGGAGCACCGAGATTGACGAGCCGCTGCGCCAGCACCGCCGCGGCAGAGGCCAGCCGATCGAGCAAAGCGCGGCGGCCGAGAAACCTTCCGAGGTCATCGTGGTAACCGCCGAATCAGTACCCATCGACGAAACCAAGAATCCCGAATCGCTCCCCGAGGCCGTCATCGTGGAAGAAAATCCAGGTCAAGAGCCGGAGTAGCCGCAGCTGCCACATGTTGCCCGGGCGCTGATCAGGCGGGCGAGTGCCGGGTCGTGGCGCAGCCTGTCCAGGTAGCGGCGGCGGTTCGGCCCGATGCTCTGGGCCGGTATGCCGAGCTTGGCGCTGATCTCGTCGTGCGGCACTGGGGGGCAGAGATGAGCATGGCAAGCAGTCGCTGGCCGGCGGGGGGCAGGCGGGCGAATGCCTCGCGCAGGGCGGCATCGCGCTCTGCCGCCAGGAGTTCATGCTCGCGGGTCGCGATCTGATCGTCTGGCATGTTCCGGTCGCGCCTCCCTCAGAACCCGGCGCTGACCCGGCCGACGTCCTTCGGTGCTACCTCGCCACCGGGCGGACTGCCTCGGCCAAGGCTCTGGAGGCGAAGGCGGTAGTACTTATACGGTCATGGCTGCGGTCTATGGGGCACGACCGCCTCTGTGGCCAGGGGCAGGTCCAGGACGAGTTCGCCGTCGTGCTGGTAGAGCCGTATCTGGCCCGGCTGGTCCGCGCGGCGGCCGAACTGGCGTGGCCCGCCGTTGTAGAAACCCCCGCTGCCGCAGCTGATCCTGATCTCCCGGACGCCGGGCCGCTGCCCGGCGAGCCGGGCGCCCATCGGGACGCCCAGTTCGATGGGACTGGTCGGGGTGTGGGCGTTGCCTGCTACTACCAGCGTGCGGGCTCCCGGGGTGGAGGCGGCCAGGATGCGCCGGGCCATCGCCTCGTCACGCTGGGACCAGCTCCAGTCCGCGCCGATCGGCCCGTTGAACAAGATCAGGTCCAGCGGCCCGGCGGCGGCGCGTTCGGCCAGCACGGCCAGGTGCCCAGCGGTGATCCGGCCGTCCCCGGCCCACACGAACCAGTGGTCGGCCAGCGTCTGGCCGGCCAGGAACGCGCGGATCATCGGTGCCAGATCCTCGGGCCACTCCAGCGCCAGGCTGGTGAGCCCGAACGCCTGCATGAGCGCCCGGATCAGCAGGGGGTTCTCCCGGACGCCGTGCGTCTCGCCGAGCAGCAGCAGGCCAGCGGAATCCAGCGACTGCCGGGCGGCCGCCCGCGCCGGGGGCTCGATCACCAGGCCCGGGTCGGTGACCGCGAACTCGGCCACCGCCAGGTGGAGCGCGTCTAGCGACGTCACGCACGGCACACGTCCAGCATGGCACACCGGTTTCCGGCACCCGCCTGATTTAACCGCGGGCAAGCTCTCGCGCCACACTCGCAAGCTGCCGCCGGCAGGCTGGCCTTCGTTATCCGGCCCTTGCCGCGTCACGACAAAGGAAGCGATGGCGATCGTGCCGACTTCCAGGAGCATCTCGATATCCCGGTTCCCATTGTTCCCGGGCGGCCGATCGAAGAATCAAGCTCGATCGAGCCGATCAGTTCCTGATCTCTGTTCCGGTACAGCGGGCCAAGCCAGGAATGCGTGAGGACGGGAGCGCACCGGTCAATCACCAAAGCATTTCCCCGGGAGCATGACCATGCACTCACATACGGCATAGCGGGCATGCCGGCTCGGGCGGTAATTGGCCGTCAGCGGTCCTCGACGCGGAGGAGGTCTTGCTCAGCCAGCAGCTTGTCCAGCCTGGCCTGGTCGACCCGGCTGACTAGGGCGGTTTCCTCCTGGCGGTCGCGGACGCATTTGGCCAGCGTGAACGACGAGGTGACGACGTAGAGGAGGCCGAGCGCGAGGAACGCGCGGATCCATCGCGAGTCGTGCAGGTAGCCGATGCCGGTGATCGTGACCGCCAGGGAGACAGCGAACGAGATCACCGACTGCGTGAAGAAGGCCGTGGTAGTCCGGGGCCGTAGCGGAGTGCTCATGTGCCCATCCTCCGCGCCGCGCCCGCCGGGGACATGAGTACGCCTGCTCATTTCCTGGTGAGCTGATCAGCTCAATTCGTCAGTTACCGGGCCAGGAACCTAGCCCTTACTCATGGCCGCGATGGGCGGGCGGACGAGGCGCGGTCCCGTTCTCGGCTTCGTCGCGGCGGTGGATCTCGATCAGCTCCTCGCGGTATCGGTGATCCGCTGAGGGCAGTTCGTCACGCACCTGAGCGCCGTTGTCCCACCACTGCATCAGACCGCGCCCCAGTTCCTGACCGGCGCGTGTGTGCACGCAGTGGGCGTAGTCCGGAACCTCGACCAGGGCTTCTCCGGCAGCGACCTTCGCGACGACCCAGTCGGCGTGCTCGGAACTGGTGCGGTCCTTGGGCGCAGAGGCGAGCAAGCGCACGGCGTGGCACGCCATCATCCAGTCCCCGCCCGGGGTGGCATTGAAGTTACGGTAGAGCACGTCGATCAGCACAGGCCCGAGGGGCAGGCCCATCCCCACGTCCTCAACCGCAATCACCCGCAGGCGCCGCCACAGGTGCTGAGCGACATCGGCCGAGGTTGTGAACATCTCGTAGGCGGCGAGCACGGCGTTGTCAATGCGACTGCGCCGGATCTCCTTCTGCAGGACGGCGACGAGATCGTCCACCGGGATGCCGTGAGGCGAAACGACTTGTGAGTACGGGTCCTCGGTGAAGTGTCCTGGACCATACAGACGCGGCATGAGCTGCGGTTCCTTCCGCATAACGACGGCAGACGCGTCCGGCGCGCGGAAGGGGTCTCTAGCGCGCTCAGGTTAGCACGGTACGAGGCGTCCGAACGCACCCTCATACCGCCTGGCATGGGGTTGGCGACGCTCGGGTCTGCCGGGTCCGAGAGGACAGGCTGTGTCCTAGCCGACGTGATCGGCCGGGTCGCCCGCGTAGAGGGAGTCGATGACGTCAGCGTACTTGGCGTGCACGACGCGGCGCTTGAGCTTGAGGGTGGGGGTGAGTTCCTCGGTCTCGGCCGTCCATTCCACGGGCAGCAGGCGCCACCGCTTGACCTGCTGGACCCGGGCCAGCTGCTGGGTGGCGGCGGCGACGCCGACGGCCACCTCGGCGAGCACCTGCGGGTCGCGCGCCAGCTCGGCGAGTGAGCCGACGGTGATGCCGCGGGCCCGGGCACGGTCCCGGGAGAATGCGCGCCGACCCGCCTGAACTGGTCGATCTCATGAATCCATCAGCAGCTGGCGTCGCACATATCCCGACAGGTAGCTACGGGCGGGCTGCGCGGGTCCGGTGGGCACAGATTGTGATCGCCGCGCGGCTGTTCGGCAGAGTCAGACTGCCAGCTGCCGCGCCCGGGACACGGCCGGCATGTCAATCCTGTGCCCGTAGAGTCGGGCTGTGGCTCAGTGGCAGGACACGCGGCGCGCGATGAGCAGCACGGGCAGGAGCAGCCAGATCAGGCCCCACCCGCCGTGGACCATGTGAACCAGTACGACGGCAGCGATCGCGAGGCCGGCCAGCCCAGCGGTCAGCGCTGGTGCCGTGCGCCGGGCCGGCGGCTGTGGCAGGCCGGCTGTGGGGGTGGCTGCCGGGGCTGCGGGCCGCAGGGCGGGAAGGTCGGCGGCGAGCTCCCCAAGCTCACCCCAGGTCCGCGCGGTCAGTGCCCGCCCGGTCCGCTCGTCGAGTTCTGCGGCTGTCAGCCTGCCCGCCTGGAAGTGCTCGCTGAGGTCCGACACCAACGCGTCACGGTCGGCATCGGAGGCCCTCGTCGCAGCGGGACGGTAATTCCTGGTCATGGTGTTCACCGGTTCCTGGCCTTGTCTGGTGCCGCCGTGAGCGGGTTGCGTGTACCTCTACTGTCGTAGGCACAGGCTGACGGCGCCATTGCCGGATGACACCATCTGCAGATGACATCTGTCACGGCACGGCCCCTGGCAACCCCGACGATGCACACGCACGGGCTCCGCCCCCGCCCTGCCCGGACGGCAGGCCAGGAGGAGGTGCATGGCCCCATAAGAGCATCCAACCCAGCCCTGGGCAGTTCAGAGTCGATCGGCGGCGGCTGCCGGCTCGGTGTGGGGTTGGGTTCTGTGATTGAGCTGGTCCGGCTCGCGGGGCCGGGGGATCGTGGCGCTAGGGTGACGGGATGACCGGGGAACCGCACTGCGCGGTAGGGGTGCCGAACGTAGGCCCGTTCGGCGACCCGCTGCTGCTGGTGGAGCTGGCGGTGGCGGCCGAGGAGCATGGCTGGGATGGTTTCTTCGTCTGGGATCATCTGCTGTATCACGACCAGCGCTGGGATGTCGCCGATCCGGCGACGGTGATCGCCGCGGTCGCGGCGCGCACGGCCCGGATCAGGATCGGCGTCCTGGTGAACGTGCTGGCCCGCCGCCGGATCGGCGAGGTGGCGCGGGAGTCGGTGACCGTGGACTTGCTGTCGGGAGGGCGGCTGGTCGTGGGGGCCGGGCTGGGGTCGCTCGCGGCTGAGTTCACCGCGTTCGGCGAGTCCGCCGATGCCAGGGCGCGGGCGGCGCGGCTGGATGAGTCGCTGGGGCTGCTTGATGCGCTGTGGAGCGGGGAACCGGTGACGATGCGCGGGGAGTACCTGACCGCCGCCGATGTGCGGATGCTGCCGCGTCCGGTGCAGCGGCCGCGGATCCCCATCTGGTGCGGCGGCCGGTGGCCAGGCAAGGCGCCGTTCCGGCGCGCCGCCCGCTGGGACGGGGTGATGCCCACCCATGCCGGCTACGGCCTCGGCGAGACCATGCCGCCGGGCGAGCTGCGGGCCGTGGTGCAGTACACGCGCCAGCACCGCACCGGGGACGGCCCGTTCGACGTGATCCTGGAGGGACGTACCGACGGCGCGGCGCCCGGCCGCGGCGCCGGGCAGGTGGCCGCGTACCTGGAGGCCGGGCTGACCTGGTGGATCGAAGCGCTCGGGTGGTGGCGCGGCAGCCCGCAGGACGCGATGAACCGGGTCCGCCAGGGGCCGCCGGCGCTGACCCGCCACCAGCCCTGATCCGGCCGACCGCACCAAGGACGAGGCGCAGCACCCGGCTTCCCGAAGGCGGCGCCGGCGCGGTTGGCTGTTGGCCGCGCGGGATTTCCAATTCTGGCGCGGTCCAAGTGCGCGTCTACCTGGGCCGCGCGCCGACTCGTGTTACGCGTTGCCTGGGGATCAAGATCAGGTGTTCTGCGCGCGCCGTCCCGGCCGGGCTCAATCACATCAATGATGTGATGCCCTCTCATCCGCCCGGACGCCAGGCTGGTTCATGTCGGCAAAGCAGCCCCGGAAGCTCTCGTCGCGGCTGCCGTGGCGGCCGGCCCTCTGCCCTGCTGGTGAGATCAACCCGTCCTGGAGGTCTGGGCATGGAACCCAGCCGTCTGTTCCCGATCATTGTGCTGTTGTCTCTGGTCACCGTCGAGTACGGCGGCCGGGCGCTGCTGGGGTTCCTCACCGGGCGTGGCACGCTGGCTGCCTTCCGCGAGCGGTTCTTCCCGGCGGGCCATACGCCCGCCGGGGGTGCTGCTGGTGCTGTCGCTGGCCTATTTCGTCTACCTGG
>Ga0070714_100003800_pt1 | contig 11340 bp, 16 predicted proteins | sample LARL83metaG_FD_65450 | JGI IMG/M metagenome (GOLD analysis project Ga0070714, IMG submission 65450) | Corn, switchgrass and miscanthus rhizosphere microbial communities from Kellogg Biological Station, Michigan, USA - LAR L8-3 metaG | ecosystem: Host-associated > Plants > Roots > Rhizosphere ... | reverse complement strand
GTAAAACGTCCCTCCCTCTCAATTTCAAAAAATGGCCCTTTTCATGATCATCTTCTGCTTTGTGAGGAATGGGCGAAATGAGCAATTTGGATGGCCTCCGACCGACTGATCTTGGTTCGCGCGGGCAGGCATTCCTTGAAGCCATGAACGCGGAAACCGAAGATAACCCAAGTCGACTCGTTTTGCTCGTTGAAGCCGCTAGGCTGCTCGATACGTTGGATCGCTACAACAAGATCATCAATGGCGAGGTCGACGATTTCCTCGAAATCGAGATGGATGGTGGCCTAGTTGTGATCAAGGTCGATAAGATCGTGACTGAACGCCGGCTTACCGCCGGGACGCTGCGGCAAGTGCTGAACGGGATCGCCAGCGTGGAGCCTTCCGGCCGCGTGCCGGTCGCTGAGCCCGAGCCGCAGGTTGACCGGCCCGGTGACAAGCTCGCAGAGCTGCGACAGCGCGCTGAGCGGCGCTGGGGCGGTGCGTCGTGAACAACCGAAATTGCAAGGCTCTGCTGATCGCCGGAGGTTTAGTTCAGCTGACCCACGATTGCACGGATGGCGAAGCCGTGACCTTCTTGCCGTCGCAGTTCTGGACGCCGGTTGATTGCCCGGACGAAACCCGAGTGCAGGTGTATTGCGGGGAGTGTGCTTTTCATACGATGCTGGGCTCACCGTGAGCGCACATCAGTAACCACTGTCGAGGAGAACGAGTGATGACGAGCTGGCGCCGAACCCGTGCGCTACTCCGCGTTGCCGCTGCGCTGCTGGCCGAACCGGACGCGCGGCACTACGGCTACCCGCTTAGCAAGGCGTCAGGCGTCCGTTCAGGGACGCTCTATCCCATGCTGGACAGGTTGCTGCGGGAAGGCTGGATAACCGATGGATGGAGCCCACAAGCGACCCGAGGCGGTGACCGCAGGTTCTATCGGCTCACCGACGCCGGCCGAGCCGCGCTGACCGAGATCGTGGAAGGCGGATCACCGTGGGCCGGGTGATTCCGGCGATCGAGGAAGCGGAAGATCGTCGGTGGATTGATGTCGAGGCGCTGACCGGCGCGCAGATTCCACGTATATCCAACATTCCACCCGCCATCGGCACCAAAGGGCTGGAGGTAATCGAGCTGCTGGAGATGGCCGGGCGTAAATACTTGCCGTGGCAGAAATTTTCTATTAATTCAATACTTAGCTACGGCGAAAATCGTAAATGGATCGGTAAAGATGCTTGTATTCTGTGCGCTCGGCAGAATGGCAAGACTGACATCATTGAAGCTCGAATCATTGGCGGAATTTACTTGTTTGGTGAGCGCGACGTCGTATATTCGGCTCACCGCGAGGAAACCGCCATTGAAATCATGGAAAGATTGAATCGTTTCATCCAGACGTCGCCTATTTTGCGTGAAAAGTTCGATCGGCCGGTCGTGAGGAACGGATTTCATACGCTCCGCTTCATCAATGGCGCTAGAATTCGATTCAAAACACGATCCGCTGGCTCGGGTCGTGGTCTGGGCGGCGATTTGATCGTGTTGGATGAGGCGTGGAACCTACGAGCAGAGCTGCTAGGAGCGCTGACTCCGGCCATTCGTACTAAACGCAACCCGCAGGTCGTTATAGGCTCGACGGCCGTCGACAAGACCATCCACCCGTATGGCGAGGAGCTGGCCCGGTTCCGGCGCCGTGCCATGGAAGAAGAATTGGACCCATACCTCGTCTATCTTGAATGGTCTGCCGAAACTGGACCAGACCCAGATAATCCTATTAAAGATATGCCACTTCCGCTATTGGACATGAGGAATGTACGCGAAGCTAATCCATCACTAGGAAATTCCGATGATTCACTAATCTCGGAAGAAACCGTGAAGGCTGAATCAAAGCGTCTGGGCACCCGTGAGTTCGCCGTCGAGATCTTGAATATCGGATGGTGGCCGCCAGCACCGGGCGATCAGAAGCAGAACGAGCTACTGCCCGTTGATAGAATGCGAGCGCACGTCGTGGAGAAGGTGGAGATCAAGCCTGACTCGCCAGTCTGCCTCGCGCTGGACATGTCGCCGGATCGTCGGTGGCTGACGGTCGCGGCGGCCACGAAGGTGGGTAGCCACGGCATTCACGTGGAGGTTGGACGGCACGAAGCCCCGACTCCTATCCTGACGCGCTACATTATTTCATTGATCCATAGGTGGAACCCGGTCGCACTAGTCATCGACGGCAAGAGCAACGCGATGGCGACGGCTGTGGACCTGAAGGCGGTTGGCCTCGAGCCGCAGGTGACCACGGCGGCCGAGCTGGCGCAGGCTACCGGCGGCTTCGCTGATGATGTGGTTTACGCCGAATCGGACATACTAAGCTTCTACGATGATCCGTTGATCATGGAAGCTAATGCTAGCGCGATGAAGCGTGACATACCCGGCGGCTGGGCTCTTAACCGGGGCGGATCGGCGGACATCTCGCCAATGGTCGCCATCATGCTAGCGCGGTATGGCCTGCTGGCCTACTTGCGACCCGAAGAGAAAAGCACGGGTCCGTACCGACCGACGGTTAACCAGCAAAAGCCCAAGTCAAACGCCGCGTCGGCCGTATTTAATGTACCTGTCAGCGCAGCCGATGGAGTAGATATTTTGCGCGCGCAGTTCTAAACCTGCTATCTTCGCCGATAGCGGCGTCCGCGCGGGATCGCCTCTGCATTGAAGGGAGGTCTCGTGGCTGGTCCGTACGTTGCGCCGACGACGGTTCTCGGTTCCGTCCTTCAACACGCGCCGTATCAATGGAATCTCGACCCCCACGAGACCAATCCCTCGCTCAAATGGCCTATGAGCTTGGTAACGTACGATGCGATGACTACCGAATCGCAGGTTACCAGCGTGCTGCGCGCTGTTCGACTTCCCATTTGCGGTGCGACGTGGTATATCGACCCGGCCGGCGCCCGTGATGAGGTTGTTCAGCATATCAGCCAGGATCTCGGCCTCCGCATCATGGGGTCCGATGAGCCGCCGTCACGTCGAGTAGCTGGTAAGTTCGACTGGTTCAAGCATCTCAACTGGGGTGTTGGTCTTTCGCATCGTTATGGCCACATGTACTTCGAGCAGCAAGCCGTCATTGGCGATGATGGCAAGGCTCACCTACTTAACCTATGGCCCCGGATGCCTCGCCGTATCGTCCGGCTCGAGGCTGACAACAACGGTGAGCTGATTTCGATATCGCAGAACCCGTCGATCGGCCAGAGCGGCATTCCGAATGGTGTTGGCCTCATTGATATACCGGTAAACCGCCTGGTGTGGTACGTCAGCGAACAGGAACCCGGTGATTGGATTGGCCGCAGCCTACTGCGCGCCGCATATAAGAACTGGCTGATGAAGGATGACCTTCTGCGCGTTCAGGCTATGACGATGCGCCGCCAAGGCATGGGTGTGCCGGTATACACGGGGGCCAAGGACGGCGAAGATCTTGCTCCGGGCTGGGATATCGCACAGAAGATCCGAGCGGGTGAGGAAGCCGGAGCGGCCATCCCGTTCGGCTCGCGGTTGGACCTGGTAGGAGTGCAGGGCAGTCTACCGAACATCGCTGAGCCGATTGCTTATCATGATCAACAGATGGCCCGTGCCGTGCTCGCGCACTTCCTGAACCTCGGCCAGCAGACTGGCTCGTGGGCTCTTGGCGCTGCGTTTCAGGACTTTTTCGTCATGTCGCTTCAGTCCATGGCTAATGAGATTCGCAATAATGCGCAAGCACACATCGTCGAGGACATCGTCGATTGGAACTACGGCATCGACGAGAATGCTCCGCAACTTCGATTCAAGCCGATCGGCACTGAGCAGCCGCTTACGGCGCAAACGCTGCTCTGGCTGCGCCAAGCCGGCATGATCATCCCCGACCGCGAGCTTGAGCAGTACACGCGTGGCGTGTTCGACCTGCCTTCGAAGACGGTGCCGAGCCCTAGCAACCCAGCTTATGACCAGGGTGACACTCCGCCGCTACCGAAGAAAGACATTCCGGCTAATGAGACGAATACGGATAACCCGGTATGAGCGGCCAACAGTTGAGCGCGCCGCAAGCGCCGCCGCTCGTGACGATACGTGACGTTGAGCTGATCAAAATTGGCTCGTGGTCGGGGGCAGCTTCAGGCACGTTCAATGTCAGCGCCGACAATCTGTATCAGGCCGTGGCCGCTATGGATTGCCCGGCTGTACGCAATCCTGTGCTCAGGTTGGGGCACAATACACTGACCGGCGGGACAATGGTCGGCGCTAGTGGTGAATCTCCGGCCGTTGTGGGCGAACCTGCGCTTGGCTATGTCACCAACTTGCGCGTGTCCATGGGCTCGACATTGGTCGGGGACTACTGCGGTATGCCTCGGTGGTTCGCCGAGATTATCGGAAGTGCCTACCCTGACAGGTCGATTGAAGGGTTCCATCCGTACATCTGCCAGCTTGGTCATGAACACCCGTTCGCGTTGACGGCTGTCGCCCTGCTGGGCGTGGAGCGTCCAGCTATTGGCACATTGGAGTCTTTGAATATTCGAGATGTCGCCGCGCTGTACGATGTCGCGATGTCCGAAGGCGATGAACGAAGTGAGCCTATAACGATCTTGTTGGGAGCAAAGAACATGACTGCGGTAACTGCGCAGGCTACGGTTGATGACGTGATTTCGGCGTTCTATGATCTGCCGGCGATGGCCTCGAATTACTGGATGTGGGTCGAACAGATGTTCATCGACCCCGCGCAGATCATTGCTTGTGATGATTCAGATGGCTCGCTGTGGTCGTTTAGTTACAATGTCGCCGATGATGGCACTGTGACGTTCGGCGAGCAGACGCAGGTTCTTCGCACGTATATTACGGCGACGGTCGCGCAAAACAAGCCGGTCGTCAAGTATGCTTCGGCCGCTGAGTCGCGGCCGGAAATCGTCGTAGCGCGCGCCAAGCGCCGCGACTTCATGGCGTCGGAACAGACACCGACCGAACACGGAAAGGATACCGTCGTGGAAGACAACGAAATGACTCGCCTTCGCACGCTGGTGGGTGTCGCGGATGACGCCGACTTTGACACCGTGCACGCGGCCATTCAGGAGGCGCTTACCGAGCGTGCCGAGCCAGTGGCCGCTGGTGCCAATATGGTCACCGTGGACGCCGCCGCGTTCGCTGAGCTTCAGCAGCGAGCCGAGCTGGGGCGGCTGGCCCACGAACGTCAGCAGGAGGAGGACCGGGACTACGCGGTGCGCGCTGCGATCGAGGATGGTCGGATTGCTCCGGCCGCTCGTGAGTCGTGGCTGGCCGCGCTGCGTACCGGCCCCGAAGGCGCCCGCACGGCCACGCTGGCGGCGCTGAACGGCCTTCCGAAGGGAACCATCCCGGTTACCCCGGTCGGCCACGCACAGGGAGCCTCTGACACCGCTTCCGTCCTCGAAGTCAAGCCAGACAAGCGGTGGGTCGTCCCGACCGGTAACGGCCGCTAAGCCAAGAAAGGAAAAGTAGATCATGGCTACTGTCATCGCTCGTTATGACGATGGTGACGAACGTACCGGCTATGCGTCGGCAGCGGTTGTTGGTGGTCGGTTCGTCTCCGTTTCGGGGGATAGGGTCGCTGGCAACATCAGCTACGCCACCACGTCCGCTGGGGCCAAGGCGCACGGCGTTGCGCGCACCGATGCTGCTATTACGACCACTTTCCCCGTGTCGTCTGGCTCTAGCAAGGTTGTTCAGGTTCAGGCAACCAACGCGACTATCGCGGCTGGTGCTGATGTAGAGGTTGGTGCCAATGGTATGGCACAGACCAAAAATACGGGGATCGCTGTTGGTTACGCGGTTCAGAACTGCGCAGCTAACGGCCTCGCTGAAATCAGCCTGTACGTCTAAGTATCGCTGAGACAAAGAAAGGAAATGGGCTATCATGGCTAACGTCAATTCGCCGGTTGAGTATCCCCTCGGCCCGCCGACACTCAGCGGTACTTTGATCACCGTTGATGAGGCGCTGAATTCTCCGGGGTACATCACACAGCGGTTGAGCGACATCTCGCTTCAGAACTTCCTGGTGTCGTTCATCTTTAAGTCGTCCGGCCTGCCGGTCAACGGCGGCGCCATTCTGTACGACCAGATCCTCACCAACCAGCTTTACACGGATCAGGATGTTGAGCAGGTCGCACCGGGCGCGAACTTCCCGACCGTCACCGTCAGCCGCGCCGTTCCGAGTGTCGCGACCGTCAGCAAGTACGGTGGCAAGTTTCGGGTCACGGATGAGGCTCGCCGCCGCAACGATGTTCGCCTGCTGGAGAATGCTGTTCAACAGCTCTCGAACACGCTCGTAAAGAAGGTCAACACCCTTGCGGTCGCGGCTCTGGACACTGCGATTGCCTCTCTGTCTGGTGCGACCACCTTCACCGGAGCTAATAGCGGCACCGGTGGTTGGGGAGGTGTCATCGTTGGTGGTTCTAGTCAGACGCCCAACAACAAGTGGCCTCACGCCGATTTCGCGCACGCTCAGCTGTTGGCGGACCAAGCCGAGCTTGGCGTCACCTTCGACAGGTGGCTGCTGAATCCGGCCGAAGCTTCCTCGCTGCGCATCATTTACGGTGCGGAACTGGATCTGGTGCTGGCTTCGTTTGGCATCAAGATTGTCGCGTCCAACCGCGTGACCGCTGGTACGGCGTACGTAGTCGACACCCAGCAGGTTGGTTTCCTGGAGTACGAGCAGGGCCTTAACACCGAAACGTGGCGCGAGCAGGAAATCGAATCCACCTGGGTTCAGTCCAGCGTCCGCCCGGTCATGGGTGTCACTAACCCGTATTCGGTGGTCAAGGTTACCGGGCTGGGTTCGTAATCAACTGGTCGCGGGCACTCGGCTAAGGAAGGACGACACGAAGTGAGTGATATCAAGCAGAAGACCGGAACTATCAATCATGGTATCGCCCGGTACACGGACAAAGACGGAATTTTCCGTCTCGCGTACCGGGGCGATATCGTGACAATGCCGGAACACGAGTACGACCGGCTGAATGAGCACGATGTGTTTGGCGATGCTCGACTTCCCGAGGTCTACCGCCGCGAGAAGCAGGGTCTCTCGACTGATCCGGCATCGGCGCCGATCACGACGCCTATCGCAGGCGTCAGCTCCACGGCCTCGGCTCGTATGGCGGCGCTACGTGAGCAGCACACCAACCCGGGCGATGACATCGACGATTTGTCCGAGCAAGTTGACCCTAGCCTTGTCGAGGCGCCGAAGTCATCGCCGTTCGAGGCTGTGGAACAGGAAACCCAACCGGTCGCCAAGCCAATCCACGTTGCGCCAAAAGCGGACTGGGTCAACTACGCGGCGAACGGCGCGCCCGAAGCTCTGCGGATCAGCTTCGAGGAAGCTGATTTGATGACCAAGCAAGCCCTGATTGCGAGGTTCAGCCAGCGATGACAAGCCCTGCCTTCCAACCTCCAGTGACGGGCAATGACATTGCCGCGTTTATGCAAATCGATGTGATCGATGAGCAAGCGCAAAAGGCAATTCAGCTCGCCGCTGGCTGGATCATAGGCAGGACTTCGTTCACTGCTATACCAGACGCGGTGCCACAAGACGTCTGGGCGGATTGGCTCGAGTTGTCCGTTCTGTCGTACGACAACCCGACTATGATGATCAGTAACCAAGCTGGCATGGCGTCAAGTACGTGGGGAAGCGCACCCGCGCAACGGGTTGAGCAGATTTTGACAAACTTGTCTCGCCGGTATCCATTCGCTGAAGCGGCGCCTCTGGGTAACTTCCCTCCGGCGCTGGCCGGTACGTTTGATGGTGGATACTGGCCGGATGACGCGCGGGCAACGCTTCCCGGATCGTGTTTCCACCCTTTCCCTTGGGATTTGTGATCGATATGTCGCTGTTCACAGAGACGATCACAGTACAACATGCTCCCTCAGGCACTAAGGATCAACAGGGCAACTTGCAAAGGGACTGGTCGACCGCTGAAGAAACGGTGTATGCCCGTGTTTGTGTGACTCCGTTCAGCAGCACAGAAGCCGATCTTTCATCGCTGCCACGAGATCAGGTGTTCACGGGCTACAAGATCACTAGCCGCCGTGGCGTTCGTATCGATTGTGCTTCTAATGATCGAATCAAGTGGGACGGCTCGGTGTGGAGCGTGGCAGCTACGCCAGAGCAGTGGCCGAGCGCGGTGAGCAATCGAACCGGTCATGTGAACCATTCCGAGGTACTGATTCAGCGGGTGACAGGATGAGGCTACCTAAGAATGTATGGGATGACATCGTACAGTCCGCTGCTGTCCGTGCTGCCATACTGAAGAAAGCCGCCAAGTTGGCTGATGAAGCTCGAACACGAGCGGCTCAGGATCGCGTTGCCACTGAGATCACGATTACGCAGGGAACGCGGCCCGAGGGGCGGTCATACGCTCGGGTTACGTCGAGTAACGGCGCGGCTGAACACGGAACCAGTTGGACTACGCGGTCACGGATTCTTGGCCGCACGATCTATGGGGAAGGGCCTTTGTGATGCGAGTCAAGATCATTGCTAACCCGAGCGGTCTCGGCTTCCGGGAAGGGTCGATCATGACCGTTCCGGATCCGGTAGGTCGACAGATGGTGAAGGGTGGGCGGGCGATCGAATGGACCGAAAAGCCCGAAAGCGCCGGAACCACGACCACGGGCGCGCCTTCGCCTACCGGTGAGCGCATCCTCGGCGAAGCCGCTCGTCGTCAGGCAGCCGTAGCGGCGGCTGAGTTGGCCAAGGAAGCCGCGAAGCTGGACGCTGACGCCAACCCAGCCGAGGAGCAGAAGTAGTTATGACGCAGGCACCTGAGCCGGAAGCGATCGTGGTCGGATTTCTGACCACGGCGATACCGGACGTGCCTTGTTCGACTGACCTACCGGATAACTTCGGTGGCGACGGCGTCGATGACCCGCAGTCATATATCTGGGTGAACGCGCTACCTGGCAATGTGGCTCTCGTGACATGGGGTGGACCAGTTGTTTGCTGGGATGTGGCGCTAGACATTGATTGCTTCGGCCCAACTCGCGAAGATGCTGTGAACTTGTCTCGACAGTGTGTTGATGCTCTGCCGGGGCTACAAAACCAATCATCGGAATTTGGACAAGTCACGCGAGTTCGCGTGTCGACATTCAGCCCACGACCTGATTGGAATGAAAAGATTCGTCGATACGGTTCTACCATGTCGATGTATGTTCGACCGGCAACGGCCGGCTAAGCCGAAAGGAAGTGATTTAAATGTCCAGCCCCGCAGGCGATTCCACGCTGACGCGAATTGGTGTCACGGGAACTGTGAACGTGGCGGACCTCGGCACCACTCTGCCGGTCGGTCTCGCTGCTTGGCCCACTGGATGGGTCGCGCTCGGATGGATTTCGAGCGATGGTGTTATCGAGCAGACGAACGAGACGTCTACGGACTTCATTCCGTGGCAGTCCAACTCGCCGGTTCGTACTGAGGTGACCAAGGGTACGACCACGTATAAGTTCACCGCGTGGGAATCCAGCTTCGATACCATCAGCCTGTTCTACCGCAAGCACGCGGACGACATGGTGGCGGTTGGATCCGGTGCGACTGCCGCGATCCAGTTCGACGAAGGCGGCAAGCCACAACAGGACCTTCGCGCTATGGGTTTTGACATCATTGATGGTGTTAAGCAGCGCCGATTCATCCTGCCGAACGCTGCTGTTACCGACCGTGGAAACGTCACGTACAAGGCGGACGCGATGATCGGTTACGAGTTCACCGTGACGGCGTACGATGATCAGGCTACCGGTTACGCGGTTCGCCGTATGTTCAATGAAGGCTGGTCGATTCCGGCCTGACCCAAGATCGGCGGTAGCGTGGTGTCCGAGTGCCCGCGCTACGCTACCGCCTTAGGGCACTCAATCCAGGGCACTCAGCACAAGGAGAAACGATCATCATGTCGGAAAAGGGCACGTACGATCTCAGCGCGATGGTCAAGCAGCGCGAAGAGGCGCTTGGTCACGCTGGTGACAGGTTGCTGTTCACGTTCGAGGGTGAGCAGTTCGAGATCCCTCATCCGGCGTTCCTGACCGATGAAGAGCAGGAGCGTATCGGCGCGGCGGTTACCAACGATGAAACTGGCGTGGCGTACTTCGGCGAAGAGCAGTGGGACAAGTTTCAGGATCTTGGCGGTCGAGCAGGTCATCTCTTGATGCTGATTAGGCAGTCTGCACAGGATTTTAACTCGGTTGATGATGCCGGAAACCCTACTCAATCTTTGACATCCTCGCGCCGGACTCGGAAGCAACTGAGGTAGACCTACTGGCGACATATGGCTTCGATGTTATCGCCGAGTTCTGGCGAGGCAAGATCACATTGCGAAAGTTGAGGGCAATGGTCATCAATCTACCGCCATCCGGGCCACGAGCACGGGCCATGGGTTTTCCATGGGGCGTGACTGACTACTTGATGGCGCATGTGATCGATGCTGTTAACAACGTAGGTGTCGGCATAATGAAGTCGAATGGGGCTAAGGGCCTCGCTTCTCCTAAGCCGTTCCCACGGCCGGGTCAAGAGGAAGCTAAGAAGGCTATCGGTGGTCGAGAAGGGCTGACCGACGAACAGTACGCGGCTGCGGTAGCGCACCTACGTAGTCTGGCGAATTTCAATCCACTACCTGATAAGAGGTGATCGGCCATGGCTGTTAGCTCGGCTGATGACGTCGCGTGGGTTGACGTCCTGCCCAGCATGGCGAATTTCGCTCCGGCGTTGCTCAAGGGCCTGGTTGGTGTGGGCTCACGAGCTGGTCAACAGGTCTCGGCGGAGATGACAGCGGCGCTTGGCCTTGGCGGCAAGCAGGCCGGCGCCGCTGTCGCGGCCAGTTTGGCTGCGGCGCAGGACAAGGTTACGGCGTCTACGCTGGCCTTGGCCAAGGCCAAAGATTCTCAGGAAACCGCAGAGGGCCGAGTGCGGGTCGCCGAGACATCCTTGATCGATATCATGAACAAGGACAACGTCACGGCGACGCAGCTGACTGCGGCTAATGAACGGCTCGCTGCAGCTCGCCGAACCGCCGCCACGGCGGCCGATAGCACAGCCGTGGCCGACTCCCGGGTGACGGCCGCGACGACGGCTCAGAAGGACGCTCAGGAACGCGCAACCGCTGCCCAATCAGGCGGCATCCTGAGTTTAAAGAACATTGGGTTGGCCGCTGGCGCCGCTGCTGTGATCATGGGTGGCAAGGCAATCAGTGCAGCGGCGGATTTTCAGCAGCAAATGACGCGACTCACCACGACCGCCGGCGAGTCGACGAAGAATATCAGCATGGTAGGCGACGGCATCTTGAAGATGTCCGGCGAGGTCGGCATATCGGCTAAGGATCTTGCCAACGGCATGTACACCGTTG
>Ga0070714_100003798_pt1 | contig 11340 bp, 11 predicted proteins | sample LARL83metaG_FD_65450 | JGI IMG/M metagenome (GOLD analysis project Ga0070714, IMG submission 65450) | Corn, switchgrass and miscanthus rhizosphere microbial communities from Kellogg Biological Station, Michigan, USA - LAR L8-3 metaG | ecosystem: Host-associated > Plants > Roots > Rhizosphere ... | reverse complement strand
TCGGCGAGGATCAGGCGGCCTTCGGCGTCGGTGTTCAGCACCTCGACCGTTTGACCCGACATCGACTTCACGATATCGCCGGGCTTCGTCGCGTGACCCGACGGCATGTTCTCGCAGGTGGGAATGAGGCCGACCAGGTTGACCTTCGACCTGAGCTCGGCGATCGCGCGGAACACGCCGATCACCGACGCCGCGCCGCACATGTCGAACTTCATCTGATCCATGTCGGCAGCCGGCTTGATCGAAATGCCGCCGGTGTCGAACGTGATGCCCTTGCCGACCAGCACGGTCGGCTTCTGCTTGCGCTGCGCCTGCTCGTATTCCATCACGATGAAGCGCGGGGGCTCGCCGCTGCCGTTGGTCACGGACAGGAACGAGCCCATGCCGAGCGCCTCGATCTCGGGGCGCTCCATGACGGTGACCTTGATGTCCGGGAACTCCTTGCCGAGCTCCTGCGCCCGCTCCCCCAGGTAGCGCGGCGTGCAGACGTTGCCGGGCAGGTTGCCGAGATCCTTGGCCAGATCCATGCCGTGCGCGATGGCCACGCCGCGCGCGGCGGCCCCCTCGCCGTCGCCCAGATCGGAACGCTGCGGCACCGACAGCGTCAGCTTGCGCAGGGGCCGGCGCACCTCGGTCGGCTCGCTTTTCATCTGCTCGAACCGGTAGACGGCGTCCATTGCGACAATGACCGCGTGCTCGACGCGCCACGCGACCTCCCGACGCTTGACCTTTTCCTCGGTCAGGTAGACGACCGCCTCGTACGAACCGGTTTCGTTCAGCAGCTTGACGGCGCTGCGGATCGCCTGGCGGAACTCCTTGTCGCGAAAATCGCGCTCCTTGCCCAAGCCGACCAGCAACACCCGGTCGGCCAGCGTGCCGCGGACGCTGTGCAGCAAGAGCGTGGCGCCGAGCTTTCCTTCCATGTCGCCGCGGCGGATGATTTCGCTGATATAGCCGTTGGAGGCGCGATCGATCAGTTCCGCGGACAGCGAAAGTTTGCGATTGTCGAAGACCCCGACGACGACGCACGCGCTGCGCTGCTTCTCGGGGCTTCCGCTTTTTATGGTAAATTCCATCCGATCCCTCGGCTCCGTTCGCTGGCCTTTTTGTGCGATAGCAGGAATACTCGCGCATTATCGTCAAAACGGCGCAAAAAAGTCAAAATTTTCCCGCCGTCATGATTTTCCGGCGTAGCTTGGTCCGCGAGTTGACGGCGACCGCGGTCGGACTGTTCCTCGTCCTGCTCGCGATCCTGTTCACCAACCTGGTGCTCCGGCTGTTGGCGCGTGCCGCCGGCGGATCGATCGCGCCCGACGGCATCCTCGCGCTGCTCGGCTTCAACGCGCTGTTCTATCTCAACATTCTGTTGTCCGTCGCGCTGTTCCTCACCGTGCTGCTTACGCTGTCGCGCTGGTATCGCGATAGCGAGATGATCGTCTGGTTCACGTCAGGCCAATCGCTGACCGCGTGCCTGCCGCCAATCGCCTGGTTCGCGGCGCCGTTCCTGGTCGGGATCGTCGTGCTGTCGCTCTACCTGTCGCCGTGGGCCGAACAGCGGAAAATCGAATTCGAGCGGCAGCTCGAGGCGCGCGACGATATTTCCGTCGTGACGCCGGGGCTATTTCGGGAGTTCCCGCGCGCCAATCTCGTCGTCTTCGTCGAAAGCATCAATCCGATCGACAACACCGTGCGCAACGTCTTTCTGCACTCGATCGAGAACGGCAAGGACGCGACGACCGTGGCGGCGCGCGGGCGCCTCGAGGACGCGCCGAACGGCGACCGCTTCATCATTCTCGAGCACGGTCGCCGCTACGAGGGCGCGCCGGGAACTGCCGATTACCGCGTCGTCGAATTCGAGAAGCTCGGCCGGCGCATCGAGCCATCCGAGGTGCGCGCGCTGCCGACGTCGTCGAAAGCGCTGCCGACGTCGGCATTGTTGATAACCGACGGTCGCGTCGAGCGTGCCGAGCTCTTCTGGCGTATCTCGGTGCCGATCTCGGCGGTGATGCTGACGCTGCTGGCGGTGCCGCTCGCGTACGTGAATCCGCGGATGGGGCGTTCGTTCAACCTCGTCGCGGCGGCCTTCCTGTACATGCTCTACAGCAACTGCCTCAATATCGTGCAGAGCATGATCGCGCAGGGCCGGCTCGAGCTGTGGGCGGGACTCCTGCTGCCGCACGTGATCGCGCTGCTGGTCGTCGTGATCCTGTTCCGCCACCAGCTTTCGGTGACCGGACTTTTCGCGCGTTCAACGGCGAGCCAGGCGCCGGCCGCGGCATGATCGGCGTCCCGCGCAGTCCGCCGCAGAGGAAAGCCGCGCGTTGAAGACGCTTTCCCGTTACATCGGCCGCGACGTCCTGCTCGCCACGCTGCTGATCTTCGCGGCGCTGCTCGGGCTCTTCGCGTTCTTCGATCTGATTCACGAGCTCGGGGACGTCGGGCGCGGCGATTACACGATCAGCCGCGCGCTGCTGTTCGTGACGCTCAACCTGCCGTCACGGCTCTACGAGCTGTTCCCGGTCGCGGCGCTGATCGGCACGCTGTTCGCGATCGCGCAACTCGTCGCGAACTCCGAATACACGGTGATGCGCGCGTCCGGCATGTCGCTCTTGCAGGTCGCGTGGTCGGTGCTGCGCGTCGGCATCCCGCTCGCGGCGGCGACGTTTCTCGCCGGCGAATACGTCGCGCCGCCCGCCGAGCGGATAGCGCAGACCGTACGCGCGTCGGGCAACGAAACGCGCGTCGTCGCGCAGCAGTTCGCGTCCGGCTTCTGGTTCAAGCAGGACCTGACGTTCGTGAACATCCGCACCGTCCTCGCCGATATGTCGCTCGTCGGCATCCGGATGTACGAGTTCGGCGACGACCTGCGGCTGCGCACCGTGCGGGCCGCGCAGTCAGGGACGTTCGTCGGCAACGGGAAGTGGAAGCTCGCGAACGTCCGCACGACGGAGTTCGGTCCCGACGCGACGCACGTATCGGCGTCGCCGGAGTACACGTGGACGACGGTGCTGCGGCCGTCGATCCTGAATGTCTATCAGGTAGCGCCCGAGCGCCTCGAGATCGGTGCGCTGTACGACAACATCCGCGTGCTGGGCAACAACTCGCAGAAGACGTCGCGCTTCGAGATCGCGTTCTGGAACAAGATCTTCTATCCGGCGGCCGTGCTGGTGATGATGGTGCTCGCGCTGCCGTTCGCGCATTTCCAGCGGCGGCAGGGGGGCCTCGGGTTCCGGATCTTCGCGGGGACGATGATCGGGCTGTCTTTCTTTCTGCTCGGCCGGCTCTTCTCGAACCTGGGCGTGCTGAACGACTGGCCGCCGCTCTTCTCGGCCGTGTTCCCGCTCGCGTTCTTCACCGCGGTCGCGCTCGCGATGCTTCACTTCATCGAGCGGCGATAAAAGCCTACTGCGCTTCCTGCGGCTCCACGTTCGCGTACTTGTGCTGTCGCTCGCCGCGCACGCCGAAGCTCACCTTGCCGTCGACGAGCGCAAAGAGCGTGTGGTCCTTGCCGAGGCCGACGTTGCGGCCCGGATGAATGCGCGTGCCGCGCTGGCGCACGATGATGCCGCCGGCACGGATCGCCTCGCCGCCATAGACCTTCACGCCGAGACGCTTCGCTTCGGAATCGCGGCCGTTGCGCGAGCTGCCGCCCGCCTTCTTGTGTGCCATATCAACTTCTCCTTCAGCCGACGATCGCTTCGATCCGCAGCTCGGTGTAGCCCTGCCGATGCCCCTGATGCTTCTGATAGTGCTTGCGCCGGCGCATCTTGAAGATCCGGACCTTCTCGCCGCGACCGTGCGCGACGACGGTCGCCTTGACCGTCGCGCCCTGCACGGTGGGCTGGCCGAGGCGAACGTTGTCGCCTTCGCCGACCATCAGCACCTGGTCCAGAACCACTTCCGCGCCCACGTCCGCCGGTATCTGTTCGACCTTGAGTTTTTCGCCGGGGGCAACCTTGTATTGCTTGCCGCCGGTTTTTACGACCGCGTACATGTGGGACTCCCGGATTTGGGAAAAGCTTTGGATTATAGCGCCTTTCGCGCCTGCAGGGAATCGCGGTCGCCAGCCCCGCGGGCGCCTCCGGTAGAATCACCCTTCCCCCGCGAGGGCGTTGCGCGAGCGACGTGACGCGCGATCGAATGTTCGACAACGCTTGCTGTTCACGTCTCCCGTGACCCTCGACTTTCTCAATCCCGTCATCGGCGAGGATATGGCCGCCGTCGACGGCGTGCTGCGCGAAAGCCTGCGCTCCGACGTCGTGCTGATCCGCGAGGTCGCGACGCACATCATCGCGGGTGGCGGCAAGCGGCTGCGGCCGGCGCTGCTGCTGCTCGCGGCGCGCGCATGCGGCTATGGGGGGCGCGATCATCACACGCTCGCTGCGGCGATCGAAATGATCCATACGGCGACGCTTTTGCACGACGACGTCGTCGACGAGTCGCAACTGCGCCGCGGCAAGTCGACCGCGAACGCGCGATTCGGCAACCCGGCTTCGGTGCTGGTCGGCGACTTCCTGTATTCGCGCACGTTCCAGCTCATGGTCGGCGTCGACCGGATGCGCGTGCTCGCGATCGTCGCGGACGCGACGAACCTGATTGCCGAGGGCGAGGTGCTGCAATTGATGCACGCCGGCGATGCGGCGCTCGACGAAGCGGCGTACTTCGCGGTGATCGAGCGGAAGACCGCGAAGCTGTTCGAGGCGGCCGGGCGTCTAGGCGCCGTGCTCGGCGATGCGAGCAGCGAGTGCGAGGAGGCGCTTGCGCACTACGGCAGGCATCTCGGGATCGCGTTCCAGATCATGGACGACGTGCTGGACTACTCCGGCGAGGCGGCCGAGATCGGCAAGAATCTCGGCGACGATCTCGCCGACGGAAAAATGACGCTGCCGCTGATTCGCGCGCTAGCGCTCGGCACGTCGGATGAAGCCCAAGTGATCCGGCACGCGGTTGCGGGCGGTGGGTTGACCGATTTCGCGCCGGTCGTCGCAGCGCTGCATCGCACCGGCGCGCTTGCGTATGCGCGCGAGCGCGCCGAGGCTGAAGCGTCTGCGGCTGCGGCATCTCTCGCCGTCCTGCCAGCGTCGCCGGCAGCGAAGAGTTTGCTACAATTATCGACTTTCGCGGCGCGGCGCAATTACTGATTCCCGAGCGCCCGCGACGCAATTCCGCGGTCGGAAACGGGGTGTAGCTTAGCCTGGTAGAGCGCTACGTTCGGGACGTAGAGGCCGGAGGTTCGAATCCTCTCACCCCGACCAATAAGAACAATAGCGTCAATCGTACGCGGAACTCCCTCTGTCGCTTGTCTCGAGTGCTGAGTGGCGACTTTGTCTAGTTCGCCTTGAAGCGAACGCGCAGAACCTTCTTGTCGTACTCCGCTTCGGTCGCCTGCGTGATTTCCACCCCGCCCGCTGCATAGACGCGTCCGCCGCTTCGCCGGCAGACATCGCGCTCGTATTGGCACGGACCCATTTCAGGGTGTTTCGCACATAACGTCGCCACCTTGGGCGCAAACTGAATCGCCGTCTCCTGACGCGCACCTCCGTTTTCCGAGACGCAAACGTACAACGATCCCGCCGGTACGACGACGCCTGTCGCCGGTGCGCGCGCCGTCGGCGATACCACGGACGCGTTTCCAGGCCCCGGAGCAGCCGGTTCAGAGATTGGACGACGAACAACCGCGGCCCCTTTGGAATCGCCCGGTGGCGTGATCGGCAACGGCTCTCTGAGTGGCGCACATGCCAACAGAACAAACACGCAAGACGCAAGCAGAAAGATCCGATTCAGGCGCATCCGGGCCTTCCGATGCGCTACGATTCGCGCGATGCCGATGTACGAGCTTCGGGAGACACACATGTTCGGTTTCGTCTCACGCACTTTTCTGGTCCTGAGCTTGGTTCTCGCGACTTTGGCTGGGTCTTCGGCTGCTTTCGCCCAGACGACGACGGCCGAGGCGGGAAAGGTCAAGGTCGAATGGTTGGGCCACGAGTTCTATCGCCTCACTTCCCCGAAAGGCGTGGTGATCATCACCAGCCCGTGGCTGGCCAACCCTGATGGGCCGGTTCCGCTCGACGATCTCGCTCGCACCGATTTCATTCTCGTTCCCAATGCTCATACCGATGACATGGGCAATCCCATTGAAATCGCGGCGCGGTCGGGCGCAACCGTCATCGCTCCCGCTCCATTGGGACGCTGGCTCATCGGCAACGGACTCAAGCAGGAGCAGTTCCGTCGCGCAGGTATCGGCGACCAGTTCGTCCTGAAAGGGATCACGTTCAAGATCGCGCCCAGCGCGCATGACAACACGCTTGCAACCGGCGCGGATGGCGGCCCTGCCGCCTCGTTCTTCATCACGTTCGAGAATGGTTTCACCGTGTTCTTCAACGGTCATTCCACGCTGGTCGCGGATCTCGCGCTCTATGCTTCGCTCTACCAGCCTGATCTGGCGATCCTGGGACTCGCCGGCGATCCGCCGGAGTTCGCTCAAGTCGCCCGCCTGTTGACGACGAACAATCCGAAGCTCCGCACAATCATCCCGAGCCATATGCGTCCGGGCGCGCCGATCCTGGCCGATGGAAAGCGCGAGCTCGATCGCCTGCGCATGGCAGGATTGATGTTCGTGCCTGAGCTCCGAAAAGTCTACGAGTATTAGCGACTCGTGGACATCAGATACGGCAATCCCGATCGCTTGACGTAAAGCGTGCATCCGCGCGCCGTCCGCGGCCGATGGCGTGAACGCGCCGGCATCCGCAGCCAGCATCCCTTGCCGTAGACGCCCTCGTCATCGGCGAACTCGCCGTCGAGCACGAACAGTTCGGCGCCTTCCTCGTACGATGTCGGACCGAGGTCCGCGCCCGCGCTCCATCGCTCGAGCATCACGCGGTCGTCGAATCCCGGCTGCTCATAAAGCGGCTTCTGCGCGACGCCTGACGTCGGCGCTGCGATCCAACCGACCTTGCTCGTGTCGACGACGACGTGCAGACGGTCGCGTCCCGCGAACTGCCTGAGCTTGACGAAGAGAAGGCAACCCTCGTCGGAGAACGGCGCGTGGTGAAAGCCCTCGGGATTCAACAGATACGTGCCCGCCGGCCAGTCGCCGTACTCGTCCGAGAAGACGCCGTCGAGCACCAGGATTTCTTCTCCGTCCGGATGATCGTGGGCGTGAAACCGCGAGCTCGGCTCGTAGCGAACCACGGATGTCACCTGCCCCGCTTCTTCGGGTCCGACGAGGTGAACGCGCTTGCGCCACACCGTTCCGGCCGGACTCGGCGTCCACGGCATCCGCGCCGTGTCGGCCGTCGCGCGAATGGACAGATCACCGTTGATGGATGCGCCCATCAAATGCTCTTTGATACGAGGAGCGGACGAGTTCCTTGAGATAACCGGCAGGAAACGTGGCGACGTCGACGATCGTGATCCAGCCGAACCGTCCGCGATACCGGGCGGGCTTCACACCGGCAACGTCGGTAAGCTCGACGAATCGATCCGGCGTAACGCGCACGCTGAAACGCCATCGCTCGGGTTCGCTGGTCTTGAAATATGCGAACTTCTTCCCGCTGACCGTGTAAACGAGAAAATTGTAGGGCTCGCCGTACAGCGTCTGCGTCGCACGAGGAAAGTCCCGGCAGAAGCGCTTCAATTGCGACACGTTCATGGCATGCCAGTGTGCGGATTCGGCGCATCGCGCGACGCGCTTTTCACAAGCTGGATACGCCCGTTTTCCGCTTCGCGCCAGCAGTTGCATTCGCCGCTCGATTGGCGGAGGATGCGCTGCTCGCCGCGCCAGCCGGTCGCGGCGATGGCGCGGGCGGCCACCGTCCGCGTCCGCGAGCTGTCTCATTCGAGAGGATGAGTGGGCGCATGTCGACCGAGACGAGGTTTCGGGTCTTTCCCAACCTTTACAAGGACTCGGTCGCGCTGATGCAGCTCGGCGCCGCGCTGCGCGAGCGACCCGGTATCGCCGAAGCGTCGTGCGTCATGGCGACCGCCGCGAACCTCGCGCAACTCGCCCAGGCGAATCTGTCGATCCAGTCCGACGCGCGTCCGTCCGATCTGCTCGTCGTCGTCCGCGGTGAAACGCAAGCCTGCCACGAGGCGCTCGACGCCGCCGAAACGCTGCTGTCGCAGCCCCGAGCCGACGCGAATGCGGGATCGACGACGTTCTCGATGCCGCTCACGAGCATCGCGGCGGCGGTCGAGCAGTCGCCCGATGCCGACCTCGCGCTGATCTCGGTTCCCGGCGATTACGCAGCGGCGGAAGCGCTCAAGGCGTTGTCGCTCGGCTTGCACGTAATGCTGTTCTCGGACAACGTCGACATCGCGCATGAACGGACGATCAAGCAGTTCGCCGATGATCACGAGTTGCTCGTGATGGGGCCCGACTGCGGCACCGCGATCGTCAACGGCGTTCCGCTCGGGTTCGCGAACGTCGTGCGGCGCGGCGTCGTCGGCCTCGTCGCCGCGTCGGGCACCGGCCTGCAGGAAGTGACCTGCCGCATTCACAATCGCGGCGCCGGCGTGAGCCAGGCGATCGGCACCGGCGGACGCGACCTGCGCGAGGAAGTCGGCGGTCTCACGATGATGGCGGGCCTGCGTGCGCTCGCGCAGGACGACGCGACGCGCGTCATCGTGTTGATCTCGAAGCCGCCGTCGCCGGCGATCGCCGCGCGCATCCTCGATCTCGCGGTCGCGTCGGGCAAGCCGACCGTCGTGCACTTTCTCGGCGCCGCACCCGACTCCGTTCGCGGCGACCGTTTGCACGCGGCGCGATCGCTCGCGGAGGCGGCCGACATCGCGGTGTCGCTTGCGACCGGTCAGGCGATGACGCCTGCGCGTCAAGCGGACACGATCGAAATCAGCGACGCGCTGCTCGACGGACTCGCGCCGACGCAGCGCCTCGTCCGCGGGCTTTTCAGCGGCGGCACGTTCTGCTACGAAGCGCAGCTCGCGTTCGTCGCGCGCGGTCTTCGCTGCCGCTCGAACGCTCCGGTTCACGGCGCGCTGCCGCTCGATGCGTCGGCGGGCGATCACGTATTCATCGACATGGGCGACGACGAGTACACGCGCGGGCGTCCGCATCCGATGATCGATCCGACGCTGCGTAACGCCGCGATTCGCGAAGCGGCGCACGACGCGGCCGTCGCGGTCCTGCTGTTCGACGTGGTTCTCGGTTACGGCGCGCATCAAAGTCCCGCCGAATCCGTTGCCGACGCGCTGCGGGCCGCGCAACGCACGGCCGCGACGCAGGGACGCAAGCTCGTCGCGATCGGCCATGTCTGCGGCACCGACAAGGATCCGCAGGATCGCGCGAAGGAAATACGCGCGCTCACCGAAGTTGGCGCGATTGTCGCGGAAAGCAACGTCGCAGCCGCGCAGATTGCGGCGGAAGTCGCCTCACGTCTCGCCGTGCGCGACGCGGTCCGCACGTCATGAAGCCGCTTTTCAAGGAAGGTCTCACCGTCGTCAACGCCGGCCTTGTCGGCTTTGCCGAGAACGTCGTGGCCGCCGGAGGCAGCGCAATCGCGGTCGATTGGCAGCCGCCGGCACAGGGCGATCGCGACGCGGGATGGGCGCTCGCACGGACGCTCGCCGATCCGCGCGTCGACGCGGCGAACAAGGTCGCCTTCGCGCGCTTCCTCGAAGCGAACCCGGTGCTCGTCGATATCGCAATTGCGCGCGACGTGATCGCGGCGATGTCGGGCGGACGCAAGCTGATCCTTCATGCCGGACCGCCGATCGCGTGGGCGTCGATGTGCGGGCCGATGCGCGGCGCGATCATCGGCGCCGTTCTGCTCGAGGGTTGGGCGCAGTCGGTCGAAGCCGCGACGCGTCTCGTCGATTCCGGCGCGGTCGCGCTCGAGCCGTGTCATCACCACGGCGCGGCCGGACCGATGGCCGGCATCATCGGCCCGTCGATGCCGCTGTTCGTCGTCGAGAACACGACCGCCGGCAACCGCGCGTACAGCAACTTCAACGAGGGCCTCGGCAAGGTGCTGCGCTTCGGCGCGAACGGGGCCGAGGTCATCGACCGGCTGCGCTTCATCGCGCGCGACGTCGCGCCGACGTTGCGCGCGGCGCTCGCCGCGCTCGGCCGCGTCGAGCTCAAGCCGCTGATGGCGCAGGCGCTCAACATGGGCGACGAGGTCCACAACCGCAACGCCGCGGCGACGGCGTTGCTGTTCAAGCGCTTCGCACCCGCGGTGCTCACGTCCGCCGAGTCGCGCGAGCACGGCGCCGCGGCGCTGCGCTTCATCGACGGCAACGATCATTTCTTCCTCAACCTGTCGATGGCCGCGTGCAAGTCGATGCTCGATGCGGCGGCCGGCGTCGACGCAAGCTCGCTCGTCACCGCGATGTCGCGCAACGGCGTCAACTTCGGCGTGCGTCTCTCGGGCACCGGCGATCGCTGGTTCGAAGCGCCGGCCAATCCGGTCGACGGCCTTTATTTCCCCGGATTCTCGCGTGCGGACGCCGCCGCCGATCTCGGCGATTCGGCAATCACGGAGACGGCAGGCGTCGGCGGATTCGCGATGGCGGCGGCGCCGGCGATTGTCAAGTTCGTCGGCGGCAGCGCCGCCGACGCGCTCGCGCACAGCCTGCGAATGCGCGCGATCACGCTCGGCACCAATCCGTCGTTCACGCTGCCCGCGCTCGACTTCGCGGGCGTCGCGGCGGGCATCGATGCGCGGAAGGTCGTCGATCGCGGCACCCTGCCCATCATCAACAGCGGCATCGCGCATCGCGAGGCGGGCGTCGGTCAGATCGGCGCCGGCGTGACGACCGCGCCGATGGCCTGCTTCGTCGCCGCGGTAAAGGCACTCGATGCAACTTCGGAGGCGAGATGAGCGATGAGCGGGTTGCAGTCGTGGCCGTCGGCGGCAATGCGCTGATTCGCGACGACACGCACAGCGCGTTGAACGATCAATACGACGCGGTTTGCGCGACCGCCGAGCACATCGTCGACATGGTCGCCGCCGGTTACCAGGTCGTCGTCACGCACGGCAACGGTCCGCAGGTCGGTTTCATCCTGCGCCGCTCCGAGATCGCCGACGGCCAGGTGCCGACGGTTCCCGTCCGCTACGCGGTGGGCGACACGCAGGGCGCGATCGGCTTCATGTTCCAGAACGCGCTCGGCAACGCGCTGCGGCGACGCGGCATCGACAAGCGTGTCGTCACCGTCGTCACGCAGACGCTCGTCGACGCCGACGATCCGGCGTTCGCGCACCCCGACAAGCCGATCGGCTCGTTCATGACCGAGGACGTCGCGCGGCGCCTCGCGCAGCAGCTCGGCTGGTCGATCATGCAGGACAGCAATCGCGGCTGGCGGCGCGCGATCGCGTCGCC
>Ga0070714_100003797_pt1 | contig 11341 bp, 7 predicted proteins | sample LARL83metaG_FD_65450 | JGI IMG/M metagenome (GOLD analysis project Ga0070714, IMG submission 65450) | Corn, switchgrass and miscanthus rhizosphere microbial communities from Kellogg Biological Station, Michigan, USA - LAR L8-3 metaG | ecosystem: Host-associated > Plants > Roots > Rhizosphere ... | reverse complement strand
TTCCGACAGCGAGGGATGGGCATGAACGATGCGCGCGATATCCTCGCTGCTGGCTGCAAATTCCATGGCCACGACCGCTTCGGCGATCATTTCGGAAACATAGGGGCCAATCATGTGGATGCCGAGGATACGGTCGGTATTGGCGTCAGCCAGCACTTTGACGAAACCACCCGTCTCGCCCAATGCGCGCGCGCGCCCATTGGCCATGAAGGGAAATTGCCCCGCTTTATATTGAATACCCGCTGTTTTCAATTCCTGTTCGTTCTTGCCCACCCAGGCAATTTCCGGTGAGGTGTAGATTACCCAGGGAATTATGTCGAGATTCACATGACCCGCCTGCCCCGCGATGGTCTCGGCTACCGCGATGCCTTCCTCGGAGGCTTTATGTGCCAGCATGGGCCCGCGCACTACGTCACCCACGGCATATATGTTCGGCAGGTTGGTGCGGCAACCGCCATCCACTTCGATGTAACCGTGATCATCCATTTTCAGCCCGACGTTTTCCGCACCCAGGCCTGCGGTATTGGGTACCCGACCGACTGCGACGATCAGTTTGTCCACTTCCAGTTTTTGCGTTTTGCCGTCGGCATCGGCATATTCCACCGTGATGGTTTCGCCGGTTTTGATTCCGCTGATCTTGATACCCGTTTGTATTACCAGCCCTGTTTCCCTGGTGAAGATTTTTTTTGCTTCTTTTGCTACTTGTTCATCGGCGGCTGTAAGGAATCCCGGCAGTGCTTCAAGGATGGTGACTTCCGAACCGAGCCGTCGCCACACGCTGCCCATTTCCAGGCCGATCACGCCCGCGCCAATCACACCCAGCCGTTTTGGTGTTTCCGTGAGCGCAAGTGCACCGGTATTGTCCAGTATCCGCTCATTGTCTATCGGAGCAAACGGCAATCGACGCGGCGTCGAACCCGTGGCGATGATGATATGTTTCGCCTCGACGATGTCGACCTTATCCCCATTTTTCACTTCGAATTGCCAAAGCGTACCGCCGTCATCATATTTACCGCTCTTGAGCAATGAGCCATGTCCATGCATCGACGTCACCTTGTTTTTTTTGAGCAGCATGGCAACGCCGCCGGTGAAGGCCGCGACGATTTTATCCTTGCGGGACATCATCGTGGGAATATCCACGGACAGGCCTTTTACCTTGATCCCGTGCGCCGCAAATTTATGCGCGGCACGTTCGTAATTCTCCGACGATTCCAGCAGCGCCTTGGAGGGAATGCAGCCGACGTTCAGGCAGGTGCCGCCGAGACTGGCCTTGCCTTGCAAATTTTTCCACTCATCTATGCAAATGGTATTGAGCCCCAATTGGGCGCAGCGGATCGCTGCTACATAGCCGCCGGGACCGGCGCCAATGACAGCCACATCAAAAGATTGGGACATATGGATGCTTTATGAAGAAAGAATAAAAATGAAGCATGCGATAAAATGAAATTTAAATTTTACGCATTCAGGCTTCCAGTAATGGACTCATTGGATATTCCAGTGCCTCTTTCATCGCCACCAGCGAAAGCACCGCTTCTCGCCCATCTATGATCCGGTGATCGTAGGACAGGGCGAGGTAACTCATCGGACGAATCACCACCTGGCCATTCTCGACGACCGGACGGTCCTTGGTCGCGTGAATACCAAGAATGGCACTTTGCGGGGGATTAATGATGGGAGTGGAGAGCATGGAACCGAATACGCCGCCGTTGGTGATGGAGAAGGTACCGCCGGTCAATTCTTCAATAGTCAGTTTGCCATCCTGGGCGCGTTTGCCGAAATCGGCGATTTGCCTTTCAATTCCAGCCTGAGACAAGGTGTCGGCGTCGCGAATGATGGGAACCACCAGTCCACGCGGGCTGCTTACGGCAATGCCAATATCGTAATAGCCATGGTAGATGATATCGTTTCCATCCACCGAAGCGTTGACAACGGGGAATTTTTTCAGCGCTGCAACCACCGCCTTGATAAAAAATGACATGAGGCCGAGCTTGACGCCATGGTCTTTTTCAAATTTATCCTTGTAGCGGGTGCGCAGGTCCATTATCGCGTGCATGTCGACTTCGTTAAATGTGGTCAGTATCGCGGCGGTGGATTGCGACTGCACGAGACGCTCGGCGATGCGCGCCCGTAACCGCGACATGGGCACCCGCTGCTCGGGTCGATTACCCGTGGGTGCAGGCATGGATGTTACAGAAGGTGGGGAGGGTGACGGAGCTGTGGGAGAGGGTGAGGGCTTACTTTTTACATGTGCCGCCACATCCTCCTTCGTTATGCGACCGTCACGCCCGCTACCTTTGATCGAGCTGATTTCTTCGGCCTCAAGATTTGCCTGCGCTGCCAGACTCCGGGCGGCAGGCATCATGGCCGTAGTCGATGCTATGGCCGGAGCAGGCTGTGCACTAGATGGCACTGGCAAGGCAGGCGCTGCCTCAGCAGTTGCGGTAGAGGTTGTGGTTGCAGCCGTGGCCTCGGTATCTATGATGGCAATGATTTCGCCACCCGCCACTGTCGCCCCGTCACCCTTGATGATTTTTGCCAATACCCCGGTCGCTGGTGCAGGTAACTCCAGTACCACCTTATCAGTCTCGATATCAATCAGGTTTTCGTCGCGGGCAACACGTTCGCCCTCTTTCTTGTGCCAGGAAATCAGCGTGGCTTCCGCCACTGACTCGGATAACATCGGGACTTTGACTTCAACTGGCATGGCACCCATCCTCCTGGTTAAATTTTCTCGCGGAACGCTGCTGCCACCAATTCCTTCTGCTGGAAATTGTGCTTTGCCAGATACCCCACCGCGGGGGATGCCGAGGACGCACGCAATGCGTAGCCCAAAACCTGGTCTGGCCGCTTGTGCCGCAACAGGTAGTGCTGGATGCGATGCCAAGCTCCCTGGTTGCCCGGTTCTTCCTGGCACCAGAGTATATCCTCGGCTTGTGGATAGCGCTCGATTTCGGCCTGAAAGTCATCATGCGGGAACGGGTACAATTGCTCAATGCGGATGATCGCTACATCGTTTATCTGATGCTCCCGGCGGTAAGCCAGCAGGTCATAATAGACTTTGCCGCTGCAGGCGACGATGCGCCGCACTTTTTTCGAATCAAGCTTTTCAGTTTCGGGAATCACGGTCTGAAAACTTCCATCGGCGATATCCGTAAGGCTCGACACCGATTCTTTATTGCGTAGCATGCTTTTCGGACTCATGATGATTAGCGGCTTGCGCAGCGGCCGGATCATCTGCCGGCGCAGCAAATGAAACATCTGTGCGGGTGTGGAGGGAACGCATACCTGGATATTGTATTCCGCGCATAGCTGCAGATAACGTTCCAGGCGTGCTGAAGAGTGCTCAGGTCCCTGTCCTTCATACCCATGCGGAAGCATCATCACCAGACCGCAAAGTCGTCCCCACTTCGCCTCGCCGGACGCGATGAACTGATCTATTACTACCTGCGCGCCATTGGCAAAATCGCCAAACTGCGCTTCCCATACCACCAGCTCATTCGGTTCCGCGGTAGCGTAGCCGTATTCGAAGCCAAGCACTGCCTCTTCAGATAATACCGAATCGATGATTACGAAGTCGGGCTGGGCTGGCGAAATATGCCGCAATGGAACATACGTGCCTTCATTCCATCGTTCCCGGTTCTGGTCGTGAAGCACCGCGTGACGGTGGAAAAAAGTTCCACGTCCCGAATCCTGTCCCGAAATACGCACGGCGAAACCATCTTTCAGCAGCGCCGCGTAAGCAAGATTCTCGGCCATTCCCCAATCCAGCGGCAGCTTTTCCTCACTCATCAAACGGCGGTCGGCGATAATCTTCTCCACGCGCGAGTGCAACTTGAATTTGGTTGGAATATCGGTCAGCCGTTCCGCCAGCTTCCTTAATTCCGCTATGGGCATTCCGGTTTTTACCTTTGCGTCCCAATTGCTGTTCCCCAGGAAAGGGGTCCAATCCACGGCATCTGACGATTTGTAGTCATAAAGGATGGTTTTGTTAGGATTGCGGCCGGCATCCATATCGTCGCGATAGGCCTTTATCATCAGTTCTGCCTCGCCGGCGTTGATGACCCTTTCCGTTTCCAGCTTGTCGGCATAGAGCTTGCGCGTACCGGGATGCCGGGCAATAAGCTTGTACATTAAAGGCTGGGTCACCATAGGCTCATCCTGTTCGTTGTGCCCATGGGTGCGGAAACACACCAGATCCACGACTACGTCCTTATGGAATTTCATCCGGAAATCGAGCGCAATTTCAGTCACCATTACAACTGCTTCGGCATCGTCTCCATTGACATGGAAGATGGGCGCTTCGATCATTTTCGACACATCGGTACAATAAAGCGTGGAACGGGTGTCGCGTGGATCGGAAGTTGTAAACCCGATCTGGTTGTTGATAATGATATGCACCGTGCCGCCAGTGCCATAACCACGTGTCTGCGACAGATTGAGTGTTTCCATGACCACTCCCTGTGCTGAATAAGCAGCATCGCCATGCAGCAACACGGGCAACACGAGGTTGCCATCCTTGTCTTGCAAGCGATGCTGACGGGCGCGGACCGAGCCTTCCACCACCGGGTTCACGATTTCCAGATGCGAAGGATTGAACGCTAGCGTCAATCGCATGACTCCGCCCGGCGTGGATACCGCCGAGGAAAAACCCTGGTGATATTTGACATCACCCTCCGTCAGTTCATGGGCATGTTTGCCTTCGAATTCCTGGAACAGCTCAGCCGGCACCTTGCCCAACGTGTTGACCAGCACATCAAGCCGTGCACGATGGGCCATACCGATAACCATCTGCTGTATGCCCATCCGGCCGGCGCGTTGCAGCAGATTGTCCAACAGGGGGATCAGACTTTCACCACCTTCGCCGGAGAAGCGCTTCTGCCCGACATAGCGTGCATGCAGGTATTTCTCCAGTCCTTCCGCCGCATTGAGGCGTTCCAGGATGTGGCGCTTATATTCCGTTGAGAAATTGGGTTGGGAGCGCGGACCTTCGATGCGATCTTGTACCCAGCGCTTTTGTTCGGTATCGGCAATGTACATATATTCCACACCAATACTGCCGCAGTAGGTCTGCTGCAATATCTGCAGAATTTCCCGCAGCGATGCACGCGCCGGGCCGATCAGCGAACCGGTGCCAAAAACCGTGTCGAAGTCTGATTCAGCTAATCCGTAATGGCCAGGATTGAGTTCAGGGATGTAAGGTTTTTCCTGATGCTTGAGTGGGTCGAGATTCGCGTGGCGTACGCCAAGAAAACGATAAGCATTGATCAGCTGCAGTACCGATATCTGCTTGCGCTCGGTTGCGAGACCATCCATCTCCAGCCCGGCAGTTTCCTGACTGCCGGGCTGGAGATGTTCTTTTGGAGAACCCATCAACAATTCGATTGTCGGCCCCTGTGGCACGCCTCCACCAAATGCTGACTCTTGCGCTGGCTGTAATCCATTAAAATATTCACGCCACGCTGCCGGAACCGATGCAGGGTTTTGCAGATAATCCTCGTAAATTCCTTCGATGAAGGGTGCATTTGCCCCAAAGAGCAGGGAGTTCTCAAGCAACTGCTTCATCATCGCTAATTGACCTCATCTGCCAAAGCCGGATTACTTACGTAATGCAATGGGTATGACATCCCGAGTGGCAGTCCCCGTATAAAGCTGGCGCGGACGTCCTATCTTGTATTCCGGATCGGAAATCATTTCGTTCCACTGGGCAATCCATCCTACCGTCCGGGCCATGGTAAATATGGCGGTGAACATGGAGATCGGAATTCCCAACGCACGCTGGACAATACCGGAGTAGAAATCAACATTTGGATAAAGTTTCTTGGAAATGAAATATTCGTCTTCCAGTGCGATTTTTTCCAGTTTGAGTGCCAGCTTGAACAAAGGATCGTCATGCAATCCTAGTTCGCTCAATACTTCGTGGCACGTTTCACGCATCAATTTTGCACGCGGATCAAAATTCTTGTATACACGATGGCCGAAGCCCACGAGTCTGAAGCTGTCGTTTTTGTCTTTGGCACGGTCGATATATTCGCCAATGCGCGAGTCATCGCCGATTTCTTCCAGCATGTTCAGGCAGGCTTCGTTTGCCCCGCCATGCGCGGGCCCCCACAGGCAGGCGATACCGGCGGAGATACAGGCAAACGGGTTTGCCCCGCTGGATCCGGCCAGGCGTACGGTGGAAGTGGAAGCGTTCTGCTCGTGGTCAGCATGCAGGATCAGGATGCGATCCAGTGCCCGTGCCAGTACCGGATTTGGCTTGTAATCTTCGGCGGGAGTGGCGAACATCATGTGCATGAAATTTTCCGCGTAGCTTAGATTGTTGCGTGGATAGATGAAAGGGTGACCGATATTATACTTATATGTCATCGCAGTAATAGTCGGTAATTTCGCTACCAGGCGGAAGGCCGACAGTTCGCGGTGCGAGGCATCGGAAATGTCCATCGCATCGTGATAAAACGCTGACAAGGCACCGACCACTCCGACCATGACCGCCATGGGATGAGCATCGCGGCGAAAACCAGTGAAGAACCGCGCGAGTTGCTCATGCACCATCGTATGCTCTTTAATGGTCTTATCGAACGAGGCCTTTTGATTTCTGGTGGGCAGTTCCCCATTCATCAGTAAATAACACACTTCCATGAAATCGCACCGCTTGGCCAACTGTTCGATCGGATAGCCCCGATAAAGCAGAATGCCCTTATCGCCATCAATAAAGGTTATTTTCGAGCTGCAACTGGCAGTAGAAAGAAAGCCGGGATCGTAAGTGAATACACCGCTTTTGGCGTGCAAAGTACGAATATCCACTACGTCAGGCCCCATGCTGCCGGACATGACGGGAAATTCAAGCGTCTGGCCGCTGTTATCCAGATTGAGAGTCGCTGTATGTTTTTGTTCCATGTTTTTCCCCGCTATTTCGTCCCACCCTGTAAAAGCTGCGATGGAATTAAATTGTTTGCAAAAGATGCAGTACAGGTTGCAGGTTTGTATGCTCCGTTTCTTTCCGCATCGCGATCATTTCCCACAAGTCATTATCAGGAAGGTCCAGCAGTATTTCAAATTGCAGCAGCTCTGTTTCACTCAATTCAGCGTAACATTCATCCATAAAATGTTGTAGCACGATATCAAGTTCCAGCAAACCACGCCGGCAACGCCAGCGGGCGCGCTCCAGCTTCTTCATGGGCTCTTCCGAAACCTAAAAGTTCCCCGCCAGTTCGTTTTCACATACTCATTCAATGGCTTGGGGTATAAAGAAATTTGAACGCAACATGTATCCGATGCAAGCCCCGTTATTGAGGAACCCGCGCAATGGATACTCCTCAATCGGTTTCTCATACCGATCTTTTCACCATCATGTCCTTGATTTTGCCAATAGCGCGGGTTGGATTCAACCCTTTCGGGCATACGTCTACGCAATTCATGATGGAATGGCAACGGAATAGACGATAGGGATCTTCGAGATTGTCCAGTCGCTCCGAAGTAGCCTGGTCACGGCTGTCGGCGAGAAAGCGGTACGCCTGCAATAATCCGGCGGGGCCCACAAATTTATCTGGATTCCACCAGAATGAAGGGCATGCGGTGGAGCAGCATGCACATAGAATACATTCATACAATCCATCCAGTTCCGCTCTTTCATCAGGCGATTGCAGCCGCTCGGTTTCCGGCGGCGGATCGTTATTGATAAGGTAAGGTTTGATGGAGTGATACTGGGTGAAGAATTGTGTCATGTCCACGATCAGGTCACGGATCACCGGCAACCCTGGCAGGGGACGTAATTCCACGGGTTCTTTCAGTCCCGCAACCGGGGTAATGCACGCCAACCCATTGCGACCATTAATGTTCATCCCGTCCGATCCACATACGCCTTCCCGGCATGAGCGGCGCAGACTCAAGCTGTCATCCACGGCTTTGATACGTACTAACGCATCCAGCAGCATTTTATCGGCAGGTTCCAGCGCAATGTCGTAATCCTGCATATAGGGTTTTTCGTCCTTGTCGGGATCGTAGCGGAAAATGGAGAACTTCATGGTCTGATACCTCGGTTAACAGGCATATCATAGAGAATGCGGAAATATCGCAGAGGATAATTCCTCTATGGCCTGGCAAAAGCCGTATACAACAATTGAATTGACCACGGAATATGGGGAGTCGACCAAAGGATTTTATTCGACCGGGGCAGGTACGACCGGCCTCGCATCCCAAATCTGATGGGCATATTGCATGATGGTCCGGTCACTGGAAAATTTTCCCATATTGGCGACATTCAGTATCGCCTTGCGTATCCACTGCTCCTGATCCTGGTAAGCGATCTCAACTTTTTTCTGGCAAGCAATATAAGATGCGTAATCTGCCAACAGCAGGTATTTATCGCCGTCCTGCAGGAGCGTATCCACAATAAGCTTAAAGCGATCCGGTTCCTCTGGCGAAAAAAAGCCTGAGCCGATCATATCGAGAACGGCCCGCAATTCTGCGTCGGCGTGATAAATATCCCAGGGTTGATAACCATTCGCTTTCATCTCGGAAACTTCCGCTGCCGTCAGGCCGAATATGAAAATATTATCTTCTCCGACTTCGCTGCCGATTTCGATATTGGCGCCATCCAGGGTTCCGATCGTGAGTGCGCCATTCAATGCCAGCTTCATGTTTCCCGTGCCGGAAGCTTCCGTACCCGCCATGGAGATCTGTTCCGAGAGATCTGCAGCCGGAATCATCTCTTCCGCGGTCGATACATCATAATTAGGCATGAACACTACTTTCAGGCGGCCTGCTATCTGCGGATCATTATTCACGATATCGGCAATATCGTTAATAAGCCTGATAATGAGCTTGGCCTTGACATAACCGGGCGCCGCCTTGCCACCAAAGATTACGGTACGTGGAACATGCGGAGCGGCCGGATTATGGCGGATGCGGTTATACAGTGTTATCACATGCAGCACGTTGAGCAACTGGCGCTTGTATTCGTGGATGCGTTTGATTTGAACGTCGAACAGCGAATCCGCGCTGATATCAATGTAGAGCTTTTGCTTTACCAAGGCGACCATACGCTCCTTGTCTGCACGCTTCGCAGCAGCGAATTCCTTGCGGAAAGAAGCGTCGTCGACAAGTGGAATCAAGCGCTTCAGTTGGCTCAAATCCTTGACCCAACCAGATCCGATGCGTGAAGTAATGAGTTCCCCCAAACGTGGGTTGGCCTGATTCAGCCAGCGGCGCGGCGTGATGCCGTTGGTAATATTGATGATCTTGCCGGGAAAGAACCGGTCGAAGTCCGCGAATATGGTCTGCTTCATTAATTCCGTGTGAATTTGCGCTACGCCGTTTACTTTGTGGCTACCGACGATGGCGAGATGTGCCATGCGGACCCGCCTTCCATCCGCCTCGTTGATGATAGACATGCGGCGCGATATTCCGGTGTCGCCGGGGTATCGGTGCATTACGTCCTTTAAAAACCGCCGGTTGATTTCGTAAATGATCTGCAGATGGCGGGGCAGGATGCTCTCGAACAGGGAGACTGCCCAGGTTTCAAGTGCTTCCGGCATTAACGTATGGTTGGTGTAGGCAAAAGTACGGGTAGTGATATCCCAGGCTTTATCCCAGTCGTAATGGTGTATATCCACCAGGACACGCATTAGCTCGGGAATCGCAATGGCCGGATGCGTGTCGTTCAACTGGATCGCCACTTTGTCGGGCAACGCATCGAAATTATTCTGGTACTTGCTGTAACGATAAAGAATGTCTTGCAGCGAGGCGCATACAAAGAAATATTGCTGTTTCAGGCGCAGCTCGCGTCCCATTGCCGTGGTGTCGTCGGGATAGAGTACCTTGGACAGGTTCTCGGATTCGTTCTTGTCTTCTACCGCCTTGACATAATTGCCTTCGTTGAAATAGCGCAATTCGAAATCGCGCGTCGCCTTGGCCGCCCATAAACGCATATTGTTGACGGTATGGGTGTCGTAACCTGGAATAGGGGTGTCGAATGCCATCGCCATCACATCATCGGTATCGATCCAGTGGTAGCGATCTACTCCGCGATCGTCCGCATATTGAACCACATGGCCGTGGAATTTAACCTGGTGCAATACTTCTGGACGGGGAAATTCCCAGGGATTGCCATAACGCAGCCAGTTATCGGGATGCTCTATCTGTTTGCCGTCTTCGATGCGTTGAGCAAACATGCCATACTCATAACGGATGCCATAGCCATAGCCCGGAAGGTCGAGTGTCGCCATGGAATCAAGGAAGCAGGCGGCAAGCCGCCCTAGTCCGCCGTTTCCCAATGCGGCATCCGGCTCTATTTCACGTACATCGTCCAGATTAATCCCCAATTCATTGCATGCCTGACGGAACTGTTGATCGAAACCGAGGTTGTTCACGCTATTCATCAGCGTACGCCCCATTAAAAACTCCAGGGAAAAATAGTAAACCCGTTTGGCATCGTTGATGTAATAGCTGCGCATGGTTTCCATCCAGCGGTCGATCAAGCGGTTGCGCACCATATATGCCGCGGCGAAGAACCTGTCGCGATCGGTTGCGGTAATTGTGTCCTTGCCTACCGAATAGGTCAAACAGTTGGAAAGTGACTGTTTGATCGAGTCCGCGTCGAAACCGACTTTCTCATGCTCAAAAATGGATTTCTTTAAAGGATCAGTCATGATTTATCCAATTGAATTTACGATAATCAAAAAACATATCTCGATATCGGGCGATATTGCTCGACGACATATTTGCGGGATCAATAAGCCTGTAAATCGGCACCCTCCGGATTAAGGGAATGGCGCCAGAACTGGTCGTCGCTATCGAACAGGCGATAGGTACCCCGCGGCCCCCAACTGCCGGCATGATAGCCATTGATAAAATCGCGCTCCATCGCCCATACCTTGATAATGGGATCTACCGCTCGCCAAGCCCATTCCACTTCATCGATGCGCAGGAATAATGAATGGTCACCTTGCATCACATCCAGCAACAAGCCTTCGTAGGCATCGTGCTCCTGGTCGGTTCCCTTGCGGTAAGTTGCATCCAGGCTGATGGTGCGGGTGGTCAGGTCCAACCCTGGTACCTTGACCTGAATCTCCATTTTTAATGAGTCGTTGGGCTGAATGCCCAGCATGATCCAGTTTGGGTGGGACGCCTCGTGATGCGTGTGGCGCAGCAAATCCTGTGGCGGTTTTTTGAAGCGGATACAAATTGCCGAACTATTTTCCGCCATACGCTTGCCGGTACGTAGATAGAACGGCACTCCAGCCCAACGCCAGTTGTCGATAAACAGCTTCAGCGCCGCATAGGTTTCCGTGGCGCTGTCTGGTGCCACACCGGGCTCGTCCACATATCCGGGAACAGGTTT
>Ga0070714_100003795_pt1 | contig 11342 bp, 18 predicted proteins | sample LARL83metaG_FD_65450 | JGI IMG/M metagenome (GOLD analysis project Ga0070714, IMG submission 65450) | Corn, switchgrass and miscanthus rhizosphere microbial communities from Kellogg Biological Station, Michigan, USA - LAR L8-3 metaG | ecosystem: Host-associated > Plants > Roots > Rhizosphere ... | reverse complement strand
TGCGATATGAGGTGCCATGGCGGCACTAAGAGAGCCGATGTCATCTCGCATGTATATGACCGGCTTGTCCTTCGGTGCATTGGGGGAAAGCTGGGGCCCACTTGCCAGGGCAGAGAAAGCGAGGAGAGCCGGTAAAATACAGACAGATTGCCTCATACCCACCCCTTGGTGTCTAACGCTTGAGTTAAGCGGCGTGCGGGTTTTCGCACGTCCGCTTGGACGAATTGTTAGGTGGCACACCTCGGTTAGTTGTAAATCATGCCGCCGAATTTGAATAGCACAGACTTGCCGCGAAACAGCCCAAAGAAGTTGTCCCCGCTTTGACAGTCGACGTGGCGAATCTGGTCGCCAGGTTGCATCAAAGAAATGACTTTGGCCCATTCGGGTGAATCCGCGAGATTTGGATTACCGATTAGATCTGCAAAGTCCAAAGCTTGGTAGCGCCGCATTGGTTCGGAAACGCCGCACTCGGCGAGTCCCAGTTCGCGCGCGACGCGTGGTTGTTCAATTTTTGGTCCAAGCTGATGCGCGCAGCCGGCAATGAGTGGCGTGCCGAGCATTGCTAGTGCTAGCGCCGAGAGGAGGGTTCCTGAGTTTCGAGAACGCATGATTGTGCCGCCTAACGCTGGAGTTAAGCGGCGCCGGAGGCGTCCGCCTTGAACGAGTTGTTATGCGCTTTCACGCTAAGCCATTGAACGACAGCTGAGTAAATTGCCTTGTTTCTGGATCGTATAGAACTCCCCAAAAGTCTGCACCACCGTCGCACACTTGCACAGGCTCGGTGCGCCATCGGTCCTGATCCCTGCGATGGAGGTAGACCGGGTGATAGTGAAATGCATTGATATAGACGTAGTCATGTCCGCCAACACTGACGCCAGCGTACTGCCTGTAGTAAGTAGAGGGGTTCGCCACAGACAGGCCCTTACCACAGCAGCTTTGGGATACCACACTTGAGAGCTTCGGTAAGTCCCGCTCCAACTGCGCAACCACTATAGGACTAACCGTCCACACGCCGCTGACTGGCTGAGGTGACTCGCGAGAACACTGCTGGAGAAGCTGCTGTGCTTGAGTCGATGGCAACAAAACAGCTCGCTCAGACGAGACCGAGTCGGTACTCATGCAAGAGCTTAGAAATAACAAGGCGAGGAAGATGAGTGCTCTATGCATAACGCCTGAATTAAGCCGCGCCGCGAAGCGGCGTCGGCTTCAATGAATTGTGGATGCGAGCGCAGAAAGCAGCAAAAGACCAACTGTTGGGGCCTGCCCAGCCAAGCTCGGGAACCCAGTGATGTATGACCAAGGATGTCATTTCTGCTTTGAGGCCTAACGCTTGAGTTAAGCGGCGCGCGGCTTTTCGTGCGGAGAGTTCCTACGAAAAAGTGGACACCGTGGGTCGAACACACTGGGCCTCGAACTCGATCGGTGAACGATACCCCAAGGCCGAGTGCAAGCGGTGCTGGTTGTAGAAATCGATGTAGCTGCGCAAGGCCGATCGCAGCGTTCGGTCGTCGGTGAAGCGCTGGCGGTGGTACATGTCCGATTTCATCGACTTGTTCCACGATTCCATGTGCGCGTTGTCAGTCATGCTGCGAGGGCGGTTCACGCTCTGCACCAGACCGGCCTTTGCCAAGGCGAGCTTAAAGGTGTTGGCGAGAAACTCGACGCCGCGATCGCTGTGCACCAGCGTGCCGGCCTGCGGCTGCCGTTGTCGCACGGCCGCATCCAGCGCCCGACGTGTCAGCTCCGCCGACTTCTCCTTGCCCAGCGACCACCCCAGCAGACGGCGCGAGTAACGATCCATGACGGTCGCCAGATAGCGCCAGCTGCCGCCGACTTTCAGGTACGTCACGTCGGTGACCCACACTTGGTCGACCCGATCTACCGTCGCCGCATGCACCTGGTTACCGACGCTGGCGAAGAAGCAACCTAGCCCCGGTAGGCGCCGATACAGCGTGGCCGAACAGGCCTTGATCGTGTTATCGCGCATCAGCCGCTCGATCCGGCGCCGTCCGACCGACTCCCCTTGCCTGCGCAGTTCGGCATGCACTCGCGGACTGCCGTAGGTCTCGCGGCTCGCGCCATGCACCTGCCTCACCCGCTCGATCAAGCGCGCATCGTCCAACGCCCGTTCGCTAGCCGGTCGATCGCGCCAAGCGTAATAGCCGCTGGTGCTGACGCCGAGCAAACGGCACAGGCGCCTCACCGGGTAGCTTTCTTGCTGTTGCTCGATGAAGGCAAAGCGTTCGCCTTTCGAGCGGAAGTGAACGCGATCGCTTTTTTTAAAAGGTCGTGCTCTACCTTCAGTTGTTCGTAGGCCTTCTTCACCCGGCGCAGCTCCTTGAGTTCGGCCGTGACCGCCTGATCCACTGCCACGCCCTTCGTCATGATCTTTCCCTCGCGCGCCCATTTGCGCCAACGAGACAACATGAAGGGATGGATGTAAAGCGAGGCGGCGACGTCCGCACGCCAGGGAGCTCGCTCAGGCGTACGGCGGTCGCCTTGAATTCATCGCTGTAACGGGTGGTCGTTCTCGGACCTGGCTTGGGCATGGGGCACTCCTGAAACGTTAGGTCAGGGTGTCCACTAAAGCGTAGGAACTATCGCTTCGGCTTGAATGAATTGTTAGGGCGCAACCACGCGCAGTGCAAACCACGCGACGTAGAACCCCACTATTACTGCAACCGTTGAGAGGATTCTCACTGCCTTGGCATGGGCTCCGAGGACTGCAACGACTCCCTCAAAAAAGATCTCAATCCCGAACCATAGCGGAGCAATCGCGAGCCCGGCCCAGGAGAATCTGTTCTCTGGGGCAATCTTGGCCATCAGCGCGCCAGCCGCAATGCCCAGCACCAAAGCCAAAACGACGGCTCCCGCGGCGTAGCCGATTGAGCGCATGTTTGACGTGCTGGATTGGCTCATTTGCGCCCTAACGCTTGAATAAGCGGCGGCGCAGCCGTCCGCTTGAATGAGATGTTAGACGGTTGCGACGCTGCACGCTCGGGCGACAACGACTGCCAACGCTGCGCACAACTTGAGCAACCGACTGCCCCAAAACTACCCACTATGAATACCCAGGCTTGCGACGATGCCGCGCGAAAAACTGCTGCGGCGACGGACGACAAGCCAGCGCGAAGCTGGGCGAAACACACCACACGGAGAACCTACACGAGCTACCGACTAACGCTGGAGTTAAGCGGCGGCGCAGCCGTCCGCCTTGAACGAATTGTTAGCCGGCACTTGGCCGAAGGTGTTTGGAAATGAACTGTGTTGTACCAAAGGTCACGGACTTGAACCCGCCTTTGCGGCCGAATACTTCCTGAGTAACAGGGGCCATACTCTTTCTCCGCTTCTTGCCGAGTAAGCCAGTGCGTTATCAGGAACCAGGAACCACAGTACTCCAACGTACCAAATTGCCAGAGGCATTGAAACGGGGCTCGCCGAGGAATTGTTGGATGCCGAAACCCCAACCGATGGGCTTGCCTGAGAATCCGTCGAAGATGCAGCCTCGAACTCAGATAATTCTGAGTCGTAGCCGGTAGGTTTTAGTGCATGAGTAACGGTCATGTGGCTCTGCCGGCTAACGCCGCAATTGAGCGGCAGCGAAGCCGTCCGCCTCGAATGAATGGTTAGGTGCCGCACCAACAGGCGTCACGAGACCATCTCCATTTCAGACTCGAGCACATCGGCAACCCAGCGGACAGAACCATTTAAGTCGCGGCAAACGACGAGCCTGCAGGCTCTCCAGTTGGCATGGTGAAACCGTGATCAAGCTCGACGATGTCCCCTACGTGAGGCACGCTTTTCTGATCTCCCAGTGTCAGGTCTACCCGCCCAATTGGTATCTCTTTGATGATGCGAGCTCTTGGCGCGCTGCGAACTTGCATGTGGCACCTAACGCTGGAATTGAGCGGCGGCGAAGCCGTCCGCCTCGAATGAGTGGTTAGGCATGGACGCCAAGTGTGTTGTTGTAGATGGCAACAGTCGACCAAGCCATGCCGAGTACAAGAACGCCGACGAGCGAAATTTGATTGACGTGCCGTTGAGCATCGAGGCCTCGCGGATACTGCCCAAGCGTAACAACAAGCAGTGACGCGCGGCCAAGGTTGAACAGAGCGAACGACCAGATGACGTAGTACGCGATGAACTTGACGACAGCAATAACGCCGTTGGTGATTTCTTCCTGCATGACTACACGATGCCTAACGCTGAAGTTAAGCGGCGGCGCAGCCGTCCGCCTTGAACGAGATGTTAGACGGCTGCTCGTGAGCTGCAATGAAAAACTCAAACATACTTTGTGAGTTTTGCAATCTCACGCAAATCTGCCACCGGCGTACGTGAAGGATACGGAAACCCATACAAAATTCCTTGGCGCATACCCGACTGCAGTTGACCTAGCTGCCCATGCAAGCCAAACATCGCGGACGAATCTTCGGACTCCGCAAAGTCCAGGCAAATCGGATTGTCTGTACCAACCTTGTCCGATGGCAATTCTATGCTGTAGAGACCACACCACCAATCTCGTGAATAGTGCTTGCAATAGAAACAGCTAATTGTGCCTTTGCCATTCGACATAAATTTACGTGTTGCAACCTCTGCCATCTAACGCTGGAGTTGAGCGGCGGCGGAGCCGTCCGCCTCGAACGATCGGTTAGGTCTCATCTTCGTCGTCCTTCCACTGCGCCACGTCTTCTACGGGTCGCGGAAGACGTCCCTCAAGCCATTCCGCTGTGGTTGCTGGCGCGAAAGACGGATCTGATGACTCGATTACCCACGAAAGGAACTGTTCTGGGCCGCCGTTCATGTACGGTGGTGGCGAGACCGGCATGAAAACTGTTGGCAAACGCTCGTTTATGGACAAATAGTTGAGCACATGTCCCAACTCTTGAACGACCGCCCAAGCCAACGAATGACTGATCTCAATGGAGAACTTTACCCACCAATTGCCGCTCTCGAATTGACCCGAGGCGATGTCGGTGGATATGGCCGGAACCCGTCTCAGGTACGACAGTAACGGTTCGAAGTATTCAGAAGCTTCCATGAGACCTAACGCTGGAGTTAAGCGGCGGCGCAGCCGTCCGCCTTGAACGAATTGTTAGGGGGCTACTCCCCCGTTTGATTGAGCGGGTGGTGCTCTATTAAACCCCACATCCCGTCGTTTTTCTCCGAGCCTCGTGCGCCTATGCTGATAAGAAGCCTAGTCGTTGTAGCAGTTGATGCACCAATGACGCGCGCCAGAGTGGAAATGTGGCGCCAACGTTTGGGGAAGCGATCATCTTGCAGCATGACGATGAGCAAAGAGGCTCGCTGCTTATCCAGGACCCGCTTTGGCCGAGCTTGCAACCAATGCAGAAGCAATGTGCCGCCAACTCCGATGAGAGCACCGACAGCAACACCGACAAATCCGATGATCGCGATCTGCTTGCTGGCGTCCGGAGCTACCTTTGACTCGATAAGGGCCGAAAGAAGATCGGTAAGCGCTTGCGGATTCACCATAGCCCCCTAACGCTGGAGTTGAGCGGCGGCGTAGCCGTCCGCCTTGAACGAGTGGTTAGGCTGCATTGGCCGATGAACCACCTGCGCTGCTCTTTTTGATGCGCTTGACGTTGCGCAAGAAAAAATAAACACCGATGCCGCAGATCAGAAGCTTCACGAGCAAAGGCGCCGTGAAGCCGTTCGCCTGGAAGGACAAGAACGACTCAAGTGCATAGAACAGAGCGACCACAACGCCTACGACGGTGAAGAGAAGTGCTTGGATGTTCACGATGTTTCCCCTGTGCAGCCTAACGCTAGAGTTAAGCGGCGGCGTAGCCGTCCGCCTTGAACGAAATGTTAGACCTCTTGCCGAAGAATGCGAATGAACGGCCGGAGCTCTTCGTTACGCTCTGCATAGCCGCCGATGTCGTTGGGATTGGCAGAAGCCCATGCATCGTTACGCCACACGACGTCAAAATTGGCCGGCTTTTCACTGTTGCACACGACCTCGCAGTCTCCGAACGCGTGACCGGCCTCACGGACACGAAAGACAACGCACCTAGCTCCCTCGACAGAAATAACATCCCCAGGCTTGATGTTTGGACGGTCGCTCATAAGTTTCCCTGAGGTCTAACGCTGGAGTTAAGCGGCGGCGAAGCCGTCCGCCTTGAACGAACTGTTAGGCAAACGTGGTCTCACAGTGCGCCTTCAGATCACCCATCAATTCGATGCAATGAGAACGAACTGATTGGATATACGAATGGTCGACCGACAGAGCGTCATCTGTGGTTGGGGTAAGGCCAACCTCTCGGACCTTTGTTCTGTAGAGATCGTTAACTATCCACTCGTTGTGTACTCCGATGTCTCGACGAGCCTTTGCCTCCACGAATATTGGCCAAGACTTCTTGAATATGGAATCGCTGACAGAAAGAACGAACAGCAAGTCCTTTTTGTAGTCACTTGGCTTCTTGAACAACATATCATTGGCAAACTTTTCAGCCGCAAGCTTCTTCACCTCATCAATAGACGTTAGGTCAAGTAAAGCCTTCAACTCGATGGATGATTTTCCAACCTTAGCTGGATGTTTGAACAGAACCGCCACAACAAGATCGCGAAAGTAGGCTTCCATCTCCGAAACTGTGGCTATCAGCGTCAATCCATCCAAGAATGCAATCACCCTGTATTCGGGAATATTGATTTCTTGATGGTTTTGGTGGTGTGCCGGTATGTAAGTTGCCATGGATTGGAAAAGTGGTGTGAACTTTGAAGATGGATCTCTAGAAAATTGTCTGAGACCTTCAAGCGCGATTTGACTGATCTTGCTAAGGGCCAGCATGCGGTTTGCGTGCCCTTCATATATTTCTGCGAATGACTTCATGTGTTTTTGTCGCCTAACGCTTAGTAGATTTCAAAATGCAGCGTAATCCTGCAGCCTATCCCGTTCTTTCGATGCTGCTCTCGGGGCCACAGCCTACAAATATCAATGACTTGCTCACCTTGGCTCCACCTAATCCTGCAGCCTAACCTTGCAGTGTCGATTCGGGCGGGAGGTGACGGTGGCATCCTTTCATGGCGCGGGGCACGGAGCAAGCAACGGAGGCGGTGGAGCACCGAGGTTGCTGTATCAGGTGCGTGAGCGCATGCGCCGGCTGGGCATGGCCAGACGAAGCGAGGAAGCCTATGTGGGCTGGATACGCCGCTTCATCCTGGGCAATGGCAAGCGGCACCCCGCCGAGATGGGTGCATTGGAGATCGAGCGATTTCTGACCTCGTTGGCGGTGCAAGGCAGAGTGGCCGCCGCCACCCAAAACCAGGCGTTGTCCGCCCTGTTGTTTCTTTACCGCCAAGTGCTTGGGATTGAGTTGCCATGGCTGGACGGCATCGAACGGGCGAAGAAGCCGCAGCGGCTGCCGGTAGTGTTGACCCGGTCGGAAGTTGTCGCGTTGCTCGGTGAGCTGAGCGGCACCCATTGGCTGATGAGCAGCCTTTTGTACGGCACCGGCATGCGCCTGATGGAATGCGTACGTCTGCGGATGAAGGATGTGGATTTCGAGCGACGGGAGATCACTATCCGCCAAGGCAAGGGCGGCAAGGATCGTCGGACCATGCTGCCGCGCTCCCTGATGACTCCGCTGCAGGCGCCATTGGTCGAAGCGTCACGTATCCACGAGCGTGACCTGGCGGTCGGGTCCGGACGTGCATGGCTACCGGATGCGCTGGCGCGCAAGTATCCGGGGGCAGCGCTTGAACGTGGTTGGCAGTATGTTTTCCCGGCGTCCGCACGCAGTATCGATCCGCGTGGCGGGGAGGAACGCCGCCATCATCTGGACGAATCTGCCTTGCAACGCGCGGTCAAATCGGCGCGGGCTCGTGCGGGCATCATCAAGCCGGCGACCTGCCACACGCTGCGTCACTCGTTCGCGACTCACCTGATCGAGGATGGCTACGACATCCGCACCATCCAGGAATTGCTCGGCCACAAGGATGTCGCCACGACGCAGATCTATACCCACGTGCTCAACCGCGGTGGCCACGGTGTGTTGAGTCCGCTGGATCGAAGCTGATCGCGCAACGCGCGAGCACGCTCGCGATTCAATGGAACTGATCGCTGGCCGGCACCCACGAGCTCGATGAAGAGGCTGGCTTGACCGGCAGCACGATGCCCTCGCAGCCGGCCGGCGGCGGGCTGCCGGCGACGCGGGCTACCGCGCATTCCGCACTGTTGTCGATCTTCACCATCGGCGCCGGCGCAGCGCTGCTGGCTACCGACGCCGGCGATGGCGGCACCAGTGGCTTCGCGGGCGCCAGATGCATGCGTTCGTAGACCTGCGCATCGACCGGCTTCGGCGGCGGGTCGGGGTTCTTGCAACCGAGCAGCGACATCGGCAGCAATGGCATCACCGCGCACTCGACACGCACGCCGCGCGGCAAGTGGAAGGTGTGCTTCATGGTGGTTTTTTCCACGGCACGGCGCAGCGCAGTGTCGACTGAACTTTCGCCTTCGGGCGCCCAGTCCTGCTCGAAGCGGGTGGGACGGTAGCCGATGTTCGGCGCGCCGTGGTTCATGATTTCGGTATCGCCGCGCGGCTTGAGCTGCACGTAGCTGCCAGGCGCACCCTGCGCGCCCGCCGCAAGACTGCCCTGATCGGCACCCGGGCGATTGCCGCCAGGTTGGCCGATACCTGTCTGCTTGCTGCCCTTGTCGCTGCCCTTCCGTGCTGTCGATGGTGCGGCTGACGCGTTGCTGCCCGCGCGATCCGGCGCCATGGCCACGCCCTCGGGCTCGCCGGGTTTCGCCGCGTCGCTGCCCTGCGGGGTTGCATCGGGCGCGCTGCTGACATCGCGATCGCCGGTGACGCCGGCCGCACTCGGCACGGCGCTCTCCGCCGCCGGCTGCTCGGCGGCATCGGGTGCCTTTGCCTGCGCCGCCTTGCCGGAAGACTCAGTCGTCGGCGCTGGCGAAACAGCAGGAGGACTTTCGAGCTGCGGTCTTTCGATGGACGTCTGGACGGCCATCTTCGGCATCGCGTCTGCCACGTCGATCTTCGCCGCCGGCGCCGCCTGCGCAGGTACGGCGGGGCTCAGCGGAACCGCTTCGAGTTCAGCTTCGGCGACATCGATGGCCGGCGCCTGAACCTGCGGCTTTTCCATGGGCACGGTCGGCGTCGATACGCTCAGCTGCGCCTGCAGGTTTACCTGCGGCGATGGCTGCGCCGGCAACGGAACCGGCTGCAACTCGGGCACGGGCGGCGCGGCCGGCAGTTGCGCGCGGGCTGGCGTGACGCTGGCAGGCGATGTCGTCTTTGGCACCTCGGTGTTGAGCGCGATGCTGGATACGGTGATCGGCGGTGATGAAGGCACCGATACTTCGGGCAGCGCCAGCGAAGCCGGCGGGAGCAGTGGCCGGTTGCCTTCCAGTTGCGGCTTGCGTACCGACTCGGGCTGGAACCTGGGCGGCACTGGCGGCTGCAAGCTTGGCGTCGGCAGGGTCACCGATGGCGGTTCCAGCGCCAGCGGTACGGGCTGCAGTTCGGGTGCCGGTGAAGGTTGCGGGAGGCTCACCGGCGGAGGCGGAGCCGCCGCCGGTTTCGGCGCCGGCGCGCGTGGCTTTGCCGCCTTGGCGATGACCGGCGGTGCGGCGGCCGGCGGCTGCACCGCGATGACCGCCTGCGTATAGGCACTGTGCTCGCTGGTCGGTGTCGGCCGGTTGCTGCGGCCCTGATGGCGTGGCCCGCGCTCCTTCGGCGGCGTGCCGCGTACGGGTGGCGGCGGTGGCGGCTCGGGCGGTTCGATCAGGCGCACCTGCAGAAACTGCTGCGGCGATTCCGGCGGCAGTTTCAGCTCATAGGCAGGCCCGAGCACGAAGGCGAACAGGAACAGCAGGTGCACCAGCAGCGCGCCCACCGCGGCGCCCACGCGCAGTTTGCTTTCACGCGGACGCTGGCGGGTGCGCTGGTGGTAGACGCGCGCCCGCATCGCCGCCGCCAGCGGCGAGTTCAGCATGATCCGCGCCGGATTGGCGGAACGGCCGGCGGGTTGATCCGGTGGCGGCAAAGACATGCGGGCAGTGTAGCGGGCGCCGCTGCGGTTCCGCATGACGTTCAGTGGCCGCGATTGGCACCCGCGGCGCGCTCGCGCAATTCGGCATCGATGGCTCGGTTCGGCGTGTCCACCGGGCAGCCCCACGCCAGCGGTTTGCCCGCGCGATACATCGCGATGCACGCCGCTTCATCGGGTTTCTTCGGCGCGTGGGCGGCGCCGTCCAGCGGCTTGGACGGCGCCATGCTGAGGCGCTCGTCGCCGTCCTTGGCCGAGGGCGGCGCAGGCGGATCGCCACCGCAGCCGCCGGCCAGCGCAGCGAGGGAAATGGCGCAATGGATGCGCACGCCGCCAGGCAGCCGGACCGTCTTCTTGACCGTGGTCTTGTCCACCAGCTTCTGCAAGGCCTGGTCGACCGCGTTGCCTTTGCTCCAGTCGTCCTCGAAACGGGTCGGCCGGTATTTGACGGGGCTGTCGTGCTGCATGATGCGCGTGTCGCCGCGCGGCGGGTTCTGCACGTAGCCGGGCGGCGGCGCGCTGGCGGAAGCCGCCGGCAGCAGCGGCTGGCCGTTTTCGTCATATAGGCGCACGGCCTCAGTCTTCACGGGCGCGGGCAACTGCAGGGTCATCGCGTTTTTCGCCGCCGGCTCGGGGTGCCTCGGCAACGCGCGGGCTTTCGATGGCGGTGGCGGCGCCTGCATGGATGGCGGCGCGGGCCGGGTCACCGGCGCCTGGGTGATGAAGCGCACTTGCAGGACTTCGTCGGTGTGCACGGTCGGCGTCGCGAGCGGCGGCGGCCGCATGCCGTACCAGATCGCCAGCACGAACACGCCGTGCAGCAGCATCGCCACGACCAGCGCCGTCCAGCGCCACGGGCGCTCATGAGCCGGCTCGTCATGGCGCCGGCGCGGCGACACTGCCCGCAGCGGCGGGCCCATGCCTCCGCACGGATCGGGCGATGGCTGGTGACGATGTGCGACCTGCGTCGAACGGACGATGGCGGTGCCTCATGGAGTGCGGATGACGGCATACAGGATGCCCGATGCGGTTTGAATCCCGCTGCACCGAGCGCATCCGACGGACGGCCGACGCGGCGCACCCTTCACAGACCACGCGCGAAGCGCGGCGGTTCCCCGCAGTGCAACTTGACCGCGCCGCGGGTTCGCTCAAGTCTAGGCAGACGGCGCTCTGCGCCGTCTTCCCGCCATGACCGCCCGCGCCGGTGCATGCCCCGCCCTGCACGCGGCAAGACGACCATGACGGCCCGCCATCGTCAGCCGCCAACGCGCGGCCTCATGCGGCGCCGTTCATGCCACGAGGCCACGCCCTGC
>Ga0070714_100003794_pt1 | contig 11345 bp, 10 predicted proteins | sample LARL83metaG_FD_65450 | JGI IMG/M metagenome (GOLD analysis project Ga0070714, IMG submission 65450) | Corn, switchgrass and miscanthus rhizosphere microbial communities from Kellogg Biological Station, Michigan, USA - LAR L8-3 metaG | ecosystem: Host-associated > Plants > Roots > Rhizosphere ... | reverse complement strand
CCCGCGCTGTGCAGCACGACGATCGCCGGTAAATGGTCGCCATGCGCAGGGGCATAGAGCGTACCTTCAAGGTTCGCACCGGCATTCTCGAAATGCACGGTCTGTTCAACCACCACGGGCTCGCCCTTAACTTGCCACCGTGGCGGTGCCGCCATCGTCACTCCCATGACGAAGAATGCGGCCAGGCCCCACGTCCAGATTGTGACGCCATTCATTACGCGGTTTGCTTTCATGTATCGGCTCCTCATCGCATTCGCACTGCGCGAGCGCGTCCGAATTCCGTGCTGTAGGAAGATGGCGTTGCCGCCGTGGAGTATTGCGGTGACGGACACAGCAAGAGTCTTGCCAGCCGCGACTCCATCGCAAAGCTCGTGTCCGTGTGACGGCGTGAGCGGTGTTGCAGGCAAGGCGAGTGTCCGCGGACAAGTTTTTCGGACGCCGTGGACAGTGATCTCGCGCTGCACCGGCCAGCACTAGGCGAGTGCCTATCGCTGAATCGGTTCAAGATGATTGCCGTGGGCAAGCATCGCAAACGCGATCGCAACAACAAACGCGGTCAGTGACTCACCGCGTTGTTCGCTACCCGCACCGCCTCGACAAATCCGCCAAACGGAATATCGGTGATGCCCACCAGCCCGATGTGGCTGTTCTCCCCATCGAGCAGGCGTCCAGTCACCGGCTGATCGGTGTACTGGAACCAGTGCGCACCGACGATATCCGGATTGCTGGCCGCGGTAGCGATGAAACGCGCATAGGCTTCGCCGCGTTGCTGCTCGTTCCACACCGACACCACGCCCTTGCCGAACGGGCCGCGATCGTCGGAGCCGAAGTGGAATTCGCCGATCAGCACGGGCTTGTCCAGCTGATGCATGGCAACGGCGTCGAAGCCGTGCTGCGGCAGATCGGCGTAGACGTTGAAGCTGACCACGTCGCAGTATTGCGCGCAGGCGGCCACCGCTTCGGGCGTGTTCACCGCGAAGCGGCCGCCGAGGAACAGGTGGTGCGGGTCGTGGCGGTGGATCGCTTCGGCCACGGTGCGGAAATAGGCGTCGGCGTAGCGTCGCAGCCACGCGCCGTAATCGGCGGCGATGGCCGGGTGTGCCTCGTTCGGCGCGGGCGCGGCGAAGCCGGTGACGTTCACTGCATCCCATGAGCCCAGCGCTATACCCCACGCGGCGGACAGCGTTTCCGGCGCCACGTATTTCTCGCGCAGCATCGCGATGAACGCCTGCTTGGCGGGACTCTTCGCATCGCCGGCGAGCGTACCCACGGCCAGCCCCCAGCGGCCTTGCGGTCCGTTGCCGGCCCAGGCCAGTTCGTTGTCGGCAAAATAACCGAGCAGGTACGGATCGTCGCGCACATCGGCGCTCGCCTTGGTCACCGCTGCCTCCGTCGCCTGCACGAAGCGCGGATCGAACGGATCGGGCATGCGGCCCCAGTAGTCGTAGCCGCTGGCGACGTTGGCGTAGTCGCCGGCGATATTGATCGAGCGCGTATACGGCAGCCGGTGCGCGCGGCCCAGCGCGTCGTCGCTCCAGTTGCCGATGGTGTTGAAGCCCCATGCCTGCAGCCGGTCCAGCGTGCGTGCGCGCCACGCGTCCTGCCAGTTCCCGCCATCGACGCGATACAGGTTCGCCGCGTAGAAGTCGAACCAGCGGCCATGGTTGTAACCGATGCCCGCGCTGGCGCGCTGGTCCTTGTTGCGATTGTCGCCGCTGCCGTAGAACACTGCCCATTCGCCACGGGCCGGCGGCAGATCGCGGAACATGGACTCGCGGCCTTCGACATAGCTGCGGCCGCCGTCGGCGACCATTGCGTTGACGCCCAGCGAGAAGAACGCGTGGCCGTCGGGCGTCACCAGTCGCCAGCGGCCATCGGTTTTCTGCACATGGAACCAGCCGGTACGGTTCAGGCCATGGACGTCCAGACGTCCGCCGTAAGCATCCAGCCCGGTCGGCATCGCCCTGGCCAGGATCGCTTTTTCCGCTGCATGGGCCGCACGCAATGCGGCATCGGAATCGACTTTCTCCGGCCATTGACTGCGTGTGAACTGCCCGTAGCGGTCCACGATGCCGGCATACGCATCGTGCAGCGCGGCCGCTCCCGGCGCGACATCGAGGCGACCGAACAGCAGCGTCTGCGCCGCCTGCGGCGCGGGCACCCCGAGCCGGATCGCGCTGACCTTGTGCAGATCCAGCGTGCCTTGCACGGTGGTTGCCAGAAGGGTCGGCTGACCGCGATCGTCGAACGGCATCGGCGGTCCCGCCTGCATGCCCTCGCCGCGCGGCGAGGTTGCGTGCAGTGGAACCACCAGCGTCTGCGCCGGCCCGGCCGGTACACCTACGGTGGCGTGCAGTTGCTGGCCGCCCGCGTCATCGACTTCCACGACCAGCGTCACCGCCCACGCCATGGCGTTCTGAACGCGCAGGCGCAACTCGCCCTGCGTTGACCAGTCCCATGCGCCGTGGGCCGGCATGATGACGATCTGCGGATGAGGCGCCGGCTGGAACGCGTAACGCTGCTGCGCCACGCTGTCGCTGGCGCGCTCGACCGCGCCGGTCCGCTGCACATGATCAAGCGTGAGACGGGTGCCGGCTGCGGGGTCGGCCAGATCGAACACACCAGGTGCGGCAGCCGCGTGGCAAGCACCCAGCCCCAACAGACACAACGCCCAGATCACTGCAGCATGTTTCATGGTCGATCTCCACGAAAATATCCATCGACCCGTGGGTTGTGTGGGAGCGGCTTCAGCCGCGATGCTCTTTTCATGTTTCATGCTGGCAATCAAGAGCATCGCGGTTGAAGCCGCTCCCACAACCCTGAAGGCCTATGCCACGCGGCTACGCGACCACCACTGCCAGCCGTAATACACCGGCACGCCCAACGCGATGATCAGCAGGCTCATGCCGGCATCGCCCGGCGCGTGGATCGCGCTGGCCACGATCACGCCGAACACGGTGATCACGAAGATCAGCGGCAGCAGCGGATAGAACGGCACCCGGTACGGCGCCGGCTGGTCGATGAAGTGCTTGCGGTACCAGAACAGCGTGCCGATGCCGAATACGTGGCCCAGCCACTCGCCCACGGTAGTGTAGTTGAGCAGCTGGTTGAAGCTGCCCGACACGGTCAGCACGATCGCCCACAGGCCGAGCACCACCAGCGCGATCTGCGGCGCGCGTGTGCGTGGATCGACGCGTGCAGTGGCGCGAAAGAACACGCCGTCCGCACCCATCGTCTGCAGCACGCGTGCACCGCCGGCGATCGCGATGCTGCAATAGCCGAAGGTGGAGCAGGCAATGCCGATCTCGATCACGGTGGCGCCGTGCGCGCCGAACAGCTTCTGCATCAGGTCCGCCGCCGGCGCCGGGCTGGCCGCGAGACCGGCATGGCCGAGCCCGGCCAGATAGGCGAAGTTGACCAGCAGATAGCAGACCACTACGCCCATCATGCCCATGCCCAGCGCGCGTGGCAGGGTACGTTGCGGGTTGCGTACTTCGCCGGCGAGATCGTTGAGGTAATGAAAACCGCCATACGCGAACAGCACCGGCAGCAAGGCACCGGCAAAGGCCCACGACGACACCGGCTGCGCGGTATCCGGCACCAGCACCAGCCCGAGCTGGCCATGCGCCAGCACCATGCCGGCAACCACCAGCAACGCGATCGCCATCACCTTCAGCACGGTGAAGATGTTCTGCATCCAGGCGCCGGCGCGGATGCCGAACAGGTTGATGCTGACGATGAACACGATCGCGCCGACCGCGACCGGCATTTCGTAGAGCCGGCTCAGGCCCAGCGCCCTGCAGAAATAGACGGCGAATTTCGTCACCACTGCGGCCACGCTGCCGGGATAGTTGATCAGCGCCATGGTCCAGCCGAACAGGAATGCCGGCAGCAGACCGAACGCCTCGCGCAGGTACACGTAGATGCCGCCCGCCTGTGGTCGCCGTGCGCCAAGCTCGGCGTAACACAGCACGCCAGCCAGGGTCAGCAGGCCGCCGATCGCCCACAGGATCAGCACCTGAGTACCGGACGAGGTGTTCTGCGCCACCGTAGCCGGCGTGATGAAGATGCCCGCCCCGATCACGCCGCCGATGACGATCATCGCGGCGTCCCAGGTGTTCAGGCGACGGGCATAAGCATTGGCGGGTTCGGTCAGCATGCCGGCTACCTTGCCATTGTCCGTACCGGTTCGGCCAGTCCCGTGTGGCACATCTTCTCGCCGCACGCCGTTTCGGCAAATTGACAAGCGGCGGTCGCACCGGAAGACTGTCGCCGGCAGTGCGACATGCGCTGCCGGTTTATGGCGCCGCGGCCAACCTCGCTGCGTCATCGCTGCCGAGGGGTGCTGCAGCGGACATCAGTCCGCCACGCTTGGTACGCGATTCCGTTGCAAGGGCGCCCTTTCCACTTACTGGAGACGTCGCCATGTTCAACTCCGCTGCCATTCGCCCGCTCGCCATCGCCACTTCCGCCGACTACCCCTCGATCCAGCCGGACGATGCCCACCTGGCGATCTCGCTGGAACGCCTCGGCGTCCAGCCCAGCGTCTGCGTGTGGAATGACCCGGAGGTCGACTGGTCGAGGTTCGATGCGGTGCTGATCCGCACCATCTGGGATTACTTCAAGCACCACGCAGCGTTCCTGGACTGGCTGGACCGGCTCGACCGGCTTGGCGTACCCACCATCAACAACAGCGCCCTGCTGCGCTGGAACAGCGACAAGCGCTACCTGCTCGAACTGGCCCAGCGTGGTGTTGCGATCATTCCAACCCGGCTGACCAACGCAACCGACCTGCCCGACGTGCTTGCGGCGACGCCGGGGCAGCAGATGGTGATCAAGCCGACCATCAGCGGCAGCGCGTGGCATACGCTGCGCGGCACGGTCGGCGACCCGGCGTTTGCCGCCGCAGTGACGCAGCTGCCGCGCGAGTACGACTATCTGGTGCAGCCGTTCGTACCGGAGATCGTCAGCGACGGCGAATGGTCGCTGCTGTATTTCGCCGGCGAGTTCAGCCATGCCGTGATCAAGCGCCCGGCCACCGGCGATTATCGCGTACAGGACGAATTCGGCGGCAGCGTGGAACCTGTCCAGCCGAATGCCGCCACACTGGCGGCGGCCGATCGCGCACTTGCCGCCGTCGCCGCGCTCGGTCATGGCGGGCACGCCTATGTGCGCGTCGATGGTGTGATCAGTGCCGGCCGCTTCCTGATCATGGAGCTGGAGCTGATCGAGCCGTTCCTGTATCTCGCCGTGCGTCCGGCGGCGGCCGAGCGTCTCGCGCGGGATCTGGCTGGTCGTCTCGCCCGCATCGGGCCGTCCGCGCTGGCAAGCACACCCTGACATGCCGCACAGGCCAGACCCGCAGCCATCCAGCACACCCGCCAGATCCTCGTCGCGCTGGCTGCGCATCCTGTCGTGGTGCGGGTCCCTCGCGGTGCTCGGCGCTGCAGCGTGGATCCTGCATCGCTACCTGAGCCACATCGCCTGGCGCGATGTGGCTGCCGCCTGGTCGCAGTTGCCGGCTCACCGCATCGCTTACTCGGTCGCGGCGACGGCGGTCAGTTTCGCGATGCTGGCGATGTTCGACGTGCTGGCGGCACGCACGGTGGTGCGCGATCGCGTGTCCGCCGGGCTGGCCGCGTTCGCCGGCGCCGTCACCCAAGGCATTTCGAACACGCTCGGCTTCCATGCGATCACCGGCACGGCGTTGCGCTATCGCATCTATGCGACGGCCGGCGTGGGCGCCGGCGACATCGCGCGCATCGTCGGGCTGGCCGGGCTCGGTGTGGGGCTGGGCTTCGCCGTGGTGATCACCGGCGCGCTGTGCTGGCAGCCGGCGATCACACACGGCTGGGGCCGCCTGCCCGGCACCGTGCTGGCAGCGCTGCTGGCCGCGCTGCTGATCTGGCTTGCGCGGCGTCCGCGCACGCTGCGCGTATGGCGCTGGACGCTGGCGTTTCCCGGCGCGGATATCGCGGCGGCGCAAATGCTGATCGGCGGCGTGGAAATGCTGGCCGCGATCACGGCGCTCTACGTGCTGCTTCCTGCCAGCGTGGCGCCGCCATTCATCGACTTCCTGCCGGTCTATGTCGGCGCCGTGCTGGCCGGCATCGTCAGCCATTCGCCGGGCGGACTGGGCGTGTTCGAGACAATCATGCTGGCGGCGTTTCCGGCCGAGGCACGCGCGGATCTGCTGGTGGCGATCGTTTGCTACCGGCTGACCTACAGCTTGCTGCCGTTCGTGCTGGCCTCCGCTGCGCTGGCCGTGTTCGAGGCCGCGCTCAGAATCCGCCAGCGGCGGCGCCTGCGTTGAACAGATCAGAGCATCCTTAATTGGACGGCGGATACCGCCGTATCAATCGCTGCTGACGCAGATGATGCCGTGCCAGCGCCAACATGCCGATCGGCCGATGCCCGCGCGCGCGATTGGCCGCACCCAGCGCAAACAGCAGGCGCTGCTTGGCGAACACCATGCGATAGACCTGCCACACCGAATACTTCGGATCCCACGCATGCACCGCTTCGGAACCTGCGCCGTTCACCTCCATGATGGTGAAGCGTCCGCTGCGCAGATCCTGCAGCGTGCTGTAGCGCACGTCGAAACGACCGACGTGGAATTGCGGCATGTCGTGTGCGATCGCTTCGATCGCCGCCGTCAGCTCCGCGGTGGCGGAGTCGGAACCATCTTCGTAACGGCCGCCGATCCGGGTCGAGCCGATCAGCGACAGCCGCACCGTATCGCCGGCCGCCGGCACCTCGTCGGGATCATGGCGGCACTCGTGCTCGCGCCGGTTGCGCACCACGCGATGCAGACGCTCATCGGCCTCGATCAACTGTGCCACCGTACTGGTGCCATCGCCGGTTACCTGCGGGTAATGGCGCAGCAGTATCCCGAGCAGCCCGCCCGTTGGCTGGCCCGGATGCCGCACGTAGAAAATGCCTGCCTCACCCTGCTCGCCGAGATAGCGCTGCAGCATCAACGACTCGCCGGCCGGATAGCTCGCCAGGTAATCGGCCAGGTCCAGCGTATCGTCGAGCCGACGCACGCCGAAACCACACCAGCCAAGATCCGGTTTGGCCACCACCGGAAACATCAGACCGGCCTCGCCCATCGCCGACAACGCAGCCGCCAACATGTCGCCGCCCTCGGCCCGCAGCATCACGTACGGCGCTACCTTCGAATGTGCATGCGCACCCATGCCCGCAAAATATTCGGACTTGGTGTCTCCCACCAGGCCGCCGGCGGTGATCTGCGGATTGGCGGCGGAGGGCAGCGTCAGGCTGCGATAGCGCAGACCCAGCCAGCACCATTGCAGCACCATCGGCACCAGATTGAGCCATTTGGGGATGCGCTCTATCGTGCCCACCCGCGGCGCCGTCACCGGCGACCGCACACCCATCACCGTGGCGAACGGCTCATCCATGCGCGATCGCCTCGCTGTGGATCAGCCCATGGTGAATCAGTTCGTAGTGGATCGGCTTGTACGCGAAGTTGTTCGACTGTCCCGCCGAACACGCGGTAAGGCCGATCAGCAGATCCATCTGCGCCTCGAACACGATGTAGTCGCCGGCGCGGCTGAGCGGCGGCTCCACCCGGATGACACCGGTGGCCGCATCCACCGGTACGTTCATGAAGACGTTGAACGCGGTGGGGATCGCGTCCGCCGCGATGCCGTACGGCGCCAGCGCCGCGGCGAGATTGCCGAGACAGCCGCGGTGCGGCTCGGTGTCGCCGTAGATGATGCGAAACATCTCGGCGGAGCACGGCGACAGCAGGAAATCGTGGCGGCCGACGGTGTCCTCGACGATGCGCAGCAGTGCCTGGCTGCGGTTCGAATAAATCGTGTCGCCGGTACTGAGATAGATCTTGCTGGCGTAGTCGATGCTGCGGCCGGACGAGATCGCCTCACCGGTGTCATGCCGGTTGAACGCGACCAGGTCGGCCACCTGCTCGCCCTGCGGATCGATCACCTTCAGGCTTTCGCCGCGTTTCAGCTCGAACGCCGTGCCGCTGCGCGGAGGGATGACCTGGATCATCGCTGCTCACTCCCGTTCACGTGGAACGGGCAGACCCAGTCCGCGCCCACCTGACGCCCGCTGTACTGGCGCGCCTCGGAACTCTTGCCGTGCACGGCGAGCATCGGGTTTGGCGAGCCAGCGAAGGCGATGTCGCGCTGGATGATCACCTGGCGCAATTTCTCGTAGCGCCCATCCGCACGCAGCCGCTCGAACTGATGGTGCAGATTGAACACCAGCACCGGACAGCGGAACCGACGTGCAGGCCGGCTGGCGTCCGCATGCAGTCCCACCACGTAGAACGCCCTGCCGCCCACGCTCATGCTGAAGTTCGCCGAGGCCGGATCGGCGCTGACGCTGCTATCCCAGTCATGGCTCGCGCGGTCGATCGCATGGATCGCGCGCAGGCGCCGCCATAGCACCGCCTCGAACGCCGGCTCGGATAGCCGGGCCGAGCACGGAAACACTATCGCGAGGCTGGCGAACAGGCTGTCGCCATCCGCCTGCGCGGCAAAAGCCTGCAAGTGGCGGGTGATGCGGCGGTCGTCTCGCGCGCTGGCGATGTCGTGAACGACCAAGGTCTGCAGCTGCCGCCGCGCCTGCGATGCCTTGGCGCCAAGGCAGGGAAACGCCGGCTGCCCGATGAACGCCTCGAACGCGCGCCGGGTCGCCTCGATCATGGCTGACCCTGCCGGCGTCTGCTCTGGACCAAGGTCGCGTATCGGCGTGTTCATCACCATCCCGTCGTGTCGTCGATGCAAGCCGATCAGGGCCTGATCCGCATGGGTGGACGTTACGTGCAGTGACGATCAGCCGACGTGAAGGCCCGGTACGTTCGCAACCTCCGTCAATCGCTAGAATGAGGGGATTCCCACTTATCCGACAGCACGCTTGCCCTCCCCGCCACGCAAGATTCTCCACGTCGACATGGACGCGTTCTACGCGTCGGTGGAACAGCGCGACGACCCGGGTCTGCGCGGCAAGCCGGTGGCGGTGGCATGGCGCGGTGCGCGCTCGGTGGTGTGCGCGGCCAGCTATGAGGCGCGCGTGTTCGGTGTGCGCTCGGCGATGCCGGCAATCCGTGCCGAAAGACTATGTCCGCAGCTGATCTTCGTACCGCCGGATTTCGTGCGTTACAAAACGGTGTCGCGCCAAATCCGCGAGATCTTCGCTAGACATACCGAACTGATCGAGCCGCTGTCGCTGGACGAGGCTTACCTCGATGTCACCAACACGCTGACCGGGCTGCCCTCGGCCACCGCCACCGCCGAGGCGATCCGCACCGCGATCCGCGAAGAGACGCAACTGACTGCGTCGGCCGGCGTGGCGCCGAACAAGTTCCTGGCCAAGATCGCCTCCGACTGGAACAAGCCCGACGGCCAGTACGTGATCCGCCCACATCAGGTCGAAGCCTTCCTCACCCCGCTTCCGGTCGGCCGCCTGCCCGGCGTCGGCAAGGTGATGGAGGCGAAACTCGCCGTGCTCGGCATCGCCACCGTCGGCGAACTGCGCACGTTTGCGCTGGCGGAACTGGAACAGCGCTTCGGCCGCTGGGGCCGACGTCTGCACGAACTGGCACGCGGCATCGACGACCATGCGGTGCAACCCGAACGGCCGACCCTGCAGATCTCTGCCGAAGACACCTTCGAGCACGACCTGTTGCTGGGCGAACTCGAACCGCACATCCGTCGGCTGGCCGAAAAGGCCTGGGCCGGGTACCAGCGCGAACTGGCCGCAAAAGAGCGCAGCCGCGTGGCGCGCACCATCGTGCTGAAACTGAAGACTGCGGACTTCCACACGCTGACGCGCAGCCTCACCCCGGCACAGCGGCCGCTATCGGCCGGCGAACTGGCCGACATCGCCTGCGCGCTGCGCGATCGCGTCGAGCGTCCCGCCGATAGCCGCTACCGGCTCGTCGGCGTGGGCCTGGCCGGTTTCGTCGACGCCGATAGCTGCGAAGCACAACGGGATCTGTTCACCACCTAGCGAAACGGCGCTCAAATCCCGTCGCGAATCGGATACGCTCCGCATCCGTACGCTTGCAACCCCCGCGTGGAGCAGTGACATGCTTTTCGAATTTCCAAAAGTCCGCATCGATTCCCTCAAGGATTTCGCCAAGCACTATCTGATGATCGTGCTCAGCATCCTCACCGCGCTGGGGCTGGAAGCGTGGATCGAGCATGCGCACCACCAGCGTGCCGCGGCCACGGCCAGTGCGCAGATCGAGACGGAAATCCGCGCCAACCTGACCGAAGCCCAGGCGGACCTGCAACAGGATGTCGCGCAGCTGAAGCGGCTCAACACGATCCGTGACGCGGTGAGCCGCGATCTCAAGGCGCACGTCTCGGATGACGTGATCAAGCAGCACATCCTGGCGCAGACCGGCGACTTCGACCTCAACCTGAACTTTCCCACCCTGCGCCACGAGGCCTGGGATGTGGTGGTGGCGAACCAGTCGGCCAGCTGGATCGATCACGATCGCATGCAACGCTACTCCGCCGTCTACGCCAGCCAGCGCGACGTCATCACCTCGATGAGCGAAAACACCGCGCTGCTGATGAACGGCACGGGCATGGTCGACACCATCGCCGACCTGCACACCGATGAGGCGCAGCCACGCGAGTTTCTGCACGTCGTCAGCCAGATGGCGGCCATGCTCGGCCAGACGGTGAACAGCCTGCGCATGCTCGAAAAGCAGCTTGGCGCCGCGTTGCCTGACGGAAACTCGAACAGCGCGAAGCCGGCGCCCGCTGCCTGACCTCGAAACCAGCCTCACGCAACGCAGCTTGAGAGAGCCTGCTTCCACAGGCTCTCCTTGGGAAAAACCTGGCGTCCAGCATCCACACTGCACTCGCAAGGAGCGGCAGGTACTCAGGTTGCCTCAGGGCAATGTGTACTCGAAGTCGTAGAAATGCTGGCCATCGGTGATCGTGATCGCCAGCGTACCGGCCAGCCCAAGCAGTTCGCCGGTGCCAGAATCAGGTATCACAGTGATGCTCAGTTGCGGCGTGCCGCGCGTCATCGTGCCGCTGTGCTGCAACGCGAACGTGCCGCTGCGGCCATGCAGCGTGCCGCTGACCCGTTCCAGCGCGACATAACCGGCCGAGCCCGACACGTCGGTGCCAGCAGCCAGCATCTGGCCTTTACTGGTCGCCTCGAGATCGCCTTGAAACTGCTTGTCCAGCGCCATCCGACCGATGCCGGGATCGCCGACGCCGTCCTGCGCCGGCTGCGGCGTCATCTTCACTTCGAACGTACCGCGGGCATGCGTGGTCATGATCTTCCTTTCGGCTGGTCGGGGCACGTCAGCCTAATGGATCACAGCGCCC
>Ga0070714_100003793_pt1 | contig 11345 bp, 12 predicted proteins | sample LARL83metaG_FD_65450 | JGI IMG/M metagenome (GOLD analysis project Ga0070714, IMG submission 65450) | Corn, switchgrass and miscanthus rhizosphere microbial communities from Kellogg Biological Station, Michigan, USA - LAR L8-3 metaG | ecosystem: Host-associated > Plants > Roots > Rhizosphere ... | reverse complement strand
GTCTCGCGCGCTCGGTAATCCGCCGCCGGACGACCTATTACGCCGAGGCCGGGGACTCCTCCAGGGGGAACGGGTGATCCTCCTTGTGCGCGTAGTCGAAGCATTCTCGAAGGCGACATACCCTCCCGAATTTAATTCTTCGAACAGATTTGCGCCTGTTACCGGGAAGGTCTCGGTGCTGAAGTCTTGGAAGGGGCCGTTTTCCACCGGTCAATTAGTCCACGTCGGAGCAAGAGCAGTGTGTGCGGGTCGGGCAGAGTGTTGTGCAGATTACCCACTCAAGGCTGGGGAGGAATTGCTTACCTTCACTACAAGTGAAGAACCGATCCTCATGGGGCCATGTGGCACGTGGCCCGCCGCAGAATCTCAAGCTTTAATGGCGGCTCTTGATCGAGCGGTCAAAGAGGACCGGGAGTTGAAAGATCCCCAGACAGATGTAGCTCGCGCCCCCGAGCGCTACCGCATCATGCAAGCTTTAAAGGAATGCTTTGCGGATGGGGATCCCAAACGTCCGGCCGGATCCACAAGCTGTCAAGGCAATAGCCTGTCCGTTCTTGTCGGAATCCAGCGAAGCGAACTCTCTGCATATTGGGGACCACCCACCTGGTGCACCAACCCCAGCCCATACGGACCAGGGCTCTTGCCGCCTACGGGAGCCGACTGTCCTGCGGAGCAAACCGCTGTATGGGTATTTGGCAAACCCAACGCTTCAAGTGACGGACTCTGGTGTTCTTCCGAGGGAACCGGTCGCTGCATGGCTCTCACGTGGATTTCAGTGAAAGGCAGAACTCCACAGGACTAATAGGCGGCCGCCTGCCCAAAGGTTCACGAAGCCCTAACAAGTCCCTAAAGATTTCGCCTCGATCCGATAGCTAACCTTTCGCCCAAGAGTCCGAGGGCTCGCGGTCAGCGGATTGAGGTGCGGAAATGAGAGCGGTAACACTGGTGATGGTGCTGCTCGTGGGATGCGCAAGTCAGCCGCCAGCCCTGTATCGAACGTTGAGTTCGGACCAGACGGTGGGAGAGCTGCGCGATCAGACGGCCATCGGGATCGACGGGCCCACCGTCCGGTAAGCGGTGCACGTACGCAGCGGTAGAGGGCAACGTGACAGTCGAGGAGACGGGGGCCTATTGCACGCCGCACCGGGTGCTCCCGTGAGGTTTCCTCTGCGGCGACGGCGCGCCGCATGCAGACCACTTTCCCCGCCACGGGACTAGTAGTCCGCTGGTCGACTCACAGGGAATCCCCGGAAAACTCGGTGGAAAAGCGACACGCAGTGTCGGATTTGAAGCCCGGATTTGCAGACTATTTGCACTCCGGTCGGCAGAACTAGAGCGATTCGGGCTCTGTCTGCACCTGCGGTTGGCTACCGGCGCCGCCATACTCAGCCAATCGATTCTGTCGCGAGTGGTCCAATGCCGCTAACGCGGTTCTGCTGGGCGCACTCGTCACGAGGGGTGCGGGTTTCGAGGTGGTGGGCCGTGTAGGGATCGAACCTACGACCAAGAGATTAAGAGTCTCCTGCTCTACCAGCTGAGCTAACGGCCCGTGTATCCGAGTGCAAATTGGGGTGGACGATGGGACTCGAACCCACGACAACCGGGATCACAACCCGGGGCTCTACCAACTGAGCTACGTCCACCGTCCGTCCCCTCATCAAGTGTGGCGTGCCCGGCAGGACTCGAACCTGCGACCCTCGGCTTAGAAGGCCGATGCTCTATCCGCCTGAGCTACGGGCACGACCCCAAAGCGCCCCTAGCCGGCCCCGCCGCACGGGGGGCGCGAATCATACGTAAGCTGCTCAACGAGCGTCAATTTCCATGCTCTGCAGTCCGCCTGCACCCGGAGTGGCATCCGCACATCGGCCAAGCGGGCGCGGCGGGTCGAGTCATACGCGGCGTCGCATTTGTTACACTTCGGCTGCCGCTCGCCACACGCCGACAATGCTGCATGAAACCACCCGCGAACGCCCCGCCGCCTCCTGAACCCCATGATGCCGGCACTGCGGATCTCACGCCCGCGGTCGCGATTGCGCTCGGCTCAGGGGGAACTGCCATCGATCTCACGACGCCGGCGGCGGCGCTGGCGACCGTGGAGCTCAGACGCTTGCTCGCTGGATGGCGGGCGCACGAGCCTGGAGCGCGGCTTGGACAGGATCCCGAGGAGCTGCACCAGCTCCGCGTCACCGCGCGGCGCATCGATGCTACGCTGGCGCTCTTCAAACGCCAGCTGCCGGCGCCGCTGGTGCGCGCGCGCAAGGCGACGAAAGCGGTGCTGCGCAGCCTCGGGGCGGCGCGCGATCTCGATGTGCAGCTGAGCGAGCTGGACCGGTATTGTGCAAGCCTCGACCGCGAGGAGCGCGCGGCGGCAGGACCGCTGCACGCACTGCTCGAGAAGGAACGTGCGCGCGCACGCGCGCGTATGGTTCGCAGCCTGGATGCCGAACCCACGCGGCGGTGGCTGGAGACGCTTTCTCAGGCGACAGGCGACGAGCCAGCCAGAGCGAACGGTGCCGACCCCGCAATGGTGGTGATGCCCGAGCGGGTTCAACGCCGTTTCCGCAAGCTGCGCAAGTCTGTGCGCCAGCTACGGCCGAAATCTTCGATGGAGGACTATCACCTCGTGCGCCGGCGGGCGAAGCAGCTCCGTTATGCGACCGAATGTGGCGCTCCGATGTTCGGCAGGCCGGCGGAGGAGCTGGTGAAGGCGCTGCGCCGGCTTCAGGACAAGCTCGGCGCACACCAGGATGCCTGCATGGCGCAGAGCCGCCTGGCCGCAATCGCTGCCGATCCGGCGAGCGGGCTGCCGCCCACCACGCTCTTTCTGATGGGTCGTCTGGCGGAGCACTATGGGCACGTGACCGGCGACACGAGGCGCACGCTGGCGCGCTCGTGGCGCAAGGTGCGTGGAAAGCGCTGGAAGACCTTGCGCACGCGCCTCACAGAGCTGCATGACAGCGCGGAGCTTGCGCGCGAGATGTTGCCACCTCGGGAGCCCGCGATTAGTGCCGAGCTACCCTCCCCCGAAGCCGACTTTGCCGGGCAGCCCCCCGAGACCGAACCGCGCGCACTCAAGCACTGAGCCGCTGCGGCCTCCGCTATGGAGCTGCTGATAGTCCGTCACGCGATCGCTTGTGAACGCGATCCGAAGCGCTGGCCCGAGGATGGTGCGCGGCCCCTCTCGGCGCGCGGAGTGACACGTGCACGTCGGACCGCCGCAGGTCTCAGAAAGCTGGCGCTGCGACCGGTACGGGTGCTCGCGAGCCCGCTCGAGCGCACGCGCCAGACCGCAGCGATCCTCACTGAGTATGCTGCTTGGCCACGCGCGACCCCCTGCCTTCAATTGCTGCCGGGCGCCGCGCCCGAGGAACTGCTCGCGCTGCTCGCGCGCACGCGCGGCCAGCGCCTGGCGGTCATCGGACATCAACCGGATCTCGGTCTCCTGATCGCCGCATGTCTGCCGGGAAGCGCAAGCGGCGCGGCTTTCGAGCTTCGCAAGATGGCCGTGGCTCTCATCGCTTTTCAGGGCGCGCCGCGTACCGGCCGAGGTGAGCTGCGCTGGCTCGTCCCGCCGAAGCTGCTGCGCACGATTCGCTGAGCGGCGCCGCTGCCGCTGCGTCCGCCGCTTCCGCTTCAGTGTGCCCCGGACGCAGCCGCCGCGCCGCCGGCGGCTTGTGGTCGGCGAGCGAGCCAGACGAGGAATATCAGACCCAGGAAGAGCATGCCCGACACGTAGAAGATGTCGTCGGCAGACAGCATGAAAGCCTGCGAGTCGACCATACGGTTGAGAAACGCATAGCTCTGGTCGGTGCCGAGACCGCCGGCGTGCATCGTACCGAGGGCGGCTGCGGTGTTCGGATCGCCCGCGCTCAGGCGCTCGACGAGCTGAGCATGATGGAGTGTCGCCCGGCGGTCCCATAGGGTCGTGGTGATCGAGGTGCCGAAGGCGCCGGCGGTGATGCGCGCGAAGTTGAAAAGGCCCGAGGCCGCCGGAATACGCTCAGGTGGCATGCCGGAGAGTGAGATCGATACCAGCGGAATGAAAAATGCCGCCATGCCCGCGCCCTGGATGACCGTCGGCAGCATGAGGGTGCCAATGGTTGCGTTGGTGTTGAAATGGGCGCGCATGAACAGCACCAGGGCGAAGATCCCGAATGAGATTGTGACGAGAATCCGCGGGTCGACGCGGTCGTTGATGCGCCCCACCACCGGGCTGAGCACGATCGCGAGAAATCCGACCGGAGCCAGCACCCATCCGGCAAGCGTTGCGGTGTAGCCCATGTACTGCTGCAGCCACAGCGGCAGCAACACCACATTGCCGAAGAAAAGCGCATAGGCGAACAGCATGGCGATCGTGCTGACCGTGAAATTGCGGCTCCTGAACAGCGACAGATCGACGACCGGATGCTCTTCGGTGAGCTCCCAGATGAGGAAGATCGCAAAGCCGATCACGGCCACGCAGGCGAATGTCACGATCATCGGCGAGTTGAACCAGTCGAGGTCCTTGCCCTTGTCGAGCAGGATCTGCATGGCGCCGACCCAGACGATCAGCAGCGAGAGGCCGATGGCATCGACCGGCACCCGCGCGGTCGCTGTCTCGCGCTTGTGATAGATGGCCCAGGTGGCAAGGGCAGCGGCGATACCGACCGGCACGTTGATGTAGAAGATCCACGGCCAGGAGATATTGTCGGTAATCCAGCCCCCGAGCACCGGCCCTACGACGGGCGCCACCAGCGTCGTGATCGACCACATGGCGAGCGCCATGCCTGCGCGATTCTTCGGGTAGCTCGCCAGCAGCAGCGCCTGCGACAGCGGGATCATGGGTCCGGCGACCGCGCCCTGGAATACCCGCGCGAGGATCAGCAGCGACAGATTCGGCGCCAGCGCACACATGATGGAGGCGATGACGAACAGCACCACCGCGGAGGTGAAGAGCCGCACCTGACCGAAGCGTCTCGTCAGCCAACCGGTAAGCGGAACCGAGATGCCGTTTGCGACTGCAAACGAGGTGATGACCCAGGTGCCCTGATCGGGCGAGACCCCGAGATCTCCGGCTATCGCGGGCAGCGACACGTTGGCGATCGACGTGTCGAGCACGTTCATGAAGGTGGCCAGGGACAGCGCGACGGTGCCGAATGCCAGTGTCGCACCGGTGAGCGGCGCCGCAGCGGGCGCTCCGCTCGATGCGGCGCCGCTTACGGGTCTATCAGCATTTTGGTCGGCCATGACTTTGGCGCCTCAGCCGGCAACCTCAGTGCAAATGTCGGGCCGTACCCGGCAGCGACACCCTGGCCACCAGGTGGCCTGCGGGGCGCGCTTCCGCAGCGGGCAGCGCATGCGCACTCGGTGCAGCGGCGGGTGCCGACTCATTCGCTGCGATGATGGCCTGCACGCGCGCATCCGCCTGGGCATCACTCTCCCCGGTCACCGCAGTTGTCCAGGTAGTCTGATTACCTGCAATCTGCGGCAGCCGTGCACCATCGGCCGCGCCCCTTACCTCCACGTCCGCCTTCATCGACAAGCCAATCTGAAGAGGATGGGCGGCGATCTCACGCGGATCGAGCGCTATGCGCACCGGCACGCGCTGCACGATCTTGATCCAGTTGCCGGTGGCATTCTGCGCCGGGAGCAGCGAGAACGCCGCGCCGGTGCCGGCACCGAAGCCCGCGACGGTGCCGTGATAGCTCACATGCCCACCGTAGAGATCCGCGCTGAGCCGGACATGCTGCCCGATGCGCATATGTGCGAGCTGCGGCTCCTTGAAGTTGGCATCCACCCAGACCTGGTCGAGCGGCACCACCGCCATGAGGGCGGCACCGGGACTCACGCGCTGGCCGAGCTGCACGTTGCGCCGTGCGACGAAGCCCGCCACAGGCGCCGCAAGCTCGGTGCGCTCGAGTGTGAGGTACGCATTGCGTACCGCAGCCGCCGCATCGCGCACCTGTGGGTGATTTTGCAGCGTCGTGCCGTCGACCCGCGCGCGATTGGCCGCGAGCTGTTGTTGAGCCGCGTTGAGCTCCGCCTCAGCCGTTTTTACGGCATCCACCGCGTGCTGCAGCTCTTCACCGGAGACCGCACCGGTGGCACCGAGTCGCTGGCGGCGAGCGAGGTCGCTCTGCGTGGCGTTGAGCTCGGTCTGCCGCATCTGCACGGCAGCGGCGAGCTGCGAGCTCGTCGCGTAGAGGTTACGCACGTCGCGCACGGTGCGCGCCAGCTGTGCCTCGGCCTGATCGAGCGCCACACGGGCATCGGCCGGGTCGAGCCGTACAAGGGGCTGGCCGGCCTTCACGAACTGCGTGTCGTCCGCACCGATCGCCATGACGGTACCGGAGATCTGCGGCGTGATCTGCACTACGTTTCCGCCCACGTAGGCATCATCGGTCGACTGGTGATAGCGCAATACCTGCGCCCAGTAGGCGCCGTACACGGCGCCGGCTGTGATCAGAAAGCCCGCGAGCGCGCCGAGCCAGCGCCAGCGCCGCGTGGCGCTGGAGGCGACCTTGAGTTGCTGTGTGCTCATTGATTGTCCTTTGATCCTTTTCCTGTTACTGCCGCGGCGGCTAATGCCTAGGCAAGTATTTGTCCAAAAAAACGTCCTCACGCGCTGGCGCGTGCCGGCAGCTCCTGGGCGTTCTCGAGCATCCTGTTGAGAAAGCCTTCGAGCTGGCGCGCTTCCGCCTTGGTGAAGCCGCGCAGAAAGCGATTGGCGACGCTCATCGAGATCTCGCGCATACGTGGGTACGCAGCGCGTCCCTCCTCGGTCAGCTCGAGATTCATCAGTCTCCGGTCCTGCGAGCTACGGGTGCGGCGAATCAGTCCCTTCGCCTCCAGGCGATCGAGCATGCGCGTCATGGCGCCAGCGTCGTAGGAGATGACCTTGCAGAGGTCGGCCGCCGACTTCGGCTCGCCAGGCCCCGCTGCGAGGTTGGCCACGATGATGTACTGCGCCGCGCTCATCTCCAGCGGTGCGAGGCGCTTGTCCAGTGCCAGCTCGCGATCGATCGCGGTCAGCATCTCCACCTTCACACGACTCACCAGAGCGCCGATATGGCGGCCCGGCTGAAAGCTCGAAGTATCGTAAATGTCGCTCACGCCTCTCGCTCCGTGCATCCCCACTCCGGGAGGCTTTGCCTCCCTCTTCGGGGACGCCACCTAATCTAGTTGCCTAGGCTGTTATTGTCAAGGCTTTAATTGCCGCGGCAGAACCGGCACGACCAGAGCGCGGCAGGAACGGGCCTTATTGCCAAGTCACTGTATGGCTGCGAGCTGCATGCGCTCACATGCCATTCACCTGTCGGAATCACCGTCTGGGACTTGGACCCGCCCGTGCCCCCTAGCCCATAGCGCACCGCGTTGGTGCAGCCGGCAGGGCTTACGCTCGCTGCACGCTCGCGCAGCGCGCGCGAAGCTCTCGAGGCGGCGCGACTCGAATATCGGGCGCTGCGAGACGCGCCGGCAACCGAAGTGCGCTCGCTCCGAAGGGAGCACAGCGCGTTCACGATCTCGAGCAGTCGTGCGCGGTGCTGGCACCGAGAGGTCCAACTGCAACCGTGATCCTTTCGTCAGGACGACTGGCTGCGAGCTGCCGCGGTTGTGCCTACTCGGCCGAGGCCACGGTATCGCGCTCACCGGCCTCACAGGCTCGGCCGTGAGCACAGTTGAGGAGCACCCTTACAGGGCAAAATTCGCCGATACTGATGGCCGAATGCAAGTTGGAAGTCATAATCACGCAGCGGACCCAGTTGGAAGGTGAACCTGCCATGGTAAGAATCGCGTTGCGGCTGGCTGTGGCATGGATACTCCTGTCGTTGTTCCTGGCCGGCTTCTGGGTGCTGTTTCTGGAGCTCGGCCGACGACTGGGAGGCAGCGTGATGTGGCTGCGCGTACTTTCGGATGCACGACGCAGCTGTCACCCATCTCAGCGAAATGCACAAGGCGGAGATGGTCGCGGCTGAGAGATTTGAACCTATACCCCGCTGCTCCTCCTCGCCTATCGGCGACTCTCGCGCTCTCGCGTGGCATTTAGTTAACAGATTATCGTTGCGTTTGATGAGTACCGCTCACTGACACTCTCGCCCTGCAACGTCGCATGGACAGACGTTGCGCCTCTTGCTACCGTGTGGGTAACAAGAAAAGAGGGGCACTCCACATGAAGCCCGCATTACTGATATTGCTATCCATCTGTGCAGGCGTTTCCGTAGCACACGCCGCATTGCCCACTCCGCCACCGCCACCGAGCATCTGGTCTCCGCCACCTCCTCCGCCGCCGCCACCGCCGCGATACCACTCGGTCCCGGAAATGGATTGGGGCATGGCCGGTTCCGCGCTGATCGTCCTGGCAGGCACGATCGCTATCGCTCGCGGCAGGCGCGTGGCCTGAAAAGCCACGCCGAGTCTCGCAGCTGCATCTCGCCAGAGCTGCCGCTTCCATGAAGCGGTCGCTCACGGATCGGTACACGCGAGCGTTGGGGCAGGCCAGTTTGGCCGACGCGGTTGATCTCACCACGCTGATCGAAGAGCAAACATGGATGATCGGTTGAACCAGGCCTTGCGCACGTTGCGCGCCATCCAGCAGCGATATGAAACAGGCAGCAACGTGGACTCAGGCTACATACGCTCCTACACCGTGCAGATGGCGCTGGGATATGCAGACATGCTCTGGATCGCCGCGGCGATCGAAGCCTTGGAAAAAGTAACGGAGGCGCCTCGCAACGCGGATTTTTCCGGACACCCCGCAGCGTCGGCCGCGCGAGCGTCACAACCGCAACATTCGTCTCCCACCTCGAGCAACGCATTCGCAGCGCGAGCACCCTGAGTCTCATTGACAGCCGACCGCAGCGGCACTCGCCGAACGAGTTTCCGAGGCCGCTGCGATATCCGAAGGCGTAAGATCGCCAAGTGTGGCTGCTGATTTGCAGCTGGAGGTCAGCATGAACTTTCATAAACTGGTGCGGCCATCGGTCGCAATCACCGCCCTATGTCTATGTCTGACATTCATGTTCCCAGCGGCACTTGCTGCCGACGAGTCACCGCCCGAAGTGACTAAGGATGGTCTCCACCTCTATAAGCAAACGAAACAGCGGCTCGCCTACGTAAGGCCCGGCGCGACCTTCGCCCAGTACAAGAAGGTGGCACTCCTCGAGTGCTACGTGGAATTCTCAAAGGACTGGGTCAGGGACTACAACCGCGAGCAGCGAGACCCGTCACGCCAGATCAGGGAAAGCGATCTCGATCGCGCCAGGCAGGCGCTGCAGGGTGATTTCAAGAAGATCTTCACCGAGGAGCTTCAGCAGGGTGGGCGATACCAGGTGGTCGACTCGGCCGGCCCGGAAGTGCTGGTGCTGCGGCCCGCGCTGATCAACATTCAGGTCAGCGCTCCGGATTTGATGGCGGCCGGCCGCAGTGCCACGTTTGTAGAATCAGCGGGTGCGATGACGGGCTATCTCGAGCTTTGGGACGGAGGGTCGAATACCATCCTCGCGCGCGTCGTCGACGCAAGATCGGACCCAAGTACGTTCGGTCAGCGCTCGAGCAGTGTGACCAACCGGGCCGCGGCCGATCGTCTGCTGCGGAGCTGGGCCGACGAGTTGCGCACTCGGCTCGACCTCGTTCGCGGTAAGGACGTCACTCCCTGAGACCGGGAGAATCACACTTGGCCGGGCGATGCTGCAGAGCTCTTCTCGTACTGACCTGGTTGCCCTGACATCCGCTGCGCGAAAAACCAAAGTGCGGCAGCCAGGCCGCGCAACGAGGTGGACTCAGACACAGCCTTGTAGTCCAGAGCTTGTTTCGGCAAAGGCAGAACTTCGCTGGAATTTGGTGCGATCACCCAGCCGTGCACATCCCATTGCTCTGGAGAGGTTCCACCACCGAGCTTCTCGGAGATCAAACAATATTGATTCGGGTCATTCCGGACAGGCGGGATCGAACGCACCAACAGAATGACGGATGACTTGCCTTGCTCGGACTGCCCGGGAAGATCAGCAGTAGTGTTTCCTGCTACCAGTCCTTCCTTGCCATGTTGGGCGTCGTACACAACACTGCAGATGTTGCGGCCGCTCAGGCATCCACGGAACTGTGCACGCAGTTGTGTGCTATCGGGGCGCGAATCGGCCTCCTTTGCGAGCAGCGGACTGATCTCACCATCGACGAGAGTCGACACCTGTGCACAGGCGCGCAGAGGGCCCGCACTGACGGTCCCGTGCAGGGCGATGAGTGCGAAACTCACGGTGGAAAACGCAACACGCATTTTTCGCGATGACGGCCAACTCTGTATCGGAGCGGAGATTCTGACGAGCGCCGCTTGCAGGCGCGAACAGAAGCCGAAGCGCGGCCGAGACCGGGCGGACCCCGCGGGGGGTGAATACGCATTGACTGCCATGCGGTCAGCGACGCCAGACCCGCTGGCCATTTTCCAATCTGTGAACCAAGTCACATTTTTTCGTGACGGGAAGGACCGGCGAATACCACTTTCACTTGTCTTTCTCATTGGGACGGGGTCTTGTTCGGGATCGCGGAGCTGACTGACAGCAGATTGATCCCATTACAAGAACAAGAACGGGCCCACCTTTTCCGTAGAGGTGGCCCCTTTGCCCTGCTCTATCCCCTCAACCGCCGCAATTCCCTTAGCGAAAGGCAAATGCTCTTGAAGCCAGGGTTAGCGCGAAACTGCCTTGATCACTACCAACTGACGCCAACTGGCGAGCGATCTTGCTGCCCGCAAAAGGCTGACATAAGCTTTAGCAAAACAGGAGCCAGCGGTCGCTCTCCAGGCCGTCAAAAGGCTCCGCTAAAGCGTCTGCGGAGGTGCCTATGCCTGCCGAGCCGGTGCTACCTGAGAGCGAACTACGCTCCCGCGCCCAGCAGTGCATCGAGGACGGCCGATTGCCGCTCATGCTCTCGACCCATATCTATGCCGGCGATGGGACAGGTGAACTGTGTGAGCTGTGTGATCGACCAATCGCCGCCGACAAGATCGAATATGACATTAGCGATCCCGATAGCGGTAAAACCCTACACTTCCACATTGCGTGTCACTTCGAATGGCAGCGTGAATGTGCCCGTCGTCTAAAAGAGTTCCACGCGCGCTCGACATCCGAGTCAGAAAGCGCCATCTGAGCGCTGTAAGCCCGGATCGTTATTTTTCTGGATATCTAACCGCTTCGGGCTCGCTGCGGAAGGAAGGCCAATCGAGCTGCTCGAATTCCTTGCCGATCAAATCGAGGTGATCGATGTGCTTCTGCTGCAACTCCTCCATTACCTGGAGCAGCGCCTTCGACTGTGTGACGTCGTGCCCGTCCCGGCGCCGCTCCTCGAGAATGGCCCGTTGCCGCTGGAGGAGTTCC
>Ga0070714_100003792_pt1 | contig 11345 bp, 11 predicted proteins | sample LARL83metaG_FD_65450 | JGI IMG/M metagenome (GOLD analysis project Ga0070714, IMG submission 65450) | Corn, switchgrass and miscanthus rhizosphere microbial communities from Kellogg Biological Station, Michigan, USA - LAR L8-3 metaG | ecosystem: Host-associated > Plants > Roots > Rhizosphere ... | reverse complement strand
ATCCACTTGGTCGAACAGTTCGAAACGTTCGCCACTGCGCCATTCGGCGCAATGTCAGAAATTGTTGTAACGAATCGCAGATCCCGGATTCGCGAGGATCACGTGCGAGCTGCACCGGCGGTGGGACCCGCATGGACGACCGGTCATCGGCCGGGCCACGCCGTCCGGCGCGTGACGCGTTGTGCGTGGTCGCGTGGTCACCGGTCGCGCAACCGGCTCAAGAGTCAGAAAGTCGTGGGCGGTGGGGGATGTGGTCCGGAATAGGGAGTGACGGGTGCGTCGCGGTCGTTCGTGACGTAAACCGGGCCCGAGAGGATGACCTGGCCGTTGGCCACGGTGCCCATCTGCGCGCCGAGCATTCCGTTGTGATCGGTGGGGGAGAAGCCGTACGGCGCGAGGTTCGGCCCGTGGAACGTGGATCCCTTGGTGGTCAACGCGTCGAGCAGGCCCTGCCGGGTCAGGTTGGGGCCGGCCGCGTGCAGCGCCTGATAGGTCGCATACGCCATGGCCATTCCGCTGATCGCGTAGAAATCGAACGGCGCGCCGGGCTCGTAGTTGTCATGCACCGACTTGAACAACTGGATCCACGGATTGGCCGCGTCGTCCGGGGACGGCACATAGCTGTCGGTGATGGTCCCGTTGGCCAACCGGATGTCCGCGGCGCCCTGCGAGTACTGCTTGATCAACACCGACAGCGTGCCCGGGTCGGCGCTGACGTTCGAGACCACGAACGTGGGGTGATAGTGCAACTCCGCCGCGGCCAACAGCGCCAGTGCGGTCGCCGCCGGGATGCCGGCGATGATCACGACGTCCGCCTTGGCCGCCTTCGCCGCCGCGATCTGCTGGCCCAGGCCGCCGGACAGGTAGTTCGCGTCGTACGACTGCTGTGTCACCACGTTCTGGCTCGGGATGACCTGGGCCAGACCCTGTTGGCTGTTCTGCCCGAGATCGTCGTCCTGCAACACGTACGCGACGCGATCGTTGGGAAAGTTGCTGTGTACGTACTGTCCCAGCAACTTGCCTTCGATCTTGTAGTCGGGGAAGTAGCCGAACGTGTACGGATAGTTGATGGGATCGTTGAAACAGGTGCAGCCCGTCTCCACGAAAAGATCGGGAACCTTGTTGGTGTTGAGGTATCCCACCACGGCCTGGTGCGTGTTGGTGCCGAGCCCGGCATCCATCGCGAACACGTTGTCCTGGTTCACCAACTGTTGCGTGACGCGCAACGTGTTCACGGGGTTGTACCCGTCGTCCTGGTAGTCGAACACGATCGACCGGCCGTACACCCCGCCGTGCGCGTTGATGTAGCGGTAGAACGCCGCCGCGGCCGCGGACACCTCCTTGTATCCGGGCGCGGCCGGCCCGGTGAGCGGCTGGTGGCTGCCCAGCACGATCTGTTTGTCGCTCACGCCCGGTGCGCTCTGCGTCGTGGCGGACGACGACGCCATGCGCAGGATCACGATGGCGGCAGCGACGAGTACGACGACGGTCAGCCCGGCCAGCACCCAGTTACGCCGGACCACCGCGTTGCGGTGCGTCAACGGTTCCTCCTTGAATCGTGGGCCACCTGGTTTCCATCGCGTCCCCGAAGCCGGCCGGATCCTTGGTTGACACCGTTTGTCTTGTCGGTTCTGTCTTGCGTGTCGTGTGGTACCGCGGCGTTCCACGGCACTCCACTCCACAGTGGTCGGTGATCGCCGACTTTTGGCCGGCTCCGCCCAGTTCCGCCGCCGCCACAGTTGCGCCCCGACACACACCCGTATCCACTGTGCCACCGACCGGGTGTCGAATGCGAGTCGTTCTCGCCTTCGGTCACTAGTGACGGCAGCTACACCACACCGAGCAAGCGTTGGGTCGCTGTCAGTGCGTCCACGTAGGCTCCGCCCGTGGTGTCACTGGACACTTCGGACAGTGTGCGGCCGGTTCGGGCCGCGGCCGGTGCCCGGTAAGCAGGGCCGTGGCCGTCACGCGGCACCGCGCGGCATGAGTGGACTCACATGCGCGTCGACGGTGTCCGCAACGATATTGTGGTCTGGTAGACCTCAGCGGTACGCGAACGTACTTTAGGGGCAGTGTCGCAATGGTACAAGAGGGCTCACTGGCCAGGACCCACGATGCGGCCCCCGGCCTGCCCAGAGGCCGGTCCAGCCTGCCGGCGTACGCGGTGCGCGCGGTACAGCGGCAGCGCCTGCTCACCGCCACGATCGCCGCCGTCGCCGAGCAGGGCTACGGCAGCCTCACCGTCGCCGACATCGTGCGCCGGGCGAAAGTGTCACGAGCCGCGTTCTACGCGCATTTCTCGGACAAGGAAGACTGCTTCATGGCGGCCACCGACCACGGTGGCAATTTGCTCCTGGCGGCGACGGTCGCGGCGACCCACGACCTGCCGGCCTCGACGCCGCCCGAGGGCGTGCTGCGCGCCGGGTGCCGCGCGTACCTGGGCTTCCTGGCCGACGAACCGGCGTTCGCGCGCGTGTTCTTCATCGACATGCCGGCCGCCGGCGCCCGCGCGGTCAGCCGGCTCGACCAGGCCAGCGAGGAGTTCGCCCAGCTCAACAAGGAGTGGCACGACCACTCCCGCAAACGGTTTCCGGACTGGCCGGACGTACCGTACGACGCGTACCTCGGGCTGTCCGGTGCGACCGTCGAGCTGGTCAGCGTCCGGGTCCGGCGGGGTCGGACGGCGGAACTGCCCGAGCTGGAGGACACGCTCGTCGCCCTGTACCTGGCGGTGCTGGCCGGCGAACCCTGGCGGTAACGGGGTTAACACCGTGGTCTTGCCGCGTCCGCATGTCGGACCGTACTGTGCCTGACATACCGACCGGTCGGTGTGGCTGACTCGCGGAGGTGAGGGCGCGCATGGGCGTACACAACGTGGCCCGGCAGGCGGAGCGTCAACTGGACGTACTCGGCGACTACGAATCGCTGTTCTTCGAGGACACCTGGTGGTCCACGGGCACCATGGCCGACCGGGCCGCGCGGTTCGGCGCCGGCCTGCGCGACCGCGGGGTGCGCCCGGGTGACCGGGTCGTCGTGTTGATGGCGAACTGCCCGGAAGTCATGATCACCTACACCGCGCTGTGGCGGATCGGCGCCGTGGTCACCCCGTTGATCTTTCTGGTCAGCGAGAGCGAGCTGCGGTCGGCCATCGTCGACTCGGGCGCGGTCGCCGTCGTCACCACGGCCGAGTTCCTGCCGAAGGTCAACGCCGCCATCGCGGACGCGCCGTCGGTCCGGTTCGTCGTGCTGGCCGGCACGAACCCCGGTGCGCACGACGACAAGATCCTCGACCACGCCGAACTCTCCACGGCCGAGCCGTGCGCCATCGTCGACCGGGACGACGACGACCTGGCCGCGCTGCTCTACACCGGCGGCACCACCGGCCGCTCCAAGGGCGTCCCGCTCACGCACGCCAACCTGTTCTGGTGTGGCTCCGCCGGCCACGCGTCCTCATCGGGCGAGGGGTTGCACAGCACGCTCGTGCCGCTGCCGCTCGCGCACGCGTACGGCCTGCTCGTCACGTGCATCGGCACGCACCAGACCGAACCACACCAGACCATCCTGATGCGCTGGTTCGATCCGGCCGGTTGGCTGGCGCTGGCCGCGAAACACCGCGTGCAGCGCAGCACGCTCGTGCCGTCGATGATCCAGATGCTGCTCACCCAGCCGCTTGCCGAGACCGACCTGTCGTCGCTGGTCGCGGTGTCCTCCGGTGCCGCGCCGCTGGCGGCCGACGTGCGGGACGAGTTCGAGGCCCGCGTGCCCGGCGTGACGATCTACGAGGGCTACGGCTGCACCGAGTCCGCGTCGGTCATCTCGACGTCCCCGTTGGGCAAGCGGCGCAAGGGAAGCGTCGGCCTGCCGATAGCGGGCTGCGAGGTGACCATCCAGGACGAGAACGGCAAGGAACTGCCACCCGGCACCGACGGCGAGATCTGCGCGCGTTCCCCGGGCATCATGTCCGGCTACTGGCACGCGCCCGACGCGACCGCGGTCGCGCTGCAGGACGGCTGGCTGCACACCGGCGACATCGGCCACTTCGACGACGACGGCTATCTCTACGTGGTGGACCGCAAGAAGGACCTGATCATCCGCGGCGGTTTCAACGTCTACCCACGCGACATCGAGGACGTGCTGCTGGCTCATCCGGCGGTGAGCCTCGCGGCGGTAGTGGGCCGGCCTGACCAGCGGCTCGGTGAGGAGGTCGTCGCGTTCGTGTCGTTGCGGCCGGGCGCGACCGCCACCGTCGACGAACTGACCACACACGCCAAGAGCCGGTTGGCGGCCAACAAGTATCCACGTGAAATCCGTGTAATAGACCAGGTTCCGCTCACGAGTGTGGGGAAGCTGGACCGCAAACGCCTACGTGCCATGGTCAACACAGAGCCGTGAACGACGAGATCGCCGGATCCCGGTTCGCGGAGATGGCCCGGTGGGACGAGGAGCGCCGGGCCGGTCCGCACATCTGGCACACGCTGGGCTACCGGCGTGTCGGGCTGAAACCGGGCAGTACCACCGTGGAGTGGGACGCGGACATCGCGTACTGCTTTCCGTCCGCGTCCGGCCCGATCGTGCACGGCGGCATGGTCGCGACATTGCTCGACTCGGCGATGGGCGGCGCGTGCTGGACCGTGCTGGACACGGACCAGTCGTTCCTGACCGCGGACCTGCGGGTCGAGTACCTGCGCTCGTGCCGGCCGGGCACCTTGCGCGCCACCGGCGAGGTCGTACGTCGTACCCGGCGGGTGGTTTTCTGCTCGGCCGAGATCAGGGACGTGGACGGGGTGGTGCTGGCCGCCGGGCGCTGTACGCAGGTGGTACTACCGGCCGAGGGCCGGGCCGGCCGGTACGACGGGTCGCCGTCGGGCTGATCCGCGTGCGGACTTCGGTGATTTCTGTGCCACGATGGGATTCGTGACCGATCCCGAACCATTCAGCGAACAGCAGCCGGAACCGGCCGCCGCGACAGCGGACACGGACGCTGGCACGGACGCGGGCGTCGCCGGGTCGGTGACCGACCAGTGGGTGGAGGTCTACCCACCAGGGGAATCGGGCGGCGAACCTGCCTCCGGCGTGTCCGAACCCGCCGAGACGCCAGGCAACGGCGCTGGTGCGTTGGCCACCGTGTTGTTCGGCCTGTCGGTGATCCTGATCGTGGTCGGCTCGTTCATGCCGTTGTTCGAGGCGTCGATGGCGCTGGAGACGGCACCGTCGGCGGACTCGACGATCCTGTCCATGGACGCGTGGCATCTGACGTCCGGCGACTCGGCACCGGGAGCGCCGCTGGCGACGCACGTCGAGCCGGCGCCGGTTCCGTTGGGTTATCCGCTGCTGGTGGCAGCGCTGCTGCTGGCGATCGTGGTGTTGTTGCGGCTGCGGGCATTGCGTAGGCCGGCCAGCCAGCGACCGGCGAACGCGCTGGGCTTCGCGGCCGCGGCCTTCCTGTCCGGTCTGGTGTTCGCGATCGGGACGTTCGAGGTGGCGTGGCGCGGGTTGAGCTCGTCGGCCGCGATCGGGCCGGTGAAGGAACTGATCGGTTCGGGGTACTGGCTGATGGTCGTGTCGGCGCTGGTGTCGATCGCCGCCGCGATCGCCGCGTACCGGAGGCCGGCGGAACCGCTACCGGACTCGGTCGGCATGGCCATCATCGAGCAGCAGCAGCCCCTCGTGCCGCCTGGCCAGCCGGCGGAATGGCCGGTGGTCGCGGTCATACCGAACGATGAGCGAACCAACTGGTGAGGGGCAACAGCCACACCGACGTCGCGACCAGCACGCCGATCCCGACGATCCCGAACACCAGCACCCACAGGAACGCGGGCAGCCCGGTGAGCTTGGCCAACTGATCGGCGTCCGAGTCGGGCGCCCGTCCGCGGATGCGGGACCGTTGCAACTCCCACACCGGACGAATGCCGGCCAACACGAGAAACCACATGAAGCCATAGGCGAATGCCGCCTGCACCTGGGCCGACGTGAACCAGGACACCGCGAACACGAGGCCGGCCGTGGCCAGAACGGACACGACGCCGTATGCGTTGCGGATCAGGATGAGCATCGCCATCAGCACGATGACGGTCAGCCACAGCATCGCCGTGATGTGCCCGAACGCGAGCAGGGTGGCGCAGGCGAGGCCGAGCAGCGGCGGCGCGAGGTAGCCGGCGGCCGCGGTCGCGACCATCCCCGGCCCGTGCGGCCGGCCACGGGACAACGTGACGCCGGACGTGTCCGAATGGAGCTGGATGCCGCGTAGCCGGCGGCCGACCAGCAGCGCGACGAGCGCGTGACCCCCTTCGTGGGCGATCGTCACCACGTTGCGCGCCACGACCCAGACGCTGCGGATCAGCACCGCGAGCAGGGCGACGATGCCGGCTCCGGCGACGACGGCGGTCGCCGGGGTCGGCTGGACGCTGATCACCTGATGCCAGACCTGGCCAACGGTCGCGGTTGTCGATCGCACGACACCACACTATCGACACTGTCGGCAATGACATGACAGCCGCTCGTCACGGCCACCCCGAACCAATTGATAAATGTCCCTCCCCTGTGTTGAATTGGGACAGCTCAGCCTTCGCTGTCCTGAAACGATGGGCCGACTTCCACCCTCGACCAGCCCTCCCGTCGAGGGCGGAGCTGCTTCGCCTCCGCCGCCGGTCACCCCGGGGCGGAGGCGGAGTGCAGCCGCACACGCGGAAAATGCGTTGCCGTGTCCGGAATCCGACCGGCACCATGTGGACCATGACGTCGACCGGATCACCGCGCTTCCGCCATGGACACACGGCGAGCGGCCCGCGTCGACAGCGCACCGGCCTGGTGGTCTCCGGGCCGATGCCCCTGTTTCCCCGATGTTGAGCGCGGCGTTGGTCGCCGGCCTGTTGGCCGGGTACGGCGTCGCGGTTCCGGTTGGTGCGATCGCACCACTGTTGATCGGGCTCGCCGCGCGCTCACCGTTGCGCTCCGGCATCGCGGCGGCACTCGGTGTGGCCACTGTGGACGGTGTGTACGCGCTGACCGCGGTGCTCGGCGGCAGCGCACTGGGCCGCGCGATACAACCGGTCGCCACCCCGACGCGCTGGGTCGCGGCTGTGGTTCTGGTCGTACTCGCGGCCCGCACGGCCATCGTCGCGGTCCGGCGACATCGGATTCCGGCGACCGACCGTGGGCCGGAACGGCCGGTCACGGCCGGTCGCGCCTACCTGATGCTGGTGGGCCTCACCGCGTTGAACCCGGCCACCATCGTCTACTTCGGCGCACTCGTACTGGGCCGCCACGCGGCCGGCGGGTTCGGGATGGCGGACGGGGCGGTGTTCGTGGTCGCGACGTTCGTCGCGTCGGCGAGTTGGCAGTTGCTGCTGGCATGCGGCGGCAGTTTGTTGGGTCGTGTGCTGAACAACCCGCGTGGCCGGTTGCTGACCGCGCTCGCGGCCAGCGCGCTGATCATGGTGCTGGCCGTGCAGTTGGCAGTGTCCCGATAGGATAGACGGTGCCACCGGCCTTTACGGCCTCGCCGTACCAATAGTCGTTGTCCGCCACCATGTTCGCGAGTGTCGCCGAGTCGTCCGGTGGTGCGGTGCGCAACAGCGCGACCAGCCACACCACCGGTTCGGCCGGCACGTGGAACTGGGGCGTGCGCAGCGGAGCGGTGTGGATCGGGTACGTGAGCACGAGGCCGCTCGCGCCGAGTGTCGCCGGGGTCAGGTGGTCCAGCACGCGCGCCAGGAACCCGTCGACGGCGGAATCCGGCAGGAACGCGTTCCACCACGGGTGCGGGTGCAGCCATTCGCCGGTCTCCCGCAACGCCGCCTCACCGTTCGCCAGTCGATCGGCGAATTCGACGTAGGTGAGATCCGTGACCTCGGCGTCGGGATCGTCCGGCGCGTTGTCGTGGTAGGCGGCGGTTTCCAGTAGCGGTAGCCAACCGTCCGGACCGGCCACGATCTGGCCCTGCACATGGGCGAACTCGCCGGCCGCGATCAGCCGGCGTTGTGCTGTGGTCAGGGTTTCAATGTCGGGACACGGCATGACGTAACGGCGAACCATGGCCGGCGCCGGCACCAGTCGCAGTGTCGCCCGCACGATGATCCCGGCACGGCCGTAGCCGGCGAGCGCGGCGCTCGTAGCGCATCGCACGAGTTCGCCGTCGTGATTGATGACGTCCAGTGCCAGGACGTTGTCGGTTTGGAGGCCGTATCTGTGACTCGTTCCGCCGATGCCGCCGACGGACAGCGTGCCACCGACGGTGACGCCGAGGTAGTCGGTCAGCACCGGCGGCGTGCGGCCGGGCACGGCGTGGACGACCTCGCGCCACGTGATGCCGGCGTCGACCACGATCCGGTCGTCGGCGATCTCATGGATCGCGCGCAGGCCGGTCATGTCGAGCAGGAGCCCGTCGGTCTGCGCCTGACCACCCTGCGTATGCCCGCACCCGCGCGCGACGACCGGCATCCCGGACCGCAACGCGGCGATCACGTCGGCGTCATCACGCGGCCGGACCACAGCGCGGGGCGTCCGGTGTACGACGTGCCCGAAGTCGTCGGCGTAGTCCATGGTCGTCAGCGTGGCAGGCGCCGCCAGACCGGTCGAGGCAGGAAGCGCATGAGCACGAAGATCGGCCGCAGGATGCCCGGCACCCACACCTCGCCGCGTCCCTTGCACAGCGCGGCAGCGGTCGCGTCGGCAACCTGGTCCGGCGTGCTCGAGAACGGGGCCGGTGTCATGCCGTGCGTCATCCGGCCGACGACGAAACCTGGCCGCACCAGCAGCAGCCGGACATCGGTCGGGGCGAGCGCGTCGGCCAGTCCGCTGGCGAACCCGTCCAGCCCGGCCTTGGCCGAGCCGTAGACGTAGTTGGCGCGGCGCACCCGCATGCCGGCGACCGACGAGAACACCACGAGTTGGCCGTGTCCGTTGGCGCGCAACAGGTTCGCCAGATGCGTGAGGATGCTGACGTGCGCGGTGTAGTCGGTGTGCGTGATGGCGATGGCGTGGTCCGCGTCCTGTTCGGCTTTGGTCTGATCACCGAGAATGCCGAACGCGGTGATCACGGTGTCCAGCGGTCCGAACCGTGTGACGACGTCTTCCAGGAAGGCCGCGTGTCTCGCTGTGTCGTCGGCGTCGAACTCGACGGTGTGCACCTCTGCGCCGTGCAGTGCTTCGGTCTCGGCGTGGAGGTCGTCTGCTCGGCGGGCCGCGAGCACTACTTTCTTGTGCGTGCCCTGCCGGACCAGTCGTGTGGCGACGGCCAGTCCGATCTCGCTGCGGCCGCCGAGGACCAGGAGCGTGCCAGTCATGACGGGCAGTCTGCCCGATCAGGCCCGGGACCAAGCCTGATAGGTACGAAACAGGGCCGGCCCCCGACACCGGCCCTGCCACGTCCCACGCCCCTCAACCCGCCGTCAACTCAGCCAGCAAACGATCGATGTCGAAATGAGTGCTCTCGGTGCCCACCGGAACCAGCTCCAGCGTGTGCTCGAGGAACTCCTCGGTATCGACCCGGTCCAGTTCGAACGTGGCGCTGCCGCTCGGCGAATGGATCTCCAGCAGCAGGAGCTCGTCGTCGTCCGGGTGCGGCGTGACGTGCAGGTCACCCTCGCCGCTGGCCGATTCCAGGCCGGCGATCAGCAGGTCACGGGCGAAGATCCACTCGACCCAACGGCCCCGCTCGGTGGCGAACGCGACGGTGATCGCGAACGGCTCGTCCGCCCGGTACGTCCAGCGGGTGCTGACCGGCACCGGCTCGCCCTGGGTGTGCAGCGCCGCGATGTGCTCGTGGTGGATGGTCGTGGCGGTCATGTCCGGCCTCCCTGTCTCGCGTTCGTGCCAGGGGGACATGGCTCGTACGTGGTGATGATGCGAAACGACGCGGTCTCGCCCGATCGTGCTAGTGAAACCCAAAGGGAGTTCACTCAAACGGGTGCGCCATGCGTTCGATTCGGTCCAAAGCGGACATCGCCCAGCCATGAATCGACGTCAGCATCCGCAAGGAGTAGTCCGCGGCGAGGTGACCGTAGTCCAGCGGGTTGTCCGCCCAGTTCGGTTCGTGCTCGTTCAGGAAGTTCTTCAGGTCGCTGACCTGGCGTTCCGCCTCCTCGGCGTAGCCGCGGAGCAGGACGACAGCCTCGTCGCGGTCCAGGGCCGACACCAGCGCCAGCCGCAGCACGAACTCGTTGCGGACCCCGCCCTCCGGCGGTTTCATCATCCACTCGTGGAACTCGGCGCGGCCGGCCGGCGTGGTCAGGTACGTCTTACGGCCCCTCGCGCCGGACGCGACGATCGTCACCTTGCCCTCGCTGGTCAGGCGCTTGAGCTCGGGATAGATCTGGCTGTGCCGCGCCTGCCAGGCGAACCGCCCGAGCGAGTGCTCGAACGTCTTCGTCAGGTCGTACCCGCTCGCCGGCGCCCGAACCAACAGCCCGAGCAGCGCGTGCCGCAGTGACATCGATCGAACGTAACATGTCGAAGTTGACATGTTCAGGTCAGTAACCGGTGTAGTTCTCGGCCAATGACGTGGCCATCGCGCGGGAGGACGCGACATAACGAAGCAGCGCCGCCTGGAGTCGCTCGCCCATCGGGTCGCGGTCCGGCGAGGTGTGCAGCATCTCGGTCATCCACACCGCGAACTGCACCGCGCGCCACACCCGCCGCTCGCGCCGCGCCGAGTACGCGTCGAGCAGGTCCCGGCGGCCCTCGCGCAGCCACCCGCCGATCGCCTCGGCCAGCAGTGCGGCGTCGGCCAGCGCTAGGTTCAGACCTTTGGCTCCGGTGGGCGGGACGATGTGCGCCGCGTCGCCGGCCAGGAACAGTTGGCCGTGGCGCATCGGGCTCGTCACGTACGTCCGCATCGGCGTGATCGACACGTCGGTGATCGGACCGCGGTCCAATTCCCACCCCGGTACGGCCAACCGTGTCGCGAGTTCGTCCCAGATCCGCTCGTGCGGCCAGTTGTCGACCGACTCCTCCGGTGGCACCTGGAGGTACAGCCGGCTCACGGTGGGGGAGCGGAGGCTGTGCAGTGCGAAGCCGTTGGGGTGGTTGGCGTAGATCAACTCGTCGGTGGACGGCGGGACGTCGGCCAGGATGCCCAGCCAGGCATAGGGAAAGTCGCGCTGCCACTCGGTGCGGCCGGGCACCGCGGCGCGCGTGATGCCGTGGAAGCCGTCGCAACCGGCGAGCACGTCGCACGTGACCTTCTGCGACCGGCCCTCGGCGTCCACGAAGCTGAGCACCGGACGATCGGTGTCGACGTCGGACACGGCCGTCTCGGTGACGTCGAACTCCAGCGCCTGGCCGCCGGACAGGCGCGCCGCGATCAGGTCCTTCACGATCTCGGTCTGCGCCCACACGGTGACCGT
>Ga0070714_100003791_pt1 | contig 11346 bp, 8 predicted proteins | sample LARL83metaG_FD_65450 | JGI IMG/M metagenome (GOLD analysis project Ga0070714, IMG submission 65450) | Corn, switchgrass and miscanthus rhizosphere microbial communities from Kellogg Biological Station, Michigan, USA - LAR L8-3 metaG | ecosystem: Host-associated > Plants > Roots > Rhizosphere ... | reverse complement strand
CTGGCGACCCTGGCCGCCGACCTCCTGCTCATCGCGCTCAGCCCGCGGCTGCGCACCGCCGCCATCGGACACTCGGGGACCGAACCGAAAGGCGGCGGTGCCGCATGACGATGACGCAAACGGTCACCCCCGTGGCGGTCCCGGCCAGAGCCACCGCCCGGTGGCAGCTGCTCGCCCGCCGGGCGACGTTCCTCATCGGCGCGGCCATCCTCGTGTTCTGGATCGTCTGCGCCATCTTCGGCGAGTCCATCGCCGCCTACAGCCCGCTGGCGCAGAGCCTGCTCGCCGCCAACACGGGGCCGTCGGCGGCGCACTGGTTCGGCACCGACCAGCTTGGCCGGGACATGCTCGCCCGGGTCATCACCGGCTCCCGGGAAATCCTGGTCGTCACCTTCCTGGCGACCTTGCTCGGCACGGTCTGCGGCACCGCGCTCGGCCTGGCGATGGGCTACTTCGGCGGTGCCCTCGACCTCATCGCGAGCCGGGTCGTCGAAGCGGTGCTCGCGCTGCCCTCCGTCATCGTCGCGTTCCTGTTCATCGTGGCGCTCGGTCCCTCGACGGTGACGCTGGTCATCGTCATCGGCTTCATCTTCACGCCGCTCATCGCCCGCACCGTGCGCGCCGCCGTGCTCGCTGAACGAGACCTGGACTACCTGCCTGCCGCCCGGCTGCTCGGCGCGGGCGCGTGGTCGGTGATGTTCGTCGAGATCCTCCCCAATGTGCTGCCCGCCATCCTCGTCGAGTTCTCGGTCCGCCTCGGGTACGCGATCTTCGCTGTCGCCACGCTGTCTTTCCTGGGCTTCGGCATCCAGCCGCCGACACCGGACTGGGGCTCGGACATCGCCGCCAACTACGGGGTCCTCGCGGCGGGCTACTGGTGGGAGACGCTGTTCCCCGCGCTCGCGATCGCCTCCCTGATCGTGGCGGTCAACTTGATCACCGACTCGATGGAGCAGGTGATGTCGTCGTGAGCGAGAACACCGAGAACGCCGAGAACCCCACCAATACCGAAACCACCGTGAAAACCGCGGGCGCCGCCCTTGAGGTCGACAACCTGTCGATCACCTACCGGACGCGCGGCATCGCCAGGCCCGCCGTCCAGGGCGTCAGCTTCCGGATCGAACCCGGCGAGGCGTACGGGCTGGTCGGCGAGTCCGGCTCGGGGAAGTCCACGGTGGCCCTGGCGGTCGCCCGCTACCTGCCGCGCAACGGCCGGGTGTCTGCCGGGTCCATCACAGTCGCGGGCCAGGACGTCCTGGCGCTACGCGGTGACCGGCTACGGGAACTACGAGCCCGTTCTGTGTCGATGGTCTACCAGGAGCCCGGCCGCGCGCTCAACCCCAGCCTGCGTGTAGGCGCGCAGGTCGACGAGGTGTTCGCGCTCGCCGGGATGGACCGGCGCGCACAGTCCGAGGCGACCGAGGCGATGCTCACCAAGGTGCGGATCGCCGACCCCGCCGCGGTCATGCGCCGCTACCCGCACGAGCTGTCCGGCGGCATGGCGCAGCGGGTGGTGATCGCCATGGCGCTCGCCGCCTCGCCGCAGCTGCTGATCCTCGACGAGCCCACCACCGCGCTCGACGCCACGGTCGAGGCCGAGGTCCTGGACCTGATCGCCGCACTGCGCGCCGAGTACGGCACGTCGGTGCTTTTCATCAGCCACAACCTCGCCGTCATCGCCAAGGTCTGCGACCGGGTCGGCGTGCTGTACGCGGGGTCGCTGTCCGAAGAAGGCCCGGCCGGCACCGTCTTCAAGAAGCCCGCCCACCCCTACACGGCCGGCCTGCTGCGGTCCCTCCCGCGGCGCGGCCAGCGCAAGAAGCACGGGCCGCTGCCCGTCATCCCCGGCTTCCTCCCCCGCCCCGACGAAGCCGGCGACGGCTGCGTGTTCGCCTCCCGCTGCCCGCTGGTGATCGACCAGTGCCGGGCCAGCGCGCCGCCGCCGTTCCCGGTCGAGCCGGGTCGCACGTCCCGCTGCTACCGCTGGGAGGAAGCAGAGAACGACCTGAGCGAGGACGCGGCGCTCCCAGCCGACGCGCCGCCCGTCAGCGTCCCCGACGAGGCGGACGGGCACGAGGCCGCCCCGCTCATCAGCCTGCGGCAGGTGTCCAAGACCTTCCCCGGCGGCGTCCACGCGCTGTCCGGCGTCGACCTGGACGTGCCCGCCGGGCAGACCCTCGGCATCGTCGGGGAGAGCGGCAGCGGCAAGACCACGCTGGCCCGCGTGCTGCTCGGGCTGATCCCGCCAGACCCCGGCGCCACGGTCACGCTCGACGGCGCGCCCCTCGCGCCCAACGCGAACCGGCGGCCCCGGGAGCAGCTGCGGGCACTGCAGATCGTGTTCCAGAACGCGGACTCCGCGCTGAACCGGCGGCACACCGTGCGGCGGCTGATCAGCCAGCCCCTCGCCCGCCTCGCCGGCCTGTCCGGCGCGGCGCTGCGCGCCCGGCTGTCCACGCTGGTCGCGGAGGTACGGCTGGAGGAGCGGCACCTGCCGCTGCGGCCGTCCCAGCTGTCCGGCGGGCTCAAGCAGCGGGTGGCGATCGCCCGGGCGTTCGGCGGCGGGCCGCGGGTGGTCGTGTGCGACGAGCCGACCTCCGCCCTCGATGTGTCCGTGCAGGCAGCCATCTTGAACCTGCTCGCCGACCTGCAGCGCCGCGAGCGGGCCACGTACCTGTTCATCTCGCACGATCTCGGCGTGGTCCGCTACCTGTCGGACCAGATCGTCGTCCTCTACCTTGGGCAGGTCATGCAAGCAGGGCCCGCCGAGGCCGTCTTCGACGGACCGCACCACCCTTACACCGAGGCGCTCCTGTCCGCGGTCCCGCAACTCGACGGGGTCGTCGCGGACCGGATCCGGCTCGACGGAGAGATCCCGTCGGCGGCCGCGCCGCCCGACGGCTGCGTGTTCCACACTCGCTGTCCCCGGCGGCTCGCCTCCGGTGTCTGCGACACGACGGCGCCACCCGTGCTCGTCGCCGGCGACGGCCACACGATCCGCTGTCATATCGATCCCGATGAACTGCGACGCCTTCAAGGAGGCACGCTTTGAACCTTTCACGCTTCAGACGCGGCCAAGGTGAGATCGCTAGCCACGTCATCGACGAGTACGCGGCCGGGCGACTGTCCCGCCGCGACTTCATCCGCCGCGGCACCGTCGTCGGCATCTCCATCCCGGTGCTCGACGCCATCCTCACCGCCTGCGGTTCCTCGCCGACGACCACCTCCAGCGCGACGACACCCACGGCGTCGGCCGGTTCCGCGAGCGCGGCCGGCCAGCCGGGCGCCACCATCAACGCGGGCATCGTCGTGCCGACGGCGGCCATCAACCCGCTCACGGTCGCCGACCAGGGCGGCCTTGACATGCTCGCCCAGACGGGCGAGTACCTGACGTTCTCCGACCAGTCGCTGAACCTGCACCCCGTGCTCGCGACTAGCTGGAAGGCCAACACCGCCGCCGACGTGTGGACGTTCAAGATCCGCCAGGGGGTGAAGTTCTCCAACGGCCACCCGCTGACCGCCGACGACGTCGTCTACACCTACAAGCTGCAGACGAACCCGAAGTCCAGCAGCAACGCCCTGTCGGCGTTCGGCGGGGTCCTGCAGCCGTCCGGCGTCGTCAAGGTCGACGACTTCACGGTGGCGTTCCACCTGGAAGCGCCGAACGGCAACTTCCCGTACCTCACGTCCTCCGACAACTACAACATGATCATCCTGCCGTCCGGCTACGACCCGGCGAAGTGGGAGAGCACGTTCGTCGGCACCGGGCCGTTCATCCTGAAGTCCTACACGGCGAAGACCGGCGCGGCGTTCACCGCCAACCCGTCCTACTGGGGGACGAAGCCGCTGCCCGCGGCCACCCAGTTCACGTTCTACGACACGCAGACCCCCGGCATCCTCGCGCTGACCGCGGGCAACATCGACGTCCTCGGCCAGTTCGCGGTCACCGGCGGCGAGCAGCTGCTCAGCGGCGGCTACAACATCATCAAGCTCAAGTCCAGCGCGCACCGCGAGCTGTCCATGCGCTGCGACCAGGGGCCGTTCACCGACCCCCGGGTGCGCCAGGCGATCGCCCTGACGCTGGACCGCAAGGCGATCGTGCAGGCGCTGTTCAAGGGCTACGCCGACCTCGGCAACGACTCGCCGTTCGCCCCCGTGTTCCCGTCGACGGACACGTCGGTGCCGCAGCGCGACGTGAACGTGGCGCAGGCCAAGTCGCTGCTCGCGGCGGCGGGCCACAGCGCCGGCTTCAGCACCCAGCTCATCACCGAGGATTTCCTAGAGATCCCGCAGCTCGCCCAGATCGTCGCCCAGGCCGCGGCGCCCCTCGGGGTGAAGATCAACCTCAAGGTGGAAAGCTCCTCGGCGTACTACGGCAAGGCGACCTTCGGGAACTCCGACTGGCTGGACGCCCCGATGTCCCTGGTCGACTACGGGCACCGCTCGGTGCCCAACGTGTTCCTGACCGCGCCGCTCGAGACGATCAACGCCAAGAGCGGCACCGGCGCCTGGAACGCCGCCCACTTCGCGAACGCGCAGTACGACAAGCTGGCCGCCCAGTACATCGCCGCGATCGACGTTTCCTCGCAGAAGTCGATCGCCGGGCAGATCGAGAAGCTGCTGCTTGAGCAGACGCCGATCATCTTCCCGTACTTCTACAACTACCTGACCGCGACGGCCAAGAACGTGTCCGGTGTCTACCCCACCGCGATCGGCCACCTCTTCCTCTACAACGCGGCGAAGAGCTGATAAGACCCGTGTGGTCCCCTCTCCACGTGGAGAGGGGACCACACGGGTCGTCACGGCCGGGTTGTGGACCTGGTGTCGGACATCGGCGTGTTGACGGTGATCTCGCCGGTGTAGGCGCGGAAGTGCAGCGCCGACTCGTGTCCTTCTCCGTGGTGCAGGGTGAGGTGCGCGATCGGGCCGTCGACGGCTAGGTCATTGCGGTCGGCGGCATGCCAGTTGCGGTCCGCGAGCGGGAAGTTGGAGCCCGCGATCTCGATGCGGATCTGGTGATCAGCCGGGAAGTAGTTCGCGGTGGTGATGCCGCCGATCCGGACATGGTAGATCTCGCCGGGCACGAGTTTGGCTGGCCGCTCGTAACCGTCGCGGTAACCGAGCCGCAGGCAGCCGTCCGCGAGGTTGTAGGCGGTCCCGTCCGGGTAAACGTCCACGAGCTTGACGAAGACATCCGCGTCCTCGACGTCGGCCGATACGTAGAGTTCCGCGCTGACGTCGCCCACGATCGCTACCGGCTCGGTTAGCACGGGCGTGCTGTACACAAGCACATCGGCCCGGCACTCAACCGCCCGCTGATCTGCGCAGACCGGGTCATCAGTGCCCAGGTCGCCGCCGAGCGACTGCACGGGGTTGTGCGGGTCGGCGATGAACTCGTCGGTCCCGGCGCCGCGGGCAGCCGGCCCGAGGACACCATCGCCCCACAGCGTGTTAGCGGATTTCTCGCTGGCCAGGAAGAGTGTCCGGGGCTCCGTCGCCGGCAGCGGCCAGGACTCGCCGGTGAGCCAGGTGCACGCGCCCATCAGGAAGACCTGCACCTTCGGCATCGGCTGCCAGGCGTCTGCCTCATCGCACAGGAACCGGTCGAACCACGAGATGATGATCTCGTCGTAGGGGAACCGGGTGTCGCCCATGGGCCGTTGCCCCAGGCGGGCCTCCGGGCTGGTCGCCAGCATCCGGCAATGCTCCGTCCCCGCCATGATCAGGTACTGGTCGGGATGATGCTGCTGGAACTCGAATAGTTTGACCGTCTCGTAGGCGCCGACATCCATCCACCCGTTGATGTTGATGGACGGCGTCGCGCCGGTGTGACTGGCGTTGATCAAGTCAACGGCTTCCCAGGCCGGGCTGGCCGGCCCGTCGGCCATGAAGGTCTCGTATCCGGTCAGCGGCGAGCCCATCCGCCGCAGAATGTGCCCGCTTGGCGCTCGCAGCGTTTCCTTCATGAGGGCTTGGGCGTACTCCGGGCTGCGGAAGTCCGGCACGGTCACCGAGTACTGCCGGAAGATCCGGGCCAGTTCGCCGCCGTCGGCGCCGGCGGGCAGTTTCGGCCGCTGCCGGACCCCGAACGGGCCGTACCACAGCGCCCATGTCTCGATCATGGGAACGCCCCCGCGGAAGAAGCAGCCGTTCGAGCCCTCCGCGCCCGGGACGTCGCCGATACCCGCGCCGGAACTCATCGGCACACAGGCGCGCAGCGTCGGATGGCCGATGGCAGCGAGTTTCAACTGATTCTCGGCGGTCGACGAGCAGCCGTGCAGGCCGACCTTGCCGTTGGACCAGTCCTGCGCGCTGATCCAGTCGAGCGTGTCCTGAGCGTCCGCGGTGGTGGCGGTCAGGAAGCCGAATTCGCCTTCTGACCATTCGCTGCCGCGCTCGTTTTGCATGATCAGCACGTAGTTCTTCTTGAACTGCGCGGTGTGCATCGCCTTAAAACGATCGGGAATGGAAGGAACGTACGGTGACCGGACCAGGAGGGTCGGGTAGCGACCTGCAGCGCGTGGCCGGAAGACGATGGTCGCCAGCCGGATTCCGTCGCGCATCGGCAGCATGACGTAGTCGACACGGTAGCGAATAGTGTCCGCTCCGAGGCCGCGGACAACGGACTCAAGCGCTGTGGGCGGCTGGAACTCCTCGGGCCTGTCGTCGGCTTCTGTCATGTTCGGTTGACCTCCAGTGGCGGTTACGCGAGCTGGGCATCCGGTATGTCCCCATTATCGACGTTGCGGCAGGGGCCGCTCAGCGGCTACAAGTGCCCCGCTGAGCGGGCGCGCCGCCGCCGAAGCCCTCGTTGCCTGCTCAAAATGTGATCGGCCAGCACGCAAATAGGCAACTGAGGTGGACATCTCATGGCTGAACAGACTGAATTTTCCAGCGCCGGGCGCGCGCCCGGGCCGCAGCTCGCGGTGAGCGAGGAGGACGCGGGCAGGCTCGACGGCGCATCCCGCTGGCGCCTGATCGCCGTCGTCGGGGCGCTGGTGCTGTTTGCCGAGGCCATCACGTTCCAGCAGTCGATGATCTCCAACATCGTGCCGAAGCTCGCGGCCTCGTTCCCGCAGGTGGGGGCAAACGTCACCTGGTCCATCACCATTCTCGGTGTGGCCGGCGGCGCCACCATGGCCCTGGTCGGCAAGCTCGGGGACCTGATCGGCAAGAAGCGCGTGCTGCTGATCTGCGGCGTCCTGTTCGCGATCGGTTGCCTGATCTGCGCGGTGACCACGACCTGGGGCGTGTTCCTCGTCGGGCAGGGGATCTTCGCGACCTCCAACCGGCGCATCGCCGAGGCCGCCGGCCAGGGCAACAACTGGGTGGCTGGCTATCACTTCGGCAGCAAGGCTGATCTCGTCCGGGCGATCACGCGCCGCTTCACGGCCGAGGTCGAACGTTCCCGGATGCAGCTGCTGGACGGCCTGGATGACTCGCCCGGACTCGCGGAGCTGCTCGGCTGCTTCGTGCGGCCGTGGACGGACCGGTTCGAGGCGCTTGGCCCGAACTCGTACTTCGCCCGGGTGTGCGCCCAGGCCATGAACAGCCCTACCCTGCGGCCGATCGTGGTCGAAGAGGGCAGCCATTCGGACTCCCTGGAGCGAACCTGGGAGGCCCTCGACAAGTACTTTCCCGGTCGGGCGGACCTCAGCACCGAGCTCCGCCGGGGCATGATGCAGCACCTCATCGTCTTCGTCTGCGCCGAACGCGAGGGCGCGCTCGCCGAGGGGCGTCCCACCAGCAGGCCGACCTGGGCCGATGAAGCCAACGGCCTCATCGACGCCCTGCAGGGGATCATCACCGCCTCGATGACCGACCTCTCCCCGTCGCCGGTCCGCCGGAGGCCCTACGGCCGGGTCACCTGACCCCGGCCGGGTCAGCTAGCCAGGCGTGTCGCGGGGTTCCGTGAGGAACATCAGCGCCCCCTCCACGGTGGCGCTGACCGGGATCCGGCGGTTCACCCCGGTCATCCACAGCAGCTTACGGGGCTGCGGCCGGGAGCAGACCGCGTGCAGGCTGCCGCCGTGCGCGGCCGCGCGGCGGGCCGCCCCGACGAGGACCCCGAGCCCGGACGAGTCCATGAAGGTGATGCGGTTAAGGTCGACGATCAGCAGCTGCCCGCTATCCGCCAGCTCGAACAGGCGTTCCCGCAATCCGGCCACCGTGGACAGGTCGACATCGCCCGTGACCTCCGCGATCACAACGCCACGTTCGCGGCGGACGGTGACAGACAGCTCATCACCCATGGTCCCTCCTGCTGCGCACTGGCATAAAAAGCCCCAGCCGATTGCCAGTACACGCATACTCATATCGCGACCCAGCCGGGGCCTGTCGGCCCGTACTGCCCGCTAGCGCGCAGATCATGCCGGGACGAGCACAGAAGCGCGCAGATTTAGGCTGACCCCGTTCCGCCGACGGGTGAGGCTGCCCGTTACTACGGGGCAGCGCGGCGGCCGACGCGGGAGACTGTGCATCCGCAGCTGATTAGCACGTCAATTCCGTCTAAGACTTCAATAAAGCTCACTCCAGCTACGCCAAAATTGCATCCTTAAACTAAATTGACGTGTTAACCAGTGAGAACATGGCAGGAGCCGGGACGTTCGGTGCAAGCGGAGCGCCGGCACCAGGGACCCCGCCGCCGCGTAGTGCCGAGTGGACCATGCGCGGCGGCGTGGAAGTCAAAACGTGGCCGTCTTGGCCAACCTCGACTCGGCGGGATTCTTCGTCGCGCTGCATCTTCGCCAAGGGCTCGCTGCTGGAGCCGGGCGACGATGTCATCATGGTCATGCCGCACTCCAAGGTGCAGTCGCTAGTGGCGCTCAAGGGCCACATGCTCGGCGTGAACACGACCGCCAACATCGGCTACCTGCTGGTCGCATCCGTGCTGGCCCAGAACGGGCTTGCCATGAAGGCCACCCCTGGGTCCTCTTGCTCCGCCGTCAACCTCCCGACGGAACCGAACTTCCCGTTCCCGGCACCGCAGCCGCTGGTCTCCGGCAAGGTCACGGCCGCGATCATGTCGGAGCCGTTCGCCACCCAGCTAGCCGAGCAGACGGGTGCGAGCATCATCGCCGATACCGATTCCGGCTCGACCTTCGACCAGGTCACCGCCGCGGCAATGGCCTTGAGCAACTACCCGCTCGGTATCACCCCGTCCGGCTGCAGCGAGTCGCGAACGTCATGAAGCAGTTCGGCTTCCTCAACAAGCCCTTCGACATGCAGCAACTACTGAACTGACCAGCTGCATGCGCGGCGCAGCCTCAGTAGCGGGTGTCGTCTGGGAGGGCGGGGGAAACCACCCACAGCACCTGCGCGGTGCCCGTCGCCCCCACCGGGACGCGGAACGCGTGGGGGGCGCCTGCCGGGAAGGTGAACGAGTCGCCGGCCCCGAGCGTCACAGGTGTCCCTTCCACGGTGACCTCCAGCGAACCCTGCAGGATGAACACGAACTCCACGTCGGCCGGCAGTGAGTACTGCTCGTGCCCGCTGCCGCCGCCGGGGGCGATGTCGCTGAAGATCGCCTGCAGCCGGCGCTCGGCCGACGGCGTCAGCAGGTACTCACGCATCCCACCGGTTCCGCCGAAGTTGATCGGCGGCCGCTCTCCGGCCCGCACGACCTCGCCCTTCGGCGGCTCGAACAGCGAGCCGACCGGGATACCGAGGGCGTCGCAGAGCCGCATCAGCGAGGCGACCGACACGTTCGCGAGGTCCCGCTCCAGCTTGGACAGGAAGCCCTTGGTCAGGCCCGCCTCGGACGCCACCTCCGCCATGGTCTTGCGCGCGGCCAGCCGGGCGGCACGCAACCGCGCCCCGATGGGCACCGATCCAGGTTCGACGGCATCCGGCACCGGCGACTCCTCCTATGAAACAACTGGGTTAATGGAGGAAACATGTGTTGACTAGGGGGAAACCTACGCCCACTATAGCCGGGTAGGACGTGGCGCTCTCCGCGCGGCGCGGCTGGAAGGAGCGAGGCACCATGGCGACCGAGCAATCGCAGCAAGCTAGCCCGAGAACCGCGCCAGAGAGCGGTCTGCTCGGGCAGATCGAGGTCCACTCGATCGACTGGATCCCCGAATCCGAACGGCACGGCAGGCCCTGGCTGCAGTCCATGCTCTGGTTCCTCGGCAACTTCCAGTACTTCACGATCCCCATCGGCTTCGTTGGCCCGAGCCTGGGCCTTAGCCTCGGCTGGTCGATCCTCGCCGGCGTGCTCGGCATCGCGGTCGGGACCTTGTTCATGGCGTTCCACGCGACGCAGGGGCCGGTCTTCGGCTTGCCGCAGATGATCCAGTCGCGGGCGCAGCTTGGCTACCGGGGCGTGGTCGTCGCGCTGATCGCCACGCTGTTCACCTACATGGCGTTCAACGTCGCCGACCAGGTGCTGATGTCGAGCGGGCTGCACGACGCGTTCGGCTGGAGCGCCGGCGCCGTCGCCATCATTACGGCGGTGATCGCCGCGCTGCTGGCGATCTTCGGCTACGACTGGGTGCACCGGGTGTTCCGGTTCCTGCTGGTCATCTCCCTCCCCTGCTACGCGATCATCTCCGTCGCGGTCCTCGTCGGGCACGCGGGCGGCAAGGCCCCAGCGCACCCTGGCGGCTTCGTGTTCGCCGCGTTCATGACCCAGTTCTCGGTCGCCGCCGCATACAACATCACCTACGCGCCCTATGTCTCCGACTACTCCCGCTACATGCCGAAGTCCACCTCGCCGCGCGGCATCATCTCCGCCGTCTTCTTCGGCGCGTCCGGCTCAGCGGTGTGGCTCATCGCGCTCGGCGCGTGGATGGCGACCCGGCTCGGCGTCTCCGACGGCCTGGTGGGCCTGCGACAGTCGGGCAACAACGTGGCCGCCCCGCTTGGCAGCATCACCGCGTTCCTGTCGGCCACCGCACTGCTCGCCACCATGGGCATGAACGCCTACGGCGGCATGCTGAGCGTGCTGACCGGCATCGACTGCTTCAAGCAGGTCCGGACCAACCGGGCCTGGCGCGCGGTCACGATCGTGGTCCTCGCGGCCATCTGGTACGTGATCGGCCTCGCGCTGTCCGGCGGGTCCGCGGTGAGCGCCGTGCTGAACTCGCTCACGCTGATGCTTTACCTGCTGGTGCCGTGGACCTCGCTCAACCTCGTCGACTACTTCTTCGTCCGGCGCGGCCACTACGCGATCACCGACATCTTCAAGCCCGACGGCGTCTACGGCGCGTGGGGCTGGCGCGGCCTGCTCGCCTACGCCCTCGGTTTCGCCGCCGAGATCCCGTTCATGGTGCTGCCGCCGATCGCCGGGTTCTCCTACACCGGGCCCTTCCCCGCGCACGTCGCCAACGGCGTCGACTACTC
>Ga0070714_100003790_pt1 | contig 11348 bp, 4 predicted proteins | sample LARL83metaG_FD_65450 | JGI IMG/M metagenome (GOLD analysis project Ga0070714, IMG submission 65450) | Corn, switchgrass and miscanthus rhizosphere microbial communities from Kellogg Biological Station, Michigan, USA - LAR L8-3 metaG | ecosystem: Host-associated > Plants > Roots > Rhizosphere ... | reverse complement strand
CGGGTGGGCCAGGAGATCGAGCTGAACCTCGTCGACTCGGCGGCCATGCCGTCCATGCGCAACGCCGACGTGCTTGACGCGATCGCCGACCCGGCCTGGGGCGTCGAGGTCGGGCAGTTCAACCTGGAGATCAACGTGCCGCCGCGGCAGCTGTCGGGGGACGCGCTCGCCGAGCTTGAGCAGGTGATCAGGGACGACCTCAACGCCGGGGACGCCAAGGCGCGCGGCACCGGGACCCGGCTGGTGATGGTCGGCATCCTGCCGACGCTGCAGCAGGAGGACGTGCACCTGGGCACGCTCACCGCCAGTCACCGGTTCCGGGTGCTCAACGAGCAGATCTTCGCCTCGCGCGGCGAGGACATGCGGATCTCCATCGACGGCGCGGAGAGACTGCTCACGCACACCGACAGCATCACGCCCGAGGCCGCCTGCACCAGCCTGCAACTGCACCTGCAGGTCAGCCCGGAGAGCTTCGCGAACTACTGGAACGCCGCCCAGGCGGCCGCCGCCGTCCAGGTGGCGCTCGGCGCCAACTCCCCGTTCCTGTTCGGCCGGCAGCTATGGCACGAGACGCGGATCACGCTGTTCGAGCAGGCCACCGACACCCGGCCGGACGAGCTGAAGGAACAGGGCGTGCGGCCACGGGTGTGGTTCGGCGAGCGCTGGATCACCTCGGTGTTCGACCTGTTCGAGGAGAACCTGCGGTACTTCCCGGCCTTGCTGCCGATCTGCGAGGAGGAGGACCCGCTCGCCGTGCTCGACGGCGGTGCCGCCCCGCAGCTGGCCGAGATGAGCCTGCACAACGGGACGGTCTACCGGTGGAACCGGCCGATCTACGCGGTCGTCGACGGCCGGCCGCACCTGCGGGTGGAGAACCGGGTACTGCCGGCCGGCCCGTCGGTCGCCGACGCGGTGGCGAACGCCGCCTTCTACTACGGCCTGGTGCGCACGCTGGCCGAGGCGCAGCGGCCGATCTGGACCCAGATGTCGTTCGCGGCCGCCGGCGATAACCTGCACGAGGCGGCCCGTCGCGGCCTGGACGCCACCCTGTACTGGCCCGGGCTCGGCGAGGTGCCGGTGGCGGACCTGGTGCTGCGCCGGCTGCTGCCGGCGGCCCGCGAGGGCCTGACCCGGTGGGGCGTCAACCCGGGCCAGGCGGACCGGCTCCTCGGCTTCATCGAGCAGCGCTGCATCACCGGCCAGACCGGCGCCGCCTGGCAGATCGCCACGGTGGCGGCGATCTCCGAACGCGGCGCCGGCCGGCCGGAGGCACTGCGGCAGATGACCCAGCGCTACATCGAGCTCATGCACACCAACGAGCCGGCGCACACCTGGCCAGTGACCGGCTGACCGCCGTCCGGTGAGTCCGGAGCGCCGGCGCCGAGGCGATGGTTGTGGCAACGGGCCGCCTATTACCGGCCCATTGCCGCAACCATCCGGCCCGGTTGTCATTGCCGTCAGGCCGTTTCCGGACGGTAGCCGGTGCAGAGCAGGTCGAGCCGGCCGATGCGGCCGGCCTCGTCGGTGTCGGCGTAGGCCTGCTGCTCGACCACGAACGAGCCGTCGCCGAGCCGCTCGGCCTGCAGGCGCAGCCGCCAGCGCAGGTGGAGGCGGCCGCCGATTTCGTCGGCCGTGCTCTCGACGAGCTCGAAGCTGGTGGTGTCGCCGAACCAGTGCGCGAACTGGCCGGCGATCACGTCGGATCCCGTCCACTCGAACTGGCCGGGGGGCAGCAGCGCCCGGAGCCGGACGTCGGCGCCGAGCGCGTCGCCGACCCGGGTGAAGTCCTGCGCGGCGAGGCCGCCGAGGAAGGCGTTGGCCGCGGCGAGTCGCGGCGACGTGGTAGCGGTGCGGTGGTCGTGTGTCGTCGTCATGCGTCTGTTCTACGGTTACGGCGGCAGGCGGCGAATCGGGTAACTACCCGATCTTTCTGTCCGGCCCGCTCTTGTCAGGCTCAGGTTCGCCCGCGGTCGCGATCATGCCGTGGCGCATCGCGAACAGCGCGGCCGCGGTCCGGGTCCGCACGCCGAGCTTGGCGTAGACGTGCTCCAGGTGCGAGGACACCGTCTTGCGGCTGAGCTGCAGCTGGGCGGCGATCTCGGGGTTGGACCGGCCCTGGCCGAGCAGCACGAGCACCTCGGCCTCCCTGGCAGTCAGCCCGGACGGCAGGCTGGCCCGGCGCCGCACCCGGTGGCCCGCCGCCTCAAGCACCGCCTGCACGGCGTCGCCGTCGAGCCGCCCGGCGCGCACCTCGTCCCGCATCATCCGCTCCGCGTCGCCGGCCGGGAAGGCCGGGCGGTGCGGGCGGGGCTGGCGCAGGGCGTTGTACACGTCGGCGGCGGCGAGGATCCGGGCCGGCAGCGGTATGGCCTCGCCCCGCAGACCGTGCGGGTACCCGGAGCCGTCAAGCCGCTCGTGGTGCAGTGACGCGCAGTACCCCACCTCGGCGAGCAGCGGCGTGCGGGCCAGCATCCGCTGGGTCAGGTACGGGTGGGTCCTGGCCCGCTCCCGCTGCGCGAGGCTCCACTCGCCGGGCTCCTCCCAGACGCCGCTCGGGATGCCGATCATGCCGATGTCGTGCACCAGTGCCGCCCGGCGGAGCAGGACGGCGTCGGCGGCCGGCAGCCCGAGCGTCGTCCCGGCGCGCGCGGACAGTTCGGCCGTTTCCCGCGAGTGGCCGAGGCGCAGCGGCGATTTCAGGTCGCTGAAGTCTGCGAGGGCGGTCAGCGCCCGGTCGAGCTGGTCGTCGCTCAGTGCCGCGCCCAGCCGCGGGTCGAGCGCGATCACTTCCTCCCACGCCGAGAAGCCGCCGAGCCCGTCAAGGATCTCCGTGTGCCGGTCGCAGAAGCAGTCGACGAGAACCGGGTCGAACTGGGTGCCGCGGCGCTCCCTGGCTACCCGTAGCGCCGCCTCGGCGCCGCCGGCGTGGTGGAACGCCTCGATGCTGTCGGCCAGCTGGACCAGGCGGATGGCGGGGGCCAGGTCATCGGCGCCGGCTTGCCCGGGCACGCCTTTACCGTCCCACCGCTCGTACGCCTGCAGCAGCGGCTCGCACACCCCGGGCCCGAGCTCGAGCTGCCCCGCGAGATCGCTCGCCTCCTGGCAGTGCGCGTTCATGACCGCCTGGACCGACTGGCCCGCGGACGCCAGGAACCGGCCGACCATCCCGACGCGGTGCAAGCCAGAGCCGCCGCGGCCGAGATGCCGCGCGACGAAGACCGCCATGCTCATCCCGCCGTAGTCACCGCCGCGCGTTTCGGCGTAGAACTCGGTCTCATCGCCGAACAGGGCCGCCACCTCGACGGTCTCGACGGCGCAGCCCACCCAGGTCAGCAGCGAGGTGTAGTACGCGGACGAGCAGTCAGCCTGGTCCGTCCCCGCCGCCGCCCCCAGCCGCATGGCGATGACGGTCTGCCGCAGCACCCGTTCCATCGGGCGGCCCATCCCGAGGTCCGCCGCCAGTGACATCGTTGCCACCAGCTCGGCCAGTGTTACCGGCCGCAGCGAACCCGAAGCCGCCATCCGCTTCCCCCGTACTCAGGATTGCCAGGTGATGCGTTTGAGGTTCCCGGAAAACCCGTCCGAGGGCAAACTGGGCCCGGTGAGCTTTGTACCGTACGACCGCCCGGTCCGGGCCGCGTTCATCGGCCTGGGGCGGATTTACGACCTGAACGTGCGCGCCTACACGGCTAATCCCGATGTCGAGGTGGTCGCGCTGGTGGACCCGGACGAAGAGCGCCGGGCGCAGCGCCAGGCGGACTGGCCGGACGCCCGCGTGTTCGCGTCGGCTGCCGACCTGGCCGCGAGCGGCCTCGCGGTCGACGCGGCGGAGGTTTTGCTGCCGGTTCCGCTCCACGCGGACGGGGTGAGCGAGCTGCTCTCGTTCGGATGGCACGTGAACATGCAAAAGCCGATGTGCAACCACCTGGCGGAGGCGCGGCGGATGCTCGGCGCGGCGCAGGCGCACGGACGGGTGCTGCGGGTGATGGAGAACTACCTGTTCTACGAGCCGCTGCGCAAGCTCAAGGCCGTCGCCGGGTCGGGGGAGATCGGCGAGGTCAGCGGCTACCACATGAAGATGACCGGGACCGGCCTTGGCGGCTGGGAGGTGCCGATTAGCAGCTTCCTGCCGCAGCTTGAGCAGATGCAGCGCGGTCGCGGCATCCTGGTGTTCGATGACGGCTGGCACAAGCTCTCGACCGCCCTGTGGCTGTTCGGCCCGGTGCGGGAGGTCCGCGCGTGGATCGGGAACACCCCGGTCGGGCCCGGCGTGGACATCGACGCGCCGGCCACCCTCGTGTGGGAGCACGACAACGGCGTCCGCGGGGTGTGGGACATCACCCTGGCGATGGACATGTACCTGCGCTCCGACTACTACACCAACGACGAGCGCTGGGAGATCACCGGCACCAAGGGGTACGCGCGGGTGAACCGCTGCACCGGCCGCGGCATACAGGAGCCGAGCCTCGAGGTCTACGCCGACGGCGTGCTGCGCGCCTACCACGCGCTCGACGACGACTGGGCGAGCAGCTTCCGCGACTCGGGCCGCCACTGGCTGCGCTGGCTGCGCACCGGCGAGGGACCGCTGTCCTGGAGCGGTGAGGAAGCCGTCGACGTGCTGCGGTTCGCGCTGGCGGCCTACGCGAGCAGCGCCGCCGGGGGAGTGGGCGTGGACCCTGGTCAGATCGGCTTATGCCGAGAAGTAACTCTCAGGCCACTGCGATGGCGCAGCTCGACCCGGGCGGGGTGAGCTGGACCACCCGGGCTTAAGAGTGACCGGCCGCCTTGATCTGGCTGGCCAGGGCCTTGAGCGCGTCGGCGTAGATCTCGGAGAAGCTGGGGAAGGGCTGGATGACGTCGCGCAGCACCGCCAGCGGCACGCGCGCGCGGACGGCCAGCGTGGCCTGCTGCAGCCACTCGCCGGCCTCCGGGCCGAGCGCGTAGGCGCCGGTCAGCCGCTCGCCGTCGCTGAGCAGCGTCAGGAAGCCGTTGGACTGGGCGTAGGCGTGGGTGTAGGTGGCCGTCTTGGCCACCTCGGAGAGCAGGGCGGTGGCGCTGAACCGGTCGTCCGCGACGCCGACGGAGGCCGCCTGCGGGTCGGTGTAGACGACGTCCGGTATGGCCTCGTAGTGGGCTTCGCGGGACTCGCCGAGAATGTTCGAGGCGACGACCTCGCCCTGGTACTTGCCGACATGGGTCAGCTGCCGCACGCCGGTGACGTCGCCGACGCCCCACAGGCGGTCACCGGCGCGCAGGTGCGCGTCGACCGCCAGGCCGTGCGGCCCGGCGGTGGCGCCGACCGAGTCCAGTCCCTCGGGCATGCGGGGGCGCCGGCCGGTGGCGACGAGGATGCGGTCGCCGCGCAACTCGCGGCCGTCGTCCAGGGTCAGCACGTAGTCCACGCCGTCGCGGGCCGCGGCGGTCGCGTGCACGCCGAGGATCAGCTCGATGCCGTCCTTCTTCAGGCACTCGCCGAGCGCCTCGCCGAGCCGCGCGGGCTCGTGGGCGAGCAGGTGCGCGGCCCCTTCGACCAGCGCTACCTCGCCGCCCAGGCGGCGCACGGCCTGCGCCATCTCAACGCCGACCGGGCCGCCGCCGAGGATGAGCAGGCGCCGCGGGACGGACTTCATGCCGGTGGCTTCGCGGTTGGTCCAGGCCCCGTCCAGCTCACGCAGCCCGGGGACGGGCGGGATCACCGGGTCGGACCCCGTCGCCGCGACCACGTGCCGGGCGGTGTGCCGCACGCCGTCGACTTCGACCACGCCAGGGCCGGCGAGCGTGCCCGTCCCGCGCAGCAAGTCGATGCCCTTGCTGGCCAGCCAGCGCTCCTGCCCGGCGTCGGAGTAGTCCGAGACCATGAAGTCGCGGTAGGCGAGCGCCGCCGCCACGTCCACCTGCGCGCTGGCGCCGACCTCGCGGGCCCCCTGCACCGCCTCGCCGGGGCGCAGCAGCGTCTTGGACGGGATGCACGCGTAGTACGAGCACTCGCCGCCGACCAGGTAGCGCTCCACCAGGGCAACGCGCAGCCCGCCGTCGGCCAGCGCCCCGGCGCAGTGCTCGCCGGGCGAGCCGCCACCGATCACGATGACGTCGTAGTCGCTGCTCTCGGGCATGGATGTCCTCTCTCTGCGCCAGACTGACGGAGTCAGCCAATCACGTTCGGCCACCGGCCGGGCAGGCGGGTAGGAGCTGGGGCATCGACCGGTGTTCAACCCCCTCAGCAATCGGCCGATTAATTCTGTTGTGGTTTCCGGTACTCCGGGGTTAGCCTTTAACCATGACGTTCAAGCAGGCGAATGAATCGCGCGGATGGTACAGCCACCCGCAAACGATGCTTGCCCTGTGCGTCGCGGAGGTTCCCGGATAAGGCCCGATTTCGAGTCACCGGGAACCGCCCGAGGGAATATCCTCCGGGCGGTTCTCCTTTTATAGGGATCAGCCAGCGGTTAGGCGGACCGGCTCCAACCCGGTCGGAATGCGGGTTCAACTCCTGCGATCCCTGCGTGCCCTCATACGGGCTTGTTAATTGACATCTCCATAGCGTGAGCATCGGCGGCAGGCGCCATCCTGCCGCAACTTTGTGATGGTGCGGCGAAAGATAGGCCAGCTACACCCGGGGACAGTCCTGTACCGGGCGCCGCACCGCGATGGGCTGCTAGCTCCAACTGGCAGAGCGCCGCCTCGGCAGGGCGGAGGTTCCCGGTTCGACTCCGGGGCGGTCCACTTTGGGGATGACAGGTAAGGCACCGGCCGCGCCCTGCAAGCGTTGGCGATCCGGTTCGATTCCGGACTTCTCCACCGGAGGCGAGGGAGACGGTAACCCGCCTGCTTTGGGAGCAGGGCAAACCCGGTTCGACTCCGGGGTCTCCGACCATGTGCCTTTAGCTCAATAGGCAGAGCATCCGGTTGAAGCCCGGAGGATGCAGGTTCGATTCCTGCGGGGTGCACCGTGCCTTACAAGCATTGTGGCGATGCGCCAGTCTTCCAAACTGGTGAGCGGAGTTCAATTCTCCGGTGAGGCTCACAAGCGCTGCAAGCATTGTGGTGATGCTGCGGACTCTTAATCCGCAGAGCGGGGTTCGATTCCCCGGCGGCGTACGCGCGGGTAACGCTAACCGGCAAAGCTGACTGCCTCAAAAGCTGTCGTCTGCGGGTTCGAGTCCCGCCCCGCGTACCCGATGGGATATGGGGGAACTGGCAGACCCGCCCGGCTCTGGACCGGGAGTTTTTCAGGTTCGAAGCCTGATATCCCAGCTTTGCCGCCGCGCACGGCTTGCGGCTCCGTCTTCGTACGGCGGACGGCCCGGTTCGACCCCGGGTGGCGGCTCGCGTTCGTGGCGGAATGGCAGACGCGCTAGCCCGAGGTGCTAGTGCTCCGCGAGGGGCGTCCCGGTTCAAGTCCGGGCGAGCGCACTCGATGCCCTTTGGACCGGCGTCCGCCAGCCTCTTGTAAAGGCAGGCCGCCCAGGTCGGCACTGGGAAAGGGCTCACGGTGGCCGGTTGCTCTGACGGCAGGGGCGACGGCGCCTTGAACGCCGGAACGACGCTGGTTCGAGTCCAGCCCGGCCAGCACGATGCCTTTCGGATCGGCGTCCGCCACTCCTTGGTATGGATTGGCCGCCCGGGTCGGCACCGGGGAAAGGCTCCAAGTGACCGTAGTGTCAGCGGTTAGCACGCGAGCACGCCACGCTCGCAGGACGAGTTCGAATCTCGTCGGTCACTCGCGTCCCTCGCGGACGTTAATGCGCTGGTGGTGTAACTGGTAGCCACGCCGGTCCCAGGAATCGGTGCCTTCGGGCGTGCGGGTTCGACTCCCGCCTGGCGCACGCTTGTGAGCAGGAAGGGCGCATCTGTCTGGTCTGTGTACCTAACAGCCCTGTCCATCCCTGCCCAGCAAGTCTGGAACGTGAACCGGACAGGAGTCCCGGCTCGCCCGCTAAGCGATGCGCCGTTCGCGGTGGCGTTCAAGTCGCCCGCGTTCCTCGGAGGATGAACCAGCCAGGTCGGCTGGCCCCGGCCGGAAACCGGGTGGGCGCGCAAGCGCTGGGATTCGATTTCTCCGTCCTCTGCCATCCCCTGCCTGTTCACACCGGGCCGGGGAGCAGTCTCCGGAACGAGACCCCGCCGGGTGGCGGGCACCGCCCCGAAAGCGGTTGGCTGTGCAAGCAGTGGGGGTCGGGACCTCCTCGTTCCTCTTTGGAAGGTGCGCCGCCGGCGCGGCAGCGGGCTTTGAACACCCGTGACGGCTTCCCGGCCGTGGGGCTCGACACCCTCATCTTCCTCACTTCGAGCACGACCCAGCTGGTTGAAGGGGCCGCTCTGATACAGCGGTATCGCCAGGTTCGATCCCTGGGTGCTCGACCGGCCGGTAGCTCCAACTGGTGAGAGCGACGGCCTTACAAGCCGGAGGTTCCGGGTTCAAAGCCCGGCCGGCCGACGAGAGGAGAGCCTCCGATGAGTAAAAAGGCAGCCGGTAAGCGAATACAGTTACCGGCCCCGCAAGCATTCAGGCGATGCAGCTGACTTTTAATCAGCGGACCAGGGTTCGATTCCCCGGCGGGGTACTCTAGGCGCCGCTAGTGCAAACGGACAGCACGCTCAGCTTCTAACTGAGACGGTCGGGGTTCGACTCCTCGGCGGTGTACACAACGATCATGCTCCGTTGGAGTAGCGGATATCTCACCTGGCCCTCAACCAGGAGAATGCCGGTTCGACCCCGGCACGGAGCACGCAAGTCAAGGCCCCATGGTCCATGGGTTAGGATCGCTGCCCTTCAAGCAGCGGGACGGAGTTCGAATCTCCGTGGGGCTACAGCGCGGTAGGGGAGTTCGGCCGTCCCCATAGCCCTCATAAGGCTGAGACCGCGGGTTCAAATCCCGCCCGCGCCACGAAGGCCCGTCGCGCGCCAAGGCCGGAAGGCGGCAAAGCGCGGCACTCTCATTCCGGTATCCGTTAACGGGTAAACGAACGGATTGTTAATCCGTCCCTCCTGGTTCGAATCCAGGTGCCGGAGCAATGGTGACGTAGCTCAGATGGCCAGAGCGCTTGCTCTGTCAAGGCCGAGGTCACGGGTTCAAGCCCCGTCGTCATCGCGCCCGCGTAGTTCAGCGGAAGAACACCGTCTCGACATGGCGGAGGGGCACGTTCGGCTCGTGCCGCGGGTACTCAAACTCCCATGGTGTAACGGAGAGCACGAGAGATTACGGATCTCTCGGTGAGGGTTCGAGTCCTTCTGGGAGTGCTTAAGCTCGGCTAGCTCAATGGCAGAGTGCCGCGTCCACACCGCGGTGACAGCGGTCCGATTCCGTTGCCGAGTACTGTGACCGATTCCGAAGTCAACGAGGAGCCAGGCCGTGACCCTGGTCTAAGAGGGTGAAAGTCCCTCCGGTCACCCCACGGGTCGGTGGCGCAGCGGCGACCGCGCCTGACTGTAAATCAGGTATCCCACCCCGCAGGTTCGAGTCCTGCCCGGCCCACTCCAGCTCTCGTAGTGCAACGTACGGGAGGGCCGCTGGCTGTTAACTAGCTGATCGGGGTTCGAGTTCCTGCACCAGAGCCATGGTCTTGTAGGGGAGATGGAGTCCCTGCCACCTTGTCACGGTGGAGATCGCGGGTTCGAGCCCCGTCAGGACCGCGCCGCTTCAACTGAGTAATTCCAGGGCCCTGGTGGAGAGCCTAAAGATCATGGACCCGGGCGGCGGCGTTGGTGCCTTTGGGGTTGGCGGTGTTCAGGGTGTTCGCTCGGTGACGTTTCCCGGCACCCTCGCCTCCCTGCCCGCGCCGCCGCCCCCAGAATTACTCGTCTAACGGCCTATCATGCCCCGGCGAGCCAACGGACAAGGGCACCTGGCTGCATGTCTCTCTGGCGCAACGGACTAACGCATCTGAATACGATCAGAAGAATGGGGTTCGAATCCTTCGGGGACACGCATGAACATGCCACGTTCCGGCGTATACCCGGTGATAAACTGTTCGTATGCCAAATAAACGCACCTACACGGACGAACAACTTCGCGAGGCAATCGCAGGGTCATCTAACTGGGTGCAGGTGATGTGCGCTCTTGGAAAAAGGCCGGGGAGTGGGCGCACTGCAATCCAGTCAGTTGCTGCACGACTTGGACTTGACGTGTCGCACTTCGCTTACTCCCGGGACGCCAGGCCTGTGCGATGTGATCCGCTGCCCTTCGCAAGGAAGCCTGCCATGGGTGGCAGGAGTGGCGTGAGCGTAGCCGCCCGGTGGTTCCTTGACCGAGGCTACGCCGTATCCGTCCCCTTGGAACCCGCCGTCTACGACCTTATCACCGAGTCAGATGAAGGCCTTAAACGTGTCCAGGTGAAGACGAGCCGCCAAATCGCCAAGAACGGCCGTGAAACCGTGGGCATCTCACGTTTGGTTTACGACTCGACACGACCACGTAATGCCAATGGACCAAGGCGCAGAGCTCCATATGATCCTTGCAGCATTGACTACTTTTTCGTAGTAACCGCTACGCAGATGTATCTTATTCCGATCAACGTTGTGGCAGGGCTAATGCAGTTGTGCTTGGATGATAAATATGCTGCCTTCGCGGTGGCCTGAACCAATTCCCTGCTCGGGTGCGTGAGGATCAGTAGCTCAGCGGCAGAGCATCGGTCCTGCAAACCGGGGTGCGCAGGGTCGAGTCCTGCCTGATCGACGGTGGTCATGGTGTAGTGGCGCTCCATTCTTGACTGTGACTCAGGAGGTCTCGGGTCGGAACCGGGTGGCCACCCCATGGGCGGAAGGTGACTGTCGGCTGGTCGCGCCGGTCGGTAAAACCGGACTCTGCGGAGCACCGCTGGTTCAACTCCAGCTTCGCCCACCCGACAGCGGCGCCACGCAGTCGCCGCTTGCCTGCTTCCGGTAAGGGACTGTGCCCCTGCGTCTCCGAAGCGCGGGTGCCTGGTTCGAGTCCAGGCGGAAGCACTCATGTCGCGTCTCTCACTGGCGTGGGCGGCGGCCTGCAAAACCGCTCGATAACATCACGGGGTTCGATTCCCCGGCGCGGCTCCATCGGCCCGAAGCCAACCGGAATCAGGCGACCTCGTCCTAAGGGGTAGACAGCGCGTTCGACTCGCGCCGGGCCGGCCGCACGATGCTCACGCTATGGGGACGATGGCGCCCTTCCGCACACTGCCGCCCGATCTCCGTGGGGCCCTCGCCTCATCAAGTAGCCACATGGTCTGCAAATCTTGAACCGCCGGCTTGCTGTGGGCTCTTGACCCTCACGCAGCGTGAGGCTGCATAGTGGCGGCATGGATGCGGAAGATTACACGGTGGGCGCGGTCGCCGAGCTCACGGGTGTCTCGGTGCGGACGCTGCACCACTA
>Ga0070714_100003788_pt1 | contig 11350 bp, 8 predicted proteins | sample LARL83metaG_FD_65450 | JGI IMG/M metagenome (GOLD analysis project Ga0070714, IMG submission 65450) | Corn, switchgrass and miscanthus rhizosphere microbial communities from Kellogg Biological Station, Michigan, USA - LAR L8-3 metaG | ecosystem: Host-associated > Plants > Roots > Rhizosphere ... | reverse complement strand
GGCGGGGCGAAGCCGCAGACGGTTCCCGGCGCGTTGGTGTTGCGTGCGGCAAGCCGCAGGGAAGCGCCGTCGGCGGCCAGGGCGAAGATCTCCTCGTATTCGGCGCCTTGGAGGACGGCGGTCACGCACCAGGCCACGTGGTCGTGGATGGACGTCTGCTGGCCGGGCAGCCACACCATCGCGGCGACGGAAAACGAGCCGTCTGGTTCGGAATGCAGCAGGTGGCTCTGATAGCCGTCCGGATCACCACGCCGCAGCGAGGCCGGCAGCAGCGCGAGCGGGTCCGGCAACTGGGCGCGCACCGCGCCCGCCACCCTGTCCGCGGTCTGCTGCCAGTCGAGGCCGCGGCCGATTTCCGTACGAAGCGCGCGAAGGAGAGTGACCGGGCACGCCCCCGCGGCGGCACCCGGACCGATACGCGTGACACTTGTCACTGGCATGCACCCAGGCTACTGACCAGCCAGTATTGGCACCAATGCCAATTGCCTGGCCGATCCATCGGCAATATTGATCAATGCAGCGTGCGCGGAGGATCAACCCCTGGTCGTTCCGTCTAAAAGAACCGATCCCCCGCCCAGGCGGACGGGCAGCCCGCTGCCGTCGCGGCAGTAGGCGGCCGCCGCCGGCTGACCGTTCGCGACGGTGGGCGTCATCAGCCAGTCGGCCGGGCGAGCCGGTCACGTGCGCGAGACAGCGCAGGCAGGTCAGCTTGCCGGCGAACCAGGTGCGGGTGCCGACCAGTCCGATCGCCGCGTCGGCGCGCAGGGCGCTTTCCAGCGCCCTGGTGTCGGCGTGCTCGGCATGCGTGTTCCCTTTCTCTGGGCAACGTCGTCGGTCAGGTAGATCGGCGGCGGCCGGAAAAGGAATCGCTGGGTTCGTCAGGTCCTTGCCGACGGCATCGGCACGGTCAGGATGCCGAGCGTGGTGTGCCGCGGGAACAGGCCGGTGTTCAGCGCGGCGCCGAGCAGCGGCACGGTCAGTTCCGCCAGGCGTTGCGCGCGTTCGGCGCCGAGCGCGAGCCACGGTGCCTCGGCCAGCCGGTCGGTCCGCCACTCAACCTCGTCGCGCCAGTCCCGGCCGCGCTCGGTCGCGTTGCCCTCGGCGTCCACCCACCCCCGCGACGCCAGCCGGTCCCGGGCCGCTAGCCATTCCTGCTCGGTCCAGCCCCGGCTGCCGAAGGTCTCCCGCGGCGCGGCGCCGATCGCCGCGAAGGAGACCAGGGTCTCGCACGGGTCCAGGCCGGCCGTCTGGAGCGCGGCGATGTGCCCATCGCCACGATGCTCTCGCAAGATGGTGATCGCGTGTGCCAGCATCAGGTGCGGCTCGTCGGGCCACGGCAGGTCCGCGTTCGCGGCGGCCAGCGGGCGGCCGGCGGTATCGGCGGCAAGCGCCGCGTCGCGGGCAAGGCCGGCGGCCTCGGCCAGCCCGGGATCGTTGAGCTGGTCCCCCATCAGATTGCGCCACAGCCGGTCCACCGCGCGCTGCCGCCCGGCGAGCACCTTGTCCGGCGCCGCCACCGCCCAGGCCGCGGGCACGTGCTCTCGCGCACGACGATACGGCTGCCCGCGCCACCCGCGAAAGCGCGTGAGCGGACAACCCCTATCGCGGACCAGACAGGCCGCGCCGCCCGCCGCCGCCGCTAAGACTACAAGTGTCTTGTTACCCGTTCGGCGGGCGTGGCGGGCGTGTATGTCCCGGTTTGTCCCCGCCGTCCGGGTAAGAAGACACCTGTAGCGTTAAGGGAGGTGCACGTGGTGCGGGGGGCGGGGCCGCACGTGGTGCGGGGGGCGGGGGCGCACGTGCTGCGGGCGGGGTGCGGTTAGTCGGTGACGGCGGAGTAGGCGACTACGCCGCGGCGGAGGGCTTCGATGGCGGACCGCGCGGTCGTGGTGAGGTCTCCGCCGCCCGCGGCGCCGGCTATCTGGTCGAGCAGGTCGATGAGCTGCTTGACCGCCCGGACGAAGTCGCCGGGCGTGAGGTCGGCGGACTGCTCAAGGACCTCCTCCAGCCCGGCGCCGCGCGCCCAGCGGTACGCCGCCCAGGCGAACGCCTGGTCAGGCTCCCGCAAGAAGTCCAGATCAAGGGACTTCTCCAGCTCGTCCAGCTCGGTCCAGGTGCGGGCCATCGTGGCCAGCACGTCGGGCACCCGGCCCTTCGGCAGCCGCGGCGGCTGGGTGTCGTCCGCCTGCCGCGACTCGAATGTCAGCGTGCTCACGCACGCGGCCAGTTCCGCCGGGGACAGGCCGTCCCAGGTGCCGCGGCGCAGGCATTCGGCGGCGAGCAGGTCGAGCTCGGTATACAGCCCGCCGAGCCGCTTGCCGTCGGCGGTGACCGTGTCGCCGGACAGGTAGCCCAGGCGCTCAAGCACGGTGCACACCCGGTCGAAGGTGCGCGCGATGACATGCGAACGGCCGGCCACCCTGCGGTCCAGTGCCTCGGTCTCCCGGGACAGGCGCAGATAGCGTTCGGCGTACCTGGCGTGCTCCTCCCGGTCGGGGCAGCCGTGGCAGGCGTGCTGCCGCAGCCGGCGGCGCAGCGAGCCCACCTCGCTGCCGGACGACTCGTTCTGTTCCCAGTCCGAGGCGCGGGGCGGCTTGCCGATGTCGCGTCCGGCGATCCGGTTCCGCACGGTTGACGCCAGGTCCCTGCGGTGCTGTGGCGAGCGCGGGCTGAACGAACTCGGGATCCGGATCCGGTCGAGCACCTCGGCCGGAACCGGAAAGTCCGCCGGAGACAGCCGCTTCACCTGATGCCCCGCGGTCAGCACGAGCGGACCGGGACCGTTGTCGTGCCCGTTGCGGCCGGCGCCGTGGCGGCGAACCTCCTGCAGCCCGGGCTGGAGTACGACCGCGACCCCGGCCCGGCGCCCGCCGGGTACGCGGATGATGTCACCGGGCCGCAGCTGGGCCAGCGACCTGGCCGCCTCGGCCCGGCGCGCCGCCGCGCGGCTCCGGGACAGGTCACTCTCCAGCAGGGCGATAGATCGCCGTATTTCCGCATATTCCGCGAAATCGCCGCGGTCGCAGGTCATCGCCGTGGCAAGATCCTTCATCGCCTGCCGGTTCTTGCGCACCTGCCTGGTCAGCCCCACCACGCCGCGGTCCGCCTGAAACTGCGCGAAAGAGGACTCGAGCAGCGCCGACGCGCGGGCTCGCCCGGCCCAGCCGGTCAGGTTGACCGCCATGTTGTACGACGGCCGGAAGCTGGAGTTCAGCGGATAGGTACGGGTGCCGGCCAGGCCAGCCACGGCAGAAGGGTCCATGCCAGGCTGCCACAGCACGACCGCGTGGCCCTCCACGTCGATGCCGCGTCGCCCGGCCCGGCCGGTGAGCTGGGTGTACTCCCCCGCGGTCAGCCCGGCGTGGGTCTCCCCGTTCCACTTGTCCAGCTTCTCGATGACCACCGTCCTGGCCGGCATGTTGATGCCGAGGGCCAGTGTCTCGGTAGCGAACACGGCCCGGATCAAGCCGCGGGTAAACAGTTCCTCGACGACCTCCTTGAACGCCGGAAGCATGCCGGCGTGGTGCGCGGCAATGCCGCGACGCAGCGCCTCCACCCAGTCACCGAATCCGAGAATCCCCAGGTCCTCGCCCGGGATGTCCGACACCCGCCGCTCCGCGACGGCCGCGATCTCCGCGGCCTCGGTGGGCGTGGTCAGCCGAAGACCCGAGGCCAGGCACTGCTGCACGGCGGCGTCGCACCCCGCCCGGCTGAAGATAAACGTGATCGCCGGCAGCAGCCCCGCCGAATCCAGCCGGTCGATCACGTCCGGCCGGTAAGCCACCGGGAACCGTCGCGGCCGGCGGCCGCCGCGGCCCGGCCGGCCTGGCGCCTTGCGGGCCAGCCAGTCGTCCCGCAGCGCGAGCCGCACCAGTTCCGGGTTCACGCGAGGGCGCCCTTCGGCGGAGCCGTCGGTGAGCACTGTGTCGGTGAACAGGTCGTAGAGCCGGTTCCCGGCCAGCACGTGCTGCCACAGCGGCACCGGCCGGTGCTCGTCGACGATGACCTCGGTGCCGCCGCCCCCCTTCCGGGTGCCCCGCACTAGCGCCAGCCAGTCGCCGAACTCCTCCGCGTTGCTCACCGTCGCGGACAGCGCCACCACCCGCACCGACTCGGGCAGGTGAATGATCACTTCCTCCCACACCGCGCCGCGGGCTCGGTCGGCCAGGTAGTGCACCTCGTCCAGCACCACGAAGCCGAGCCCGCCCAGCGTGGCCGACGAGGTATACAGCATGTTCCGCAGCACCTCGGTGGTCATGACGACCACCGGCGCCTCGCCGTTGATGCTGTTGTCCCCGGTCAGCAGCCCGACCTTGCCCGAACCGTAGCGGCGGGTCAGGTCCGTGTACTTCTGGTTGGACAGCGCCTTGATCGGCGTGGTGTAGAAGCACTTGCGCCCCTGGGCCAGCGCCAGGTGCACGGCGAACTCCCCCACCACGGTCTTCCCCGACCCGGTCGGCGCCGCGACCAGCACCCCGTTGCCCGCGGACAGGGCGGCGCAGGCGGCGACCTGGAAGCCGTCGAAGTCGAAGTCGTAGAGCCCCCGGAACGACATGAAGTCCGGATCGGCCTGCCGCTCGCGGAACGCGGCATACGCATCCGCAGGGGTGGTCATGCTCTCCACTTTATGGGAGCCGCCGCGGGGTACGGGGCACCACGTACCCCCTCCCGCTCCACCCCGCAGGGGGGGCCGGAAAGGGCCGGCGGTTACTCGTCGGTGTGCATCGCCGAGTCGTCAGCCTGGAGGGCGGCGAATTCTTCCTCGGACAGGCCCTCGAACGGCCGCAGCCTGCCGCGTCTGCGGTCGTTGAAGTAGACGACAACCTCGGCGGCCTCGACCAGGGCCACGCAGACACCACCCAGCATGAGCATCGTGAACGGGTCCGGGCTCGGCGACGCGATCCCGGCGAACACGAACACCAGGAAGATCATGAGCCGGCGCCACTTCTTGAACCGCTCGTGGCTCAGCACACCCACCTGGTTCAGCATCACCAGCAGCAGCGGCAACTCGAAACACAACGCGAAGCCGACGATCATCCACATGAAGTAGCCGAGGTAAGTATCGGCGGTGAAGAAGGCCACGGTCTGGTTGGGCACCATGCTGATGAGGAAGTGCAGACCGCGGTCCATGACCAGCAGCGCGAAGAACGCACCGAGGCCGAGCAGCGGCACCGCGACGCCGATGAAGACGTACGTCCACTTCTTCTCGCGGGAGTACAGGCCGGGCGCGACGAACGCCCAGAGCTGGTACAGCCAGACCGGCGACGTGATCAGCGCCCCGACCACGAGGCCGACCTTGAGGTGCAGGTAGAAGCCGTCCAGGGGGCTGGTTACGATCAGGAAGTGGCCGTTGAGCTTGACGTTGCAGCCGTTGACGGCATGACAGTAGGGCCGTTGCAGGAAATTCCAGATCGGGTTGTAGAAGATGAGCCCGACGGCCCCGCCCGCGACGAGCGCCAGCGCGGCCTTGACGATCCGGTTGCGCAGCTCGCGAAGGTGATCCATGAGCGGCATGCGCCCCTCGGGGTTCGCGCCCCGCTGTGAGTGCGCGAACTTTTCCCCTACGATGCGGGCGCCTTGAATGGCGCCAGGGAGTTTCGCCATGGCCGCGGGTCAGGTCGGGGTCTAGTCGTCTTGCTTACTGGCGGCAGGCTCCATCGTGGCTGCCCGCTGCATGTCCCTGATCTGCTGCTGCAGCGCGTCGATCTGCGCCTGCTGCTGGTCGGGCGCCGAAGACACCGGCGCCGCGGCCGTCAGCTGCGGCTGCGGTGCGGCCGTCGTGGTGCCCTCGTCGTCATCGTCGTCGTGCAGCTTGGTGACTTCCTTCTTCAGGATCCGCATCGACTGGCCGAGAGACTTCGCCGCTCCGGGAAGCTTCTTCCCCCCGAACAGCACAAGGATCAAGATCGCGATGATCAGGATCTTCCATGGGCTGTCGAACAGGTCACCCATCGTTATCCGTCCTCTTCAGCAGGGAGGCATCCCCGCTTGATCGGGGCTTATCGAGCTTGAGTCTACACTCAGAGCGCATACAGTCCCAGAGCCGCCGCTGCCGCCTCCCGGATCTCGGCCACCAGCCCCGGCGGCGAGACCACCCGGCCGTCCTCCCCCAGCCGCAACGCCAGCCGCCGGACCCAGCCGGTGTCCGGGGTCCGCAGCACCACCCGGAGCCTGCCGTCGGGCAGGTCGGCCACCGACTCGCACGGGTAGTACTCGGCCACCCAGCGGCCTTCGGCGGACAGCTCGAGTTCCACCGACACGTCCGATTCGGACGGCCGGAACAGGCCAGCGTCCACGTCCACGTGCTCCGCGTCCGAAGGCAGCGCCGCGGGCTCGGAAAGCACCGTCAGCTCCAGCACCCGGTCCAGCCGGAACAGCCGGACCCCCTCGGCCCGCAGACACCAGCCTTCCAGGTACGGGCGGCCCTCCACGACCAGCAGCCGCATCGGATCCACGTCCCGCTCGGTAGCCTCGTCCCGGCCCGGGACGTAATAGCGCAAGTGCAGCCGCCGGCCTTGCTCCAGAGCCTGCCTGATCTCATCGGCGTAGCCGTCGCCGTTATGAATATCGACCTGAACAGCGACCTGGGCACTTACCGCCGCTGCCTCGCCGGCCGCGGCCTCCAGCTTGGCGATCAGCCGGGTGAGGGCGGAGCGGTCCTCGATGCCCGGCACCTCGGCCAGCATCCGCAGGGCAACGAGCAGCGCCGACGCCTCGTCGACGGCCAGGCGCAGCGGCCGGGCGATCGACTCGGCCTGGCTGACCATGATCTCCCCGCCCTCGTAGGACAGGTCGATCGGGCAGTACGGGTCGGGTGAGCGCAGCTCGACGCACCACAGCAGGTTCAGGTCGTCGACCAGGTCCCGCTCCTTGATGCCGAACGCGGCGGCGGTCTCCTTCAGGCCCACCACGCGCCGCGACACCACGTACGGCACCAGCGCTAGCAGCCGCTGCAACCGCTCGGTCGAGGTGACCAGAGCGCTCACGCGAGCACCCCCTTCAGCCGGGCGATGACGGCTTCGCGCAGGTCGGGGGGTTCGATGATGATCACGTCGGATCCGAACGAAGCGGCGTAGTCGGCGAACCAGCCGACGTCGCCGTAGTTGCTGACCACCTCGTCCCAGCCGGGCACGACGTCCCGGGTGACCGATGTGGCGCCGCGGCGCAGCCCGACCCCGGCCCCGGATCTGACCCGCAGCACCGCGCTGTGCTCCATGGCCGGTGCCGAATCCCAGTCCCGCACCAGCTCGCGGACGTCCGCGCCGGGCGGCACGCGCACCGTGCCGGGCAGTCCGCAGAATTTGACCGGTCCGGCGATCCGGCTGAGCCGGAATACCCGGGTGGCCTGCCGCCCGCGGTCCCAGCCTGCCACGTACCAGCGACCCTTGCGGTTCACCACGCCCCACGGCTCGAGTTCGCGCCGCTGCGGCTCGCTGCGCCCGGCCGCGCGGTACTCGAACGTCACCGGCCGCCGGTCCCTGACCGCCTCCCACAGCGGGCCGAAGGCGGGCTCGGGAGTGCCCAGCCGCGGCTCGATGTCGGGCTGGGCCGGCACGTCCACGGTGCTGTCGACTCCCGCGGCACGCAGCTTCAGCAGCGCGCCCGCCGCGGCCCCGGCCAGCTCCGCGCGCTGCCAGACCCGCGCGGCCAGGCCGAGCACGGCGGCCTCGTCCGCTTCCAGGTGCAGTTCGGGCAGTTCGTAGGCCTGCTGCAGGATGCGATAGCCCGCCTCGTCGTCGAACGGGTTGTTCAGGCCGGTCTCCAGCGGCACGCCGAGGTCGCGCAGATCCTCCTTGTCGCGCTCGAACATGCGCTTGAACAGATCCTCGTTCTCCGGATAGCCGGGGACGGCCGCCCGGATCTGCTCCGCGGTCAGATAGCGCCTGGTGGAGAGCAGGCAGACGACAAGCCCGAGCAGCCGCTCGGTCTTGCGTTTCGACATGCGCGCCGCCACCCTCCTGCTCCCTCTGGGGGGAGGCCTCCCCCCAGACCCCCTCGGCACTCCTAGGCTAACCTGCGGCACGTGATCACATGGCGCAAAGGCGCGGTCATCGCAACACGTCGCGAATGGCACGGCGCGGTGGAACTCGATGTCTCGGTTGACGGGGTCCAGGTGCGCGCGCTGTGCTATCCCGCGCTGACCGGCCGGCCGGTCCCCGGGGACGACGTGCTGCTCAATACGACGGCCCTCGACCTTGGCCTGGGCACCGGCGGCTACGCGCTCGTGGTGGCTGTCCCCGACCGCCTGCCGCCGGACCCGGCCTTGGCCGGACACCTGGTGAAGGCCCGGTACACCCCGCTTCAGGCCACGGTGCTGGGCGCGGACGAGCAGGGCTCGCCACATCACGACGTGCTAGCGGACGCCGATGACGTCGGCGGCATGCCGGTGGTGGTGGCCGACCTTCACTCCGCTCTCCCCGCGGTGCTCGCTGGCATACCCGATCGAGCGGAACGTACGGTGGTTTACGTTATGCAGGACGGCGGGGCCCTCCCGGCGTGGTTCTCCCGGTCATGCGCCGCGCTGCGGGAGACGGGCTGGCTGGCCGGGGTGGTGACCACCGGGCAGAGCTTCGGCGGCGACCTGGAGACGGTCACGTTGCACACCGGCCTGCTCGCGGCCAGGCACGTGCTGGGTGCTGACATCGCGGTCGTGGCCCAGGGCCCGGGGAACCTCGGCACCGGGACTCGCTGGGGGTATTCGGGCGTCGCGGCCGGCGAGGCGGTGAACGCGGCGGCCGCGCTTGGCGGCCGGCCGGTCGCGTCGCTGCGGGTCAGCGACGCGGATCCACGGGAGCGGCACCGGGGTGTCTCGCATCACAGCCTGACCGCGTACGGCCGGGTGGCGCTGGCACGTGCCGACGTGGTGGTGCCTGACGGGCTAGGCGCCTTCGGCGTCGACATCGCCCGGCAGGCGGCGCCGCTGGCTGAGCGGCACACGCTCGTGAAAGTTTCCGTCGACGGCCTCGAAGACGCGCTCCGCGCCGCCCCGGTGCCCCTCTCCACCATGGGCCGGACCTTCGACGCGGACCGTGCTTACTTCCTCACCGCGGCGGCGGCCGGCCGTCATGCCGGCCGCCTGCTCGCGGTGTCTGGCTAATCCGGGCTAGGCCGCCGCGGGAGCCGGGTAGGCGTCGAGGATGTCGACGACGAACACCAGGGTGTCGGTGCCCTTGATGCCAGCCTGGGACGCGCCGGCGCTGCCGTAACCGTCGGCGGGCGGGATGGCCAGCAGGACCCGGCTGCCGACGGTCTGGCCGGCCAGGCCGTTGTCCCAGCCGGGGATGACCTGGCCCGCGCCGATCTGGAAGCCGAATGGCGCCTTCCGCGACCAAGATGCGTCGAACACGTTGCCGGTCCGCCAGATGTAACCGGTGTACTGGACGATCAGGTACTGGCCCTTGGCGACCTTGGCGCCGTTGCCCTTGATGAGAGTCTGAACCTGAAGCTTCGTCGGGGGCTTGACCGAGGAGGCCGGCATCTTCACGGTCGGCGCCTGGCCGGCCGCCTTGGGCGCGGTCACCGTGGGCAGGTTGCCGCCGCCGTTGGACACCTGCGAGCCCGCGGCCGCGTCGGTGCCGGTGTAGGCCTTGAGCACGTCGATGACGAACACCAGCGTGGTGGTGCCCTTGATGCCCGCCTGACTGTTGCCGGTGGTGCCGAAACCTTCCTTGGGCGGCACCACGGCGAGGATCCGGCTGCCCACCTTCTGGCCGTCCACCGCCTTCTGCAGGCCGGGCAGCAGCGGATTGGTGAACAAGGTGGGCACCGTGGTGTAGGTGCTGCCCTTCAGCGCATGGCTGGTCCCGTCCCAGGAGTACACCACGTAGTTGCCGACGAACTCGTCGGAACTGGCGATGGCCGCGCCGGTGCCCGGGATCAGGGTCTTGATCTTCAGGTCCGAGCTGGCCTTGGCCGTCGGGATCGTCACGTTCGGCGTCTTGCCGAACAACCCGGAGGCCGTCACGGAGGCGTTGGTGTCCGGCCCGGACGACGACGATGTCGACGCCGACTTTGAGCTGGAGGAACCGCAGCCGGCCAGCGCCGCGCCGGCGATCAGTGGAATGGCGAGAGCCGCCAGGAAACGTCGCATGGAATCCTCAAAGTGGTCGATGTCAGCCCCGCCAGCCTACTGGCAACCTCGCACTGTCGCGGTAACGCTGCGGAACCTCTGGCGACCTCAGCGCAGCCTGGTCAGCAGGTTCCGGTGCCAGACCGCGATTGTGTACGGCCCGAAGCGGTAGACCTCCGCGGGCCGCCCGGCCTGGGCCTCCATCTGGCGGACCAGTGTCTGATCCGCCCAGTTCCGCGCCGCGTCCATGCTCACGATGAAGTCGGCGTACTGCGTGGCAGGGTCGTACCAGGCCCGGCTTGCCTCCCAGTAGGACTGGCTGGCCAGCACGCCACGGCTCGCCGCGACGGCCCGTACCTGGACCGTGTCCCGGCTGTCCAGGGTGATGCTGCTGGCCTGCCAGTACCCGGCCAGGCCGTGGGTCAGGTCGTGCTCGGCCAGCCACACGGTCAGGTCCTGGGCGGGCACCGGGAGCGGCGGCTGGACCGCGTTGGACGCCAGCATGCCGCCGTAGACGGCGAGCACGCCGGCCATGACGGGCGCGAGCCGGGCGGCAAGCAGGGGCCCGGCCAGCTGGCGCCCGGCCAGTACCGCCCCGAACGGCAGCACCGCCGCTATCTCCCTGGTGGTGGTGATGTTCTGAGCCTGGACGGTGAACAGGTAGGCGGCTAGGTTGACCGCGATCGCGGCCGTCAGCACCTGGGCGAGCAGGCCGGCGGTGGCGAACCGCCGCCCGGTCCGGCACAGTGCCCAGATCACCAGGCCGAAGCCGGTCAGGTGGAAGATCGCGAACAGCGCCAGGTGGCCGACCGGCAGGCTGGTGAAGTCGGCGCCGAACAGCTGGAGCAGGCCCTGGCAGGTGAGGGTCAGGTTGTGGAGCCAGGCGCCGGACCCGGCGAAGGTGGACCGGACCGGGCTGATCGTCCAGCCGCCCGACGCGGCGATCAGCCGGGTCGCCAGCGACGCCGCCGGCACGGACAGCACCGCGGCCGCGGCCAGCGACAGCTCGTGGCGGCACGCGGCCAGCGGCTCGCGCCTGACCATTACTGCCCGGTACGCGCGGCCGGCGCAAACCGCGGCCAACGGCAGCGCGGCGACTACCTCGGTGACCGGGTCCCCCACCGCCGTCCACGCCAGCAGCAGGCCCACGACGACCGGTGCGACTCGGGAGGTCTGGGCGGCTCTTTCCATGATTATCCAGGCCACCAGCACGGGGACGCCGGTGCCGACGTGGTCTGGCGACAGCAGCAGCACATGCGTGGCGTTGCCCAGCTGCGGCGC
>Ga0070714_100003787_pt1 | contig 11350 bp, 5 predicted proteins | sample LARL83metaG_FD_65450 | JGI IMG/M metagenome (GOLD analysis project Ga0070714, IMG submission 65450) | Corn, switchgrass and miscanthus rhizosphere microbial communities from Kellogg Biological Station, Michigan, USA - LAR L8-3 metaG | ecosystem: Host-associated > Plants > Roots > Rhizosphere ... | reverse complement strand
AACTGAACCTGGTTGAAGAAAATCTTTTCGCCCGTTTTCGGGTGACGCGTAACGGCCACGCACTTCTGTCCCACGCGCAGGCCATCGTTGGCCGTCCACTCACAGGTCATGCCTGCTTCCTGGCACTGCTTCTCGACTACGCTGCGATCGTTGGTGTGAAAGAATTGCTGCCAGCTGACGTCCAGGCCGGGCGAGAAGTTACGCACGTATTTCAATCCCTTCTCTTCGAAGGTGCGCAGGATCTCGGGATCCATGGCCTTGGCCACTTCGCGGCAATCGGCTACTGGCGTTGCGCCGCCTTCCTGGGCAGGCAGAGCGCAGAAGAAGTTGATCCGCGTCGGCCAACTCGAAAGGTGCGAGCTTTCGTTGTGATACAGGATCATCTTGTCGGCGGGATATGGCGTCGACTTGTAGATCTTTCCGGCAACACCCTCGCGCGGAAGATCGCCATACTCGGAATAAAGTTCCTTGCAGATGGCCGCGGCGGCGCGTTCAAACTCTACCGGCGTCGGCAAGTTGAATCCACGAAAAAGCACGGCGCCGTGCTCGAGAACTTTTTCGCTAATGAAGTCGCGATTGTTCTCGGCCCACTCCGCCAAGTCCAGGTTCGCGACAGCGGGCGTTACGATCAAAGGGAGCTTGCGGTCGGGGCGCAGTTGGCTGGTATTGACCGTAGGCTGCGAGAGATCGACGGCCTTGCGTTTAAAGTCTTTCAGGCTTTTCATCTTGGGTTTTTCGGCTACGTTTTCCATGGGTTGACTTCTCCTTCTGAGTTGACCAAGAGCACTGATGGATCCCAGGGGTGCATCGGGTTGCTGCAATACCGCGGTCAGCGCCTGCTCGAATGAGCCCACAACGCGCGTGATGGTTGCGGCGTCGAACAGATCACTGTTGTACTCAAAGAAACTGTCTTTACTTCCGTCGGGCGCGAGTTCGAGCGCCAGATCAAATTTTGCCGTGCCGGTATCGATGAACTCAAACATCGGCTCAACCTTGACGCCGGGCAACTCCAGCGTGGGTGCTTCGCCGCTCTGCACGCGGAAGTTAACCTGCACCAGCGCCATGCGGCTCGGATCACGCTTGGGACGAACGATCTCGACTAACTTCTCAAAGGGTAGCGTGTGCGCGTGTGCGCCCAGAGTGACCTTGCGAGCTTGTTCGACCAGCTTTCGGAACGTGGTTTCCGGGGAAACTTCGAACCGAAGCACGGTCGTGTTGATGAAATAACCGATCAGGTCTTCGAGTTCTGGGAAGTTGCGTCCGGCCATTGGCGATCCAATGGAGATGTCGCCCTGCCCCGTGAATCCGTACAGGTAGGCTACAAAGCCGGCCAGCATCGTCATGAACAACGTCCCATTCTGTTCACGACTGAGAGCTTTGGCCTGATCCACTAATGCCGGGGACAGCGCAAAGAAATGTTTCGCACCGCGCGACGTTAAAGATGATTTGCGAGGATGGTCGGTTGGGAGTTCCAGAACGTGCGCAGCGCTGCCCAATTGTTCGCGCCAGTATGCCGCGTGGCCTTGAAAAATCTCCCCCTGAAGTTGCTTTCGCTGCCAGGAGGCAAAATCGGAATATTGGATTCGCAGCTCCGGGAGTTTCGTCGGGGTGGAACTTCGAGCGGCCTGATAAACGGAACTCAATTCCTTGTAAAGGGCCATCCGTGACGACACATCCCAGGCAATGTGGTGCGTGAGCACAAGCAAGTAGTGCTGGTCGTCGTGGAGCCGTATCAAGGTTGCGCGGAGCATCAAGTCCTGCGCGATGTTGAAGGGCTCGCGCACCTTCTCCCGAATGATCTTCCGCGCTTCGGCTTCTCTCGTTGCCTCGGGCAGATTTCGTAAATCAAACTGGCGGATTTCAAATTCCCAATTGTCGTTGAGGGCGGGGATGGCGCCGCCGTCAACGGAGCCGATGCGCGTCCGCAATACTTCGTGGCGCGACATGATCGCACGAAAACCGGCTTGGAGAGCTTCAACGTTCAGCGGCCCGGACAAGCGCATCACATCAGGAATGTTGTAAGTCGCAGTGCCGGGATCGAGCTGGTCTAGGAACCACATTTGTTCCTGGCCGAACGAAAGCAATGCGGGATCGGAGGCGCTTCGCCGCGGGATGGTGGGCGGACGCCAGCGCTGCCGGTGCGCCTGCAACAGGCGTTCTTCCAGCAGGGCTCGCCGGTCCGAGGACAGGCCAATCACGCGCTCCTTAAGCTTGCTCATTGAAGATAATAAGGGGGTTACAGGACGATATACACGCCTGTCCCAACTCTACTGTGGACAGGGCATTCCCTGGGGGGAACCACAGTTCTAAAGGCTAACTGCATTTACAATTCCACTTCGGAATCGCCGAAACGGGCGGAAGTTTTCGGTTTTCTTATGTTTGCCGGACTTGGGATGAGCGGTGTGCAAGAAGTTGCACTTATTTCTACCAAGCCGCATGACCTCAAGCACGGATTTTGCCCAACCCTATGGCAAAGCAGTGTAACTCATTACCCTTTTGCGGTGAAACCAAAAGGTAACTTGTGGACATTCCCGTGGTTCATGGCCTCAAAATGCTTCCAGCAGTTCGACTTGTCCGGCACAGGTAGGAGCCTGCAAACGTCGCGCGATTGCGACGGCGACGACTTCGGGGGCCATTGCCCCTTTTCTCCCCAACGGGGTGTTGGTCAGGTCCGTGAGCAGCCGGGAGGGCCGCACGATAAGCGAACTGATGGTCCGGTATTCGGTGGCTGCGGATCGAACCAAGGCTTCCGCCGCACTCTTGGCTACCGAATAGTGGGGGAAATGGGGGTGGGGTTGTGTGGCTGCTACCGACGATATCAACACGTTCCAACCTTTGTTGGCAGCAAGTTGAGGCAAGAATCCGATCAGCGGCGCACTGACCATTGCCACGCTGCTGTTGATGAACCTGTTCACCCGCTCGGCGGCATCGGACTCCAGCCACAGCGGGAGCAAAGGAGGAGATGCATTGCAGATCAGGAGGTCCAGCCGCGAGAACTGAGCGGCGATCCGTGCCGCCGCTTCCGCCGACCATTCCGGGCTACCGGCATCGCCCTGATCCAGTATGACTTTCCCGGGAACATCGGCGAGCGAGTTGCGGACTTGCTCCGCCAGGCTCCGGTTGCGTGCGAAGTTCAGGACCACGGCGCAGCCTTGCAGCGCGAGCGCATAGACGAGTGCCGCCCCCAGTCCGCGGCTGCCGCCCGTCACCACCGCTACTTTGCCTTTCAGGTACTCACTGCGACCGGCCAGCCTTTCGACAGCCGCAACCGTGATAGGCGGAACGTCTTCCCGAACATGAGCCGCTAGTTCAACTTGCGCCCAGGTGTCCCCGCCGGAGGACAGCGTTCCTTCGATAGTCAATTCGCCGACGGGGCTTACGGCAGAAATCTCGACCGCGTAGTCGAAGGGCGAACTAGTCTCAGCAACGTCTTCAAACTCGACGCGCACGCGCGAGAACAGCGCGCGTTTTCCGGGTAGTTCCATGCCAATCAGATAGCTTGACCACATCAGAGCGGCGACATGCTGGGGCCTGAGCCAGGACTTGCCCAAACCCAGTTTCGAATAGAGTTCCGCAAGATCTATCTGTGGCGGTCCATAACGGCCCTCCGCGCTACGTCCCACACACAATTCGCCGCTGGCAAGCTCACGAGGCGTGGTCATGCCGGCCTGAGCAGAGCCGGCTCTCCAGTGCGCGGCCGCTACGTCTCGGAATCCCAGGATAGCGTCCAGCACAGGGCGGCGTCCGTCCATCACCTGCACAGCAACCTCGGTCTCGCTGTTTTCGCGAATCTGAACCGAGTAGTCGATGCCGAGTAGCGCAGTGTCGAAGAATTCGAACTCCACACTCGAGAGGACCTGTCCTGGACGATCAGGGATGGTCCCCATCGCAGCGAGGCCATCGAGCACGCCAAATACGACGCGACCGCCGTACGGGGTTCGCCGCGCATATTCCTCAGAAAGATGCAGGGGATTGCGATCGTGGCTGGCACGGCTGAAAAGTTCGAGATCCTCTGGCGTGAATCGGATATGGGTCATTAGCTATGGGGAGCAGTAAAGGCGCGCTTCCTACGGCTTAGCATGCGACGCGAAGAAGTTCCACAAAATATCATTCGTGGTTACGCCGGTGGAGGAGTTGAAATTGGGATTATAGGGCTGGGCAGCGGTTCCCGGGGCCACATTTAGCGCAACCTGATACCAGTTGTGAGTACCGCCAATGAGCCGATAGAACCGTACTTCGGCTCCATTGTTGCAGCCGGTTGCGTCTTTCAAGGTCAAGGAGGTTGGCGATCCAAGGTACGCCGTGCATATGTTGCTTGAGGTGTTAAGGCTTGTGCAGGCATTCGCCGGCGTCTGATACCAATAACCGAAGGTTTGATCTTGCGACGTGACGACCACGCTGGAATTGGATACGCCACAGTAATGGATCACCTGGTCAGCATCGCCATGCAGGATCAGGATAGAAACGGAACCGCTCGCAGCCGGTGCCTGCTGAGTTCCGCCGGCGCTCTGTACCGTCAGGCTTCCCTCGACCACTCCCGCCGCCGCGACTAAATCCGGATGGTCAATCGCAGCGCGGTGCGCCATGTAGCCACCGGCCGACATGCCGGTCACATATACCTTCTTCGGATTCGTATGCAGGTTCGATACAAGCGTTTGAATCAACTGCTGAGCGAAGCCGGTATCGTCGGGGGGATTGGAGCCATAGGTGGGATCAAAATATCCGTTCCATGACGTGTGACCACTGGAATTTGGCAGACCATCGGGGTAGGCGATGGCAAAACCGACTTGATCGGCCTTTTGGTCGAGCAGGGTATAGCCTTCGAACTGCGAGCCACTGCCATTTGCGCCATGAAAGGCAATGACCAGAGCGTCCGCTCCCGATTGCAGATTTGAAGGAACGTGCAACACGTAGGTGCGAAGGACGCCGTTTACGTTCAAGCTGCAGTTTCCGCCGGACTGAAAGTTGCACGATCCCGAGCCCGAACTTGAACTTCCCCCCCCACCGCAGCTCACAAGCGACAAGGATAAGGCCAGTACACAAATCGCGGTACGCATGATCCGTGCTCGAATTTCCTGTGAGTGGTTTTACTTTGGACTTAATGTTTCAGCTGTAAGGACTGGCTCATTATAACGCCTGAACCCTGGGGGACGCGCCATCCGAACCCACACTGAGAGTGCTACCGCTTTGGGTGCGCCGCGAAAAACTTCCACATGACGTCATTGGTCGAGGTCCCGGTGGATGAGTCCAAGGTCGAATTGTAAGGCTGCTTGGAATTTCCTGGCGGAACGTTCAGTTGGCCAGCGTACCACCAGTGCAGGCCACCGACGAGTCGATAAAACTGCACTTCCGTTCCTGCGCTGCAGTTCGTCGCAGTTTTTGCCATCACCGACGTCGGGTGTCCGAGAAATTTGGAGCAAAGATCGGAACTGGGATTCACAGACTTACACAAATTGGCATGCGCCCAGTAATTAAAGGTGTCGTCCTGAGAGGCTTCGATTACATGGCCGTTATCTACGCCGCAATAGTGGACGACCTGGTCGGCATCGGTGTGAAAAATCAAGATGGATACTGGCGCTTTCGCGTCCGGAATCTTGAGCCTGCTCGCGGGCCGCTCCACCCAGAGGCTTCCTTCCACAATGGCGGCGGCCGCGATCAAATCGGAGTCCTCTATGGCGAGGCGATGAGCCATATGTGCGCCGGCCGAGAATCCCGTGACGTAGATTTTCTTCGGATCCGGACGGAGATTCGCCTGCAATGACACGATCATCGCGCGCGCGAAGGCCGAATCGTCTGGGGCATTGACCCCATACGTCGGATTGAAGAATGAGTTCCACGAGGTCGCGCCACTAGGATTTGCCAAGCCATCCGGATAGGCAACCGCAAAACCATTCCTGTCAGCGGTCCAGTTCAGTTGCGTGAATGTGGCGAACTCCGAACCGGTGCTCTTGGCGCCATGAAAGGCAATTACCAATGCGCCGGAACCGGGCTGAAAATTCGGGGGAACGTGCAAAACGTAGGTCCGAGTCGCGCCATTTACTTCGACCTTGCAATTGCCGCCGTTCTTGTAATCGCACGCCGGGGCGGCGTGCGACACTCGGCCACACCCGAGCGCTGACATCAGCAACGCGAGCATCGCAATCGGAACTGCCTTGAGTTTTTGTCGGTTCATCATTGCGAAGGAGAAAGCCGCTCCGACTATGAGTTTGAGCTGACGCCGTTGGCCTTTTCCGAATACCAGTGGTGTTTGAGCACAAACACCCCATTCCACGGCACGCGCCCAGTTCCGTAATAATCGGACTCAATCACCTGAATGCGCGCCGCTTCATTGATCAGGTCAACCTCGCGCCGATTCGCGTCCAGCCAGACACGCAAAACATATTCTCCCGGCACAAGTGTCAAGCTAGGAATGTTGCATATAAACGTCTGCGGCCCAACGTGCATACCGCCATCGCGCTGGGGCTCGAAACAACTATGGGCGGTGAACACCCGCTGTCCATAAATGTTATCGAAGCCGATCCCAACATCGAAGCTCTCCACCGGATCAGGCAAGTTGAAACGGATTCGCATTTTCAAAGCTGCGCCCATGGGCAGAGTTCCTGCCATGGCGACGTCCCCATCGGTGAAAAATTCCATATCTTCCAGGAGCCTTGGACGGACTTTCTTCGCGATCCGTGGGGCATTGAGGAGATTGATGACATGGCCTTGCGCGGCCGAGCCTGTCACGCTGTGAAGATACTGCTGGATCGCGTCCTCGGCGCCCCCGTTGAACAACATCGTCCCCTCTGAAAGGACGACGCCGCGCTGGCACAGGTTCTGCACTGCGGCCATGTTGTGGGAAACGAAAATCACGGTGCGTCCGCCTTGGCTGACTTCGCTCATCTTGCCGAGGCATTTCTTTTGGAAGGCCATGTCCCCAACCGCGAGAACTTCATCCACCACGAGAATTTCGGGATTCAAGTGCGCTGCAACCGAGAAGGCCAGTCGCACGTACATGCCGCTGGAGTAACGCTTCACGGGAGTATCGAGGAATTTTTCGACCTCGGAAAAGGCAACAATCTCGTCGAACTTGGAAACGATCTCGCTCTTGCGCATGCCAAGGATGGCGCCGTTCAAAAATATGTTTTCCCGCCCCGTCAATTCCGGATGGAATCCCGTGCCAACCTCGAGCAGGCTGGCCAGGCGGCCCCGGATTTCAATCGAGCCTTCCGTGGGATCGGTGATGCGGGAAAGGATTTTGAGCAAAGTGCTTTTCCCGGCGCCATTGCGGCCGATGATGCCAATCACTTCGCCTTCGTTTACGTCGAAGGTGACATTACGCAAAGCCCAGAAACGATGCTTGACCGCGGCTTCTACTTCCACTTTGCCGTTCAGGTGCAACTTCCGCATGACGAGTTCGCGGAGTGTCTCCTGCTGGCGGACGGCTCCCCCCAGCACATACTCCTTCGAAACGTTGCGAAATTCGATGATCGGCGGCATCAGATTATGTCAGCAAACCGGCGCTCCATCCGGCGGAAGATCAGAAGTCCCAAGGCAAACAAAACGATGCTGACGATGAGTGAAAGCCGCAGCACGCTCATGTCCATCGGCGTGCCCAGCAACGCAGAGCGGAAGCCCATCACAACCCCGGTCATCGGATTGAGGGCCAGCAAAGGTCGCAACCGGGCGGGCAAGTAGCTCACTGGATAAATCACCGGAGTGACGAAGAGTCCCATCTGAATAATGAACGGTACCGCGTATTTGATGTCTCGAAAGTTGACATTCAGCGCGGAAAAGATCAACCCCAGCCCGCTGGCCGAAAGCAGCGCGGCAAAGATGTACACCGGCAGTTCCAATGCGTGCAAGGTCGGAGCCCAGTGGTACTTGATCATGAGCACGAACAACAGCAGCAGGCTGAATCCAAGATCCACCAGCAGCGCCATTACCGCTCCCACCGGGATGAATACCCGAGGGAAGTAGATTTTGGCCACGAGCTGTTGATTCGCTACCAAGCTATTGCTGGATGCTGTCAGCGCATTCGAGAAGAAAACCCAGGGCGCCAGGCCGGCAAAGGCGAACAGAGGGTACGGTGGTCCATCGCTGCGAACTCCGGCTAAACGATTAAACACGAACGTGAATATCAGCATCGCCATTAGCGGCTGAAGAACGGCCCAAACTCCGCCCAGCAACGTCTGCCGGTAACGAATCTTGATGTCACGCCAGATCAGGAACCCCAGCAACTCGCGGTGGAGGTAAGCCTCGCGCCAGTCGATCGGCTGCCAGCCGCTACGCGGTTTGATGACGAGATCGTAGCTTCCATTCATAGGCGAATATCAGGTCCTGAGTTTGAGGGAGAGAACGGCAAAATTGCAGGTAACAATCGCCGCGGGCCTTTCGGGGATGAGACCCGCACCGGACGACCTTTTCAAGGGCAAGGTTCTCACAAAAGCCCATGGTTGTCCAGATTACCCGCCCCGTCCCCACGAACTCCAGGGCACCCCGAACGGTTTAGAGGCAGGAGGAACTCTGTCGTGGAGCAACTTTCGTGTCGAAAGGGAGAGTAGTACCACAAAGGTAAGTTGCTGGATGCCGTCCTTGTGGTTGGGGATGGAGGGGTAGGTATTAAAAATTTCCACAGCAGGCAGCGCTCAAGCTGAAATTCTCCTCGAAAGGCAAGGTGCTGTCGTACTGATCGGTGGTATAGTTCCCGCCAGCAGCTCCCTGATAGCCATGGCCGCTCTTCTGCCTTGGCCAAAGGGTTACGACAGGTAACCCTTTTTGGGGAATTGCGCATGTCCGAGCAGTATCCGGATCGTTACCTTCCAGAGTTTCGTTCATCTCCAGTCCGTCAGATCACTTTTTCGCAGCCGCAGCGGGTATTCGACCGAGAGCCGGGTTGTCTCCATGAAATGTTCGAGCAACAAGTCGCCGAACGTGCAAACTCCTGCGCGATATTCCAGGATTCCCAACGCCTCAGCTACTTAGAACTCAATGCCAGAGCGAACCAGTTGGCCCTGTATCTTCGCGAGCGCGGCGTTGGGCCCGATACGCTGGTGGCCGTTTGCATGGAGCGATCACTGGACGCAATCGTCGCATTGCTCGGAATTCTGAAGGCAGGCGGCGCCTACGTTCCTCTCGACCCTGCGTACCCAGCAGAACGCATTTCCTATATTCTTTCGGACTCGCGTTGCCACCTGGTGATTGCGAACCAGAACGCGATCGAGCACGTTCCACCGGATGCCGCGCCCGTTGTGCTGCTCGATGTACCCCCGCCCGAGATTGCTCGCTTCTCCAGCGAGAATCTCAGCCCGACTGCGACTCCTGGCAACCTCGCCTATGTGATCTACACGTCCGGGTCGACGGGTAAACCGAAAGGCGTCCAGGTTGAGCATCGTAATGTCGTCAACTTCGTGCATTCCATGCAGAAGGAGCCGGGCATCGATGCGCATGATGTGATCGCCTCCGTTACTACGCTTTGCTTCGACATCGCCGGGCTCGAAATTCACCTCCCTCTCGCAACCGGCGCACGCATTGCGATCGTCAGCCGCGAAGAAGCAGTCGACGGAAACAAGCTCCGCCATCGAGTCGAGCGAAGCGGAATCACGCTGATGCAGGCCACACCCGCGACTTGGCGTTTGCTGTTGCAGGCGGGATGGCAGGGGAACAGGAATCTGCGGATTCTCTGCGGCGGAGAAGCATTTCCCGGCGACCTCGCCCGCGAATTGTTGCCTCGCTGCAAGTCGCTGTGGAACATGTACGGTCCAACCGAGACCACCATCTGGTCCGCGATCTATCGGATCACGGAACCCCAGGCGAATATTCCAATCGGAATGCCTATTGCCAATACGCACTTTCATGTCGTGGATGACAACATGCGCGCCGTAGCAGCAGGCCAGGAGGGGCAACTGTTGATCGGCGGCGAAGGCGTCGCGCGCGGGTACCTGAACCGACCTGAGTTGACGACTGCGAAGTTTATTTCGGATCCGTTCTGCAAAGATGGCGGCCGTTTATACCAGACCGGGGATCTTGCCCGCTTTTTGCCTGACGGCAACTTGGTGTTCCTCGGACGCATGGACCATCAAGTCAAGATTCGCGGGTATCGCATCGAACTGGGAGAGATCGAGTTCGTACTCGCACAACATCCGAGCGTAAAACAGTGTGTCGTGGTTGCGCGCGAGGGTTCTCCGGGGGAGAAGCGATTGGTCGCATATTTGGCTTCGCGAGGAGATGAAAAGCCGCATGCCAGCAAGTTGCGAGCGTTTCTCGGAACCAAACTGCCGGAGTACATGGTTCCCTCGACCTTCGTTCTCCTTCAGGCCATGCCTCTGACCCCCAATGGGAAGGTCGATCGGCGAGCACTGCCCGCCCCTTCCCGCGAGAATGCGGCGCTCGATCACGAGTATGTTGCTCCGCGTACGGCTCTGGAGAAGAAGCTGGTCCAAATTTGGGAGAGTACCCTGGGGATCTCTCCAATCGGCATTCGGGACAATATTTTTGAACTGGGTCTCGATTCCCTCGTCGCGGCGCGATTGTTTGCCCTCATCGAGAAGACCCTCGGACGCGATCTTCCGCCTGGGCCTTTGTTCCGTGCTCCTTCGGTGGAATTGTTGGCAAAACTTCTGGAGCAGCGTTCTCTTTCTCAAAAATGGACTTCGCTCATACCCATTCAGCCGCAGGGCGCTGCTCCGCCACTCTTCTGCGTGCACGGGGGCGCCGGCACAGTGTTGTTTTTTCAAACGCTGGCGAACCGTCTTGCGCCAGATCGCCCGTTGTACGCCTTCCAGGCGCAGGGACTCTACGGGCAGGAGGCGCCGCACACCAGCATTCAGGAAATGGCGGCCCACTACATTGCCGAAATGCGCACGGTGCAGCCGCACGGGCCATATCTTCTCGCCGGGTGGTGCTTCGGAGGGCTCGTCGCGTTTGAAATGGCTCAGCAGCTTCGACGCATGGGAGAGAGGGTCGATATGTTAGCCATGTTCAACGCACCCAGTGCTCCTGAGTATGATCTTCGCGCCCCCAGCACGGACCTAGGGCCGATGAGAGAACGTTTAAGTGCCAGGTGGCGCGAGTTCAAGCAGCTGTCGTCTATCCCGAAGGTCAAGTATGCAGGTCGAAAGATCGCGGGGCAGATCTCCTGGCGGAGTCGACTCGTTTACAACCGAATTGCGAAACTTGTTTATCGCAAGATCACGCTTCCGCTTCGCCATCGGGTTTATGCCTACTACGGCCAGCGGCGCCGCCCATTGCCGGAGTACATTCGGAACAAGTATTTCCTCTATTCAAATTCCCGCCTTGAGCGACACTACCAACATCGGCCTTATTCAGGGAGCATCGTGGTTTTCAGAGATCAATTACCGTACCCCGATTC
>Ga0070714_100003785_pt1 | contig 11351 bp, 13 predicted proteins | sample LARL83metaG_FD_65450 | JGI IMG/M metagenome (GOLD analysis project Ga0070714, IMG submission 65450) | Corn, switchgrass and miscanthus rhizosphere microbial communities from Kellogg Biological Station, Michigan, USA - LAR L8-3 metaG | ecosystem: Host-associated > Plants > Roots > Rhizosphere ... | reverse complement strand
AGAAGTAGCTCGAGTGCGGGTCGAAGGCGCGCGCGTAGGCGTTCATCAGGTTCTCGAACACGTCCTCGCTCGTCACCTGATCCACGCGGCGCAGCACTCGTTCGTAGCGCTTGCGCAGGATGTCAGCGGCCTCCGGCCAGGTCTTGCCGGTGAGCATCAGCGAGAGCGCATCGTTCTTGACGCGCTTCCTCCACAGCTCCTCCATCGCCTGGTTGTCGGCGGGCCAGGGAGTGTGCGAACGGTCGAACTCGAAGGTCTCGTTCAGCGTCCAGTCGGGCTCGGTCTGCAGCAGCGTGAGTGCCTGCTGCATGCGCTCGCGGTTGCGCTGCTGGAAGCGCGCGAAGATCAGGTAGGCCGGATCGATGTTGCCGGTGCGGATCATGTCGCCGAAGCGATAGCGATAGATGTTGAAATCGCCGATATCGCTCGCGAGGAAGTAGCTGCGCTGGCCGTCGAGGAATTCGAGGTAGCGCTGGTACACCACATCCGACAACTTGTCGTCGATGGCGGCGCGACTGTAGTGCTGATCCTCGAGAATGCGGCCAATCTTGCGTGCAGTGGAGCGCTGGCTGTCGGTCGGAATGATCGACCCCGGCGGCAGCAGTCCGGTGCTGGCCGGCACCTGCACTGATCCCGCCAGTGCGAGCGCCATCACCGCCAGAGCGGCGGCAGATATCCATCCCGAGGACCGGCGCAGGAGTAAAGGCATTGTAAGGCTCTTTGGTTCGGTAGATTCTTAGAGTAAGGCTAGAGCGAGCGGTTCGTCTCAGCAAGTACGGCACTCACAGCACCCATGCGGCCTCTGGCGGCGCTGCTGGCCATTCTCACGGGATCGACGGTCGCCCTGGCTGTGGGGCTGCTGCTCACCTGGATCGTGATCCTGTTCCTTCCCGCCGAGCAGGCCCGCTTCGCCCCCGAGCACGCCGCGCTGGTGCGCGCCGTTCTCGTCTTCACGGGCTTTGCGGCCGTGGCGGCCGGCAGCTTCTACGGGGAACAGACCGAGCGGCGCTGGCGCCTGGCCGCACACGCCGCCACGCTCGCGATGTTCGCCCTGACGGTCTGGCTCTATTGGCCGAAATAAGACAAGTGGCGCCGGATCTCGCAGGCTCTAGCGCGCTCTGCGGGGTACGGCGGGCGCAGGCTCCTCGCGCCTCCTCGGCATCTCCCGCACCAGACGGATGAAAAGCCTCACCAGCAGCAGCAGCGCTGCGGGGCCGAGCGCCACGGCCCAGAACACCGCCGAGCCATGCAGGAGTCCCAGGTAGTAGTCCTGCAGCAGCGCGAGCGGGCCCGCGTGCAGGTTCTGCCCGTGGGTGTAAGGTCCGAGCACGCGATTACCGCCCACCCAGATAAGTAGCGGAACCGCGACGAGGCCGATGAGCAGCGCGACTCCGTAGACGATGAGCTCGCGTCGCACGCGGGGAGTGCGCCAAGGCGGCTCCTCATCGTCCTGGGGACGGGCAACCTGGCTCTCGAAGGGGCGCGCGGGGGCTTTGATCGGGGGCGGACTCGACATGGCTGCGGGCATAATACCGTTGCGATGCAGAAAATAAGAACGGCAGTGGTCGGAGTGGGGTATCTCGGGCGCTTTCATGCGCAGAAATATGCCCAGGCCGCAGGCTGCGAGCTCGTCGCCGTCGTCGACTCCAGGGACGAGGCACGCGAGCAGGTGGCCGCAGAGCTCGGCATCCGAGCCCTCGCCGAGCATCGTAGTCTCCTTGGTGCTGTCGACGCGGTGAGCGTGGTCACGCCGACGCCAGCGCACTTTTCCATCGCGCGCGAGTTTCTCGAATCGGGGGCGCACGTGCTGGTGGAGAAGCCGATCACCGAGACTGCCGAGGAAGCGCGCGAGCTGATCGCTATCGCCGCTCGCGCGCAGCGTATCCTGCAGGTGGGCCACCTCGAGCGCTTCAACTCCGCTGTGCTGGCGGCCGAGCCCTACCTGCGCTCCCCGCGCTTCGTCGAATGTCATCGGCTTGCCCCTTATCGGGAGCGCGGCACGGATGTGAACGTGGTGCTCGATCTGATGATCCACGATATCGATATCGTGCAGACGATCGTCGGGGCGCCGATCGAGACCATCGATGCCATCGGCACCCCGGTGTTCTCCGAGGGTATCGACATCGCCAACGCGCGCATCCGCTTCGCCAACGGTTGCATCGCCAACGCCACGGCCTCGCGGGTGAGCGTCAAGACCGAACGCAAGCTGCGAATATTCGAGGACGATGCTTACCTGTCACTTGATCTGCAACAGAAGATCCTCACTGTGATCCGCAAGCGCACGCCCTCCGATGGGCCGGGACCGCTTCCGGTCACCATCGAGGAGCAGAGTCTCGAGCCCGGCGACGCCCTCAGGGCGGAGATCGATTCCTTCCTCGAGTGCATCCGCAACGGCCGCGCGCCGGTCGTGCCGGGGGAAGCGGGGCTGGTGGCGCTCGAGACCGCAATGCGCATCACCGATCAGGTCGAGCGCTCGCTGGCGCAGCGCAGCAGGCCGGCCTGAGGGCGAGCTTCAGCGCGAGCGGATATCGCGGCTTTCGCGCGTAGAATCGCACGGCGGGGCTCGCTCGCACTCGAACGCAGGAGTTCCATGTCTCACGAGCCAGAGCATTTCCGGCGCAAAGCGCGTCCGGTCACGGTCGCGGCCATACAGATGGCCTGCGATTGGGACACGCAGGAGAACATCGCCCGCGCGGAGCGGCTCGTGCGCCGCGCCGCAGCTGGCGGCGCGCAGATCATCCTGCTGCCCGAGCTCTTTACGACGCCTTATTTCTGTATCGAGCAGGACGTGCGCCATCTGGCGCTCGCGCACGAGCTTTCCGAGGACCCTGCCGTGCAACGCTTCGCCCGGGTGGCGCGCGAGCTCGGCGTCGTGCTGCCGATCAGCTTCTTCGAGCGTGCGGGGCACGCGCGCTTCAACTCCATTGCCATCCTGGACGCGGATGGCAGCACCCTCGGCGTATATCGCAAGTCGCACATCCCCAATGGCCCGGGATACCAGGAGAAGAATTATTTCGCCCCCGGCGACAGCGGCTTTCGCGTCTGGGAAACGCGCTTCGCTCGTATCGGAGTCGGCATCTGCTGGGATCAGTGGTTTCCCGAGACGGCGCGCGTGATGGCGCTGAAGGGCGCGGAGCTGCTGTTCTTTCCGACGGCGATCGGGAGTGAGCCGCCGCCCGCACTGCCGGTGAACTCGCGTGAGCACTGGCAACGCACCCAGCAGGGGCACGCCGCGGCGAACCTGACACCGCTCATCGCGGCGAATCGCTACGGCCTCGAGCGCTCAATACAGGATCCGGACGGCCTGTACATCCGGTTCTATGGTTCGTCCTTCATTGCGGATGCCACCGGGGCGAAGGTGGCGGAGGCGGGTGAGGAAGGCGACGCGGTGCTGAGTCACGCTTTCGACCTCACCGCGATCGCTCAACTGCGCGACAACTGGTTCGTGTTCCGTGACCGCCGCCCGGACCTCTACGGTTCACTCACCTCTTACGACGGGGGCAACAATCCGCCCTGAGCTCAGTCGAGACCGCGCAGAAGCTCGGTGAACTCTTCGGCACTGCGCCGCATCTGCTCTTCGAGGTGCGGATGCTCGTGCTCGGCGCGATGCCGGCGCTCCTGGGGAGGCAGCGGCGCCTTGCGCAGCACCACTTCGCCATTGCCGTTCAGCTGAAACTCTACGAGGTCACCCGGCGCAAGCTGCAAGGTATCGCGCATCGGTTTCGGGACGGTGAGCTGCCCGCTCGCTGTTATTCTTGTTGCCATGCCCAGTCCTGCTGGCCTTCCTTGTCAGAGGGAAGTGTAATCTGCCGCGCGCGCAATGGCATCCGGCAAGCGCAGACTTTTGCGGCTTAACAATAAGCGGCGAGGCGCGCAGTCCCCGGTCTCGACGACCGGGGACTGCTCTGGTTGGTGGAGGCGGGGGGACAGCGAACTCCATGGCTTTCGCCACGGGCTGGACTATGCCTTCATCCACAACAGCCGTGGATGCGGAGCGTCTTATCCGGTTGTGAGTCCACCGGATCCTAGTACCCACCCAGGCAGCGGTGCCGTCGGCGAGCCTATGAGTCTCTACAGGGCAGGCCTGAAGTTGGCCTTCTTCCTACCCCTCGGCGTTGCCATGCCGTCCTCTCAGTCGAGAACGCCGTCAGGTTTCACCGATGTGAGCTCCGTTTTCACCCGGACCTCGCGGCCCGGTGCGACCCTTGATCGAACCCCCGTCCGTAAGCCCTAGACTTCAGGATCTACGTACGTAGCTCTCTCTTTGGTTCTCGCGCGACGCTACCCGAGGAGCAGGGAAGACGACGCGCCAGCGGGCCAGTGACTCTTAACGCGCCGGCCTGTCCGCACCGCCGGAGCGCGATCCTGTGAGCGCGTCCCCTGATTCGGTCGCACAGGCACGAGCCGGTCAGAGGTCAGCTGCGGTTAGGCAGCTAGAGCGTAGTTGTCGTCGTTGGCAACTATGAGTTGCAGCATTTTTTACGAGGGCACTGCGCCTCGGCACGCCCCTGAAGGTTCGCGACCCACGTCGAAACCGGTCGCCCCCAATCAGGTTCACATCCACAGGATACCTCATGACGCCCCGGAGCGGCCTTTACAAGTGCCTTTACGGCGCCCGGGGCCTCCGGGGCTCTTGTTTGAATGCACCCCAGCTCCAGGCCCCGCTCGTGGCCTTTTCCGGCGGGCGCCGCATTCGGTAAGGTTCGACGAAGTGACATAACGAGGCCAGCGAGGTGCAGGGATGCGTAGCCAGGTTGTGGTCGGCCTCGTTGTAGCGAGCACTCTCTCGGGCATCGCTGCTGCGGATCCCGGTCCGATCGGTCCCGGGGACCCGACTTGGGCCATCCGCACCGTGCTCGGGTATACGAAGACCGGCGGCAATACCGATAACAGCGCCGGAAATTTCCTGTTCCACGCCGCTCACGTCATGGGTAAGTGGAAGCTGCTCATTGGTTCCGAGGCACTTTACGGCTCGACCAAGGGCGAGACGACGGCACAAGCCTGGCTCGCCTACCTTCAGGCGAACTACGACCTCTCCTCCAGGTTCTACTGGTACGTCGGCGGCCGGTACGATGACGACCGCTTCAGCGGGTTTGCCTATCAGGCGGCCGTGAAAACAGGTGCCGGCTACAAGATCGTCGACACCGATGCCACCAAATTTACGGTCCAGGCCGGCGTCGGCCGCCGCCGGCTACGCCCTCAGATCCTCGTCAAGGATGAGACCGGCGGCATCGTCAGCAGCACGCAGGAGGACGAGGAGACGGATACCATCTTCGACGCGGGACTCGCGTTCGAGCACAACTTCAACCAGTACACCAAATTCCTCGTGGCCCTCACGGTCCAGTCAGGCGAGAACAACACACTCACCAACGCGAACGTTGCCCTGCAGGTGAAGATGACCGACCGCCTGGCGCTGTCCGCCGGCTACAAGCTGATCGACAACAGCAGTCCGCCGCCAGGCTCGGGCCGGCGCGACACGCTGACGACCCTCGGCCTCGTGTACGAGCTCAAGAACGACAAGCTGCCGCCGGACTTGTAGCGGTCAGCCACGCCGCAGCAGCCGCGCCTTGTCGCGCTGCCAGTCGCGCTCCTTCTCCACGGCGCGCTTGTCGTGCTGCTTCTTGCCTTTGGCGAGTCCGAGCTGCAGTTTCGCGCGGCCATTTTTCCAATAGAGCTCGAGCGGCACCAGGGTGTAGCCGCGTCGCTCCACGGCCCCGATGAGGCGCTGCAGCTCGCTGTGATGGAGCAGGAGCTTGCGGGTGCGGACGGGGTCGGCCGCTACGTGCGTGGAGGTCGTGGGCAGCGGCGAGAGGTGAGCACCGATGAGGAACGCCTCGCCGCCGCGAAGATAAACGTACGCCTCTTTCAGCTGCGCGCGTCCGGCGCGCATGGCCTTGACCTCCCAACCCTGCAGCGCAAGCCCCGCCTCGAAGCGGTCCTCGATGAAATAGTCGAAGCGCGCCTTGCGGTTCTCGGCGATCAGGTGCGGGGTTTCTGCAGCTTTGGCCATGCGCGGGCCGTAATGGGACAATGCCGCATGCGAGAGGTCAAGCGCTCGGCCCTCGTCAACAAACCGCCGGCCGAGCTGTTCGCGCTCATCAACGACATCGAGAGCTATCCGCAGTTTCTGCCCTGGTGCACCCACGCGCGCGTCTTGTCCCGCACGCCGGCGGAGATCGTGGCCACGCTCGGAGTCAGCCAGGGCGGGCTGCACGGGGAGTTCACCACCCGCAACACCCTCGAGACCGACCGCCGCATCCACATGCAGCTCGTGAGTGGACCCTTTCGTACGCTCGAGGGCGACTGGCAGCTGACACCGATCGAGGCCGACGGCTGTCGGGTCGAGCTCAGCATGCGCTTTGCCTTCGCCCAGCGCCTGGCCGCGATGCTATTTGAGGCGCGTTTCGCCTCGACCATCGGCTCGCTGGTGGATGCCTTCGTGGCGCGGGCCCGGTCACTGCCGTGAGTGCCGCGCCGGACGCTGCGTCTCTCCGCTGCACCGTTGCCTTCGCGATGCGCGAACGGCAGTACCTCTGGAGCGTCGAGTTGCCGAGAGGTGCGCGCATTGCGGACGCGCTCGACGCCGCGCGCCGCCAGGCTTCGGCCGAGCTCGCCGCACAGGTGCCCTGGGACTCCGCTCCCGTCGGGATTTTCGGCGAGCCGCGCACCCGTGGCGATCGCTGCGCCGAGGGCGACCGCATCGAGATCTACCGTCCGCTCAGGCGCGATCCGCGCGAAGGGCGCCGCGAGCGCGTCGCGCGCGAGCGCCGTGCAAAAGGCTAGATCTTCGGGAACTTCGAGATAGGCGCGCCTTCATCCGGCGCCTGCGGCGCGCTTTCGGGCACGTTGATGCGCTCGAAGCGCGTCACCTTGTCTTCCTTGAAGTACACCTCGAGACGACGCGGCTCATTCGGACGGTGACGGCCGTGGCGGAAGTAGTAGAGATAGTCCCAGCGGTCCTTGTCGAACACGTCGGGCACCAGCGGTGTGCCGAGGAGGTAACGCACCTGAGTGCGCGTCATGCCGACCTGGAGCTGATCGACCGTCTTACCCTCGAGGTAGTTGCCCTGCTGCACATCCATTCGATAGACGCAGCCCCCGAGCGCAGTGCCGAGCAGTAGCGTGGCGAGCGAAGCGAGAATCGAGCGCATGCGGATCCGATGGAGGATAATCCCGGCCGGCATGATACCTGATCGCGGAGCGGCCCAGACCTTCTAAGCGTTCCGCTGGAGGCGACGTGGAAGGCAAGGACCTGCGCAAAGCGGGTTTGAAGGTGACGCTGCCACGCCTGAAGATCCTCGAGATCCTCGAAGGCAGCACCACGCGGCACCTGTCGGCCGAGGACATCTATCGCACGCTCCTCGAGTCGAACGAGGACATCGGGCTGGCGACCGTCTATCGGGTGCTCACGCAGTTCGAGGCTGCGGGCCTGGTCACGCGCCACCATTTCGAGGGCGGCATGGCGGTGTTCGAGCTCAACCAGGGCACGCACCACGACCACATCGTGTGCCTCGACTGCGGCCGGGTCGAGGAGTTCATGGACTCGGGCATCGAGGAGCGGCAGACCGCGGTGGCGGGCAAGCTCGGCTTCACCATCCGCGATCATTCGTTGATTCTCTACGGGCGTTGCCGGCGCGAGGACTGCCCGTATCGTCCGCGCAAGCCGACCTAGCGGACGACGAAATCTCGCAGGCGGGAGCTCGCGTGCGCGAGGAGTCGCTGTGGGCAACAGTGAACCAAACGGTTAACTCTCGGGCAGAGGCATGGTCGCACTGCGGGCCCGGCGCGCCCTCAGCGGCGGCGCGCCGCCGGCGGCCGCGGCTGGCGCACCGTGTCGCCGGTCTTGCCGGCTGAGTCTGCGGACGGCTCGACCTTGGGTCCCTCAACGCCCGCGGCGGCTGTCTTGCCACCCGCGAGCGTTGCAGCCGAGAGCATGTCGCGTGCGTGCTCGCGCGCCTTGGCGCTGATCTCGATGCCGCCGAGCATGCGGGCGAGCTCCTCGATGCGCTCATCGCCATCGAGCTCGGCGACCGTGGTGCGCGTCGTGCGGCCGTCGGTCACCTTGCTGACGCGCAGATGATGGTGCGCCTGACAGGCCACCTGGGGCAGGTGCGTGACGCACAGCACCTGACCGCGCACGCCGAGCGCGCGCAGCTCGCGGCCAACGATCTCCGCCACGGCGCCGCCGATGCCGGCGTCCACTTCATCGAACACCATGCAGCGGCTCTCCAGCGCGGAGCAGGCGACCTGCACGGCGAGTGAAAGCCGCGCCAGCTCTCCGCCCGAGGCCACCTTGGCGAGCGTGCGCGGCGGTGAGCCTGGGTTGGCGGAGACGCGAAACTCGATCTGGTCGATGCCGTGCTGCGAAGGATCGGCGTTGCCATCCTGGGACACATCCGCTTCGAAGCGCCCGCCGGCCATACCGAGAGTCTGCATGCGCGCGCTGATGTCGCGCGCGAGCACCCGCGCGGTCGCCATGCGCTTGCCCGAGAGCTGCTGCGCCTGCGCGCGGTAGGCCTGCAGCGCGCTCGCGAGCTCGCGCCGTAAATCGGCGAGATCGGTGTCGGCTCGCTCGAGCGCCTCGAGATCCGCGACGAGGCGCCCCGAGTATCCCGGCAGCTCCCCGGGGACGAGGTGGTGTTTGCGCCCGAGCTCCTCGATGGCCGCCAGGCGCCGCTGCACCTCCTCCTGCCGCGCGTTGTCGACCTCGAGAGACTCGCCATAGCGCTCGAGCTCGCGTGCGGCTTCGCGTACCTGCACCGCGGCTTCCTCCAGCAGCGGCAGCACCGCGCCGAGCTTGACGTCGAGCGCGGCTAGCGCCCGCAGCGACTGGAGCGCCCGGCTCACCATGGCGTGGGCGCTCAACTGGTCATTGGCGTAGAGCGCATCGAGCGATGCCTGTGCGCCGCCTGCGAGGCGCCCGCGGTTGGCAAGCCGCGCCGCCTCCTCGGCGAGCGCTTCGGCTTCGCCGGGCTTCAGCTGCAACGCCTGCAGCTCCTGCACCTGATAACGCAGCAGATCGAGCTTCGAGTCGCGATCGCGCGCCTGACCCTCGAGCGCGAGGGTGCGGTTGAGAAGCTCGAGCCACACGCGATGTGCGATGCCGACCTGGCCGACGCTTGCGGTGAGCGACCCGTAACCATCGAGCAGCTCGCGCTGCGCGGAACTGCGGGTGAGCGACTGGAATTCGTGCTGCCCGTGGATATCGATGAGGATGCTGCCCGCCTCACGCAGCAGCTGCACCGGCACCGATTGACCGTTGAGGTACGCGCGTGAGCGGCCATCGCCGCCGATTACACGGCGCACCACCAGCTCCGTGCCGCCGGTGAGCGACTGCGTCTCGAGCCATTGCTTGAGCTCGCGTGGCGCGTGACTCAGCTCGAAAGTCGCGGCGATCTCGGCGCGCTCGGCGCCGTGCCGCACCACTTCCGCGCCGGCGCGGCCGCCGGCGAGCAGCTGCAGGGCATCCACGAGAATCGACTTGCCCGCGCCGGTCTCGCCGGTGAGTACCGTGAGGCCCGGCCGCAGCTCGAGTTCCACCGCATCGATGATGGCGAAGTCACGGATCTGCAGGTGAGTGAGCATGCTCAGCGCTCGAAGCTGCCGCGGCCCCAGTGGAGCTTCGAGCGCAGCAACCGATAGTAGTCATGGCCGGGCGGGTGCAGGAGCGTCACCCGCTCTTGCGCGGTGGTTACCTCGAGACGGTCGGCCGGAGTCATGGCGCCGAGCAGCGCGCCATCGCAGGTGACGTTCGCCTGCGTGTCGGCGCGCTCGAGCAGCACCACCTCGATCCCGCGGTGCGCCGCCACCACGATCGGACGGTCGGAAAGTGTGTGCGCACAGATGGGAACGATTACGAGCGCGGGCAGGTGCGGCTCGATGATGGGACCAGAGCAGGAGAGGGCGTAGGCGGTCGAGCCCGTGGGGCTCGCGACGATGACGCCATCGCCATCGTGCGTATTGACGTAGTTGCCATCGATCCGCGTCTCGAAGTCGAGGGTGCGCCCGGTGTCGTGCTTCTGCATGACGACATCGTTCAATGCAAAGGATTGCGCCGCCTCCGCGCCCGACCGGTGGAGGCGGGCCGTGAGCAGCGGCCGCTCATCGGCCTCCAGCTCGCCGGCGAGCGCGGCGTCGACCGAGGACAGCATATCCTGGGGCATGACATCGGTGAGGAAGCCGAGGCGGCCTCGGTTGACGCCCAGGAGTGGCACGTTGTGCCGGGCGACGAGACGCGCGGCGTAGAGCAGGGTGCCGTCTCCCCCCACGGCGATCACCAGGTCAGCGCGCTCGCCCAGGGTACGCTCGGGAACGCGCGTGACCGGTGCGTTGCGCGGCAGCTCCGCATCATCGTTCACGAGCACGTGCACACCCCGGCTCTGCAGATGTGGCAGCAGCGTGCCGACGCTCTCGGCAATCCTCGGATCCGAGAATCGGCCGACCAACGCACAGGTACGCACCGGGAAAGCCATGTGCCAGTGTCTCGATTGAACTTCGCCTTGCCGCAGGGCGCGCCTTTGTAGCATGGGGGGTGCGCCGGGAGCCAATGCCGCGGGTCACATATCGTTAGGTTGTGCACGCGCCTTGCGCCATTGCTTGACGGTCTCCCGGCCTCGAAGCTAGCTTTCCTGCTTATGGCGCACGAAGGCCGGGACGAGCAGCTCGGGGAGCGCGCTCAGCAGCTGCTGCGCACGCTCATCGAGAGCTATATACGCGACGGTCAGCCGGTCGGCTCGCGCGTGCTGTCGCGCGAATCGGGACTGCAGCTGTCTGCGGCAACGATCCGCAACGTCATGGCGGATCTGGAAGAGCTCGGCTTCGTAGCCTCACCCCACACCTCCGCCGGGCGCGTGCCGACCGACAAGGGCTACCGCTTCTTCGTCGACACGCTGCTGCAGCTGCGGCCGCTCGATGACGCGGCGACCGCCGAGATCCGCCGGCAGTTCGACGCGAGCCGCGACAGCTCGACCGAGCTCATCGCCACTGTCTCGCAGCTGCTCTCCTCGGCCACGCAGCTCGCCGGCGTCGTCACGCTGCCGCGCACCCGGCAGGCGGCAGTGACGCAGATCGAGTTCGTCGGACTTTCCGAGAACCGGGTGCTGGTGGTGCTCGTGTTCAACGACCGCGAGGTCCAGAACCGCATCATCCAGCTCGAGCGTCACTACTCCGCGGATGAGCTCAAGCGCGCCTCCAACTATCTCAACGAGCAGTTTCGCGGCCGCTCGCCGCGCGAGGTACGCCAGGAACTGCTGCGTCAGCTCTCCGAGGCGCGCGCACACATGAACCAGATCATGCTCGATGCGATCTCGGTCGCCCAGCAGGTCTTTGAGGCCGGTAGCGAAGATCGGCTC
>Ga0070714_100003783_pt1 | contig 11352 bp, 5 predicted proteins | sample LARL83metaG_FD_65450 | JGI IMG/M metagenome (GOLD analysis project Ga0070714, IMG submission 65450) | Corn, switchgrass and miscanthus rhizosphere microbial communities from Kellogg Biological Station, Michigan, USA - LAR L8-3 metaG | ecosystem: Host-associated > Plants > Roots > Rhizosphere ... | reverse complement strand
GCTGCGTCACGGCGCCATGCCCGTGCTGTTCGGCGCGATCCGGGCACCGTCCACGCTGGGATCGTTCCCGCGGTCGTTCACCTGGGGGAACGTGCTGCAGCGGGGCAAGGTGCACCGGGAGCTCCTCGCGGAGCTGGTCCGCCGGGCCCCCGCTGCTGCCCGGCAAGGACGTCCTGGCCTTCATCGCTATCGACTCGCAGTAGAAGCGTGCCTACGGGCACGCCAATCAGGGAGCGGCGTTCGGGTTCACCAAGATCGGGGGCAAGCCCTGCTGGTGCGGGGGCTGAACGTGCTGGCCGGCGCCCCGGCCTGCCGGGCAGCCCGCCGGGCAGGCGCGTGCTTCCCGGTCACCGTCCGGATGGATCCCAACGTCCGCGCCGCCGCCGGGCAGGGCGAGCTGTTCCGGCCTGGTGCCATCACGCGGTCTTCACCGACTCCCCGTTCACCCTGCTCCAGGCCGAAGAGCAGCACCGCGGCCACGCCCGGGCCGAGCAGGTCTTCGCCGACTGGACCGACGGGCCCCTGGCCCACCCTGCTCTCCGGCTCGTTCCCCGCCAACGCCGCCTAGCTGGCACTGGCCGTCATCAGCGGCAACCTGCTGCGTGCCGCCGGATCCCTGGCCAGCCTCACATACGCCTGGGTCAGGGGCGCCACCGTGCGCCGCGACCTCGTCGACGTCGCGGCCCGCCATCAGCCTCGAGACCAGTTCCCCAGCCCGCGGACGAGAAACGATCACCCGAATTCACCCGGTGGATTCAGGCTTAGAAGGCGTCCCTTTCCAGGTCATTTCGGCAGCAATCTAGTAATGTCTTTTCTGTTCTTCAGCAAACCGATAGCACGGCGTCTGCGAGGAGCGTCAGTCCGTGGTCGATTTCGGTGTCGGTGGCGGTCAGGGGAGGCAGCAGCTTGATCACCTCGTCCTTGGGACCTGCGGTTTCCACCAGTAGTCCGCGCTCGAAGGCGACGGAGGACACTTTCCTGGCCAGCTCAGCGTGTTCGAAGGCTAGGCCGTGCGCCAGGCCACGGCCGCGATGCTGCATCTGGGTACCAGGCACGGACCGGGCGAGTGCGGTCAGCGCGGCCGCGATGTGCTGCCCTTTGGCCAGCGTGGCGTCCTCCAGCATCTTGTTTCGCCAATAGACGTGCAGCGCTTCCGTGCCCGTGACGAACGCCGGGTTGACACCGCGGAAGGTGCCGGTGTGCTCACCCGGCTTCCAGATGTCCAGGTCCGGGCGGATCAGCGTGAGCGCCAAGGGCAGACCGTAGCCGCTGATGGACTTGGATAGGCAGACAATGTCTGGCTTGATGTCGGCGGCCTCGAAGCTGAAGAACGGTCCAGTACGACCGCAGCCCATCTGTACGTCGTCGACGATGAGCAGGATGTCGCGCCGCTGGCATAGACCAGCCAGCCCGGACAGCCATTCCAGCGGGGCCACGTTTATCCCGCCCTCGCCCTGCACAGTCTCCACGATCACTGCAGCAACCTGGTCCAGCCTAGCGCCGCAATCCTGCACCAGGCACTCAATCCCTGGCGAGCCCGGTTCACTGCCGTCCAAGCCGCAGCCGAATGGAATGGAGATGGCGTGCGTCAGCGGTACTCCGGCACCATTACGGTGGATACTATTACTGGTGACCGCTAGTGCGCCGAGCGTCATGCCGTGGAACGCGCCGGTGAAGGTGATCACATCGGTGCGGCCAGTAACCTTGCGGGCCAGCTTGAGCGCCGCCTCGACCGCATTCGTCCCGCCTGGGCCTGGGAACTGTACCCGGTAGTTCAACCCCCTAGGCTTCAGGATGAGTTCGTCGAACGCGGTCAGGAACTCGCTCTTAGCCACGGTGTACATGTCCAGGGAATGGATCACCCGGTCCCCGGCGAGATATTCGAGAAGCGCCCGCTTGAGCGCCGGATTGTTGTGGCCGTAGTTGAGTGCACTGGCCCCGGTGAAGAAATCCAGGTAGGCGCGGCCGTCCTCGTCGTACAGCCAGCTTCCCGTTGCCCGATCAAAGATCTTCGGCCAAGCCCGACAGTAACTGCGCACCGCAGACTCACGGTCCTCGAAGATTCCCATCGTCAACACATCCCCTGGGTTTGGCTACCGCCTGGTGTCGGCAGTGCGCCTTGGGCGATCCTGCCCTGCTACATCGTGATCGAAAGCGAGGACAGGCGTGTCGAATGCCATGCGCTGCCACGACTTGCTCACACCAACGGGCGGTTGAGCGGGTTCCTGGAACCCCACGCCTACCAGATCGTGCTGCACAAGACTGTGATACGACGGGCGCCAAATTTAGGCCCAGATCATGCCGGCCCGGTGGAGACTTCCGTTTCCTGGTATTCAGGAGTTGGGTGGGACGGGCATACCCCGGCGTCGAGGGCACCGTATGCGAACTCGCCGGCGGCCCCGGCATGCGCCACTGCCGCTACCGGGGACAGCCCAGGGCCCACCTGCAGCACGTCCTGACCGCCATCGCCGTCAACATCGAACGCCTCAGCCAGATCCCGCCCGGCCAGAGCACACCCCGCGACCGCCGACAGCATGCCAGGACTACCACGACCAGCACCGCATCAAGCGACTGCGCTCATGGCGAGCTGTCAGCTAAGCCACAACGATCAAGATCCCCGGCAGAATCAAGCTCAGAGCGGGTTAACGAGCGCGGATTGATCGGCTAGGTCGGGTACCCCGAGGCTCTCGTCGGTCTTGTCAGCTCCGATCAGGACGGCGGAATCCAGGCGTGTTCCGGCCAGCCGGATCATCTCGCCTACGCTAAGAACCTTCTCCGCCGTAGACTCCCCGGCGGTCACCACTACCACCACGCTGGTGGCCCAGGTCCCCAGGTGATCTGCGCCAAAGGCGGGATCAAGGGTGACGAAGGTAAGCACCAGGTCAGCCGAGGAGCAGGCAGCCAGCAGCGCCGGATTGACCTGGGCTGGCCCCGCCGGGGAGGCCCCGCTGGGCACCGGACCTACCGGCGCGACGTCCTCGGGTTGCGGCAGGAACAAAACCAGATTCGCGCCGTCCTGGCTGACATTATGGATTCCAGGGTCGCGGACCCTTAGCAGGCGCGCCAGGTAGGCACCGCCGGAAAGATCGGCCACCACGACCTGCTTCCCTTCGGCGGCGCACGACGCGGCCAGTGACGCGAAGGCCTGCGCGACCACCCGCGCGTCGTCGACGGCGACGACCGCGAGGGTGGCCGGGCCCCGGGAACTTCCCGGCACCGCGCCACGCAGGTAAATGGCGACGCGCTTCATGTCAAGTTTCCGCTTCGCCGCCCGCCCCGGCCGGGTCGGCCAGCGGCGCGGGCGCAAACGACCGACGCTGAGCCGCACGGGCGCACCTAGCGCAATCGCGACATCGTTACGGTTGCGCAGTCGGCGAGACAGCAGCGCCGCTATGATGACGCCGGCCATGCCTACCACCAGACCGCCGAAAAGGCCACCAACAAAGTAAAGCGCCGGGCCCTTGATATGCGAGCGCGGGAGTGCGGTGGCGGGATTGAGCACGTAGCTGCCCGCCACCAGGGCGTTCGTATCCGTCTTCGTCGTCAGCTCGGTACCGTTCACGAACTGGAGGATCTGGCCCTGCTGGCTTATCTGGCTCTGCAGGTGGCTGTACTCGGCCTTCTCGGCGGGCGTGGACAGCGTGGACGGTAGCTGGCTGCTCTGCGCATTAAGCGCCTGGAGGCGTTGCTGAGCTGCGTTGTACTGTTGCTGGAGCTGAGCGTACTGTTGCTGCTCCTGGGCCCGCGCGTACTGGGCCCGGTACTGGAGAAAGGCTGTGGCCACGGCCGTTGCTCGCTGCATCGCTGCGGTGCTGGACGGCGCGCCGACGTCGATCGTCAGGGCGTTGGCGGTAACGGCCGTGACCGTGTAGGCGGCCAGGAAGCTGGCGACCGACTGCGGCAGCTTCAGTTCCTGCACGACACGTGCCGCCACCGGCTGACTTTGCGCCACGCTCGCCTCGTTCTGCACTTGCACCTGGGAGTTCGTGCCAGGGTTATAGACGAGCAGCACGGTCGCGCTGGCGTGATAGGCCGGCGGGAACTTCACGTACAGCCCGGTACCGATCACCAACCCGAGCAGGGCGGTGAGGCACCAGACCCGGGCCTTGCGGCGCAGGACGGCAGTGAAGAACCCGAGGTTGGCCAGTCCTCCGGAAAGAGCGGCCGCGGAGCGCTCCCCATCTTCCCCGGTGTTCCCGGCCCACAGGCGATCTGGCAGCCCATCGCTACGCGACCAGGTAATCAGCTGGTCTGGATCCTTCACCGTTTGATCTCCGTTACTACGCCTCGCAAGCGGCTGGGCAGCCCACGTCGTGCCGGGCGGTCCAGATGCGGAATGCGGCCAGTGGTCGGGTCGGCCGGATCTGGATCGGCGACCAGGATTCCGGTGATCTCCCTGCGGTCGGCGCCCGCGACCACGGCGGCTCGCGCCAGCTGCTCGGCGGTCGCCGCACCCGCCGAGACCCCTATTACCGTGGCGCTGGTCCGCATCGTGTCGGGCATCTTCGGCGCTCGGCTGTCCACGACCGCGACCACGACGACCAAGGCGGTATCCGGCTGCACGTCGAAGCTGCCGCCCTCGTCATAGGCGATGAGTCGCAGCATTCCGCGGCGCGTCGATGCCTCGGACAGCGACGCAGCGCACGCGGTGCGAAGCGTGGCCGTGGCCGTGGCGTCCTGCTGCGGGCCGATGACAAGCACCGTCGGAACATCCTGCGAGGCGGCGAACACGGCCAGTTGCGGCCCTAGGGCGAGGGCACCCGAATCAGAGGAGAGGGATAGCACCATGACCGAGAAGGGGTCGCCATCGTCGTCCCATCTGGAGACGCGGTCGTTGCCGAACAAGGAATTGCCGTTACCGTCGTATGCCGGACGGTCGAAGCCGTGTCTAGGCATCCCCAGCTGCTGCAGGGCTGTACGCAGCTGCCAGGAGTGCACGGCGGCGGGCTTGTAGTTCTCGATGAGCTTCGTCCAGCCCGCGGCGGCGGAGGGATGAGCAACCGGGACCGACGCGAGGACGGGAATCCCGATCGAATTCGCTATGTCATCACGCGCCCTGACTCGCCGATCATTGCGGCCGACCGCAAGGGCCACGATGACTCCGATTAGCGCGCCGACCAGCCCGCCCAGCAGCGCGAATATAATCATCTCCTCTATCGGCGCCGGGCCTGTTGCGACGTTTGCCGACTGGAGCAATTGCGCCTGAACACGTCCGACCGCGCTGCGCGAGGAACTGACATAGCTGATGTAGCTATTAGCCACAGCGTTGGCGGTTGCTTCCGCAGCGGCGGCATTTTTGCCTTTTGCGGTTATCGAAATGATGTCAGCAGACAGGTTTCCGACCTGAACATTGTGGCGGAGGTCATCGAGCGGTATGGACGGGCGGATGTTGCGCAGTGCGTCCACGAGCACTGGATAACTACCTGCCACAATCTGTTGGGTTGCCGTGAAGGAATCTATTCCGTTGGCGGTGGCGCCGGCGGTGCTGTTCGCCTGCTGTTGGCTCACCGGTTGCTGGAGCGCGACCAGCGCGGTACTCGTGAGCATCGGCGGCTTGTGCACGGCGTAGGCAGCGCCACCGGCGAGGCCCAGGGCCACCACTATGCCCACAAGAAGCTTGTGCCGCCGCACAATCTGCATGGACCTCCGCAGGTCCAGTGCCTGCTGGCTCATCTGGCCTCCGCTTGGATCTCAAGAGCCCTCTCCGACAACGCGGCGGATGTGGTCCATGATATGGCTTGCTGGGAGACGGCGGATTTACCCGGCTTGCCGACTTCGAGGAACTCGAGCCGGGTGATGAGGGGCATCCCCGGCACGCAGCGACCGCAGCCCACGAGCGTAACAGCAGGAACGCGCCGACCGAGGCCTGGGGAGTACCAGCCGGAGACGGGATCGGTCTCACCACGGTGGAGGCTCCACCGCAGCCCCAGCGGCAGTTCAAGGCGCGCGGCGCCGGGTGTGGATGCGGTGGACCAGTCCAAGACCGCGTGAGGCTCTTCGAGTTCCGCCTGGACGTCAGGTCCGAGATAGAAAGCCAGACGGATGTCGTGGCTGGCGCCGTCAATCTGGTCGATGATGTCGATGCTGCGCGATGCCCGATCCAGGAGCACCGAGCGGCGATGCAGGACCGGCGGGTCAAGCGAGGTGTCCCCGCCGTGCTCAGCTGTCCATCGGGCAATGTCGCCGTCATCGAGTACCTCGATCTCGCGAGTGTGCGCATGACGCACCCACATGAAGGGACCACCTTCACCGGGCTGGCTCCGGCCACCGTGTTCGGCGGCGTTGTGCGCGATCTTCGACCGGAAATACGCGATCTTCGACCGGGAATATGAGCGCCATGCGCGCTCATCGTGATAGCAAAAGGTGGCTGGGTCGGTCAAGATATCGACGCCCGCGTAACGCACTTCGACGCACAGAGCATCCGCGTGGGCGCGCGCAGCGAATCCGGCGGTCCGGTGGGAGCCACCGTCGCATCGGCACCAGATCTCATTGTTCCCGTTGGTACGTAGTAGCGTGATCCGGGAGTCAGCAAAGCGCGAAGGCCGCTGCGTAGGCCTGCCCCCGATCTGGCGCCTGCTCCCGGCCAGGGCGCCGACGATCGAGCTGGCGGCGTCGGCTGAGGGCCGTGGCCACCAGTCCTGCTGACCTACCAGCGCCTCGGCAAGGGCCAGCATCGACGCCCAGCGATTCCGCGTCGGTGCGTCAAGGAGGAGCCCGCGGCCTTCACTGCAATCAGCCTGGCGAGGCGGACGCAAGCGTTCATCGACAAGCGCCGCCGCGCTATCTGCCAGGGCACACAGTCGGGCCCAGGTAGCCGGCCGCAGCGGATGACCGCTCGCCTCGGCTTCAACGGCTGCGACGAACCCTAGTTCCACGATGAAACACTGATAATCGGAGGCAGGCTCCCGACCGGTACCGGACGGGAAGGTATTGCGGATGAGCTCCCGTTCCAGTAGCAGCGCGGACTTGCGCCGCCAGCGCTCACTCTCGCGAAACCATGGGAAGGCGCAGCTGACCACCAGTTGCCCGGCGGCTTCGGCGATCACGTGATCGCCGACCGACGAGCCTCGGCTGGGCAATGCGGCGAGATACTGCTGGTGCCAGCGGATCTGCCACACGGCGAGCGCGTCACGCTCGAACAAGTCGGCCACGCCCGGCCACTCATTGAGCAGACGCCTGATCCAGGCCAGGCTGATCAGCCGGATCCCGAGTTCGATGCCGTTTGTCCAGTGCACGCCGGAGAGGAAGGGATTCTCCCGCCACCAGGACCGGAGGTGATCGGCGACTCGCCGCGCGTATCGCTCGTCATGGGTGAGGAACCAGGCCGTGGCCAGCACCGTCAGGTGCTGCAGACGGGAAAGCTCCCAGAGTTGCTTTACGTTGCCGACCTGCTCCTCTGAACGATAATCGATGCGGAAGGCGTACTTGTCCGGGTCGGACCGTCGGCCGGTCACCGGGTCGCGGAACCAGTCAGGCCGCTCCACGTCGGTGCGGAGCACCCCCAAGGTCTCCCACTCCCCCTGGAGCAGCCGGTCTGCGGCCTCCAGCAGCGGCCTTCTGGCCTCCTCCGGCACCCGCGCGGCGGTGCCTGGCGGCAAAACCGCGGTAAACGCCAGTTCGCGGGCGGGAACGCCTTCGACAGCCCGGGTCAGCTGCTGGCGGGTCACCTGCCGGGGTGACCAGGCGGCCCGGACCGCCTGGTTCCGGGCTCGCCAGGCGATCTCGGCCAGGGATGGCAGAGCTGCCCGGCACGTATACCAGCCGGGCCGTGAGGTGCAGGCCGAGCTCACACCGGCTCCGGCTTGCCGCTCAGCAGGCTGTCCCGTACCGCGATGGTCGCCTTGGTCGTGGCGACCAGCGACTCGAGCGGGATCGGCATGGGCGCGCCGGTCAGGCAGGCCTCGACGAAGCGGGCCATCTCGGCGCGCTGCCCCTTGTCCTGGCCGCCCCGGGCTCGGATCGTGTCGTGTCCGCGCCCGGCCCAGACCGTCGCCTTGCGGAAGTTGTCCAGCCGTGCGCTGCGGCCGCCGCCGGTGGCATCCAGCGTCTCCTTGGGGAAGCGGACGTTGCCGCCGGTGAGGTAGCTGATCACGCCGCTGGCGCCGTTGGCGAACCGCACCGTGACCTGGACGTCGTCGGGGTCCGGGCCGCCCGCCGCGTAAATCTCCTCGGGCAGGCTGTCCGCCCACCAGCTCAGCGTGTCCAGGAAGTGGCCGCCTTCGCCGGCGAACCGTGACCCCTCGCCGTCGTCGCGGTACCAGCTGTCCGCGGCCAGCGGCCCCGCGCTGACCAGATAGCGGGTGAGCGCGCTGGAACTGGCCGGGCCGAAATCGGCCTTCATCTTGGTCAGCATCGGGGCGAAGCGCCGGTTGAAGCCCACCATCAGCCGTTCGTTGCCGGTCTTGACGACCACCTCGGTGATCCGGTCCAGTTCCTCGCCGGTCAGCGCGAGCGGCTTCTCCACGAAAACGGCCTTGCCGGTCTCCAGGGCCCGGCAGACCAGGTCCGCATGGGTGGCATGCCGTGTCACGATGAAGATCGCGTCCAGCGACTCGTCGTCCAGCACGGCCTGGGCGCTGGTGGAAGCGGTGGGGAAGCCGAACCGCCGCTGGGCGTTCACCGCTGACAGCGAACGGGTGGTCGTGACGTGCGCCAGCTTCGCGCCCGGCAGTTGCGCGAGGTGCGGGAGCAGCATCGACGAGGCGTAGTTGCCCGCGCCGATGAAGCCGATAGCCAGGTGCTTACCAGCCACCCCGTTCGTTCCCTTAATGCCTTTTATGCCCGTGGCCGGGGCGGCCGCCTGGCCCGCACGGACCAGGTGGGAGGCCGGCCTCGGCTGGTTCTCGGGGTCAGGGGCCGGGTACTCGAGCAGGACGCCGACCGCCTTCAGCGCGCCCGAGGACAGGTCGTCGTAGACTTTGCTGGCGTCGTGCATCGGGAACGTGCCGGAGATCAGCGTCGTGACCTCGAGGTCCTTGCGGGCCAGCAGGTCGAGGAAGCACTCGATGTTGCGGCGTTCGGTCCAGCGGACGTAACCGATGGGGTAGTCGATCCCCTCCAGCTCGTACCGGTCGTCGTACCGTCCCGGCCCGTAGGACCGGGAGAACCGGACGTCGAGCTCCTTGTCGTAGTAGGCGCTCCACGGCAGGTCGAGCTTGGTCTTGCCGATGTCGACCACCCGGGCCCGGTCCCGGGCCAGCCTGGCCGCGGTCTCGACCGGCGCGTTGGAGGAGCCGCCGACGGCCAGGAACACGTGGTCGGCGCCGCGGCCGCTGGTGAGCTCGGCCAGCGAGGCTTCCAGTGAGGCCATGCCCTCGTCGTCCGGTCCCGCGCACAGCACCGCGCCCGCCTGCTCGGCCATCCGGCAGCGGTCCGGGACCGTGTCGATCCCGAGGACCCGGATCCCCGCGGCGACCAGCAGCCTGACGACCAGCTGGCCGATCAGGCCGAGGCCGATGACCAGGGAGGTCTCGCCGAGTTGGGGCTCCGCCCGGCGCACGCCCTGCATGGCGATCGCGCCCACGGTGGAGAACGCGGCGTGCTCGGGGGCGACGTCTCGCGGCACCGGGGCGCACAGGTTGACGGGTACCCAGTTGTACTCGGCGTGCAGGGCGTACTCGTTACCGGCCGCCGCGACCAGCTGGCCGACCTTGAACTCCTCGGCCCCGGCGCCAACCTCCACCACCACGCCGCACAGCGAGTAGCCCAGCGGGGTGTAGGAGTCGAGCTTGTTCATCACCTTCTTGTAGGTGTTCAGGGCACCCTGCTGCGCCACCGTGTCCAGCACCTTGCGCACCTGGTCCGGCCGGGCGCGGGCCTTGCCCACCATGGACAGGTTGGCCTCGTGGACCTTCATCATCTCGGTGCCGGTGGAGATGAGCGAGAACAGCGTCTGCACGAGGACGCCACCCGGCCGGCAGGCCGGCACCGGCGCGTCCAGGACGGTGAGCTCGCCGGACTTGTAGTTCTGCGCGATCTGCTTCATGGTGTCCTCGTCGGTCAGGCCGCGACGCCCATGGACCGCGCGTTGCGGTACCACAGTTCCATCGTCAGCAGCTGCCATATCTGCTTTGCGTTGTCCTCGCGGCCGGCCTGGTCGTCGGCGATCAGGCGGTCAAGCGCGGCGCCCCGGATCATCCCGGAGCCGACCAGCTCGCCGCGGACAAGCTGTTCGTTGATGACCTCTCGCAGGTCGTTGCGGATCCAGCCGCGGAGCGGGGCGCCGAAGGAGGCCTTGGGCCGGTAGATGATCTCTTTCGGGAGCCACTGCTCGGCGGCCCGCTTGAGGGCCAGCTTGCCCTGCCGGTTCCGGATCTTATCCCGGCCCGGGATGGCGAACGCCGCCCGCGCCACCACCGGGTCCACGAACGGGACCCGGACCTCGACCGAGGCCGCCATGCTGGCCCGGTCGGTGTAGGCGAGGTTGAGGCCCGGAAGGAACAGCCGCGAGTCGGCCAGGCACATCCGGTTGACCTCGTCGTCGAGCGAGTTGTCGGTGTAGATCTCGCGGTGGCTGTCGACGACCAGGTCCACCTGGCCGTGCAGGTCCGGGTTCAGCAGCCCGGCCAGGTCGTCCGGGTCGTACAGCGTGTAGCTGCGCCGGAACCGCGGCTCCTCGGGCAGCTCGGCGAAGGTCAGGAAGCGCTTGGCCCAGCGCGCGTAGCGCAGCCCCCGGCCGCCGAAGGTGACCGGGGCCCGGTCGACCGCGAACCGCACGCCCGCGCGGGCCGGTCCTGGCAGGCGGCCGTAGCGGCTCGCCATCAGGCAGGCCATCTGCTTGCGGTACCCGCCGAAGAGCTCATCGGCGCCCATCCCGGACAAGATCACCTTGACGCCGCGGGCCCTGGCCGCCTCGCACATCAGCACCGTGTTGATGGCGGCCGCGTCGCCGATCGGCTCGTCGAGCGCGTCCACCATCCGCGGCAGCATGTCCACGATGTCGGGCGAGAGCTCGATCTCGTGCAGCTTGACCCCGAACTGGGCGGCCACCTTGCGGGCGTAGACCGCGTCGTCGGGCATGGCCTCCCGCCGCTGGTCCTCGGGCCGGAAGGTGATCGTGTAGGCGTCGATCTCCTGGGCCGCCCGGTGCGCGAGCACGGTGACGATGCTGGAGTCCAGGCCGCCGGACAGGAAGCTGGACACCGGGACGTCGGCCACCAGGTGGGCGGCGACCGACTCCTCGATTACCTGGCGCAGGTCAGGGGCCGGGCTCCCGGCGGCCTCGCGGGCGACGTCGGCGACCTGCCAGTAGTGCTCCAGGTGCTCGCGCCCGTCCGGCGTGAAGCGCGCCCAGGAACCAGCCGGGAGCTTGCGCACGCCCTCGATCGCGCAGAACTGCTCGGGCACCCAGTA